>Ga0233363_1000206_pt1 | contig 28805 bp, 25 predicted proteins | sample ElkDunMinimDraft_18_FD_191534 | JGI IMG/M metagenome (GOLD analysis project Ga0233363, IMG submission 191534) | Fecal eukaryotic communites from dung pellets of Tule Elk in California, USA - Elk Dung C16 | ecosystem: Host-associated > Mammals > Digestive system > Large intestine > Fecal | place... | reverse complement strand
CCGAAACGATTGACCCCTCGATCACCCACCTCGCCCCGACTCCCACACCCCCCAACCGTCGAACTCGACCTTCGGCGGCTTCCGGCGGCTCAGTGGCCGCCGAAGCACGAGTTCGTCGCCGGATCGTCCCGTCAGGTAGGCCAGGGAACCTCGAGGTCGAGCACCCAGGTGACGCCGAACCGGTCGGTGAGCATGCCGTACAGGGGTGACCAGGCGGCCTCGGCCAGGGGGACGCGGACGGACGCGCCGGCGGCGAGCCGGTCCCAGTGGCCCCGCAGCTCGTCGGCGTCCGTCCCGCGCACGGAGACGTAGACCGGGTTCAGCCCCGGCTCGTAGGCGGTGTGCGACGGGACGTCGTAGGCCATCACACGGAAGCCGTCCGGGGACGCGACCTGGCCCCACATGACCTGGTCGGACTCGGCGGGGTCGGCCACGGCACCGGCCTGGGCGTACGTGACGGTGGTGAGGTCGCCGCCGAACGCCGAGCGGTAGTGCTCGAGCGCCTCGCGGGCCCGGCCGCGGAAGTTGAGGTGGGTCGTGGTGCTGATGGACATGACTGCCTCCTGGTGAGCGTCGCCCGGTCGGCGACACGGAGCACGTTGCCCCACCATCAGGTCAGGTTCTGTCCTGATGGTGCCCTAGGTTCGAGGCATGACGTCCGGCACCACGACCACCCGTCTGCTGCGGCTGCTGTCGCTCCTGCAGACGCCGCGCGACTGGCCCGGCCCAGCGCTCGCCGACCGCCTGGGCGTCAGCGAGCGCACCGTGCGGCGCGACGTGGACCGGCTGCGCGAGATGGGCTACCGGGTCCACGCCGACCGCGGGCCCGTCGGCGGGTACCGGCTCGAGGCGGGCGCCGAGCTGCCGCCGCTGCTGCTCGACGACGACCAGGTCACGGCGATCGCGGTCGCGCTGCAGGCGGTGCCCCTGCTGGGCACCGACGTGGACGAGGCCGCCGAGCGCGCGCTCGGCACGATCCGGCGCGTGATGCCTCCCCGGCTCCGGCGCCGGGCGCAGGCCCTGCAGTTCGAGACCGCAGGTGGGGCGCCGTCCGCCCCCGTCGCGCCCGCCGACGTGCTCGTGGCGGTGTCGACCGCCGTCCGCGCGCGCGAGGTGCTGCGCTTCGACTACGCGGGCGGGACGGACGCGACCGCGTCCGGCGGGAGCGCACCGCGGCGCGCGGAGCCGCACCACCTCGTCGCGGCGCTCGGGCGCTGGTACGTCGTGGCGTGGGACCTCGACCGTGCGGACTGGCGCCTGTTCCGTGTCGACCGGATGGCACCCCGCACGCCGCACGGCCCGCGCTTCGTCCCCCGCGACGTCCCGGGCGGGGACGTGCGGCAGCTCCTGTCGGCGCGCTTCCGGGGGGCGACGTCCGCCGACGGGTGGCCGTGCCACGGCACCGTCGTCCTGGACCTGCCGGCCCGTGACGTCGTGCCCTTCGCCGGGGACGGCGTCGTCGAGGACCTCGGCGACGGGCGTTGCCAGCTCACCGCGGGCTCGTGGTCGTGGGTCGCGCTGGCGGCGTCGGTGGGGCGCTTCGACGCGGACGTGCTCGTCGAGGGCCCGGACGAGCTGCGCGAGGCGTTCGCGCGGCTGGCGGGACGCTACGAGGACGCCGGTCGGCGCGACTCCCGGGACGCGAGCGCCCGGCCGGGCACCGCGTGACACCCCGCTCCGACTGGCGTGCACCCGGGCGCACGGCGACGATCGGACTGTCGCCGTCGCACCGGGAGGACACATGGGGACCTGGGCACCCGAGGCGCTCGCCCGCATCGGCGGCGCGGAGGAGCTGGAGCTCGCGTCGTACCGACCGGACGGCACGCTGCGGCCGTACGTGACGATCTGGGGCGTGCGGGTCGGCGACGACCTCTACGTCCGGTCGGCGCACGGGCCGGAGAACGGCTGGTTCCGCCGTGCGCGGGCCGCGGGCAGGGCTCGGGTGCGCGCGGGTGGCGTCGAGGAGGACGTCGTCCTCGAGGCGCCACCGCCGGACGTGCACGCCGACGTGGACGCCGCGTACCACGCCAAGTACGACCGCTACGGGCCGACGTACGTCGACGCGGTGGTCGGGCCGCGGGTCGTCGACGTGACCCTGCGGCTCGTCCCGCGCGACTGACGCCCGCTCAGGCCCGCGGGGCCTGGCCCAGGTGCGCCCCCAGGTGCCCGACGAGCTGCTCGACGGCGCCGGGAACCAGCGCGTAGTAGGCCCACACTCCACGCTTCTCGCGGGTGACCAGGCCGGCGTCGGCGAGGACCTTGAGGTGGTGGGAGACGGTGGGCTGCGAGAGGCCGACCGGCTCGGTCAGGTCGCACACGCACGCCTCGGCCCCGTCGTGCGAGGCGATGATCGACAGCAGCCGCAGCCGCGTCGGGTCCGCGAGCGCCTTGAGCGGGCGGGCGAGGTCCTCGGCAGCCTCGGCGTCCAGCGGGTCGCCCGTCACCGGTGTGCAGCAGGCGCGTCCGGTGGTCGCAGTGAGGCCGAGGTCGACGATCATGCGACCAGTGTCGCTCAGACATCGGCGTCTGTCGATATTGACAGCGGTCGATGGCTAGGGCCATGGTTCACGCATCGACATACTTCGATGCACGGAGGCAGAGATGACCGACATCCGGGACCAGGTCCGCGAGCGCTACGCCCTCGCCGCGACGCAGGCGAGCACGGCGGGCTGCTGCGGCAGCGACACCGCCGCGAGCTGCGGCGGGCCGAACGCCCCCGACATCGACGAGCGGTTCGGCGCCGGCCTCTACGCGGCCGCGGACACCGACACCCTCCCGGTCGAGGCCGTGGCCGCCTCCCTCGGCTGCGGCAACCCCCTGATGGTCGCCGAGCTGCGCGAGGGCGAGCGCGTGCTCGACCTCGGCTCCGGGGGCGGCATCGACGTCCTGCTGTCCGCCCGTCGCGTCGGGCCCACCGGCTTCGCGCACGGCGTCGACATGACCGACGAGATGCTCGACCTGGCACGCGCCAACGCGGAGAAGGCGGGCGCGACCAACGTGGCCTTCCACCGGGGCACGATCGAGGACCTCCCGCTGCCCGACGCCAGCGTCGACGTGGTCATCTCGAACTGCGTCGTCAACCTCTCCCCCGACAAGCCTGCCGTGCTCGCCGAGGCCTTCCGGGTGCTCGCCCCCGGCGGCCGGTTCGGCATCTCCGACGTCGTCGCCGAGGACCACCTCACCCCCGACCAGCGCGCCGAGCGCGGCTCCTACGTCGGGTGCATCGCCGGTGCGCTGTCACGCACCGAGTACCTCGACGGCCTGGCCGCGGCCGGCTTCGTCGACGCGACCGTGACGTTCACGCACGAGGTGGCCGACGGCATGCACGGCGCCGTCGTGCAGGCCCGCCGACCGGCCTGACCGTCCGCGGGAGCGCCCCGCACCCACGCCCGGGCCGGGCCGCAGGTCAGGACACGACGTGCAGCTCCGGCGACGAGCCCTTGTCGTCCAGGATCGCGGCGTCGATCATCTCCTGCGCACGCTCGCGCTCGACCCCCAGGGCGAGCGCCATCTCCGTGAGCAGCGGCTGCGTCGCCGACCAGAGCTGGTCCTTCTCGCCCGTCGACAGACCCCGCTCCACGCTGCGACGCGTGAGGTCGCGCACGACCTCCGCCTGCACGAGGTGGTCCTGGCTGCGCATCCGCTCCTGGTTCTCCTTGAACCGGCGGGTCCACGCCTCGTGGACGTGCGCGGTCGGGGCCGCGAGGACGGCGAGGAGCGCGGCGATGCCGTCGGCGTCGTAGAGCGGGCGCAGGCCGATCTCGTCGGCCTTGTCCAGCGGGACCGAGACGACCATCCCGCTCCCGACGACCTCGAGCTGCAGGTACTGGTGCGTCTCGCCGCGGAACGTCCGCTCGAGCGTGTCGACGACGCGGGTGGGGCCGTGGTGGGGGTGGACGACGATCTCACCGATGGCGGGCTGCATGGGTCACACCTCTTGCTTGGCGCGGCACCGCGCTCGGCCCCGTACGCGACGAGGACCGCCTCCCTGCAACGGCGTGCCGTCGTGGGGAACGCACGGACCGGTCCACCACCCGGGATGGGGACGGGGAGCCGCGCGAGCCGGTAAGACCATTGTCCCACGCGACGCCAAGCACAGGACAGAGCGGCCACGCAGAGGGCCCGGCGACGACCTGTCAGACGGCCCCGGGCGGGCGGTGCCAGGGGTTGCGCGCGTCGGTCGGCGCCGGGCGCGCGGCGACCGCCACCGCGTACGTCGGGCGGTCGGTCCCGTCGACGACACCGAGGTAGTCGTGCCCGGTCATGTGGCACCACACCGGCAGGTCGATGGGGGCGACGGGGTCGGCCGTCACGAGGTGGACGACAGCACCGGGCTCCATCGTGGCGACCCGGTCGCGCAGCAGGAGGAGCAGACGGGCGCACCCCAGGTCCCCGCCGTCGATCGTCACGACGTCCCCCGTACCGGCCACGGCGTGAGGGTAGCCCGCAACGTGACCGGCGACGTCGTCGACAACGGCGCCGAGGCCGTCGAAACCTTGCGATCCCGCGCGATCAACCTCCAGACGTCCACGATGCGGTGGTTAAAGGATTAGATCCGCAAACTGCCGGGGAGCGGCCACGCTCCCACACTGCACACTGCTGCCGTCACGGCGCAGGAGAACGATCACAGCCGATCACGCTCCCGTCGCGACATCCGCCGGCACGCAGGTGGGAGCGCGGGTCGGCCGAACCGTCACGTCCCCTCGCTCGACCTGTCCTAGGGAGTGCCATCAGATGACCGACACTTTCGCGCGACGCCCCCGCCGTCGCCACTCGCTCCGCGCCACGGTGGGCGCGCTCGCCACCGGCGCGCTCGTCGCCGGCACCGTCGCCCTGGCCGGACCGGCCTCGGCGCAGAACGTCAACAGCAACCAGACCGGCACCCACAGCGGCTACTGGTTCTCCTTCTGGACCGACAGCCCCGGCACCGTCTCCGCGGTCCTCGGCAACGGCGGCAACTACTCGACGTCGTGGCGCAACACCGGCAACTTCGTCATCGGCAAGGGCTGGTCGACGGGCAGCGACCGCGCGGTCAGCTACTCCGGCCAGTTCAACCCGTCGGGCAACGCCTACCTGACGCTGTACGGCTGGACCAACGGCCCGCTCGTCGAGTACTACATCGTCGACAACTGGGGCACCTACCGTCCGACCGGCACGTTCAAGGGCACGGTCACCTCGGACGGCGGCACGTACGACATCTACGAGACGACGCGCTACAACGCCCCGTCGATCGAGGGGAACTCCTCGACGTTCAAGCAGTTCTGGTCGGTCCGCCAGCAGAAGCGCACCGGCGGCACCATCACCGCCGGCAACCACTTCTCCGCCTGGTCACGGGCGGGCATGCAGATGGGCCGCCACAACTACATGATCATGGCCACCGAGGGCTACCAGTCCTCCGGCTCGTCGAACATCACGGTCGGCACGGGCAGCGCCGACAACGGCGGCGGCGGCAACAACGGCGGCGGTGGGAACACCGGCGGCGGTGGCAGCACCGGCGGCAACGACAGCGGCAGCAACACCAACAACGGCTGCACCGTCAGCTGGACGCGGGGCGAGGAGTGGGGCGACCGCTTCAACGTCAACTACACCGTGTCCGGCCGGTCGAGCTGGTCCGTGACCGTCTACCCGAACAGCGGCCAGTCGGTCCAGAACTCGTGGGGCGCCACCCGCAGCGGCAACACGTTCCGCTCCAGCGGTTCGAACAGCTTCGGCGTGACGTACTACAAGGGGTCGCAGAACATCAACTACATCCCCTGGGGCATCTGCTCCTGACAGCACGACGACGGGGTGCCGGGGTCGTCGACCTCGGCACCCCGTCGCACGTCCGCCACCGCCCGCCTCCGGCACCGATCACTTTCGGTGCCGGAGGCGGGCGTTGTCGGTCCTGGGGCGCACGCGCGGCCGCAGGGCCCACCGCGGGGTGGTCGTGACGCCCTTAAACGGTTTGCACCACCTGCGGCCTGTTCACCTGCGCATTCGCCTCGGCCACACTGACGAAGTCCGGTGTCCTAGGCGCACACCCGCGCCTGGCTCACCCCACGCACGAGCCGGTGAGCGCCACCTGACCCGCCGGCTCGGACTCCTGTCCCACAGATGTGCTCGCACAGAGGAGCCTTTGATGCTCGATACTTTCGACACGGCCCGACCGGCCCGGAGAGGGCAGCGCACCCTGCGCGCCCTCCTGGGCACGGTCGCCGCCGCGACGCTGGCCGCCGGCGGCGTCGCCGTCGCCGCGCCCGCGACCGCGGCCACCATCACGACCAACCAGACCGGCACGGACGGCCTGTGGTACTCGTTCTGGACCGACAGCCAGGGCACCGTCTCCTCCGAGATGAACGGGGGCGGCAAGTACACGACGCGGTGGCAGAACACCGGCAACTTCGTCATCGGCAAGGGCTGGTCCAAGGGCGACAGCTCCAAGGTCGTGAGCTACTCCGGTCAGTTCAACCCCTCGGGCAACGCCTACCTGACGCTGTACGGGTGGACCAACGGTCCGCTCATCGAGTACTACATCGTCGACTCGTGGGGCACCTACCGCCCGACCGGCACCCACAAGGGCACCGTCACCACCGACGGCGGCACGTACGACATCTACGAGACGACCCGCGTCAACGCCCCGTCGATCGAGGGCAACTCCTCGACGTTCAAGCAGTTCTGGTCGGTCCGGCAGTCCAAGCGCGTGGGCGGCACCATCACCGCCGGCAACCACTTCTCCGCGTGGGCGTCCAAGGGCATGCAGCTGGGCAACCACAACTACATGATCATGGCGACCGAGGGCTACCAGTCCTCCGGCAGCTCGAACATCACGGTGTCCACGGGCTCCGGTGGGGGCGGCAACACCGGTGGCGGTAACACCGGTGGTGGCAACACGGGCGGTGGGAACACCGGCGGTGGGAACACCGGCTCGTGCACCGCGACGGCCACCAAGGCCGAGAGCTGGGGCGACCGGTTCAACGTCACCTACACGGTCTCGGGCAAGTCGAACTGGTCGGTGACGGTGTACCCGAGCAACGGGCAGTCGATCCAGAGCTCGTGGGGTGCCAACCGCAACGGCAACACCTTCACGCCGAACGGCTCGAACAGCTTCGGGGTGACGTACTACAAGGGCAGCAACAACGTCGACTGGACGCCCACCGGCGTCTGCTCGTAGTCCTGCCGTGCGGGGGCGTCGGGGCCACGGCCCCGGCGCCCCCGCCGCGCGTCCGGGGTCAGGGGTACTCGCTGCTCTCGCGCCCGGCGAGGAAGGCGGTCAGCGCGGGGCCGTCCGCCTCGACCCGGTCGACGACCTCGTCGCCCGTGCACGTCCACAGGCCGACCGTGACCCGCGTGCCGTCCCGGCCGAGCACGCGCCACACCGCACCGGAGTCCTCCCACCGGCGCAGGGCGTCGGCGGCGTCCTCGGCGGTGTGCGTGGTCACGCGGGCCCCACCTCGTCGAGCGGCGGCGTGAGGCGTCCGTCGGGGTCGAGGCGCTGGAGCATCGTGCGGGTGAGGTCCTCGAGGCGGCCGACCTGCTCGGGCGTCAGGGCGTCGAGGACGAGCTCGCGGGCCGTGGCGACGTGCCCCGGCGCGGTGCGCACCACGAGGTCCCACCCCGCGTCGGTGAGGTGCGCGTTCGTCGCCCGCCGGTCGTCGGCGCAGGGCGCCCGCTCGACCAGCCCGCGTCCCTCCAGGCGCCGCACGACGTGCGAGAGGCGGGGGAGCGTGGCGTTGGTGCGCCTCGCGAGGTCCGACATGCGCAGGGTCCGGTCCGCAGCCTCGGACAGCATCGCGAGGACCTGGTACTCGAAGTGCGTGAGTCCCGCGTCGTGCTGCAGCTGGGAGTCGAGCTGGGCGGGCAGGAGCTCGGCGACGGCGACGAGGCCGAGCCAGGCGCGCAGCTCGGCGGGGGTCAGCCAGCGGGTCTCGGGGGGCACGGTGCCAGCCTATCTCCACGGTTGACGCGACAACCGGAACCGGTGCGGGACGGCTCTGTCGGGTTCCCCGGCCGCCCACCCGTCGGGCACTCCGGCGGACCACGCCGGAAAGTCAACTACCTTTCTCCCGTGACTGAAGCGGAGATCGGGTCGGACGTCCCTCGCGGCGTCGTCAGCCATGAGGTACCGGAGCTCCTGCGCAACGACGTCCGGCTGCTCGGAGAGCTGCTCGGCCGCGTGCTGCGCGACGCCGGCGGCGAGGATCTGCTCGCCGACGTCGAACGGCTGCGCGAGCTGGCGATCGCCTCCCACAGCGAGCCGAACGGGCACGCGCTGGCCGAGGCCGAGGCGCTCGTCGCCGGCTTCAGCCACGAGCGCGCCGAACAGGTGGCTCGCGCCTTCACGTGCTACTTCCACCTCGCCAACCTGGCCGAGGAGTACCACCGGGTGCGCGTGCTGCGCGACCGCGAGTCGCAGCTCTCGCCGCACGAGCTGGCCCCCGACGACTCGCTGCCCACCGCGTACCAGCAGCTGGTCGCGGAGGTGGGCGAGGAAGCGGCCCGCGCCCGCCTGCACGACCTCGAGTTCCGTCCGGTCTTCACCGCGCACCCGACCGAGGCGCGCCGGCGCGCGGTCTCCCGGTCGATCCGCCGCGTCGCGGAGCTCGTCGCGGAGCGCGACACGCTGCACATCGGCGGCACGACGCTGGCGGAGAACGAGCGGCGGCTGCTGGCCGAGATCGACACGCTGTGGCGCACGTCACCCCTGCGCGCGGAGAAGCCGACCGTCCTCGACGAGGTCGCCACCGTGCTGTCGATCTTCGACGCGACACTCGCGGACGTCCTGCCGACGGTCTACCGCCGGCTCGACGACTGGCTCCTCGAGGACCAGGCGGGGACCACGGCACCCGTCGTCGCCCCGTTCGCGCGGCTCGGCTCGTGGATCGGCGGCGACCGGGACGGCAACCCCAACGTCACGGCCGAGGTCACGCGCGCGGCCGCGGCGATGGCGTCCGAGCACGCGCTCGACGCGCTGCTGGCCTCGGCGGGCCGCACGGCCGACGGCCTCACCCTCGACGCGGCGGGCACGCCCGCCTCGCCCGAGCTCAGCGCGCTGTGGCAGCGCCAGCGCTCCCTGTCGGACGCGATCACGTCGCGCATCGCCGGGTCCGCGCCCAACGAGCCGCACCGCCGCGCCCTGCTCGGGATCATCGAGCGGGTGGCCGCGACCAGGCGCCGGGACGCCGACCTGGCGTACGCGAGCGCCGACGAGCTCCTGACGGACCTGCGCATCGTGCAGCGCTCGCTCGAGACCGCCGGAGCGAGGCGGGCCGCCTTCGGGGACCTGCAGCGGCTCATCTGGCAGGTGCAGACGTTCGGCTTCCACCTCGCCGAGCTCGAGATCCGTCAGCACTCCCAGGTGCACGCCGCCGCGCTCGCGGACATCGAGGCGAACGGCATCGACGGCGACCTGCAGCCCATGACCGTCGAGGTGCTCGACACCTTCCGGGCGCTGGGCACCGTCCAGCGTCGGCTCGGCGTGGCCGCCGCGAGGCGCTACATCGTGTCGTTCACGCAGTCGCCCGAGCACCTCCCGGCCGTGTACCGCCTCGCCGACCTGGCCTTCGGTGGTCCCGAGCACGCACCGGTGATCGACGCCATCCCGCTGTTCGAGACCTTCGCCGACCTGCAGAACAGCGTCGAGATCCTCGACGCCGCGCTCGAGCACCCGCGGGTGCAGGAGCGGCTGGCGGCCAACGGCCGGCGCGTCGAGGTCATGCTCGGGTACTCCGACTCCTCGAAGGACGTCGGCCCCCTGTCCGCGACGCTCGCCCTGGACGACGCCCAGCGGCGCATCGCCGAGTGGGCGCGCCGCAACGACATCGTCCTCACGCTCTTCCACGGGCGCGGGGGCGCGCTCGGGCGCGGGGGCGGTCCGGCCAACCGTGCCGTCATGGCGCAGCCGCCGGGATCCGTCGACGGGCGCTTCAAGCTCACCGAGCAGGGCGAGGTCATCTTCGCGCGCTACGGGGACCCGGACATCGCCGCCCGGCACATCGAGCAGGTGACGGCGGCGACGCTGCTCGCCGACGCGCCGAGCGTCGTGCGCCGCAACGACGAGGCGGCGGGCCGGTTCGCCGACCTGGCGTCCCGACTGGACGTCGCCTCCCGCGAGCACTTCCACCAGCTCGTGCGCGCCGACGGCTTCCCGTCCTGGTTCGCCCAGGTCACGCCGCTCGAGGAGATCGGCCTGCTGCCGATCGGCTCGCGACCCGCACGGCGCGGCCTGTCCGTGTCGTCGCTGGAGGACCTGCGCGCGATCCCGTGGGTGTTCTCCTGGTCGCAGGCGCGCATCAACCTGGCCGGCTGGTACGGGTTGGGCACCGCGCTCGCGCAGGTCGGCGACGTCGAGGAGCTGCGCGCCGCGTACGCGGAGTGGCCGCTGTTCGCGACGATCATCGACAACGTCGAGATGTCGCTCGCGAAGACGGACGAGCGCATCGCCGCGCGTTACCTGGCCCTGGGTGACCGGGACGACCTCGCGCAGCTCGTCCTCGACGAGATGCGGCGCACGCGCGAGTGGGTGCTCGCCACGACCGGGAGCACGGGCGTCCTGTCGCGCCGCCGGATCCTGGGCCGCGCCGTGCAGCTGCGCAGCCCGTACGTCGACGCGCTGTCCCTGCTGCAGCTGCGGGCCCTGCGCGGGCTGCGGACCGGCGGGGAGCAGGCGTCGACCGACGACCTGCAGCGGCTGCTGCTGCTGACCGTCAACGGCGTCGCCGCGGGTCTGCAGAACACCGGCTGAGGTCTGCGCCCGACGACGCCCCCGCACCGGTGCCAGAGCCCGGGGCGGGGGCGTCGTGCGTGCGGGCCGTGCCGCGGTCCCGAGCCCCGGCGCGTCAGCGCGCCGGGACCGTCCGCGTCGCCGCCCAGGCACGCAGGGCCGTGACCCGCTCCGCCATGACGACGGCGAGCGGACGCGTCGCGCGCAGCTCGCGGAGCACGGTCGGCGCGTCGAGCTCCCCGCCGTGCGCGTGCGCCGCGTAGGTCGCCGCCACGACCGCCTGCTCGATCTCGGCACCGGAGAACCCGTCCGACGCGGCCACGAGGGGCGCGGTCTGTGCGTCGTCCAGCGTCAGGCCGCGACGTGCGGCGTGCAGCCGCAGCAGCCCGGACCGCGCGTCGGGGTCGGGCAGGTCGACGAAGAACAGCTCGTCGAACCTGCCCTTGCGCACGAGCTCGGGCGGGAGGGCGGAGATGTCGTTGGCGGTCGCCGCGACGAAGACGCGCGAGCCACGGTCGGCCAGCCACGTCAGCAGGGTCCCGAGCACGCGGCGCGCGGACCCGCCGTCGGACTCGCTGCTCGCGACGGCCTTCTCGATCTCGTCGACCCACAGCACGCACGGCGCCAGGGCGTCGGCCGCGGCCAGCGCGTCCCGCAGCCTGCGCTCGGACTCGCCGACGTACTTGTCGTGCACGCCGGCCAGGTCGAGGCGCAGGAGCGGCACACCGAGGATCGCCGCCGCAGCACGGGCCGCGAGCGACTTGCCGCAGCCCTGGACGCCCAGCAGCAGCACGCCGCGCGGTGCGTCGAGGTGGGGCGCCGACCCGTCCATGGCGGGTCGCCGCAGCAGGAGCCACTGCACGACGCGGTCGAGGCCGACGACGTCACCGGGCGCAACCGTGGCGTACTCGTACGACAGCACGCCGTCTGCCGCGAGCGCGTCGAAGCGCGCACGCTCGACGGCCGGCACGTCGCGGACCGTCAGCGCGCCGTCGTCGACGATCGCTCCGTGGGCGAGCCGGCCGACGTCCGACCGTGACAGCCCCGCCAGCCGCTGCACGAGGAGCTCCCGCGCGTGCGGGTCGACGTGGGGCACCAGGCCCGTGACGTCGGACCACGCGGCGACCGTGCGGTCGACGATGGCCGCACGCTCGCCGGGTGACGGGAACGTCACCGGGACGCGCACCGCGAGGTGCTCGACCTCCCGCGGGAGGGTCAGCGCGTGCGAGACGAGCACGAGCGTGCTGCGCCGCCCGACGGGTTGCAGCGCGGCGTCCTTGAGGAGGCGGACGACGACCGGGTCGTCGAACCACGGGTGCAGGTCGAGCAGCACGTGGACCGCCGGTGCCGCGCTGTCGACGATCGAGCGCAGCAGGGTGGGCGGGTCGGTGTTGTGCAGCTGGGCGCCGCCGAGGTCGACGTCCATGCGTCGCAGGCCGTCCGTGACGCTCCAGCGGAAGACGGGCCTCGGTGCACGGCCCCCCGGGGGGCGCGAGGCTGCACGCAGGACGAGCTCGACGGCCTCGGCCTCGTCCTCGGTCTCCAGCACGACGATCGGCGTGCGCGCGGCCACGAGCGCCGCGAGGTCGTCGCGCGTGGGTTCGGGGTGCACGCCGGTCACGCTAGCGGCACGGGTGCGCGTCCCGGCGCGTCCGGACCGGCGGGTGCGCGACTTCCACCCGCACGCCTCAGCCGGGCACCGACATGACGGCGGGCACGGGCCGGTCGGCCGCGAGCAGGTCGAGCACGAGGCGCTCGTGCGGCACCACGTCCTCGGGCAGTGCGTGCAGCGGGAACCAGCGCATCGCGGAGGTGCGGTCCGGCTCGCGCAGCACGGGCTCACCGCTCCAGGCGGTCACCTCGAAGAAGACGTCGACGCGCTGCTCCACCTGCGGGCCTCCTCGTTGGAAGCGGTGCAGCGCGGTCAGCGGGCGCAGCGCCGAGGGCGCCACGACGACGCCGGACTCCTCCTGCGCCTCGCGGACCGCGGCCTCGTGCACCGACTCACCCGGTTCCACGTGACCGGCGAGGACGGCCCACCAGCCGTCCATGTAGCCGGTGCCGGCCCGCCGCTGCAGCAGGACCGCGTCGCCGTCCGCGTCCGACCGGCGCAGCACGACGTAGGCGGCGGCGACGAGGAGCGTGCGCCCGTCGAGGTGGTCGTCCGGGGCGTACCCGTCGGCGTGCGCTGGCATGGCGCGAGTCTGGCACGCGGGTGCGACGCCCGCGGTTCACCCGCCGCCGAGGTCCATGTGCAGGAGCTCCCACACGTGCCCGTCGGGGTCGCACACGGCCCGCGCGTACATCGACCCGTCGTCCTGCGTCGGGCGGAACTCGCGGCCGCCGTGCGCGACCGCGTCCTCGACGACGCGGTCGATCTCGCCGCGCGACCCCGCCGTCAGGCAGAGCAGGACCTGCGTGCTGGCGCGCGCGTCGGCCACGGGCAGGTCCGTGAAGTCGGCGAACCTGTCGCGCTCCAGGAGCATCACGCAGATGGTGTCGGACACGACGACGCAGGCGGCGTGCTCGTCGCTGAACATCTCGTTCAGGTCCAACCCGATGCCCGTGTAGAACGAGCGGGACGCCGCGAGGTCGTGGACGGGGAGGTTGACGAAGATCATGCGGTCCACGGGTGCTCCTGAGGCGCAAGGGCTGGGGTGGTGACACTCGTTCCGACCGCCGACGAGGCTCAGGGTCGTCGGGGGGTGTGCGATGTCGGTGGCCGCGGCTACGGTCGTGATGTGACGACGACCACACCCGCACAGCCGTCGGGTACCGCACCGGGTGCGGGCCCCGCAGACCTGACCGCCGACGAGTTCGCCGAGCGGCTCGCGCCGATGCGGCGCGAGATCCTCGCGCACTGCTACCGCATGACGGGCTCGGTGCACGACGCGGAGGACATGCTGCAGGAGACGTACCTGAGGGCCTGGCGCGCGATGCGCGGCTTCGAGAACCGTTCGTCGCTGCGCACCTGGGTCTTCCGGATCGCGACCAACACCTGCCTGACGCATCTCGAGGGTCGGCGTCGCCGGCCGCTGCCCACGGGGATCGGTGCGCCGGCCGCCGACCCCCGGGACCAGCCGCGCGAGGACCTCGGCACGCCGTGGCTCGAGCCCCTGCCCGACGCGCTGGTGTGGGCGCAGCCCGCCCCGGACCCGGCCGAGACGACGGTCCACCGCGACTCGGTCCGCCTGGCGTTCGTCGCGGCGCTGCAGCACCTCACGGCTCAGCAGCGCGCCGTCCTGCTCCTGCGCGACGTCCTCGCCTGGTCGGCGGCCGAGGTCGCCGACGCCCTCGCGCTCTCGGTCGCCGCGGTCAACTCCACGCTGCAGCGGGCGCGCGCGCACATGGCGAACGTCCAGCACCTGACGCCCATGGAGCCCACCGACCCGCGCCACCGGGCGCTCGTCGAGCGGTACGTCGCGGCCTTCGAGGCGTACGACGTCGCCGCCATCGTGGAGCTGCTCGCCGCCGACGTGGTCTGGGAGATGCCCCCGTTCCCCGGCTGGTACGCCGGGCCACAGGCGGTGGGCGAGCTCATCGGCACGTGGTGCCCGGCGCAGGGCCCGGGGGACATGCGGATGGTGCCGACGTCCGCGAACGGGCTGCCGGCGTTCGCGCTGTACATGCGCAACGAGGAGGGCAGGCACGAGGCCTTCCAGGTGCAGCAGGTCACCGTCACGCAGGACGGGGTGCGACACGTGACGGCGTGGTTCGGGGCAGAGCTCTTCGCGCGGTTCGGGCTGCCGGTGCACCTGGCCTGATCCTGCCCGGCACCCCACAAGACACCGAGCCCGGAGGGCCGTGGTCCCTGATCTCTCAGGAACCCAGACCTCCGGGCTCGGCTGGTGCGTGAGTGCTCAGGCGGCGGGCTTGCCGGCGCCGGACCGGCTGCGACCGCGGCCACCGCGGCGGCGGCGGGGAGCCCCCGCCGGGTCGGACGGCGAGGTGCCCGCGTCGCGGCCGGCCGCCGGGCCGGTCGTGCGCTGCGGCGCCGCGGTGGTCCGCACGTCGTGGCTGCGCACGGCGTCCGGTCCGCCGGAGGTCCAGACGACCGCGGGCCCTGCGGGACGCGACGCGGCACGTGTGCCCGGACGGCGGCGTGCGCCGTCGGCCGGCGCAGCGGTCCGGGTGCCGTCCTGCGCGGCGCGGCCGGGAGCCGCCTGCCCGCGCGGTGCGTTGGACCGGCCACGCGTCGTCGCCTGACCACGGCCCGCGCCCTGCTGGCCGCCACCGGACCGCCCGCGCCCGGAGGAGCGGTCGGTCGACGTGGCCGGACCGGCCACGGAGGTCGTCGGCGCGGGGGTGCCGCCGTTGTCGGCGCCGACCGTGCCGGGCGCGTCCGCGAGGCGGCGCACGAGCGCGTCACCGGGGGCCACCGAGACGGGCGTCACGGTGATCCCCGCGGCGCGGGTCATCGCGCGCACGTCGGCACGCTGCTCCGGCAGCTGGAGGGTCAGGACGGTGCCCGACGCACCGGCGCGAGCCGTGCGACCCGAACGGTGCAGGTACGCCTTGTGCTCAGCCGGCGGGTCGACGTGCACGACCAGCTCGACCTCGTCGACGTGGATGCCGCGCGCCGCGATGTCGGTGGCGACGAGCACGCGGGCCTCACCGGAGGAGAACGCGGCGAGGTTGCGCTCGCGCGCGCCCTGGCCGAGGTTGCCGTGCAGGTCGACGGCCGGGATGCCCGCCAGCGTGAGCTGACGCGCGAGCTTCTTGGCGTGGTGCTTGGTGCGCATGAACAGGACCCGGCGGCCGGAGCCGGCCGCGAGCATCTCGACGACCGCCTTCTTGGCGGCGGCGTCGGCGACCTCGAGCACGTGGTGCGTGCTGGCGACCACGGTCTGCGCGGCGGGGTCGACGGCGTGCTCGACCGGCGTCGTCAGGTAGCGGTCGACGAGCGTGCCGACACCGTTGTCCAGCGTCGCCGAGAAGAGCAGGCGCTGGCCGCGCTTCGGCGTGCGGTCCATGAGGCGGCGCACGACCGGCAGGAAGCCGAGGTCGGCCATGTGGTCGGCCTCGTCGAGCACGGTGATCTCGATGCCGTCGAGCGTCACCAGGTTCTGGCGGAGCAGGTCCTCGAGACGGCCGGGGCACGCGACGAGCACGTCGACGCCGCGGTCGAGAGCCGTGACCTGGCGCGACTGCGCGACGCCGCCGAAGATCACGGCGGTGCGCAGGCCCGCGGCCTTGGCCAGCGGCGCGAACACGGCCTCGATCTGGGTCGCGAGCTCACGCGTGGGGCACAGCACCAGGGCGCGGGGGCGGCGCGCACGGCGGGGCGTGCCCGACGCGGCGAGGCGGGTCACGACGGGCAGGGCGAACGCGAGGGTCTTGCCCGAGCCGGTGCGGCCGCGGCCGAGCACGTCGGCGCCGCGCAGCGTGTCCGGCAGCGTCGCGGTCTGGATCGGGAAAGGGGTGGTGATCTGCTGGTCCGCGAGCGCGCGGACCAGCGCCTCGGGCACGCCGAGGTCGGTGAAGGTCGTCACAGGATGGTGCCTCTCGGGCTGTTGAAGTCGGGGTCCGCCGCACGATTCCCGGGGGGACTCCACGACGCGGGCGCGCGGTCGATCGCGCTGCCTCTCGGGACAACTGTCTCACACCCGGCGTCCGGCGCCCGGTGGGGCGCGCGTCGTCGCAGGTCAGCGCGCCGCGATGGAGCTGCCCTGCGGCTCGTCCAGCAGCGTGTGCAGCGTGGAGGTGGCCGCTGGGGTCCACCCGGGAGGGGGCGCGACGGCCGCCCACGCGTCGGCCCACTCGCCGACGTACGTGTGCCCGTGCCCCGCCGGTGCCTGCCCGGCGACGAAGAAGTCGATCGTCACCCGGAAGAAGGTCGCCACCGGGAACCAGGTCACGTCGGGCAGCACGTCGGCGCCGCGCTTCTCCCGCAGCCAGTCGGGCCGGTCCAGCAGCAGGTCCGTGGACCACCACACGACGCCGTCCGACGGGTGCTGCAGGTACACGACGCGCGGCCGCTCCCAGGTCGCACCGCCCTCCGCGAACGACGCCGCGTCGTCCCGCAGGGTGAGTCCCCAGCGCACCGTCCTGCCGCCGTCGAGCACGGGGTGGATCTCGAGCGTCCCGGGATCGCGCTCCGCGGTGAGGTGCGCCCACACCGGGGTGAAACCCGGCGTGCCGGCCCACACGGCGCCGTCGGTGCGGGCGGCGACGTCCTCGAGGCTCGCGAACGCACCCTGCGACCCGTAGCTGCCCAGCGAGATCCCGGAGGCGTACAGCGCGGGGCGCTCGTCGGGCGGCAGCTGGGACCAGCGGGCGTGCACGGCCTCGAACAGCGCCCGGCCGGCGGCCGGCGGCGTGGCGCGGTCGCCGACGAAGGTGACCCAGCTCGGCAGGTAGGAGTACTGCATCGCGGCGATCGCGCTGTCACCGCCCCACAGCTGCTCGACCGCGGCGGCCCCGGCGGGGTCGACCCACCCCGTGCCCGTCGTGGTGGTGACGACCAGCACCGCGCGGTCCCACGCGTCGGTGCGGTCCAGCTCGGCGACGACGCGGGCGGCGATGCCGTCGAGGTCGGGGCCGGTGTCCAGCCCCGCGTAGACGCGGATGGGCTCCATGACGTCCCGGTCGATGCCGACGGACCGCGAGAAGTCGGCCAGCTCGGCCGTGCCCGGTCCGCCGGAGACGAACCGGCGGCCCTCGCGTCCGAGCGACGACCACGTGCTCAGGGACTCCGGCGAGCCGCTGCGCTGCGGCGCGGTCGGCTGCTCGTTGCCCTCCCACGTCTGCTCGTCGAGCTGCGCGTAGGTGGTCTCCAGGACGTGCCGGACCCCGGCGACCACCGTGCCGTCGACGAGGAGGTACGTCGCGACGAGGACGACGGCGACCGCGACGAGCCGCGCGGGGACCGGCGGCAGCAGTCGCCCGACGAGCCGCGCCACGGCCAGGGTGACCCGGCGCAGCCCACGCGCGGCGAGCACCAGCAGCAGCGCGAGGGCCACGGCGAGGGCGACCACGCGCAGCGGCCGCACCGACACCGGAGGGCCCATGTCGAGCAGGACGCGCGATCGCGCCTGCCAGTCGGCGTCCACGGTCAGCGCCCCCACCACGACCGCGACGGCGAGCGCCGCGCAGACCCACCGCACGAGGCCGCGGCGGTGGGCGGGCCACGGCGCGCGCAGGCCGATGCGGCGTCCGCCCCACCCGACGGCCGCGCCGCACGCGTAGCCGATCGCGGCGCACACGCCGGCGATCACGCCCTGGTACAGCGGGCTGCGGGGCATCAGGGAGGGGCCGAGGGCGGCCGCGAAGAGCACGACCGCGCCGACGAGCCCGGCGGGGGAGAAGCGTGCCCACCACCGCCCGACGGCCGCACGGAGGCGGGCCGCACGGCCGCGCGCGGCGGGCGGTGCGTCGTCCGTGGTCCGCGGCGCGGCGACGGTCATGCCTTGCACTGTGCCACGGGACGTGCGCACGCGCGGCTCGTCGCTCCCGGCGGGCCGACGGGGTCGGTACGGTGTGCGCAGGCGGCCGCCGGGGCCGTCGGGGCACGGACGGGTGGCCATGAGCGACACGGGTAACGGCGACTTCGAGTTCGAGCGGCGGTTCCTCGCGCGTGACGTCCCGGCCGAGCTGCTCGACGCGGAGCCCGCGCTCATCGTCCAGAGCTACTACCTGGCCGACGAGGGGTACGCGCTGCGCGTGCGTGCGCAGGCCTCCGCGGTCGCGGGCGTCGACGTCGGGCTCGACGAGGTGTCGCTCCTGGAGCGGTACGCCGACCGGGTCGACTTCTGCGCGGTCACCGTCAAGGGCCCGATGAACGGTGGGACGCGGTACGAGGCCGAGCGGGAGATCGACCCGCAGGTGGGTGTGCAGATGGTGCGGCGCGGCGGCGCGCGGGTCGCGAAGGTCCGGCACTCCGTGTGGCTCGGGGAGGACGGCTGGGTCGTCGACGTCTTCGCCGGGGCGAACGCGCCGCTGGTCGTCGCCGAGGTGGAGCGCGGCGGGCCGGTCACGGACCTCGCGATCCCGGACTTCTGCGTCACCGAGGTGACCGCGGACCCGCGGTTCGCCAACGACGGGCTCGCGCACGCGCCGTTCGCCACGTGGGCCGACGCCTGGCGTGCCGAGCTCGCGCAGCGGGGGCCGACGTTCCTGCCCGGCTTCGGGCACGACCACCGCATGACGGGGTTCTAGCCGCCGGAGGTCGTGACCGGCACCGACGGCTCCGCCGTCACCCGGCGCCGTGGCCCGCGGGGACGCGCTCGTCGTCGCGCACGGGGCTCGGAGGCGTCCCGTCCCCGAACGGCCGCCCGCCCAGGGCCTCGCGACCGTGCGGCGTCAGCCACCCGCCGAGCCGGGGTCCGCGCGGCACGATGCCCGACGGGTTGATGTCGCGGTGGACCTCGTAGTAGTGGCGCTTGATGTCGACGAAGTCGACCGTGTCACCGAATCCCGGGGTCTGGAACAGGTCGCGCGCGTAGGCCCACAGCGCGGGCAGCTCGGTGAGCCGGTCGCGGTTGCACTTGAAGTGCCCGTGGTAGACGACGTCGAACCGCACGAGCGTCGTGAACAGCCGCACGTCGGCCTCGGTGATCGTGTCGCCCACGAGGTACCGCCGGTCCGCCAGCCGCTCCTCGAGACGGTCGAGGGCCGTGAACAGCCGCGTGAACGCGCGGTCGTAGCTCTCCTGCGAGCCGGCGAACCCGCACCGGTACACACCGTTGTTGACGTCCCGGTAGATCTCGGCGGACACCTCCTCGATCTGGTCGCGCAGGGCGTCGGGGTACAGGTCGGGGGCGCCCGGCCGGTGGTACGCGGTCCACTGCGTCGACAGGTCGAGCGTGATCTGCGCGAAGTCGTTGGTGACGACGGCGCCCGACGGCACGTCGACGATCGCGGGCACCGTGATGCCGCGCGCGTACTGCGGGTCGCGGCGCAGGTACGCGTCACGCAGCCGCTCGATCCCCAGCACCGGGTCGACCCCGCCGGGGTCGAGGTCGAAGGTCCACGAGCGCTCGTCGTGCGTGGGGCCGCAGACGCCCATCGACAGCGCGTCCTCCAGGCCGAGGAGGCGGCGCACGACGATCGCGCGGCTGGCCCACGGGCACGCGCGTGCCACGACGAGCCGGTAGCGGCCGGACTCGACCGGCCAGCCGTCGCGCCCGTCCGCCGTGATGCGGGTCGTCAGGTAGCGGGTGTCGCGCTCGAAGCCCGCGCCCGGCGTGCTGTAGACACCCGGCTGATCGTGCGCGCTCGTGCCGTCGGCGGTCGGCTCTGCGGGGGACTGGTCCATCGTCGGATGATGCCTCCTGGTGGGCGTTCCCGCAGGCCCCGGTACACGAATGCCCTCCCGGCGGGGCCGTTCGGTCCGGGATTGCACCGGTTCGTGGCACGCGGCGGCCGGCCGGGTTGCCTACAGTGGCGAGCCGGTGGGAGCACGCCCGCCGACCGCAGGGGAGGGTCTGGGTCTTGCACGTGGAGCACAAAGGTGGCGCGCGGTCGCGCGTGACGGCAGTGAGCGCGGCGCTCGTGGTCGCCCTGCTGGCGGGGTGCAGCTGGGGCACGGCGGCGCAGGAGCCGCCCGGCACGAGCGGTCCGACCGCGACGCCGTCACCCACCGCGGTGAGCGCCACCCCGAGCAGCGGCTCGCCCGCGTCGGTCGTCACCGGGGACGACGCGCAGGCGGCCTCGGCGACGTCGGCCGCGCTCCTCGAGGCGGCGCCCGTCGTGGTCGTCGCACCGGCGGGCGACGTCGGCGCCGTGCTCACGGCAGCGTCGGCGGCGGTGGCGACGGGTGCGCCCGTGCTCCTCGCGGCCGAGGGCCTCGACCTCGCGCCGGAGCTCGCGCGGCTCGGCGCTCGCCACGTGCTCGTCGTCGGTGACGTGGCCCCCGGCGACCTCCCGGACGACGTCGGGACGGTCGCGCTGCCCGCGGGTGCCGACGCCGACGCGCTCGCGGCGGCCACCGGCCACCGCTTCGGTGACCTCGTCCCGGTGCCGCCCGGGGGTGAGAGCGCCGCCGTCCGGGCGCTCGCCGGACCGCGTCCGGCGGTCCTGGTGACGGCGGACGCAGCCGCGGCGGACGCAGCTGCGGACGACACGGCTGCGGACACCCCCACGACGTCGCCCGTGCCGGACGCCGCCACGCCGACAGGAGCCTCCACCGGTGCGGACGCGGGGCCGGGCTCCCTGCCGCCCACCGAGCCGGTCGTCGCCGAGGGGGTGCTCGCGCTCGCGGACGGCGTCGTGCCGCCCGCAGCCGCCGCCACGGTCCGCGCGCTGGGCGTCGAGGTCCTCGACGTGCCGGGCGGTGACCCGCGCGCGTCGTCGGCCACCGTGCAGGGGATCGCGGCCGCCGCGCCGTCGGCCGTCGTCGGGTTCGGCGAGACGTTCGGCTCGCCGGAGCAGCTGGCGGCACGCACGGCCACCGCACGCACCGGTGCCGAGCTGCCCGGTGGTGGTCAGCTCGTGTTCCCGACCGTGGCCGGCCAGCCCGGCAAGAGGTACGTCGCCCTGTACGGGACACCCGGCTCCGGTGCGCTCGGCGTCCTGGGGGAGCAGGACGTCCCCGCGACGCTCGCGCGGGCCGAGCAGCACGCCGCGCCGTACCGGGGGCTGACCGGTGACACGGTGGTGCCCGCGGTCGAGATCATCGCGTCGATCGCGTCGGCGGGGGCGGAGGCCGACGGCACGTACTCCCGCAAGCGGTCGGTGCAGGACCTGCGGCCGCTGGTCGACGCGGCGGGGGCGGCGGGGCAGTACGTCGTGCTCGACCTGCAGCCGGGCCGTCAGGACTTCGTCACCCAGGCCCAGGCGTACGAGGAGCTGCTCGCGCTGCCGCACGTCGGCCTGGCGCTGGACCCCGAGTGGCGGCTGGCGCCCGACCAGGTGCACCTGCGCCAGATCGGGAGCGTCGGCATCGACGAGGTCAACGCGACCGCCGCCTGGCTCGCGCAGCTGACGCGCGAGCGGGACCTGCCCCAGAAGATGTTCGTCCTGCACCAGTTCTCGCTGCGGATGATCTCCGAGCGCGAGCGTCTCGACACGTCGCACGACGAGCTCGCGCCGCTCATCCACGTCGACGGCCAGGGGAGCCAGCCGGCCAAGGCCGGCACCTGGGCGGCGCTGCGCAACGGTGCGCCGCCCGTGCACTGGGGCTGGAAGAACTTCTACGACGAGGACGTGCCCATGCTCGACCCCGTCCAGACGTACCAGGTCCAGCCGGTGCCGGACCTCGTCACCTACCAGTGAGGCACGCCGCGACCGCGGGGGGACCGCGCGTTAGCGTGAGCGGGTGACCCAGACCCCCGTGACCGGCGTGCGCGTCGGCGTCCAGCTCCAGCCCCAGCACGCCGACTACGGCCAGATCCGCGACGCGGTGCGCCGTGCCGAGGACCTCGGTGTCGACGTGGTCTTCAACTGGGACCACTTCTTCCCCTTGAGCGGGGACCCGGACGGCAAGCACTTCGAGTGCTGGACGATGCTCGGGGCCTGGGCGGAGCAGACGAGCCGCGTCGAGATCGGCGCGCTCGTGACCTGCAACTCCTACCGGAACCCGGACCTGCTGGCCGACATGGCCCGCACGGTCGACCACATCAGCGGCGGGCGGCTGATCCTCGGGATCGGTGCCGGGTGGTTCGAGCGCGACTACACGGAGTACGGGTACGAGTTCGGCACAGCGGGCTCGCGGATCGCGGACCTCGCGCAGGCGATGCCGCGGATCCGCGCGCGGTGGGCGGCGATGAACCCCGCGCCGACGCGTGACATCCCGGTGATGATCGGTGGCGGCGGTGAGCGCAAGACGCTGCGCGTCGTGGCCGAGCACGCGGACATCTGGCACTCGTTCGGGGACGTCGACACGCTGCGGCGCAAGAGCGCGATCCTCGACGAGCACGGCGCCGCCGTCGGGCGGGACACCGCGGCGCTGGTGACGCGGTCCGTCGGGGTCGACGGGTCGGACCCCGAGGAGGTCGGCGACGAGCTGCTCGCGGCCGGGGTGCGGCTGTTCACGTGCAGCGCCGACGGACCCGACTACGACCTGTCGCGCGCGGCGTCGTGGGTTCGCTGGCGCGACGAGCGCGCCTGAGCGGCCTGGCGCCCGGGAGGCCGGGATTGTCCCGTGCCCGCAGGTGGGCGCGCCGCGCCGCCGCGGTCCCGCGCGCCGGATGCGTGCCCCGGCGCGTCTAGGCTCGGACCAGGATGGCTGAACCGACGAGCGAGCTGCCGGCCCGGCGCGGGCTCGACCGCGCCCTCGACCACGTCCTCGAGCGGGTCCGGCGCGGTGCGTGCCGCACCCTGCGGGCCGTGCGGGCGTGGCGGCCGCGGCACGGCTGGGGAGCCGTCGTCGGCCTCGTCCTCGCCGGGGTGCTCGCGTCGCTCGTGTTCGGCGTGACGACCGCGTCGGTGCAGGCCTCCCTCGGGCCCCACGTCACGCGGTACGACGTGACCACCGACGCGACCGTCACCATCGACTTCGGGCCGCTCGGCACGCTCCAGATCGACTCGCCGCTGCCGGCCACGCTGGGGATCCGCGCCACCGTGCAGGAGATCCCGGCGAGCGTCACCGAGCTCGGGGAGGCGCGCACGCTGCAGGCGCTGAGCCAGGACCTCAACGCGTACGTGTCGTTCTTCTCCGGCCCCGCAGCCGCTGTCCGGGACGTCGCCAACGCGCTCGTCGCCGACGCGCTCCTGCGCTCGGCGGTCGCGTTCCTGGTGCTGCTGGCCGCCTGGCTGCTGCTGCGGTGGCTGCTCGGCCCCGACCGACGGCACGAGCTCGGGGACCGCCTCGCAGCGCGGGCGCGGCCGCTGGGGGCCGGAGCGCTCGCGGTGGCCGTCGGTGCCACCGTCCTGACGTCCAGCGTCGCACCCGGCGACCGGCCCGCGTCGCAGCCGGTGGCCTCTGCCGTGTTCGCCGGGACCCCGCTCGACGGTGCCCGGGTGACGGGCCGGCTGGGCGGTGTCATCGACACGTACGGCGCGTACGCGCTGGACGCGTGGCGGGCCAACGAGGACTTCTACCGCAGCGCCGACGACGCGCTCGTCGTCGCGTGGGAGGACTGGGAGGCGGACGAGGAACGTCTGGCCGACGAGGCCGCGGAGGCGGAGGCTCGCGCGGCGATCGACGGCGCGGCCGGTGACGGCGCAGCGGACGACGGCGCAGCGGACGACGGCACGGCGCCCGACGGGGGCACGGACGAGCCCGATTCCGGCGGCGACCCCGACGGGACGGCGGGTGCGCCCGCGCAGGACGCCGACGACACCGGCGTCGGACCGACCACGGACGCCGTCGCCACGCCGACGGCGAGCGCCTCGCCCACGGCGGACCCCGGCCCGCCGGTGGAGCCGATCGTGCTCGTCGTCGCCTCCGACCTGCACTGCAACGTCGGGATGGCCCCGCTGATCGGGACGCTCGCGCGGCTCGCCGGTGCCGACGCCGTGCTCGACGCGGGTGACACGACGATGAACGGCACCTCGGTCGAGCAGTACTGCGTCACGTCGTTCGCGCGCGCCGTCCCGCCCGGTGTGGCGCTGGTGACGTCGCCGGGCAACCACGACTCGCGCGAGACCACCGACAACTACGCCCGCGCGGGCGCGATCGTCCTCGACGGCGGGGTCGTGGAGGTCGCCGGGCTGCGGATCCTCGGGGACCGGGACCCGAACGAGACGCGGGTCGGCGCCGGTGGCACGGCCTCCGCGGCCGACGAGACGCCGGCGCAGGCGGGCAGGCGGCTGGCGGACGTCGCGTGCGACGACGGTGAGGTCGACCTGCTGCTGATCCACTCCCCGTCGGTCGGGGACGCGGCACTGGACGACGGCTGCGTGCCGGCGCAGGTCTCGGGTCACTACCACCGGCGCATCGGGCCCGAGCAGGTCGGCCTGGGCGTGCGGTACGTGTCGTCGAGCACCGCCGGGGCGACGCTCAACCAGCCCACCGTCGGCCCGCTGAGGGGGGTGGCCGAGCTGACCGTCCTGCGGTTCGACCCCGAGTCGCGGCAGTTCCTCGACTACCAGGTCGTCCGCGTCGCACCCGACGCGAGCGTGAGCGTCGGACGTCCGCAGCCCTGGCCCGCGATCGTCGAGCAGCAGGACGCCGAGGACGTCGTCGGGTTCGGCCCCGTCGTGCCGGACGAGCCGACCGCCTCGCAGGACGGCGCGACGCCGGGGGGGTGAGTCGCGCGGTGCCGCGGATGAATTGGTCCGCAGGGGTTGTGCGGACGCGGTACGGATGGTGGCCTGGACCGGTGCGTCCCCGCGGGCCCATGGCCGTGCCCGCGCGGGACGTGCACGGGGGGAGTGCGCGTGCGTCGTCTTGCAGTCGTGGTGGTCACGGCAGGGCTGCTGCTCGCCGGTGCCGTGCCCGCGTGGGCCGGACCGGGCGAGGACGTGCTGCGCCCCGGTGAACAGCTCGCACCGGGTGAGGGGCTGCTGGCACCGGGCGGCGGGCACGTGCTGGTCGTCCAGCCCGACGGCTCGCTCGGCCTGTACGCGCTGGACGACGTCGTGCGCTGGTCGTCGGGACGCGGGGTGGCGGGCGCGACGCTCACGGCCGACGCGACGGGGGACGTGCGGCTCGTGGCCCCCGACGGTGCCGTGCTGTGGAGCACCGCGACCGCAGGTTCCCAGGGGGCGCTGCGGCTGCGGGACGACGGGGAGCTCGTGGTCGAGAGCCCGGACGGCAGCGTCGTCTGGGCCAGCGGCACGGCGGTGGTGCCGTCCACGCTCGTCGGCCCCGGCCTGCTGGACGGCGACGACGTGCTGTCCTCACCCGACGGTCGGCACATCCTGCTCGTCGACCCGGAGGCGGGCGTGCAGCTGCGCGGACCGGACGGGGTCGTGCGGTGGACACCCGGGCTCAAGGCCGACACCGAGCCCGCGGCGCAGCCCGGGGCCGAGGCCACGTCGCAGTCCTCCGCGCCGCAGGGTGAGCCACGGGCGGTGGCGCTCGAGCTCCGCGAGGACGGGAACCTCGTGGCCCTCGACGCGGACGGTGGCCTCGTGTGGCGCAGCCGCACCGCGGGGAGCGGCCCGGCGTCCCTCGCGCTGCAGGACGACGGCAACCTCGTGCTGCTCGATGCCGCCGGCACACCGGTGTGGAGCGCGGGCACGCCGATCGGCCCGTCCGCGATGGACGTCGGTGGGGAGCTGGCCGCGGGCGCCTCGCTGGGCTCGCCCTCGGGCCACCTCGCCCTGGAGGTCGCCGGGGGTGCGCTCGTCGCCACCTGGGACGACGAACCGGTCTGGTCCTCCTCGACGGGCACCGGGACGACCCTCCGGCTGCAGGAGGACGGTGACCTCGTGCTGCTCGACGCCGCGGGCGCGCCCGTCTGGACGAGCGGCACGGCGGGGCACCCCGGTGTGCGCCTGGTGATGGAGGAGACGGCCGTCCTGCTCGTCACCGCCGAGGGTGAGGTGCTGTGGCAGGTGGGTGTCCCCGAGGAGCTGGTCGTTCAGAGCGTGCCGCCGACCGTCCCCACGGGTGTGCAGCCGACGGACTGCGCGCTGGTCGACGGACCCGTCGCGGAGGGCGACATCGTGCGCACGCGCAGCGGGATCCGCGTGCACCCGTGCCTCGCCGCGACCGTCGACGCCCTCGTGGACGCGGCGAAGGCCGACGGCGTCGCGCTGGGCGGCGGCGGGTGGCGCAGCCCCGAGCAGCAGATCGCGCTGCGCCGCGCGCACTGCGGCCCGACGGACGCCGACGTGTTCCAGAAGCCGGCGTCCGCCTGCTCGCCGAGCACCGCACGACCGGGCAGCTCCCGCCACGAGCGCGGGCTCGCGATCGACTTCACCTCGGGGGGCCGCTCGTTGACGTACGGGTCCGCGGCGTACGCGTGGCTCAAGGAGCACGCCGGCGAGTACGGGCTGGAGAACCTGCCGGGGGAGGCCTGGCACTGGAGCGTCGACGGCTCCTGAGCCCTCTACGCTGGCCTCGTGTCCCAGAGCGCTGCCCCCCTGTCCGCAGTGACCCAGGACTACCTCAAGGTCATCTGGGGCGCGCAGGAGTGGTCCGACGTGCCCGTCACGACCAAGCTGCTCGCGAGCAGGCTCGGGGTCGGGGCCTCGACGGTCTCGGAGACCGTCAAGCGCCTCGCCGACGCGGGCCTGGTGTCGCACCGGCCCTACGGGGCTGTGGAGCTCACCGCGGCGGGGCGTGCGCACGCGGTCGCCATGGTCCGTCGGCACCGCCTGATCGAGACCTACCTCGTCGAGAAGCTCGGCTACGGCTGGGACGAGGTGCACGACGAGGCCGAGGTGCTGGAGCACGCGGTGAGCGACCGGTTCGTCGAGCGCGTCGCCGACCTGCTGGGGCACCCGGACCGCGACCCGCACGGCGACCCGATCCCGGCGGCGGACGGCACGGTCCACCTGCCCGACGCGCGCGTCATGTGGGAGGTCGAGACGGGGGAGTACCGCGTCGCGCGGATCTCCGACGCGGACCCCGAGCTGCTGCGGTACCTCGAGGGGGTCGGGCTCGTGCTCGACGCCCCGGTGACGCTGGAGGAGCGGCGCGCGGTCACCGGCGTCGTGAGCGTGCAGCCGGCGGGCCGGCCGGAGCGCGTCGAGCTGGGGGAGGTCGCGGCGAGCGCGATCTGGCTCGCCGCGCGCGACTGAGGGTCAGCGGCGCCGGCGGGTGCCGAAGATGGTGCGGGTGATCTCGCGCCCGAGCTGGGTGCCGGCCGAGCGCAGGAACGCGTCGAGCGGGGCGCTGCCCGTGCCGGAGCGGGTCGAGCGCCCCCGACCGGTGGTGCCCGCGGCCCGCTGCCGGCGGGTGGCCTCCTTCTCGGCTGCGGCCGCCTCCTTCTGCGCCTGCTCGGCCGCCTGCGCGGCGGCCCGGTCGGACTCCGCCCGCGCCATCCGGGCTCCCAGGAGCTCGTGCGCCGACTCGCGGTCGACGGGTTGCGCGTAGCGTGCCGCGACCGGGGACGTCGCGATCAGGGCGTGGACGGTGGCCGGTGCGGCCGGGGCCATCGAGGCCTGCGGCGCGTACAGCCGCGTCCAGGCGACGGGCGTCGGCGTGCCCTCCTCGCTCAGGACGGTGACGACGGCCTCGCCCGTGCCGAGCTGCTGCAGCACCTGCTCGAGGTCGTAGTCCGACGACGGGTACGTGCGCGCCGCCGCGCGCAGCGCCTTCGCGTCGTCCGGCGTGAACGCGCGCAGCGCGTGCTGCACCCGGCTGCCGAGCTGTCCCAGGACGTCGGCGGGCACGTCCTTGGGGCTCTGCGTCACGAAGACGATGCCCACCCCCTTGGAGCGGATGAGCCGCACCGTGCGCACGACCTCGGCGAGGAAGTCCTTCGACGCGTCCGCGAACAGCAGGTGCGCCTCGTCGAAGAAGAAGACGAGGCGCGGCTGCTGCGGGTCGCCCACCTCGGGAAGCACCTCGAACAGCTCGGCGAGGAGCCACATGAGGAACGTCGAGAACAGCGCGGGTCGGTCCTGCACGCCCGGCAGCTCCAGCGCCGAGACGACACCGCGACCGTCGGGCGCCGTGCGCAGCAGGTCCGCGACGTCGAAGGCCGGCTCGCCGAAGAACGCGTCGGCGCCCTGCCCCTGCAGCGCGACGATCTCGCGCAGGATCACGCCGGCCGTCGCCGACGACAGCCCGCCGATGCCGCGCAGCTCGGGCTTGCCCTCGTCGCTCGTCAGCCACTGCAGCGCCGTGCGCAGGTCGGCCAGGTCGAGCAGGGCCAGGCCCTGCTGGTCGGCCCAGTGGAAGACCAGGCCGAGGCTCGACTCCTGCGTCGCGTTCAGGCCCAGGACCTTGGCCAGCAGCAGCGGGCCGAAGTCGGTGACCGTGGTGCGCACCGGCACGCCGTCGCCCACGCCGCCGAGCGCGTAGAGCTCGACCGGGAAGGCCGCGGGCGTCCACTGCTGCCCGGCCGCCGCCGTCCGGGTCGTGAGCCTGTCCGACGGGACGCCGGGCTCCGCCAGGCCGCTCAGGTCGCCCTTGACGTCGGCGACGAGGACCGGGACCCCGGCGGTGCTCAGCCCTTCGGCCATGAGCTGCAGCGTGCGGGTCTTGCCGGTCCCCGTCGCGCCCGCGACCAGCGCGTGCCGGTTGAGCATGCCCAGCGGCAGCCCGACCACGGCCTGCGGCGTCGGTGCGCCGTCCTCCAGCAGGACGCCGAGCGGCAGCACCGGG
>Ga0233363_1000205_pt1 | contig 28828 bp, 28 predicted proteins | sample ElkDunMinimDraft_18_FD_191534 | JGI IMG/M metagenome (GOLD analysis project Ga0233363, IMG submission 191534) | Fecal eukaryotic communites from dung pellets of Tule Elk in California, USA - Elk Dung C16 | ecosystem: Host-associated > Mammals > Digestive system > Large intestine > Fecal | place... | reverse complement strand
ACTCGCGGATCGGACATGCCTCTGGGTCCACGAACGCAGGTTCGATTCCGCCGCACGTGTGATCGGCACTTCGCACCAGAGGCTGGGGCCTGCAGAGCCGTAGCGCCGCCGGACAACTTGGGCCGAAGGAACTGCAGCGACGCGCCAATCGCGTTGCGAGGCTTCGCCTGACCCATCACCTGCCAGGCATACGCAGGAACGCCTGTGGCTCCGTGCGGAGTGCTCAGGGCGAACTGGCTTCGCAGCGCACCGGGGCGTCGTTCTCCAGCGCCTGCTCCCAGCCGTTGGGACTGCGTGTGGCCACGGTGTTGTTGATGCAGCTTTCGCTCTCGCCGGCCTGGCGCGCGGTCATCGGTCCCGACAGGCGCCGCGGCGCATCCACGCCTGACGGCGCTTCGACCGCGGCGATGACCGACGGCGCCGGCGCGGCGGCAGGAAGGGCCGCATCGGGGTGCGGCGGCTCGATCACCGGCGCTGCCGGCAACGCGGGTTCGGGCAGCACCGGCTGCGGCAGTGGTTCGGGCGGCGGCGCCGGAGCGGGCGCGGTCACGGCGGGAGGGGAGACTTCGGCCACCACCGCCACCGGCGCCTCGGCGAATCGCCCGCGCATCAGATGCCCCAGCGCATCTGCGACGAGGCTGCCGACCATGACCGCGAGTGCGATCGGCAGGAAGAAGGCCCACGGTGAGACGACATCGCGGTCATAGCGCATCCCAGCACTCCATTGGCAAGAGAAAGCGGCAGCCTAAGCTGGCCCGCCAGACGATGGCCGGCGCCTCACGGTTTTGCAAGAGCCCGACGCAAGGCCTGGAAGCGGCGCTCTTGCGCATCGCGTCGCCTGCCGCCGCTGCCATTGCCGAGGCGCCGGCAACCGTGCACTGGCCTGCATGGCCCCGGGCCGATCCGGTGATGCGACTTGCGGGCGGGGCGCACGCGACATGCCCACCGCCCCACGCGTCAGTGCCAGGGCCACCAGCCGCGTCCGGTCATCGCATACCGGTCTGCCGCGCGCTCGAAACGGTTGCGGACGCTTACCCCACCGCACAGCAGGTACAGCGGCAGGAACAGCGGCCCCAGCGCCATGTACTGGAACACATGCGCACGCTCGTGATCGGCGAGCACGATATCGGGGTCCGCGCATGGGGCCGCCCGCTGGGCGTACGTACTGCACACGACGTCGAGCGCGTCGCCGGTATGCAGGATCACATTGCCGAAGGTGATCGCCCCTCCCGGCCCCCACGGCCAGCGGTCGAAGACCAGGGCGAGATCCCGGGGCCGCCAATGGACCTGCGCACCCCATGCGAGTCCGGCGACACCGCCGAGGAGGCCGATCACGGTATTGGGCGACGTCCAGAGCGCGCCCAGCACCAGGGCCAAGGCGCGCACGGCCTTGCTCATTCCTCGCCTTCTGGCATCAGCATCCACAGCAGCAGGTAGACCAGCAGGCCGGGAAACGCGGCCGATACGACGGAGACCACGACGAAGATCGCGCGCACGACGGTCGGGTTCCAGCCGAAGCGCCGGGCGACGCCGCCGAGCACGCCAGCGACCACGCGGTCTTCCCGGACGCGGCTGAGCGTGGGCCTGGGCGCCGGCGAACTCATGCGCGCTCCGCCAGCCAGTCGTGGATCGCCGCGGGCACCTGGGCCTGCGCGCGGCCCGAGACGTAGATGCCGATATGACCGCCGCGGAACGAAAGCTCCGAATAATCCTGCGTTGCGACCAGACCACGCATCGCACGCGATGCGTCGGGAGGCACCAGATGATCCTGCTCGGCGAAGATGTTGAGCACCGGCATGTCCACCATCCCAAGGTGCACCTCGCGCTCGCCGATGACGATGCCGCCATTGACGAAGCCGTTGCCCTGGTAGAACTGCTTGACGTACTGGCGGAAGGCCTCGCCGGCCTGGTCGGGCGAATCGAAGATCCACTTCTCCATGCGCAGGAAGTCCTCGAGCGCGGCGGCATCGTCGAGAATGTCGACCACGCCGACGTACTTCTGCACCAGCAGGCGCCATGGCTTCAGCGTGAGGTAGCAGGCGTTCATCATGTCGGCGGGCACGTTGCCGAGCGTGTCGACGAACAGGTCGACATCCAGGTCGCGCGTCCAGTGCGCGAGCATGTTGCCCTCGGTGTGGAAGTCCACCGGCGTGACCATGGTGACGAGATTGCGCACGCGCTCGGGGTGCAACGCGGCATAGCTGAGCGCGAAGGTGCCGCCCTGGCAGATGCCGAGCAGATTGATCGAATCGAGCCCGGCGTCCCTGCGCAGATGGTCGACGGCGCCGCCCAGGAAGCGCTCGATGTAATCCTCGAGCATCAGGAAACGATCGGAACGGTCCGGATAACCCCAATCGAGGATGTAGACGTCCTCGCCGCGCGCCAGCAGCCCTTTGACGATGGAACGGTCATGCTGCAGGTCGACCATGTAGGGTCGATTGACCAGTGCGTACACGATCAGCAGCGGTACGCGCGCGGTGGGTGGCTTGTCGCCGACATAGCGATAGAGCACGACCTTGCCGTCTCGCCAGACCTCCTGCTTCTCGCTGGCGCCGTAGTCGAAGTTACCGACTTCGCGCAGCGTGGCTGCGGCAGCTGCGAGCTTGCGCTGGACCCGCAGGGCTTCTTCGGCCACACGCTCAGGTGTGATGTGCACAGGCCCGACCATGGTCAGCGCTTCCCTTTACGCGACTTGCCGCGCTGGTCCTGCGACGCTTGCGCCTGCGGAGTCGGCGGGACCGACTCGTGATCCATCAGACCGCCGACGCGGTTCGGCGTCCGCGCCGGTTCGCGCGCCGCGCGTGCCCGGACGGCGGACGCCGCCCTTGCGTTGCGCGCGCGGGGAGCGGTCTTCGCCGCGCGCTTGGTGGTCGCGCCGCGCGTTGCCGGCCCCGGTACGGCGTCGGCGCCACCGGAGGATGCGGTGGACGCGCGCGTGCCCGCGCCGGTCGCGGCCTTCGATGCGGGACGCTTGACGGCCTGCTTGGCGGAGGCAGGCTTCGTTGCCTCCGTGGGGGCGGCCTTTTTCCGGGTCGATCCGGGTTTCTTCGCCGCGGCCGTGGCCTTCTTGCCGACTACCGTCCCGCGCGCGCCTTTCTTCGCTGCGCTCCTGGGGGCAGGCGCTTCCGATCGTGCTGCCGGCGTAGCGCACTGCGCCGCAGGCGCGCCCGAGACCATGGTCGGCCCGGCCCGGCGTCGCGGCGGTTCGTGCGATGCGGCCGTCGGGCGATCGCCCACATCGTCGAGCGCGTCGAGGCGATCGCGCAGTCGCCGCAGGGCGCGCTCGAGGTCGGCGATCTTGCGATGGGCGCCATCGAGTTCGGTGCGCGTGGGCAGGTCCAGCGTGCGACACACTTGTTCGATCTCGCGCTGCACCGCCTGGCGCAGGCGCATCTGCCCGGCGACCATGTCGGCGTAGGCCTTCCGGAACGCCGGCGACAGCGCGACCTCGGCATAGGCTTCCTCGGCGGCGTCGATCCACAGATCGAACAGCTCGCGCGGCGTCTCGATCGGCGTCGCCGGATCGCGGTCGCCAAGCTTGCGCTCGAAGATGCCGAACGCTTCGCTCGAGGCCTGCATCAACAACGACTCGAAAGCCTGCTGGCTCTGGCGGTAATCGGCGAACGCGCGTGCGGCCTGCTGCCAGCGCTCCTGATGTTCGCGCATCAGGCCGAACGTCGGCAGCGAGAACGCGTCGCGCCCGCCGCCTTCGGCACCGGTGACGCCTGACTGCAGGCGCTGGAGCCAGGCAGCCCAGTCCTCCGCGCCGGCGCGACGCATCGCGCCGAACATCTGGCCGAGCGGATCGGCGCCCAGGGCCTCGCGCCAGGCGCCGGCAATCGCCTGCGGCGATGCGTCCCGGCCGGCGAACTGCGTGGCGAGCTGGGCGATGCGCTCGAGCCATGGCGCGGCCGTCGCCTGGAACTGCTTGAACGCGTCCATGGCCGGGTGCTGCGACGCTGCGTCCGGGCTCCACCAGCGCATCGCCTCGCGCCATGGCTCTGCGCCGTCCTGCATGCCGGACATGCCCGGCGCGCCCGATGCACTGCCGGCCGCCGATTCGCCGCCCGGCATCGTCCGCTGCAAGGCTTCGCGCCAGGTATCCCAGTATCGGCGCGCCAGCTGCTCGAGATCCGCGACCTGCGCGTCGGGTCCCCGTCCCATGTTGAACATCGTCGACTCCTGCAAGGCGCGTTCGATGATAGCAACGCCAAACGGCGCGCACGGGTCAAAGCTTGGGAATGCGCAGCGTCTTGCTGACCATCATCGCGCCCGATGCCGCGAAGAGAAGCACCAGCGGATGCAACGACCAGGGACCCAGGCGCAGCTCGCCCAGCCACAGCGCATCGCCGATCCGCCCCTGCGAGGCCGCGACCGCCAGCAGGAGCACCAGCAGCAGGCTCGACGGGATCGGCGTGCCTTCGAAGTACTTCACCTTGTCACTGCCCTGCGACAGCGTTTCTGCGGTCACGTTGTAGCGGGCCAGGCGACTGACCCCGCAACCCACGAAGCCGGCCAGCACCACGGCGTCCCATCCGCCCTGCATGCCGCAGGCGTAGGCGAGCGCTGCCGGCGCGACGCCGAACGAGATCACGTCGGCGAGCGAGTCGAGTTCCCGCCCCAGGGTGGACGCCACCTTGCGCCAGCGCGCGATCCGCCCGTCGAGCACGTCGAAGATGAAGGCCAGGGGGATCAGTGCCATGCCGAACATCAGCATCCGCTGGTCGCCATCCTGCAGGTAGCGCATCGCGGCGAATACCGCGCCGGTGCCGCAGAAAGCGTTGCCCAGCGTGAACCAGTCGGCAAGCTGGAAATCGCGGAGCATCGTGAAATGGCGGGGACGGGACATCGTGGCTCCAGGCATCAGCGGGTCATACATCCTGCGGGCAGCGGCGCAATGATGCGTGATCGGCGCCCGCAGCCAACGGAGACACTTGCGAGATTGATATCAAATTGATATCAATCGATCTCAACTTCCCGAGACGAACACTCATGAAAGAAACTTCGGTCCGCTCTCTGCCCGGCATTCCGATTCTGCTGGTGCAGCTTCTGGTGATTGGGCTGTGCGTCTACGCGTTTCTCGCCACAAAGGGCAACGGTTCCCTGCAGCCGATGGCGTCGATCGGCGTGGCCCTGGTGACCGCGGTCCTGACGACGGGCCTGTACATGGTGGAACCCAACCAGGCCGCCGTGCTCAGTCTGTTCGGCAAGTACATCGGCACCGACAAGTCCAACGGCCTGCGCTGGAACAATCCCTTCCTGACCAAGAAGAAGGTCAGCCTGCGGGTGCGCAACTTCGAGAGTGGGCGGCTCAAGGTCAACGAACTCGAAGGCAGCCCGATCGAGATCGCCGCGGTCATCGTGTGGCGGGTCGTGGACTCCGCGGAAGCCGTGTTCAACGTCGACGACTATGCGAGCTTCGTGCAGATCCAGTCGGAAGCCGCGTTGCGTGCGATGGCGACCAGCTACCCCTACGACCAGCACGACGACGGCCAGATCTCCTTGCGCAGCCATCCGACGGAAATTTCCGAGCGGCTCAAGGAGCAGCTCGACGAACGCCTGACCGCAGCCGGTGTCGACGTGCTCGAGGCGCGCATCAGCCACCTCGCCTACGCGCCGGAGATCGCCCACGCGATGCTGCAGCGGCAGCAGGCCAGTGCGGTCATCGCAGCGCGCACGCGGATCGTGGCCGGCGCGGTGGGCATGGTGGAACTGGCGCTGGCGGAACTGCAGAAGAGCGGCCTGGTCCAGCTCGACGAAGAGCGCAAGGCGGCCATGGTCAGCAACCTGCTCGTCGTGCTGTGCGGCGATCGCGGCACCCAGCCCATCGTCAACACCGGCTCGCTGTACTGATGGCGACGCATCATCTCGCGGCGCTGCTGTTCGCACTGATGGCGGTGCCGGCGTTCCTGTCGGCGCGCTGGCTCGCCGAGGGGCGCCTGCCGCTGTCGAACGGCAGTACCGGCATGACCGTCCGCGACAAGGCCGTGCTCGACAACAAGCTCGCGCGCCTGCTGCGGATGATCGGCCTGGCGATGCTCGCCACCGCAGCGGGCCTGGTGCTGTGGGGCGAGCAGGAGCGCCGCCTGCTCGGCCTGATCGTGGTGATGTTCCTCGTCGTCAACGGTCTCGCCGCCGCCTGCATCTATACCGTCGCCAGCGCCAAGCGGCGCGCACGCCGGGGCGGCGGATGAGCGAGAAGAAGGCCTACCCGCTGCGCATCAATGCCGAGATCCTCGCGGCGGTGCAGCGCTGGGCCGACGACGAGCTGCGCAGTGCGAATGCACAGATCGAATACCTGCTGCGCGATGCATTGCGCCGCGCGGGGCGCATCGCCCCACCCGAACACCCCGATCCCCTCGAGGACACGAACAATGAGTGAGCGTTGGCAATACAAGGTCGAGGAGATCAAACCGACCTTCCTCGGCAGCATCAAACCTGTCGATATCGAGGAGCGCCTGCAGGCCCTCGGGTTGCAGGGCTGGGACTTGGTCAACGCGGTCCACGCCACGGCGGTCGGCCCGACCCTGCTGTTCCTGAAGCGCCGGCTGTGACGGCGCAGATGCCAGTGCCGCGGCCGCGGCAGGACCTGCGTCTCGCGGTCGTGCTGGCGGCGGTGGCCGCTGCGGCCACGGTCGCGGTCATTCCATACCTGTTGCAACTCGATCCGGCGCGCACGGCCCAAAGCGCCCAGGTGCCGCTGCCCGCACTGATCGCGATCCAGGCGATGACGATGTTCATCGTCTGCGCCCTGCTCGGCTGGGCGGGCCTGCGCATGGGCCACCACGTCGGCCTCGGCGCGCCCTTGTTGCAGCGCTGGGTCAACCGCCATGGCGATGCCCGTCTGCGGGACCGCGGGGCCGCAACGGCGGTCGGCCTGGGCATCGCCGTAGCGGTCGTGATCCTTGTCCTCTCCCGCGCGCTCGACCCCCTGCTGCTGCCGCCCACCCAGGTGGAAATGACCGACATCGTCGGCGGGCGCAGCGCGCTCTACGGCGCCCTTGCGTCCTTCTACGGCGGCGTGGTCGAGGAACTGCAGTTGCGGCTGTTCCTGATGACGCTGATCGCGTGGGCGGCCACGCGCCTGGCGCGGCTGGTGCGGCGGCCCGGCGGTTCCGACGGCAACCTGTCGCCACGCATCGCCTGGCTCGCGATCCTCGTCGCCGCGCTGCTGTTCGGGGTCGGCCACCTGCCGGCCGCCGCGACCATCTGGGGTCTCGACACGGGCGTGGTGCTGCGCACGTTGCTGCTCAATGGCCTGGGCGGGGTCGTATTCGGATGGCTGTACTGGCGACGCGGTTTCGAGATGGCGGTGCTTGCGCATTTCGCCGCCGATATCGTCCTGCATGCGCTGGTGCCCCTGCTGCTGCCGCAAGGCGTTCTGTAGGTCAGGGCATCCGCGTACAAACAAGAGGCGACCATGCGCAGCCACGCCGCCGTGCTCGCCACCCTGCGCATCACGACGACCGGCAGGGCGGACGCGCGATGCCGGCGACGGATGCTCGAGCCAGGGCGATGCGTCGGCTCGAACAACTGACGCAGTCGACTACCGCCGCGGACATTGCCATCTTGGCCCCGAAGATGACCGCTGCGTGCGATGCCGGCTCTCTCCACGCCTTCGCAGACACAGGGAGCAGGCTGCTCCAGTCGCCTCACGCGCCGCTCCGCGGCTCAACCGGAAGCCCGGCCTGCGCGTCGTGGTCATGCGGATCCACCGCGGGTCAGCCTTGATGCAAGCGTGGCGATCGACGCCCAACGCCGGGGCGCAGGCCTGCAGTGGATGCCCGCCGCCACGGCGTCCTGACGGGCGCGCGGTCGCCCGCTAAGCTTGCCGGCATGCAGACTCCGCCGCCCCGCATCCTGTTCAACACGCCCGATATCGAGCTCTGGCCGGCGGATCTGCTGCGCGCGCGCGGCAACCGCGATGCCCGGCTGCTGTCACAGGCCTCGCACGTACTGCGGCGCAAGCGCGACGGGCGCTACCTGGCGCTCGTGGTCGGCACTGGCATCGCAGGCCTGCTGCCGGGCTGGCAGCGCGGCGTCGATATCGACGCGGCCCTGGACCTGCTCGACGCCGGCCTGCACGCGCCTGCAACGGCAGTGGCGCCCAGCCTGCCTTTGACCGGAGTCGAAACACGGTTGCACGTCCTCGGCCTCGAGGCCGACGCCTACGCATCGCGGACCGGCCTGGCCCTGCTTGCCGAGCCTGCGTGGCTGGCGTTCGCGGGATTCGACCGCTACCGCCGCCCCCTGTGGCTGGATAGCCCGACGACCCGCGCATGGCATGCGATGCGCAGCGCGGCGCTGGCGGATGACATTGTGCTCGACGCGGTGTCCGGCTATCGCAGCCACGACTACCAGTTCGCCATCTTCGAGCGCAAGCTCGCGCGCGGCCTCGACCTGGACGAAATCGTGGCGGTCAACGCCGCGCCGGGCTACAGCGAGCACCACACCGGAAGTGCGCTCGACATCAGCGCGCCGGGCGAGCCGGCCGCCGAAGCCTCGTTCGAGGCCACCCCCGCATTCGCGTGGTTGCAGCGACATGCGGCCGGTCATGGTTTCACGATGAGCTATCCGCGCGACAACCCGCACGGCATCGTCTACGAGCCCTGGCACTGGCGGCATCACGTCGCCGCTGACTAGCAGCCGATGCGGCTGCGACCTTCCCCGCCCGCGCCGTCGTGGACTCGGGTCAGCGACGCAGCGCAGCCACTGCCTGCAGCGCCCAGCCCAGCATCGTCAACACGCCGCCCCAGGGCGCGTAGAACGCCGGGCCGGCGAACAGGTACCGCGACACCAGCGCCCCTGCGAACAACAGCGTGCCCAGCAGCAGCATGAGCAGCGAGGTCATCTCGAGCGCGCCACGCACCGCCCGGCCCAGTACGACGAGCACGATGCCGTGCCCGAATGCGAACACCGCCGCGGTCTGCAGCGCGGCCTGCGCGTCGCCACTGGCCGCATGTGAGGCGTAGGCCGACAGGCCCACCGAAAGCCCCGCCAGCAGCGCGCCGGCGGCGACCAGTCCGGCGACGTGACGGGCCGCGCGCGTGAATCCGAATCCCATGCCACTCCTCCAAGGCCGGCCGATCCTGCGAGCGCCCCGGAGCCGGCTGCAAGGGGGCCTGAAACGAAACACGCCGCGTCCCGGGGGACGCGGCGTGCGCGATGACATTTCGGGAAGTGACGACCCTGCTTATTCGGCCGGGGCGGCTTCCGGCGTCGCATCCGCAGCAGGCGCTGCAGCAGGCGCCGCATTGGCAGCGGCAGCTGCCGCGGCCTGCGGATCACGCAGCGTCCAGAACACCTCGAACTCGCCGTTCTCGGTGAACGCCGCATCGATGCCGTTGCGGTAGTTCTCGTACGGACGATCGGTGACTTCCAGGCCCTGCGTCAGCGCCCAGGCGCGGACAGCGTTGCGGACATTGTCGAGTTCGGCCATGAAGCCCTTGTAGTCGGCACGAGCGACACGGGCGCGCGGCAGGTAGACCGCCTTCACCGGACCGAGCAGCTCCAGACCGGTCAGTTCCACGGCATCCGTGGTCGATGCTTCGACCGGCGCGGCAGCCGTCGCATTCTCGCCGTCCGCCTCGTTCTCGCCTTCCGCAGCGGCAGGCGTGGCCGAACCGGTGCCCTTCTTGCGGACCGGCATTGCGATGTCGAAGGTGTAGGTCTCGCGGCCCAGCTCGGTGGTGATCACGCGCAGCGGACCGGCGGACTCGAGGCCGTTCGCAGCCATGGTGCGGTTGATCCACTCCAGGTTCTGCTTCATCGAGTCCTGAATGACCTGGTTGTTGCGCTCCACCGCACCGGCGCTGACCACCAGCAGGTTCTCGGCCGGGCGATCCGCTGACGCCAGGTTGGCCAGCGTGCTGCCCTCGGCGCGGTAGTCGACGTTCGGCACCGCGGCGAGCATGTTCGTCAGCCGATCCAGGCCCAGCTTCATGCCGTCACCGACGTTGCGGCTGACGTACAGGCCCGCGAACCGGCCGAGCAGATCCCAGCCGTAATCGACGTTGTAGGTCTGGGTGATCTCGATGTTGCGGTTGTTGCGGCCCGTCGGACGCAGCTGGAAGATCATGGTCTTGTCATTGCCCCGGTTCGGGGTTTCCAGCGCGTAGACCACCCGGGTCTGCGGCACGGACTCGGTGATTTCCCAGCTGCCGTCGCCGACGCGCTTGAGGCTGGAGCTGTAGTCGATGCGTGCGCCGACGCCGGAAACCGGACCGGAAAGCTTGAGCTTGGCGCCCGGGTCGTAGGCGGTGACGGGCGACCAGTCCTTGAAACGCTGGAGGCTGTTGAGCGTATCGAACACGATCGTCTGACGACGGTTGGTTTCCGCCGACTCGGTCAACGTGCGGCTGGAGGGAAGCAGAACGGCCACCACAAGAAACAGCACGGCGACGATGACGCAAGAGATCAGCAGTTCGAGCAGACGGGTCATTCAGAGTTCTCCAGGACCAGATCCGGCCTGAGGCGGCACAGACCGGCAATCGTATCAAGTTGCGTGGGGGCGAGCGAGTCTATCGATGGATTTTGCAATGGTGTCGAGTGGAAGGGCGACCCGCTGGAATACGTGGGCCCCAACGGCGCAGCGCACCTGCCCGGCGATCCGCCGGACACATTCCGGAGGAGGCGCCCAGGCGGCGGCTGACCGGCTGGAGCGTCCCCCGGGCAACGGCGGGACATCGGCTCGCGCGGCTCCGATCCGTCCTCGACTGCAGCGACAGACCTGCCGTGGCGGCAGAACCCGCGGAACGTTAATTCAAACGGGCGGGAGTGCAAAGGCTTTATTGCGCTTTCTTGCCGGGCAGCTCGCGGGCCCACCGCGGCACGGGACCTGGCGGGGCCGGACACCCGTGATGGGCCAGGTCGCGAGCATCAGACCGCCCTCCGCCTGCGGCGCGCCCGCCGCGTCGCCGCGACCCGGGCGCCAGGCCGGTCAGACCAGCTGCAGCTCGAAGGCCTTGAGCACCGCCCGGGTCCGGTCGCGCACGCCGAGCTTGGAGAGGATGTTCGAGACGTGATTCTTGATCGTGCCTTCGGCGACGCCCAGGGAGTTGGCGATCTCCTTGTTCGAAAACCCGCCTGCCATCAGGCGCAGGATCTCGGTCTCGCGATCGGTCAGCGGATCCGGGCGGTCGAGACTGACGAACTCGTTGCGCATCTGCTCCAGTCCGGTGAGCAGGCGCTGGGTCACCGCCGGCTGCACGAGCGAGCCGCCACCGGCGACGGTGCGGATCGCGCCCACCAGCTGCTCCAGCGAGACATCCTTGAGCAGGAACCCCTTGGCTCCGGCCTTCAGGCCTGCGAGCACCAGCTGGTCGTCGTCGAAGGTGGTCAGGATGATCGTCGGTGGCAATGTGCCGGCCCGCGACAACGACTGGATCGCTTCCAGGCCGGACATCACCGGCATGCGCATGTCCATCAGCACCACATCCGGCCTGGCCTGCGGGATGGTCTCCACGGCCTGCTTGCCGTCGGACGCCTCGGCGACCACTTCGATCCCGCCGTCGAGCGCGAGCAAAGAACGGATGCCCTGGCGGACCAGGGTCTGGTCGTCGACCAGACAGACTCGAATCATGGTGACTCCCCTTTGTACGGATTCATGCCGGACGCCCCCTGCCCCGGCGCGCAGCATCGCGCAGCCCGGTCGCATCCGCCAGCGGCAATTCCAGACGCAGGACAAAGCCCCGATCGGGCGCGGTTTCGACCTGCAGGCTGCCGCCATAGGCCGCCAGCCGCTCGCGCATGCCGGTCAGACCGTTGCCGGCGCGCGTGACCTCGGCGCCGCGCCCGTCGTCGCGCGCGTCGAGCCGGACCGCATCGGCGTCCTGGCTGTAGCGCAGCCGCAGCAGGCTTGCGCCGGAGTGGCGCACGGCGTTGGTGATGATTTCCTGGGTACAGCGCAGCAGCACGTGGGCGCGCTCGGGATCGTCGACGACGAACTGCACCGGCAGCTGCATGTCCACCTGCAGGCTGGGCACATGCTCGGCCAGCGGCAGCAGGGTTGCGCGCATGTCGATCGCATCATCGTCGCGCAGCTGGCTGACCGCCTCGCGCACGTCGCTGAGCAGCAGTTTGGCCAAGGTCTGCGCCTGGATCACATGCTCCTGCGCCTGACCGCTGGCCAGGTGGCTGGCGATCTCGAGATTGAGACTGAGCGCGGTCAGGTGGTGCCCCAGCAGGTCATGCAGCTCGCGCGAGATCCGGGTGCGCTCGTTGACCCGGACGCTCTCGGCCAGCAGCGCCCGCGTCGCCCGCAGCTCGGCATTGAGGCGGCGCTGCTCCTCGCGCGCCTGGGCCTGCTGGCGCGCGACGAAGCCGGTGACGAAGGCGAAGCCGGTGAAGCCGACATACAGCGCCGCCTGCAGCACGGCCTCGACCCAGGTGAAGTCGAAACCCCGCACATACACCGGCACGATCACGAATTCGCAGGCCACCAGCAGCGCCACGCCGACCCAAAGCGGCAGCAGCCATGGCAGCACGCAGGCCACGACCATCAGCAGGATGCTGCCCAGCCCGCTCTGGCTGTAGTAGCTGATCCCGATCGCGCTGCCGGCCAGCAGCAGGACCAGCAGATGGTCGAAGGCGCGGATCCGGCGTTCGCCGAGGCCGCGCGTGAGCCAGGCGTAGCTCATGCCGAACACGGCCCAGGCCCCCCATGTGGGCCAGCTCTCGATGGCGATCAACGCCCCGCCCTCTCCCAGGCGCTCGGCCGGCGCCAGCGACAGCATCAGCAGCGGCACGCCGATCACCGCCCAGGTGAACAGGCCGGCGATCCGAAGGAGGCGGTTGTGGTTCAGATGACGGAGCATGCCGGCATGTTAGGCGCATGGCGCGGCCCGGGGACGGGCCTGAAGTCATGCCGACGGGACGCGCCCCGGTCGCCCGGCGGACCCTGACATGCAATAATCCTGCCCTGTGCGACGCGCAGCGGCAGGAGCGCCGCGACCGGTCGTCTCGCGCGCCCCCGGTTGTCCCTGGAGTCTGGAATGTCGATCGTCGTCCGCGACGTGCGCGAGCACGAGCTGGATTCCATCCTCGAACTCAACAATGCCGCCGGCCCCTCGATCCTGCCTCTGGACCGGGCGCGCCTCCGTCACCTGCACGACACTGCGGAATACTTCCGAGTCGCCGAACGCGACGACGCGATGGTCGGGTTCCTGATCGGGTTCGGCGCCGGCAGCGACCACGACAGCAGCAATTTCCGCTGGTTCGAATCGCACCATCCCGATTTCTTCTACATCGACCGCGTCGTCGTCGCCAGCCGCCGTCGCGGCGGCGGTGTCGGTCGCGCGTTCTACGCCGACGTCCAGAGCTACGCGGAGGTCCGCTATCCACTGCTGACCTGCGAAGTGTTCCTCGAGCACGACAACGACCCGGTGCGGCTGTTCCACGGAAGCTTCGGCTTCCGCGAGGTCGGCCAGCACGTCATGCCGGGCACCGAGATCCGCGCCTCGATGCTGGTCAAGGACCTGTGCAGCTACGCGTGGGTACGCGAGACCTATGGCGGCAAGCTGCCCGACGAACCCTGGCTGGGCAAACCCCGCGTGCCAGTCCGCAAATCCGAGGAGTCTGAAGCCTGATGGCGTCCCGCCCCACCCCGCCCGCCGATTTCGAACCGGCCGGCGAACTGAAGATCGGCCAGGTCGGCATCGCCAACCTGCGCGTGCGCACGCTGGACGTGGCGCGCCTTGCCGAAGAAATGCAAAGCCGGGTGTCACGTGCGCCCAAGCTGTTCGACCGCGCCGCGGTGATCCTGGACTTCGGCGGCCTCGCCGAGCTGCCCGACACGCGCACCGCGCGGACGCTGATCGATGCGCTGCGCGGCGCAGGCGCGCTGCCGGTCGCACTGGCCTGGGGCAGCCCCGCGAACGCCGCGCTTGCCGAAGCACTCGACCTGCCGGTGCTGTCGAAGTTCCGCGCCCAGTACGAAAGTGCCGAGGGAGCGGCGCAGCCCGCCCCGCGCGCGGTGCCGGCCGCGGAATCCGCCCCTGCTCCTGTCCGGCCTGCGCCGTCACCCGCGGCCTCGGCCGAGCCCGGCCTGATCCAGGCCTCGGCCGTACGTTCGGGCCAGCAGCTTTATGCGCAGAACCGCGACCTCACCGTGCTGTCCTCGGTCGGCGCCGGCGCCGAAGTCATCGCAGATGGCTCGATCCACATCTACGGCCCCTTGCGCGGCCGCGCCCTGGCGGGTGCGCAGGGGAATGCGATGGCGCGTATCTTCTGCCGCAGCTTCCATGCCGAGCTGGTCGCTGTGGCAGGACACTACAAGGTGCTGGAAGATATTCCCCGCGAACTCCATGGCAAGGCCGTCCAGGTCTGGCTGGAGCATGACGAATTGAAGATCGCCGCACTCGAATGACGGCGACATACCTGGAGATGTGTTTTGGCTGAAATCATCGTGGTCACCTCGGGCAAGGGCGGCGTCGGCAAGACCACCAGCAGCGCGAGCATCGCCATCGGCTTTGCCCGCCAGGGCAAGCGCACGGCGGTCGTCGACTTCGACGTGGGCCTTCGCAATCTCGACCTGATCATGGGCTGCGAGCGCCGTGTGGTGTACGACCTGGTCAACGTCGTGCAGGGCGAGGCATCGCTCAAGCAGGCGCTGATCAAGGACAAGCGCTTCGACAATCTCTACGTGCTGGCAGCGTCGCAGACCCGCGACAAGGACGCGCTGACCAAGGAGGGCGTCGAGCGCGTGCTCAAGGAGCTCGCCGATGAAGGCTTCGATTTCATCATCTGCGACTCGCCGGCCGGCATCGAAAAGGGCGCGTTCCTGGCGATGTATTTTGCCGATCGCGCCATCGTCGTGGTCAATCCGGAAGTCTCCTCGGTGCGCGACTCCGACCGCGTCATCGGCCTGCTGCAGTCCAAGACCCGCCGCGCCGAGAACGGCGAGCGCGTGGAGGAACACCTGCTGCTGACCCGCTACAGCCCGGCGCGCGTGGAGACCGGCGAGATGCTGTCGATCACCGACGTGGAAGAAGTGCTGGGCCTGAAGACGATCGGCGTGATTCCGGAGTCCGGCGACGTGCTCAACGCGTCCAACAAGGGCGAGCCGGTGATCCTGTCGAGCGAATCCGCGGCAGGCCAGGCCTACGACGATGCGGTCGCGCGCCTGCTCGGCCAGGAGCGCCCGATGCGCTTCACCACCACCGAGAAAAAGGGCTTCTTCAGCAAGCTGTTTGGAGGCTGATCATGGGTATGTTCGATTTCCTCAAGCCGAAGAAGAACACCGCGTCGATCGCCAAGGACCGCCTGCGCATCATCGTCGCGCAGGAGCGGACGAGTCGCGGCGCGCCCGACTACCTCCCGCTGCTGCAGCGCGAGCTGCTCGAGGTGATCCGCAAGTACGTCAGCATCGACGTCGACGCGGTCAAGGTGGATCTGGTCAAGGACGGCGACCACGACGTGCTCGACATCTCGGTCGCGCTGCCCGAAGAGCGTACGGCGCCCGCCTGAGTCGGATCGTGGAACCCGATCACGGCACCGACGGTGCGAATGCGGGCGCAGCCGTGCTGCGCCTGGCCGACATCGGCTTCGACGCGCCCACGGCCCTGCTCGCGCGCTACGGACTTGCGCTGCGGCGCGTGCCGGACGGCGCTCCGATCCCCGGCAGCTACTGGGGCGCGCCCGAGGCTGGGATCATCGGCCACGAGGTCCATGCCCGCGGCGACACGCCCGTGCATTCACTGCTGCACGAAGCGGGCCATCTGATCGTCTTGCCCGCCGAGCGCCGCGCAGCGGTGCATACCGACGCGACCGATTCGGTCGAGGAGGAGGATGCGACCTGCTATCTGCAGATCGTGCTCGCCGACGCGCTGCCGGGGGTAGGACGCGCGCGGCTGATGGCCGACATGGATACCTGGGGCTACACCTTCCGTCTGGGCTCGGCGCGGGCGTGGTTCGAGGGCGACGCCGAGGACGCACGCGCCTGGCTGCTGGCGCGCGGCCTGTTGCCGGACTGATCGCGCCATCCGGTCGGCGGCGCACTGACGTCGCCTGCGTCCCGTGGCGCCTTTCGTCACTTGCGGCACTTACGGCGCCGCACTAGCCTCCCGGTACCCTCCGTCGACCGGAAACCATCCGATGATCCATCGCCACGCCCTGCTCGCCCTGGCGGTCGCCGCGAGCCTGACGCTCGCCGGCTGCAACCGCACCGCCTCCCCCGACGCCGGCACGACGCCGACGGGCACGACGGCGCCGGATGGCGAAACCGCCGACCAGTTCATCGCCCGGGTCAACGAGGAACTGCGCGCCCTGATGCCGGAGCTGACCGCCTCGCAGTGGCTGTCGGCGACCTACATCAACGACGACAGCCAGCTGCTCGCGGCCAAGTACAACGAGCGCTACCTGGCCCAGCTCAATGAGTGGATCGAGCAGGCGCGCCGGTTCGAGGGTCAGCAGATGACGCCCGAGACCGCTCGGGCGATCAACCTGCTCAAGCTCGGCGCCGCGATGCCGCCGCCCCGCAATCCCGAACACCTCGCCGAGCTGACGAGGATCGCCTCGAAGATGGAAGGCATCTACGGCGCCGGCCAGTACTGCACCGGCGAGGGCGAGGCCCGCAGCTGTCGCCAGCTCGGCGAGCTCGAGGACGTACTGCGCAGCAGCCGCGATTACGATGCGCAGCTCGATGCCTGGCAGGGCTGGCATACGATCGCCCAGCCGATGCGCGCCGATTACACGCGCTTCGTCGAACTGGTCAACGAGGGCGCACGCGACCTCGGTTTCGCCGATGCCGGCGAGGCCTGGCGCTCCGGTTACGACATGCCACCCGCCGAGCTCGCCGCGGAAACCGACCGGCTCTGGGGGCAGGTCAAACCGCTCTATGAGCAGCTGCATTGCTACACCCGCGCGCGCCTGGACGCGCGCTACCCCGGCCGCGGTACGGTCGACGGCGGCCTGCTGCCGGCGCACCTGATGGGCAACATGTGGCAGCAGGACTGGGGCAACCTGTGGGACATCCTCCAGCCCTACCCGGCTGCCGGCAGCCTCGACGTCACCGGTGCGCTGGAGAAGAACTACCAGACCCTGCTCAACGAACGGATGGTCAGGGAGAACGCGCTGATCGACTCCGATCGTCGCGCCGATATCGCCCATGCGGCGAAGCTCGAGAACGCCAAGCGCATGAACCAGCGCGCCGAGGACTTCTATGTATCGCTCGGCATGCCGAAGCTGCCGGAGAGCTTCTGGACCAAGACCCAGTTCATCAAACCGCGCGACCGCGATGTCGTCTGTCACGCCAGCGCCTGGGACATGAACATGGCCGGCGACGTGCGCACGAAGATGTGCACCAAGCCCAACGAGGAAGACTTCACCACGATCTACCACGAGCTCGGACACATCTATTACGACCTGGCATACAACATCCAGCCTCCGCTGTTCCAGGGCGGCGCGCACGACGGTTTCCACGAGGCCATCGGCGACACCGTGGTGCTTGCGATGACCCCTCAGTACCTGCAGACGATCGGCCTGGTCGGCGAACAGCAGCAGACCCAGGAATCGCTGGTCAATTCGCAGATGCGCATGGCGCTGGCCAAGGTATCGTTCCTGCCCTTCGGGCTGATGATCGACCGCTGGCGCTGGGGCGTGTTCGACGGTTCGATCACGCCCGACAACTACAACGCCGCGTGGTGGTCGCTCAAGGCGCAGTACCAGGGCGTCGCCCCGCCGAGCCCGCGCGGCGAGGAGTTCTTCGACGCCGGCGCGAAGTACCACGTGCCGGGCAACACGCCCTACACGCGCTACTTCCTGTCGCACGTGCTGCAGTTCCAGTTCTACAAGGCGCTGTGCGATGCGGCCGGCCACACGGGGCCGCTGTACGAGTGCAGCTTCTACGGCAACAAGGCGGCGGGCGAGAAGTTCTGGGCGATGCTCCAGAAGGGCAACAGCCAGCCGTGGCAGCAGACGCTCAAGGAGCTGACCGGCGTGGAGCGGATGGACGCCGCGCCCGTACTGGAATACTTCGCGCCGCTGCAGGCCTGGCTCGCCCAGCAGAACGAAGGCCGGACCTGCGGCTGGACCGCGCCTGCCGCTGCGCAGTCGCCCGCCGCCTCGCAGCCGGCCGCGGAAACGCCGCCGCGCGGCTGACGCAGGAGCACGGGAACCCGGGGCCGGCGAACAGCCGGCCTTTTTTTTGGGTTCCCCGGCATAGACCGCGGCCACCTCGATGGCGCGGCATCGACCAAATCCGCACCGCGCCACCGCACGGCTCTCCGCTGGTCGGCGCTGCTCAGGCCAGCCATGCTCGGCGCGAATCAGCCGCGCCACCCGGCGCGTGCGAATGCAACGCGCCGCCGATCAGGCCACCCGCCGAGCGCGCGGCCGCATGTGGCGATGACCGGACGCGCCTGGTCCGAACCGTCTACATCTGGTCGGTGGGCTCGAGCGACGCCGGTTCACGCGGACAGGCCGGTGCGCGCGTGCCGCGCGAAAGCTCCCAGCGCCAGAACATCCAGCCAACCAGCATGAACGCGGCCGAGGTCGCGGCGAGCAGCAGCGGCTGGTGGCTGACGAGTGGCGACAGCAGCCCGGCGACTACGGCATTGAGCACCAGGCCGGTGAAGGCCTGCAGCGAAGAGGCCGACCCGCGCTGGCGCGGATACATGTCCAGGATCGCCAGGGTCAGGATCGGGAAGGTCAGCGCGATGCCGAAGGAATTGAGCATGGCGGGCATGACCGCCCACGGCACAGCCGGCTGGTCGACCAGCAGGTTGTAGGCGACATTCAATGCCACCGCGACGCCGCTGCAGGCAAAGCCGATGTTGGCCAACCGCGTACCGGTGATGCGTCCGGCCGCGCGTCCCGAAACCCACGAGCCCAGCATCATGCCGCTGATCATCGGCACGAAGAACCAGCCGAACTGGCGTTCGTTGAGTCCCAGGACCTCGACGACGAATACCGGTGTCGAGGCGATGTACAGGAACAGCGCCGAAAAATTGAATGCACCGGCCGCAGCAAGGCGCTGGAAGCGGCCGTTGGCGACGATCGACACGTAGTCGCCCAGCAGCCGCCGCGGCGCGAGCGAAATGCGGTGTTCGCGGGGGTGGGTTTCGGGCAGCCACAGCCAGACCACGACCAGCAGTACCAGCGAGAACGCCACGAGGAACCAGAAGATCAGCGGCCAGCGGCCCCAGCCCAGCAGCCAGCCGCCGATGATCGGCGCGATCGCGGGCGCGATGCTGAAGATCATCATCACCTGGCTCATCAGCCGCTGCGCATCGTCGCCCTGCAGCACATCGCGGATCACCGCGCGCCCAACGATCAGACCGACACCTGCCGACAGCCCCTGCAGGGCGCGGAAGGCCAGCAACGTGACCAGGTCGGTCGACAGCGCGCAGCCCACCGAGGCGAGCACGAACACCGCCAGGCCGCCGAGGATCACCGCGCGCCGGCCGATGGCATCCGACAGCGGCCCATGCACGATGCTCATCAGCGCATAGGCGATCAGGTAGACGGCGATCGTCTGCTGCATCGCTGCATGATCCGCGTCGAGATCGCGGCCCATGGCCGGGAACGCCGGAAAGATCGTGTCGATCGAGAACGGTCCGAACATTGCCAGGCCTGCGAGCAGCAGGGCCAGTGTGCGGATCGACGGCATCCTCGGCTGCCTCACGCGGTCACCCGCGATACGCTGGGCCGGGCAGATGCCGCGGAGGGGGAAGACGCGGCGGCGACGGCGGCACAACAGGATTCGGACATGGGAACTCCGGCAAACGTCCGTATTCACGGACCGGTCGCGGCGCAGGCGCCGCACGGAAGCGCGACATCATAGGCGGGTCCATGCGCACGCCCCGGCAACGACGCGTTCCGCCCGGCAGACAGGCACGCGCGGGGCGCGGAGGGGCCGGTATAATGCGCCGTGTATGCAGTGGGAGAAGCGGGCGCTCCGCGTGAGCGTCCCTGCCGTAGGCGCAACCGCCCGGAATCGCTCAGGCCCAGTACCGCTGCAGCGGCAACACTCTGGAGAGACCGGAGGCCCGTAGGGGCATACCCGGCGCCGAAGGGGCACGAAGCACACCGCTTCCAAACTCTCAGGCAAAAGGACAGAGGGGCACGCGGAAGACCGGCGGTCTTGCGCCAGCGTCGACCCGAGCGGATCGACACGGGCATGCGCCGGCATTCCAGAGCCCCGCCATTCCGGATTCCCTCCATGACCGCCACCCTGCGCGACCTCGAACACTCCTCGGCCTTCGTCGAGCGCCATATCGGCCCCAACGATGCCGAGATCGCCCACATGCTCGATGTCGTCGGGCACGCGTCGCTCGATGCGATGACCGAGGCGATCGTGCCTGCCACGATTGCCTCCCGCGCGCCGCTGGCCTTGCCCGACGCGATGACCGAGGTCGATGCGCTGGCGAAGATCCGCGCCGTGGCGAAGCGCAACACGGTGATGCGCAGCGTGATCGGCCAGGGCTACTACGGCACCCACACGCCCAACATCATCCTGCGCAACATCCTCGAGAATCCGGCCTGGTACACGGCCTATACGCCGTACCAGGCGGAGATCTCGCAGGGACGGATGGAAGCCCTGATCAACTTCCAGACCATGGTCACGGACCTGACCGGCATGGACATCGCCAACGCCTCGCTGCTCGACGAGGCGACCGCGGCCGCCGAGGCGATGACGCTGGCCAAGCGTTCGGCGAAGTCGAAGTCCAACGTGTTCTTCGTCGCCGATGACCTGCATCCGCAGACGCTCGACGTGCTGCGCACCCGGGCCGACGGCCTGGGCATCGAGCTGCTGGTCGGCCCGGCGGCCGACGCGCGGGACGCCGAGAGCTATGGCGTGCTGCTGCAGTATCCCAACACCTTCGGCCGCATCGACGACCACTCGGCCGTGGCCGAAGCCGTGCATGCACGCGGCGGCATCGTCGCAGTGGCGACCGACCTGCTGGCTCTCACATTGATCCAGGCACCGGGCCGCTGGGGCGCCGACATCGTCGTCGGCAATACCCAGCGCTTCGGCGTGCCATTCGGCTTCGGCGGCCCGCATGCCGGCTTCATGGCCTGCCGCGATGCCTACAAGCGCTCGATGCCGGGCCGCCTGATCGGCGTGTCGGTCGACGCGGACGGCAACCAGGCCTATCGCCTGACGCTGCAGACCCGCGAGCAGCACATCCGCCGCGAAAAGGCCACCTCGAACATCTGTACCGCGCAGGTGCTGCTGGCCGTGATGGCCTCGATGTACGCGGTCTACCACGGTCCGGATGGACTGACCCGCATCGCCCGCCGTACGCACCGCTTCGCCTCGATCCTCGCTGCCGCGCTCCGCAAGGCCGGCGCGACGGTTGGCGATGCGTTCTTCGATACGCTGCACGTGACCGGCATCGATGCCGATGCACTTCACGCCAGCGCGCGCGCAGCCGGCTTCAACCTGCGCGCCATCGACGCATCCTCGGTCGGCATCAGCCTCGACGAGACCACGACCCGCGATGAAGTCGTCGCGCTCGCCAAGCTGTTCGGCGCGGACGCCGACATCGACGCGCTCGACAGCGCGACCGCAGATGCGCTGCCGCAGGCGCTCGCACGCGACACGGCGTTCCTGACCCACCCGGTGTTCAATACCCACCACAGCGAACACGAACTGCTGCGCTACATGCGCATGCTGGCCGACCGCGACCTGGCAATGGACCGCACGATGATCCCGCTGGGCTCGTGCACGATGAAGCTCAACGCCACCGCCGAGATGATCCCGGTCACCTGGCCGGAGTTCGCAAACATCCATCCGCTGGCGCCGGCCGACCAGACCGCCGGCTACACCGAGCTGATCGACGGGCTCGAGGCGATGCTGGTCGAGATCACCGGCTATGACGCGGTGAGCTTCCAGCCGAACTCCGGCGCGCAGGGCGAGTTCGCCGGCCTGCTCGCGATCCGCGCCTATCAGAAGGCGCAGGGCCAGGGCCATCGCGACATCTGCCTGATTCCCGAGTCGGCGCACGGCACCAATCCGGCGTCGGCGCAGATGGTCGGCATGACCGTGGTGGTGACCCGCTGCGACAAGGACGGCAACGTCGACATCGACGACATCCGCGCCAAGGCCGAGAAGTATTCGGATCGCCTGGCCGCGATCATGATCACCTACCCCTCCACGCATGGCGTGTTCGAGGAGGATGTGGTCGCGATCTGCGACATCGTCCACCAGCACGGCGGCCAGGTGTACACCGACGGCGCCAACATGAACGCCCTCGTCGGCGTGGCCAAGCCCGGCAAGTGGGGTTCGGACGTCTCCCATCTGAACCTGCACAAGACCTTCTGCATTCCGCACGGCGGCGGCGGCCCGGGCGTGGGTCCGTGCGCGGTCAAGTCGCATCTCGCGCCGTATCTGCCGCGTGCGCTCGGCGGCGATGGCGAGGTCGGCATGGTCTCGGCGGCGACGCATGGTTCGGCGTCGATCCTGCCGATCAGCTGGATGTACATCGCGATGATGGGCGCTGCCGGCCTGCGCCGGGCGACCCAGGTTGCGCTGCTCAACGCCAATTACGTGGCCAAGCGCCTGGCGCCGCACTTCCCCACGCTCTACACCGGCCGCAATGGACTGGTCGCGCACGAGTGCATCCTCGACCTGCGCCCGATCAAGGACGCGACCGGGATCAGCGCCGAGGACGTGGCCAAGCGCCTGATCGACTTCGGCTTCCATGCGCCGACGCTGAGCTTCCCGGTCTCGGGCACCTTGATGGTCGAGCCGACCGAGAGCGAGTCGCTGCACGAGCTCGACCGTTTCATCGACGCGATGATCCAGATCCGCGACGAGATCCGCAGCATCGAGGAGGGTCGTCTCGACCGCGAGGACAACCCGCTCAAGCACGCCCCGCACACCGCGATGCAGGTCACCGCCAGCGAGTGGACCCACAGCTATCCGCGCGAAATGGCCGCGTTTCCGCTCGCGACGTTGCGCCACACCAAGTACTGGCCGCCAGTCGCGCGCGTCGACAATGTGCACGGCGACAAGAACGTGTTCTGCAGCTGCATCCCGGTGGGTTCTCCGGAAGAGGAACCCGAGGCCTTCAGCGAGCCTGACGTCGTCTGACGGCTTCCGGCAGGGACGCGGCCGCGCGCCGCGTCCCTCTGCCAGCACCATCACCCGATCCAGTCCCCTGGCCGGGCGCCTTCGAAGCGCTTCCCCGCGGCTTGCTCAGCGCGGGTCGGCGCAGCGGTCGTCGCCGCGCGCGACGCTTCGGGGCCCGGACCTCGCACACACCGGCCGGCGTCCCGCGACCAGTCGGCCTGGCCCGCCTGCAGCGTCATCGACGCCAGCAGTGCGTCGATCGCCATCGGCCGGCCGAGGTGATAGCCCTGCGCCTGGTCGCAGCCGTGTGCACGCAGCCAGTCGAGCTGCCCCGCCTCCTCGACACCTTCGGCGATGATCGACAGGCCCAGGCCGTGCCCGAGCGCGATCATCGCCCGGCAGATCGCCGCGCTGCGGTGGTCGCGGGTCACCTCGCGGACGAAACCCCGATCGATCTTCAGATGATCGAGCGGCAGTTCGCGAAGGTAGGCCATGCTCGAAAAACCCGTGCCGAAGTCGTCGATCGACAGGCACAAGCCTTCGTCGCGCAGCGCGCCCATCAGCGAACGCGCATCCTCTGGATTGCGCAGCAGCACGCTCTCGGTCAATTCCAGATGCAGCGCGCGTGCGGGCAGCTTGTAGCGCTCGAACAGGCGGCGGATCGTTTCGGCCGGCATGCCCGCCTCGAACTGCACCGCGGAGACGTTCACGGCAATCGCGACATCCGCATGCCCGGCGGCGGCCAGCCGCGCGTGCGTCCGGGCGGATTCCCCGAGCACCCAGGCGCCGATCGGCACGATCAGTCCGGACTCCTCGCACAGCGGGATGAACTGTGCCGGTGGCACGAAGCTGCCGTCGCCCCGGCGCCAGCGCAACAGGGCCTCGAGCGCGACGACACGTCCCCGGGCAAGATCGAAGATCGGCTGGAAGTGCAGTTCGAACTCGCGGTCCTCATGCGCCTGGCGCAGCTGGCGCACCATCGCCAGCCGACCCGTCGCCTGCTCGGCCATCGCGGCGCTGTAGGGCACCACCTGCAGGTTCTCGCGCCGCGCATGCAACGAGGCGAGCGCGGCGTTGTTGATGACCTGTTCGGCGCCGCCGTCCTCGCACGTCCCCGTCGCCAGACCGATCCATGCCCCCAGGGGATACGTGCCACCCTCCGCTTCGACCGGGCGGCTGATGGCTTCCGCCAGCGCCGCGACCATCGCGTCCATCCGTCCAGGATCGAGCGCGGCGATGACGAAGGTCTGCGAAGGCAGATAGCCGCTGGCCCCGTAGTGCTCGCCCACCCGGCGGAAGCGCGCCGCCGCCTCGCACAGGATGCGCTCGCCCGCCAGTCGCCCCAGCGTGGGCGCAACCAGCTCGATATCGCGCAACTGCAGGTAGGCAACCGCGAACCCGTTGCCCGCCCTGGCCGCGCAATGCGCGTCCAGCTGCGCAGCCAGCGCCGGCACGGTGAGCATGCCGGTCGTGAGGTCATGGCTGGCGCGCCAGGCCAGGTCGCGCTCGTAGCTGGCCTGCGCACCGATGTCTTCGGCGAGCACCAGGCGCGCCTTCCGACCGTCGAGTTCGATCGTCCGTGCGTGCACGCGCACTTCGATGAGGCGCCCGTCGCGTGCCTTCAGGAGCCAGTTCCGTTGCAGCCCGTCGGGACCGCCGCCGTGCAGCAGGACCTCGCGCCCCGCCGCATGGTCGCGTGGCGCGAGCAGATGGGTGACCGCGAAATCCTCCAGATCTTCCCGGCTGTAACCGTAGGTCTCGACCGCCGCCTCGTTGACCGCCAGGAACCGCAGATCCTCGAGCTCGTAGACCCACGCCGGCAGCGGATTGCGCTCGAACAGATGACGGAACTGCTGCTCCGCAAGCGCCATCCTCGACTGTGCGTCGCGGCGCTCGGTGATGTCGGTGACTGTCCCGGTCATCACCGCCTCGCCGCTGTCGCGGATCGTCGCGCCGCGCGCCTTCAGCCAGCGCACCGCGCCGTCGGGCAGACAGACGCGATATTCCTGCGCGAACGGCAGGTCGTCCTCCTGCAATGCCAGAAGCTCGCTGCGTACCCGTTCGCGGTCATCGTCGTGGAGACGCTCGAAGAGCGCCTCGATCGGTACGTGACCGTCACGGCGCTCGAGGCCGAAAAGCGCGGCCATTTCCTCGGTGACGCGCACATTGTCCGCACCGGGACACAACCGCCAGACTCCGGTCCCGGATGCGAGCTGCGCCTGCTGCAGCCAGTCCGCCTGCTCGGCGACCACTGCGGTGAGGCCCACCCGCGCGTGATCGTCCCGGCGCGCACGGCGCAGTACGACACCGAACCCGAGCCAGTAGAGCCCTGCAAGGACCAGCGATGCGGCCGAGTACAGGCGCCAGGGGGCAAGCGCTTCGTGCAGCCCGATACCCGCGCTGACGACGAAGGGATAATCGCTGGTGCCCCTGAACGCGAAAGCCCGTCGGATGCCGTCGAGCGGATTGACCCATTCGTCGATGAGTCGGCCATCGCCGCCACCGAGCTGTCCGGGCAGTTCCACCCGCCTTCCCACGTGACCGCTCTGTCCGAACCGGGCCAGGACCACGCCGTCGCGCGTGTAGACCGTCGCGCTGCCGTCGCGCCCGATGTCGAGCGCGTTGACCATCCACTCCAACTCGCGGGTCCGGAACGTCGCGACCAGCCAGGCCCCGTCCGCCATCCGCATCGCAAGTGGCAGCAGCCATTCTCCGGAATGCCGCAGCAGCGGGCCCGGGGTCAGCGGCGCGGTGCCGGAGGTCAGGGTCGCGAGCCATTCGGCGACCTGCGCCCGCCGCCCGGGATGCGCAGTGCCGGTGCCGCCGTAGACGACGATGCGTTCGATCTCGTCGTGCCGTGCGACCACCGCGTTGATCGAAAGTTGGAGGTGCGCCGCAGCGAGGTCGTCGGCAACCCCGCCCAGCAGCGCGTGCTCGGCTGCGATCCCTTCCATCGCCCGCTGGAGGTTCCGCATTTCGTAGTAGACCGGCCGATCGATGCCATTGGCCAAGGCCACGCTCTGGCGGAATGCCGCCTCCACACGCGCCTGTCGATCGAAGACCACCAGGACGGCAAGGCCGCTCATCAGCGTCACACCCAGCCAGACGCCGACGTTCCGTATCGCCCGCACGGAGCGCATGCGCCTGGTGGTCAGCTGCGGTTCGATCACCTATCGGCCGCTCCGTGCAACAGTCCTGCCCATACGTTGCCTTCGAGCCCGGCAACGTGGCGCGAAAGCGCCTGCCCCCATGCCCGGGATGGATCCGAAACTCCCGAGGCCTCGTCAGCGACCGCCGCGGCCGGCCGGTGTTCACGGGCCGTCCCCGGCAAGAACGTCATGGTCGTTCGACCCAGACAGGAGACATGTCATGTCGCGAGACCACACGCGCCCCGGCCCGGACTCCGAGTCCGCACCGCAGACCGGCAATGTCGGTGTCAACGATCGCAAGGCGTCCAAGGCCGACGACTACGCCCACGACAACAACCGCTCCGGGGAGGGCAACGACGCGTCGCTGACCAGCGGCCCGACCTTCGAGCGCCGCGTACACGCCGATGGCTCGGTCAGCGGCGCGCCGCCCGAGATCGACGACGCGGAATCCGGCGAGGGCCAGCCGGAAGGCAGAAGCAGCGCTGATTCCCCGGCCGGCAAGGACCACCCGACCGGCACCGCCTGAGCGCTCCCGCTTTCCGTGCCCGCGGACGCAATTCCCAGGGCGTCTCAGTTACCGGACCCGGCGCCACCGCCCGCTCGCTCTTGGCCCGTCTCCCGTACCGGGTGGAATACGCAGCGGCCGGGCGCCTCGCTCCGACGGGGTGGCCACGATGCGTCAAGCACCCCTCCACCGGAAACACTGGCGACCCGATTGCGACCCCCGCCGGGCTGCTGCGTGCGATGCCAGCGATCGCGGGGGATCGAGCAGCATCCGATGCGGTGTCCAAACCGGACGGGCTTTCTCACCGGGCTGCGCTGCTGCAGTAGCTTCGATCTTCGGTGAGTTGGCCAAGTTGTCCGCGCGGAGGCGACCCGCGCGGTCCGAATTCCGCTGCGCCCGCGCAACGCCTGCGACTGTGCCAGGGGCGCGCGACTGCGCAGGACCGGCTGCGATCCCCTAGAATCCGCACCGTCCTCGTCCCCCGGAGTCATCGCATGTCCTCATCCCCTCTCGCGTACCGCCGCGTCCTGCTCAAGGTGTCCGGCGAGGCCCTGATGGGAGGAGAGGACTATGGCATCGACCCCAAGGTCATCGGACGCCTGGCCGACGAGGTGATCGAGGCCCAGCAGGCTGGCGCCGAGGTCGGCGTGGTCATCGGCGGCGGCAACATCTTCCGCGGCGCAGGCCTGGCGGCCAGCGGCATGGACCGGGTCACCGGCGACCAGATGGGCATGCTGGCCACCGTGATCAACGCGCTGGCGATGCAGGATGCGCTGGAGAAGCGTGGCGCCCGCGTCCGCGTGATGAGTGCGATCAAGATCAACGACGTCTGCGAGGACTACATCCGCCGCCGCGCCATCCGCCACCTGGAAAAGGGCCGCATCGGGATCTTCGCCGCAGGCACGGGCAATCCGTTCTTCACTACCGATTCGGGCGCCGCGCTGCGCGCGATCGAGATCGGCGCCGATCTGCTGCTCAAGGCGACCAAGGTCGACGGCGTCTACGACGCGGATCCGAAAAAGTTCCCCGATGCCAAACGCTACGACCGCCTGACCTACGACGAAGTGCTCGGCCAGGGCCTCGAAGTGATGGATACGGCGGCTTTCGCGCTGGCCCGCGACTCGGACCTGCCCCTGCGCATTTTCGACATGAGCCAGCCGGGCGTGCTGCTGCGCATCCTGCGCGGCGAGAACATCGGCACGCTGGTGCAGGGCCGCGCCTGATCCGACCCAGCACCAGACCGTCGCTTCGCCGGCGCGCGGCCGGCCCCGTCGCAGGGCCCGGCCGTTTATAATCGGGCGATTCTGCACACGGACCGGGCCCGCTCATGCTCAACGACATCAAGAAAGATACCCAGACCCGCATGGCCAAGAGCGTCGAGGCGCTCAGGCACACGCTGGTGAAGGTGCGCACCGGCCGTGCCACGAGCGCGCTCGTCGACCACATCAAGGTCAACTATCACGGCTCCGAGATGCCGCTGAGCCAGGTCGCCAGCATCTCGGTGTCCGATGCGCGTTCGCTCGTGATCACGCCCTGGGAGAAGCAGATCGTCGGCGCGATCGAGAAGGCGATCCTCGGCTCCGACCTGGGCCTGACGCCGAACACCGCCGGGACCACGATCCGCCTCAACCTGCCCGCGCTGACCGAGGAGCGCCGCAAGGAGCTGTCCAAGGTCGTGCATGGCGAAGGCGAGGACAGCAAGGTTGCGATCCGCAACATCCGCCGTGATGCCAACCAGCAGATCAAGGAACTCCTGAAGGAGAAGCTGGTGTCGGAGGACGACGTGCGCCGCAGCGAGGACGAAATCCAGAAGATCACCGACTCGGCGATCAAGGACGTCGACGAGGTCGTCAAGGCCAAGGAACAGGAACTGATGACGGTCTGACGGCCCGGCCGCAGTCCGCATGAACGTTTCGACCCCGTCCGCGCCCGTACCGCGCCACGTCGCCGTCATCATGGACGGCAACGGGCGCTGGGCGGCCCGCCGCCGGCGCCCGCGCGCGATCGGTCATCGCGCCGGCGCCCGCACAGTGAACCTGTGCATCGATTTCTGCCTGACGCGCGGCATCGGCGCGCTGACCCTGTTCGCCTTCTCCAGCGAGAACTGGGGGCGCCCGGACGAGGAAGTCGGCGCGCTGATGAAACTGTTCGTGGGCGCGC
>Ga0233363_1000201_pt1 | contig 28913 bp, 29 predicted proteins | sample ElkDunMinimDraft_18_FD_191534 | JGI IMG/M metagenome (GOLD analysis project Ga0233363, IMG submission 191534) | Fecal eukaryotic communites from dung pellets of Tule Elk in California, USA - Elk Dung C16 | ecosystem: Host-associated > Mammals > Digestive system > Large intestine > Fecal | place... | reverse complement strand
TCTTGCCGTTCTGGCAGATCGTGATCGGCGCCTTCGTACTGCTGGCGGTCATCGCCTCGGTCCGCAAACTCGCCCAGCGGGGCCTGTCCCGGATGAATCGCGCTCTCCTGTTCACCGCCGGCGCCATCGTCGCTCTCGCGCTGACCGGGGTGCTCCTGCAGGGGGCGTAGGGCACCCGGTCCGGGCACCACGAGCTTCGGCGGGCAACGGGAAGGACGCCGCGGCACCGGACGACGAAGGAGCGGCCGACAACGCCGAGGAGAAGACCTCGCCGTGGGCTCAGCGCAGCCGGCGGTTGGCGAGACTCGGCAGCTCAGTCCTGACCTGCTGCAGCTGGTCGAAGTCGAGATCACAGACGACGATGCCGCTCCTGTCGGGCGCCTGCCCCAGCACCGTCCCCCAGGGGTCGACGATCATGCTGCGACCGAAACAGGTACGGCCCGGCTCGTGATCACCGATCTGCCCGGCCGCGGCGACGAAGCACTGGTTCTCGATCGCGCGGGCCCGCAGCAGCACCTCCCAGTGATCACGACCGGTGTGCATCATGAAGGCTGCCGGCACGAGCAGCAGCTGGGCGCCGGCGTCGACGAGCCGGCGGTAGAACTCGGGGAAGCGCAGGTCGTAACAGATCGAGAGCCCCACCGGCACCCCGTCGATCGGCACGACGACCGGCTTCTCACCCGCCGCCACGCCTGCGGACTCGCGGTAGGAGACCCGGCCCGGGATCTCCACGTCGTACAGGTGGATCTTGCGGTAGGCCGCGGCCAGTTCGCCGCCCCGGTCGAAGACCAGCGAGGTGTTGAAGGTGTGCTGCGGATCCGGCCCCCGCTCATGGAAAGAGCCCGCAACCACCCACATGCCCGCGCGACGGGCCTGCTCGGCGAAGAACTGTCCGAACTCGCCGTCTACCGGCTCCGCCGGAGGCTGATCGGCGCCCCGGCCGAGAAAGTCGACGTACTCGGGCAGGACAGCCAGGTCCGCGCCGGCGTCGGCGGCCCGGGTCAGCAACTCGGCCGCCGCGGCCAGATTGCGTGCGCGGTCCGCACGGGAGTTGAGCTGACAGACCGCAACACGCATGGACATCAGGGTACGGCCGGGAGGCTCCGACCGGAACCGGTCAGGCCGACTTCTCCTCGCGGTCGCGGCGGGCCCGCCGGCCGTTGAACTCCCTGGGGACGATCGTCGGGTTGACGTTCTCCAGGACCACGCCCCGGGTGATCAGCACGCGGGCCGCGTCCGGGTTGCTCGGGACCTCGTACATCACGGAGAGGAGAACCTCCTCCATGATGGCGCGCAGACCACGGGCGCCGGTGCCGCGCAGCATCGCCTGGTCGGCGATCGCCTCGAGGGCGTCGGGTTCGAACTCCAGCTCGACCCCGTCGATCTCGAAGAGCCGCTGGTACTGCCGTACCAGGGCGTTGCGAGGTTCGGTCAGGATCCGAACCAGCGCGTCCCGGTCGAGGCTGCGGACGTTGGTGATCACCGGCAGCCGCCCGATGAACTCGGGGATCAGACCGAACTTGAGCATGTCCTCCGGCATTACCTGGCCGAGGATGTCGTCGGTCGACCGCTCCGAGACAGCCCGCAGCCGGGCGCCGAAGCCCGTGCCGCCCTGCCCGGTCCGGGACTCGATGATCTGGTCGAGGCCGGCGAAGGCGCCACCGAGGATGAAGAGGACATTGGTGGTGTCGATCTGGATGAACTCCTGGTGCGGGTGCTTGCGACCGCCCTGCGGCGGAACATTCGCCACCGTGCCCTCGAGGATCTTCAACAGCGCCTGCTGCACACCCTCGCCGGAGACGTCACGCGTTATCGACGGGTTCTCCGACTTGCGCGCGATCTTGTCGACCTCGTCGATGTAGATGATGCCGGTCTCGGCCCGCTTGACGTCGTAGTCCGCAGCCTGGATGAGCTTGAGCAGGATGTTCTCGACATCCTCGCCGACATAGCCCGCCTCGGTCAGCGCGGTGGCGTCGGCGATGGCGAAGGGGACGTTCAGCATCCGGGCCAGGGTCTGCGCCAGGTGGGTCTTGCCGCAGCCGGTCGGGCCGATCAGCAGGATGTTGGACTTCGCCACCTCGACGGCGTCGTTACCCGAGCCGGGGCCGCCGGCGGTCTCCGCCTGGATGCGCTTGTAGTGGTTGTAGACCGCCACAGCCAGCGCCTTCTTGGCCTGCTCCTGCCCCACGACGTAGTTGTCGAGGAACTGGCAGATCTCCATCGGCTTGGGAAGCTCTTCCCACTTCACCTCGCTGGACTCGGCCAGCTCCTCTTCGATGATCTCGTTACAGAGATCGATGCACTCGTCGCAGATGTAGACCCCAGGGCCAGCGATGAGCTTCTTGACCTGCTTCTGCGACTTGCCACAGAAGGAGCATTTGAGTAGGTCGCCGCCGTCACCGATCCGTGCCACCTACGTTCTCCCTGCGTTCATCGGCCGGGATGCCGGCCTTCGCCTGAGGACGCTACGCCCTGTCGATCCCCCGCCGGTCGAGACCAGCGAAGTGGTACAGACCTGACGTTACCCGGTACCGGAGCATTCTCCGACCCCTGGCGCGGGTGTGTCAGAGGCCGACCGGGACACGATCTCCGGTCGGCCTCCGACCCCGCCGTGCTCAGCTCGCCGCGTTGGCCGCGAGCAGACCCTTCTTGCGGCTGGTCAGGATGGTGTCGACCAGCCCGTACTCCTTGGCCTCGTCGGCCGTCATGATCTTGTCGCGGTCGATGTCCTTGCGGACCTTCTCGATCGGCCGGTTGCAGTGCCGGGAGAGCATCTCCTCCAGCTGCGTGCGCATCCGCAGGATCTCGCGCGCCTGGATCTCGATGTCCGAGCCCTGGCCGTAGCCGCCCTCGGTCGCCGGCTGGTGGATGATGATCCGGGAGTTCGGCAGCGCCATCCGCTTGCCGGGCGTGCCGGCCGAGAGGAGCACCGCCGCCGCGCTGGCGGCCTGGCCCAGGCAGACGGTCATGATGTCCGGGCGGACGTACTGCATGGTGTCGTAGATCGCCGTCATGGCGGTGAACGATCCACCCGGCGAGTTGATGTACATGATGATGTCCCGGTCGGGGTCGGTCCCCTCCAGGGTCAGCAGCTGTGCCATCACGTCGTTGGCCGACGCGTCGTCGACCTGCACGCCGAGGAAGATGATCCGGTCCTCGAAGAGCTTGTTGTACGGGTTGGACTCCTTGACCCCGTACGAGGTGCGCTCGACGAACGACGGCAGGATGTAGCGGTTGTGCACGGCCCCGAACTGAGGGGGCAGGCTCAGGTCAGTCATCGTCAGCTCCTCAGCTCAGGGTTCCGGCACCGTCGGGAACCTGAGCGGCCCCGGTGATGACCTTGTCGATGAACCCGTAATCGAGCCCCTCCTGCGCCGTGAACCAGCGGTCACGGTCGGAGTCGGCCTCGATCTGGGCCTGCGTCTGACCGGTGTGGAAGGCGACCCGCTCCTGGAACATCCGCTTGGTGTAGAGCATCTGCTCGGCCTGGATCGCGATGTCCGAGGCGGTACCGCCCATGCCACCGGAGGGCTGGTGCATCATGATCCGCGCGTGCGGCAGGGCGTAACGCTTGCCCTTGGTGCCGGCGCAGAGCAGCAGCTGCCCCATCGACGCCGCCATGCCCATGGCCACGGTCGAGACGTCGTTGTCGATGAACTGCATGGTGTCGTAGATCGCCATGCCCGAGTAGACGGATCCGCCCGGCGAGTTGATCCAGAGGTTGATGTCGCGCTCCGGGTCCTCCGCCGCGAGCAGCAGCAGCTGCGCGCAGATGCGGTTGGCGACCTGGTCGGTCACCTCGCTGCCCAGGAAGATGATGCGTTCCTTGAGCAACCGGTTGTAGACCGAGTCGTCGAGGTTGCCGATGGAGTCGCCACCACGGGCCTCAGTCGCCCGTAGAGGCGTCGCTGGGATGTGCATTTCGGTCATGGCAGCCCTTCGCTCTCCGTACCGTCTTACGCCCGACACTAACCGGTTGGCGGAGCAGTCGAGTCCCGCTCCGACCAGTGTTCGCTAACAGCGCAGTTGGTGCCGCTGGTGCCCGGAAAACCATTTCGGCCGCCGTACGCCGGTTGGCGCCACGGCGGCCGAAACGACACGCTCAGTGCTCGTGGTTGTGGTCGTGCTCTCCCGCACCGTCGGCGCGCAGCGCGTCCAGGCTGATCTCGTTGCCCTCGGTGTCCTTGATGGTGATCTTCTCCATCAGGGCGGCCAGCGCCTTTCCGCGGCGCACGTCGCCGAAGACGGCGCCCGCGGCACCGGAGCGCACCAGCTGGTCGTAGTACTGCTGCGGCGCCACGCCGGCACGCTGCGCCCGGTGGACGATCTCGTGACCGAACTCGTCATCGCTGACCTGCACCTCGTCGGCGTCGGCGATGGTGTCGAGCAGGAGCTGGATCTTCACACCCTGGTTGGCCGCCTCGGCCAGCTCGGCGTCGATCTGCTCCTCGGTCTTCTCCTCGGCGGCGAGGTACTCCTCCAGCGAGGCGCCGATGCGCTCGAGCTGGTCGACCATCGCCTGCTTGCGGTGCTCGACCTCCTCCTTGACGACACCCTCGGGGGCCGGCACGTCGGCGGCGGCGACGAGCTCCTCGAGCGCCTTGTCGCGGGCGGCGTAGACCTGCTCGATCTGCTTGTTCTTGGTGATCCGCTCGCGCAGGTCGGCGCGGAGCTCGGCGATCGTGTCAAACTCGCTGGCCATCTGGGCGAACTCGTCGTCCAGCTCCGGCAGCTGCTTCTCCTTGACGGTCTTGACCGTCACCGCCACGTCGGCGTCCTGACCGGCGAAGTCACCGGCGACGAGCTGCGTGACGAAGGTCGTGCTCTCGTCGGCGGCCAGCCCCACCAGGACCTCGTCCAGACCCGGCAGGAGCTGCTTGCTGCCGACCTCGTGCGAGATGTTGCTCGCGGTGCCGCCCGGCACCTCCTCGCCGTTGACGGTCGCGGCCAGGTCGAGCTGGACGAAGTCGCCCTCCTGGGCCGCGCGCTCGACGGTCTTGAGAGTCGCGAAGCGGTCACGCAGCAGCTTGATCTGCTCGTCGATCTCGCTCTCGTCGATCTGCAGCGCGTCGACGGTCACCTCGACGGTCGCGGGGTCCGGGACGATGATCTCGGGCCGTACGTCGAGCTCGGCGGTGAACTTCAGCGTCTCGCCGTCCTTGAACTCGGCGATGTCCACCTCAGGCCGGCCGAGGGTCTTCACGTCGTGCTCACGCACCGCCGCGAGGATGTTCTCCGGGATCGCCTCCTGGACCGCCTCGTTGAGGACGGTGCCGCGGCCGACCCGCTGGTCGATCACCTGCGCGGGAATCTTGCCCCGGCGGAAACCCGGGACGTTGATCTGCTGCGCGATCTCCCGGTACGCCTTCTTGAGGCTCGGCTCGAGCTCGGCGAACGGCACCTCGATGGCGAGCCGCACGCGCGTCGGGCTCAGAGTCTCGACGGTGCTCTTCACAGGCGTACTCCTTGACAGATCTCAGTCGTGTTCGGGCGTGATTGCGCCCATCGTAGGCGAGCCGACGCCACCATTTGGCAGCACCCGCTACCTGGTAGCCCTGGGACTACAGTCGGGGTGGCGGGATTTGAACCCACGGCCCCTCGCTCCCAAAGCGAGTGCGCTACCAAGCTGCGCCACACCCCGTGGCGCACAGAAGTGTATGCCGCTGCGCGCCACCCCGGGGTGTCGGGTCGCCCGGCGGCGCGTCCTTTTCCCGGATCGTCCCGGCCCGCGCGCTCCCGCCGGGGCCCACGACGGGACCGCGGTGAGCGCGACACCGACCGACCAGGTAAGCTGACCGGCGCACGAAGCGACGTCAGGTCGCCACAGCGCCGAAGGCGACGTCATGTCCGCCGGAGGCACTGGAGGCGACGTCAGGTCGCCGAAGGCACTGGAGGCGACGTCAGGTCGCCGAAGACGCACGCGGGCGTAGCTCAATGGTAGAGCCTCAGTCTTCCAAACTGATTACGCGGGTTCGATTCCCGTCGCCCGCTCCAAGCGAAGAAAGCCCAGGTCAGGAACTCTCCGACCTGGGCTTTCTCCGTTGATCCTGCCCACCGAAGCCGAAGGGGCGACACACCGTGACCACTCCACTTTCCATTCTCGACCTGGCGATGATCGGCCGCGGCGAGACCGTACGCCAGAGCCTCGACGGGAGCGTGGCGCTCGCCCAGCGCGCGGAGGCCCTCGGCTACCGCCGGGTCTGGTACGCCGAGCACCACAACAGCGCCCGGATCGCCTCCTCGGCGACCAGCGTCCTCATCGGCCACGTCGCCGCCCACACCAGCAGCATCCGTCTCGGCGCCGGCGGCGTGATGCTGCCCAACCACGCCCCGCTCACCATCGCCGAGCAGTTCGGCACCCTCGCCACGCTGCACCCCGACCGCATCGACCTGGGCCTCGGCCGAGCGCCGGGCACCGACCAGCGGACCACCCACGCCCTGCGTCGTGACGCGCACGCCGCGGAGACGTTCCCGCAGGACGTACAGGAGCTCCAGGGTTATCTGTCGGACACCAGCCTGGTCCCCGGGGTAGAGGCGATCCCCGGCAAGGGCACCCGGGTGCCGCTCTACATCCTCGGTTCCTCGCTCTTCGGCGCCCGGCTCGCGGCAGCGCTCGGCCTGCCGTACGCCTTCGCCTCGCACTTCGCCCCGAACGCGCTGGAGGACGCCGTACGGGTCTACCGGCGCGAGTTCCGCCCCTCCGCGCAGCTCGACCGCCCGTACGTGATCGCGGCGGCCAACGTGATCGCGGCGGAGACCGAGGCGTCCGCGCAGGAGCAGCATCTGCGACTGAAGCGGCAGTGGGTGCGGATGCTGCTCGGCCGCGACCAGCCCTGCACCGACGAGCAGGCCGACGAGTTGCTCGCCTCCCCGCAGGGACAGCTGATCGCGCACAACCTGAAGTACACGGCGGTCGGTACGCCGCCGGTGGTCAAGGAGTACCTCGACGGCTTCGCCGCACTCGTCGACGCCGACGAGCTCATCCTTGCCCACCAGACGGCCACCGTGCAGGAGCGCCTGCGCTCGGTCGAGCTGACCGCCGAAGCGATGGGGCTGACCGTCTGACCCGGCCGGCCCGTTTCCGCCCGCCGCGGCCACGGCGCGAGAATGACGTCGTGCACGAGATCTGCGACGACGCCGAACTGGCGGCCCTCTGCGACGGCGACCCGATCTGCGTCTGGGCGGCGCAGGGCTTCACCGGCACCAGCCGGGCCTGGACCGGCGCCGACCGGCGGGCGGTCGCCGTCGCCGCACCGGCCCTCTCCGCCCGTGACCGGCTGGTGCTGCACGGCGATCCCGACTCGGCAGCGCGGCTCGTCGAAGCCGTCCTGAGCGAGGTCGGCCCCGCCTTCCGGCCGTTGGGCGACCGCGCTCTCGTCGAACAGGTCGCCCAGCAGGTGCCGGCGCTGACGTACGTCGGCAGTTTCGGCTGGATGGACGGGACCGCCGCCGACATCGGCCCCGCACCGGCGAGCACCGCGGCGTGGCTGCCCCGCACGGCCGAACCGGAGGTGGCGGCGCTGCTGCAGCGGCACTACCCCGGCTCGTACGCCAAGCCGGGCATCCCCGGGGTGCGGCGCTGGGCGGGCATCCGGGACGACACGGGCGCACTGGTCGCCGTCGGCGCGGACGCCTGGTCGGCGCCGACCGTCGGGCTGGTCGGCGGCATCGCGGTCCGGCCGGCCGCCCGCGGCCGGGGCACCGGCCGGCGACTCGTCGGCTTCCTGCTCTCCGAAGCCGTGCGCGGGTACGGCCGGGCGGCGCTGATGGTCGACGACGACAACGACCCGGCGCTGCGCCTCTACAAGAGCCTCGGCCTGCGCTACCGCCCCGTGGGCGCCGCGACCGCACAGGTGACGCCGACCTGACGCGGATGCTCGCGGCGCTGGACGATCTGGCGACCGCCGCGGTATGGCGCCGACCTGGCCGGCGCCGGTGGCGCCGGGGTCAGGTCGCTCAGAACAGCCCGGCGAACCAGTTCCAGACGTCGACCACCCACTGGGTCTGCTGCAGGTAGGCGACCCCGACCGCGACCAGGAAGAACCCGGCCGCCAGGTGCGCGCCGCGGGCGGTACGGCGTTCCCGGCCGAAGTGGCGCTCCAGGACCAGCCGGCCGAGCAGCCGGGCGAGCGCGAAGAGGCCGACCGCGACCAGCAGGGTCAGCACGAAGGTGAAGAAGGGCGTGGTCAGGCTCCCGCGCAGGGAAATCACCCAGATGCCCCAGCAGACGAAGGCGAAGAGCGCGCCGACGGCGCTCCACTCGCCCCCCTGACGCAGCCGCGCGACGTGGTAGCTCAGCGGCATCCGGGGCCGCTCCTGCGTGGCCTCCCAGTGGGGCCGCTCCTGCGTGGCCTCCCAGTCGGGCCGCCCGGACTCCGGGGAGACGACCGGGAACTGCTCGGTACGCCGGCGCGCCCGCGGGGCGACCGAGGCGACCCCGCGCAGGAACCCGTGCCGCGGCGGAACCTCGACGGTCTGCTCGGCCCAGACTTTCGTCTCGTCTGCCATCTCGCCCTTTCCGTTCCCGGCGTCTCCGCATCGATCCGCCGAACTTGCATCGAGGGTAACCAGTCGGGGCGAATCGTCATCGCTGCCCCGCAACGCGACGAGCTGCCACCTGTGCGAGCCCGCCGGGTGGCGGTACCGTCACGGCATGGCGGAGACGCAGCGCCGGCGGCGAGGCGCCGTACCGGAGGACCGGGAAGCGGAGCGCGACCTGCGCGGACTGGTCGGCGCCGGTTCTTCGCAGGTGGGGCTCAGCGCCGCCCTGCGGGTCCGCGACGCTGCCCGCCCCGACGAGGCGGAACTGGCCGCTGCCGAGCGCCGGCTCGTGGTCGTACGGCGCAACTGGGCGCCGCCGCGACCCTGACCCGCCGCACGCCCGCCCCGTCGCGGCACAGCGCCGCGCCGGCCCGGCGCCGGGTCAGGGCAGGTCGGGCAGCTGCCGGGTCCGCTCGTACTCGGCCATTTGGGCGATCCGGCGCCCGTGGCGCTCGTTGCCGGAGTAGGCGGTGGCGAGGAACGCCTCGACGATCGCCGTGGCCCCGTCGAGCGTGTGCTGCCGGGCACCGACGGCGACGATGTTGGCGTCGTTGTGCTCGCGCGCCAGCTGCGCGGTCTCCAGGTTCCAGGCGAGCGCGGCCCGCACCCCGGCGATCTTGTTGGCGGCGATCTGCTCACCGTTGCCGGAGCCGCCGATCACCACCCCGAGGCTGCCCGGATCCGCGACCACCCGGGCGCCGGTGTGCAGGCAGAACGCCGGGTAGTCGTCGTCGGGGTCGAAGGCGTGCGGACCCACGTCGACCACCTCGTATCCCTGGTTGGCGAGGTGGTTGGCGAGGTGCGTTTTCAACTCGTAGCCGGCGTGGTCGGAACCCAGGTAGACGCGCATGCCTCGCAGTCTGTCAGCCCCGCCGCCGGCCCGAGTCCGGTACCCGGCCGCAACGAAGGTTTCGTCACAGCCGTCCGGGGCCTGCCACGAAAACGGCGTCCGGGAGGTTTCCCACCGGACGCCGTTTTCGGCAGGTCAGCGCTCCAGTTCGGCCACGACCAGGCCGCCGCGGGCCTTCGGGGTGAACCAGGTGCTCTTGCGGGGCATCTTCTGCCGGGCCAGGTTCACCGCGACGAAGTCCTCCACGGTCACCGGCGCGATCAGGACCGCCAGCTCCGCCCGGCCCGCGTCCACCTCACCGGTCAGCCAGCTCGCCGGGTAGTCGCCGCCGACATAGTTGATCCGCTTGTCTCCCGGGTCGAGCCCGAGCGCGTCGCGCAGCAGCACCCGCTCGACCAGGGCGTGGTCGAGGTTGGCGAGCACGTCGCCACCGTCGGCGGCGAACCGCACGGCGTAGCCCTGCCCCGCGAGGTAGAGGTTGACCACCCCGCCGGCGGCCGGCACCTGCACCGGCGCGGCGAGCGGCGTCACCTCGGCGCCGGCGGCCCGCAGCCGCTGCAGCAGCTCGTCGGCGCTGGTGGTCAGCTCGCCGACCAGCCGGTTGTAGGGCTGGATCGCCACCGAGTCGGGCGTGGTGACCACGGCGAGGAAGCGGCGCAGGCCGCCGGTCTGGGCGGCCAGGCTGCGGTGGTTACCGTCGGCGACAACCAGTTCGCCACCGCCGGCCAGCGCGAGAATCTGCTCCTGCTCGGCGGAGGGCCCGAGCAGCCAGATGTCGTGGGCGCGCCCGGCCTGGTCGGCGTCGGTGGCGGCCGGCGCGCCGGCGGCCGCGACGGCCTGCTCCAGCGCGGCGTGCAGCTGCTCACCCTGGCCGGTCTGCAGCAGCAGCACCGGCGAGAGGAGATGACCCAGGGCGTCGGCGAGGGCGACCCGCTCCCGCACCTTGGAGATGAAGACGTCCTCGTTGCGGATCACCAGGCCGGGTTCGTCGGCGCTGGTGGAGATCTGGTCGGTGTCGACCAGGGCGAAGATGCCGTACGCCGGTGGGGCGCCGGCGCCACTGATCCGGTAGAGGACGACAACCTGCTCGGCGGGGGCGTAGCTGCCGTCGGCCCGCGCGGCCTCGAAGCGGCGTACGGCGTCGGGGAGCGAGTCGAGGAACGAGCGGCCGAGGCTCTCCGGCGCGCGATGGGGCATCTCGACGCCGAGAGCACTGCGCGGGTTCGCCTCGATGATCGCGGTGATTTCCGCGTCGTCGGCGAACTCGTCGTAGTTCTGCGCGCCGGTGCCGCCAGTGGTGATCCAGGCCCGGGTGATCGGATGCACGACCGTCATGAGCGCAGACGCTACCCGCGGGTCACCGCGGTGCCGCGCCGACCCCGACGCTGTCCACACCCTGGCCACCGGGCCCGGCGCAGGCCTCAGCGCGGTCCGCTGTTGCGCCGGTGCCGGCCGCTGCGGCGCGGCGCCCTCGCCGGCTCCGCCGCCAGCACCGGCACCGTGAGCCGGGAGGCGGCGGCCACCGGGGCGGTCGCCACGAAGCGGGTGCCGGTCACCGGTACCGCGCCCACCACGATGGGCGACGCCACCAGCTCCGCCACCTCGGCCGGCATGCCCGGGTGGACCGTGCCCCACTGGTCGTCCTCGACCGACCAGTAGGCCCGGCCGAGGTTGGCGGCGATCCGTTCCCGGGAGGACGGCTGCTCGGCGGGGACACGACGGTGCTTGGGCATGGCGATGGCCTCCGGCTACGGAAAATGCGGCCCGCGCGGGTCGCTGCGGCGAACACCGGATGCAACGAGGACCACCACAGACTGTCACGCCCGTACGGCGAGTCGGGCGATGACACGTCGGCGGGCCGACCGGCGCCACGCTGGTGCAGCGGCGGACCGGACGCGCCGGGCCTTCCCCGTGGACGTGGGGAACACCCGGCGCGGCCGGTCGTGCTCACTCGAAGGTCGGCGGCACGTCCCGCGAACGCTTCAGCTCGAAGAAACCGGGCGTGCCGGCGACCAGCAGCGTCCCGTCCCAGAGCCGGCCCGCGGCCTCGCCCTTCGGCGCCGGGGTGACCACCGGGCCGAAGAAGGCGATGGTCTCGCCGTCCGGGCCCGGCACATGGATCACCGGCGTGCCGACCTCGGTACCGACCGGACGCATGCCGCGCTCGTGGCTGGCCCGCAGCGCCTCGTCGTACTCGGTGCTCTCGGCGGCCCGGGCGAGGGCCGGGTCCAGGCCGACATCGGTCAGCGCCGCGGCCAGCAGCTGCGGCCCCAGCTCCTCCTTGGCCAGGTGCAGCCGGTTGCCGAGCGCGGTGTAGAGCGCACTGACCTTCTCCTGGCCGAACTGCTCGCCCACGGCGATGCAGAGCCGCACCGGCCCCCAGCCGGCGTCGAGCATCGCCTTGTACTGCTCGGGCACGTCCCGGCCCTCGTTGAGCACCGACAGGCTCATCACCTCGAACCGGACGTCGATGTCGCGGACCTGCTGCACCTCCAGCAGCCAGCGGGAGGTGATCCAGGCCCAGGGGCAGAGCGGATCGAAGAACATCTCAACGGTGCTGCGTTCGGACACGACAGGGTCCCTTCACACTTGACTGCCGCGGGTGCGGCGCATGCCGATCTTCCACGCTAGACCCAGGAGCCGACAGCCACCTCGGCCACCGAACGGTCCCACTGCATGGAAGACTCGGCTGGAGAACAGGGCCGCCACGAGTGGCCTGTGCACTGGCAACGCCGCCCGCGGGTGGCGAGAATCGGATGGAGAAACACAGTGCCGGGAGTTCGTAACCTGACACAGGTCGAGGCTACCGAGCGGGCCCGCCTGCTCGATGTCACCGGGTACGACATCAGGCTCGACCTGTCCACCGCCGCAATGGCCGCCGGCGGCCCCACGTTCCGCTCGACCACCGAGGTGACCTTCCGCTGCACCGAGCCGGGAGCCACCACCTTCATCGAGGTGGCCGCCGAGGCGATTCGTTCGGCCACCCTCAACGGCACCGAACTGGACACCTCGCAGTGGTCGGCGGAGAAGGGCCTGATCCTGCCGGGGCTGGCCGCGGAGAACACGCTCGTCGTGGACGCCGACTTCGCCTACTCCAACAGCGGGCAGGGGCTGCACCGCACCGTCGACCCCGTCGACGGTGAGACCTACCTGTACAGCCAGTTCGAGACGGCCGACGCGCAGAAGGTCTTCGCCTGCTTCGACCAGCCCGACCTCAAGAGCGTCTTCACCTGGCACGCCACCGTCGCCAACCACTGGCGCGTGGTGTCCAACATGCCGGTGGAGACCGAGGCGGCGGCCGACGACGACCACAAGACGCTGCACTTCGCGACCTCGCCGCGGATGAGCACCTACATCACCGCGCTCTGCGCCGGGCCGTACCACGAGCAGCGGCGCAGCCACGACGGTGTGGACATGGGCTACTTCTGCCGGGCCAGCATGGCGCAGTACCTCGACGTCGACGACCTGCACACCATCACCGCGCAGGGTTTCGACTTCTTCCAGGAGCAGTTCGGCGTCCGCTACCCGCTGCCGAAGTACGACCAGCTCTGGGTGCCGGACTTCAACGCCGGGGCGATGGAGAACTTCGGCTGCGTCACCCACGCCGAGTCGCACTACATCTTCCGCTCCCAGGTCACCGACTTCGAGTACGAGCAGCGCGCCAACACGATCCTGCACGAGCTGGCCCACATGTGGTTCGGCGACCTGGTCACCATGCGCTGGTGGAACGACCTGTGGCTCAACGAGTCGTTCGCCGAGTGGGCCAGCCACTGGTGCAACACCCACGCCACCCGGTTCACCGACGCCTGGACGACCTTCCTGTCGATCCGCAAGAACTGGGGTTACCGGCAGGACCAGCTCTCCTCCACCCACCCGGTCTACTGCGAGATGCCGGACCTGGAGGCCGTCGAGGTCAACTTCGACGGCATCACGTACGCCAAGGGCGCCAGCGTCATCAAGCAGCTCGTCGCGTACGTCGGGCTGGAGCCGTTCCTGGCCGGCCTGCGGGCCTACTTCGGCAAGTACGCCTGGGGCAACGCCACCTTCGACGACCTGCTCACCGAGCTGGAGGCCGCCTCCGGCCGGGAGCTGCGCAAGTTCGCCGCGCAGTGGCTGGAGACCGCTCAGGTCAACACGCTGCGACCCGAGGTCGCCATCGCCGCCGACGGCACGTACGAGTCGGTGACGGTCCGGCAGGAGGCGCCGGCGCAGTACCCGACGCTACGCACCCACCGCATCGGGGTCGGCCTCTACGACCTGGTCGAGGGGCGGCTGGTCCGCCGGGAGCTGCTCGAGGTGGAGATCGCCGGTGAGCGCACCGAGCTGACCGCGCTCGCCGGGGTACCGGCCGCGGACGTGCTGCTGCTCAACGACGAGGACCTCACCTACGCCAAGCTGCGCCTCGACGAGCGTTCCCTGGCGACGGTGGTGCAGCACATCGGCGCGTTCGACTCGTCGCTGGCGCGCGCGCTCTGCTGGGCGGCGGCGTGGGACATGGTCCGCGACGGCGAACTGGCCGCCCGCGACTACGTGGCGCTGGTGCTGACCGGCCTGCCGGCCGAGACCGACATCAACCTGGTCACCCAGACCCTGCGCCAGGTCACCACGGTGCTGACCTTCTACGCCGACCCGCAGTGGGCACCGACGGGCTGGGCCGAGCTGGCGCGTACCGCCTCCACGACGCTGCGCGACGCCGAGCCCGGCAGCGGGTTCCAGCTCGCGTGGGCGCGGGCGTTCGCCGGTGCGGCGCGCGCGCCGGAGGACCTGGTGGCGCTGCGCGGCTGGTACAACGGCACCGAGGTGACGGCCGGGCTGACCATCGACACCGAGCTGCGCTGGCAGGTGCTCGCCGCGCTGGTGGCCAACGGGGTCGCCGGGGCCGCGGAGATCGAGGCGGAGCTCGCCAAGGACCGGACGGTCAGCGGTGAGCGGGAGGCCGCGTACGCGCGGGCGCTGATCCCGACCGCCGAGGGCAAGGCTGCGGTCTGGGCCGAGCTGACCGGCGAGCAGTCGCTGCCGAACTGGCGGCACCGGGCGCTGCTGCAGGGCTTCCACCACCCGGCGCAGGTCGAGCTGACCGCGCCCTACCGGGAGCGCTACTTCGCCGTGGTCGACAAGATCTGGGCCAGCCGCGACAGTGAGCCGGCGCAGGAGTTCACCCAGCTCGCCTACCCGGCGTACCAGGTGGACACCGAGACGGTGCGGCTGACCGACGAGTGGCTCGCCGCGCCGGGCCGGCCGGGGCCGCTGCGCCGCCTGGTGGCCGAGGGACGCGACGGCGTGGTGCGGGCGATCACGGCCCGCGAGCGGGACACCCGCAGCGCCTGAGCAACGACAACGGCCCGGGTACGACGTGAGTCGTACCCGGGCCGTTTGCGTCTCTGTCACCGGCGGGGTGCCGGTCCCCGGCTGCGGGCCGGCGGGGTGCCGGCACCGGTTACGGGCCGGCGGGATGTCGCGGTGGTGCGGCGGTCAGGACTTGCCGGCGCGGCTGGCGAGCTGGTTCAGGCCGGCGATGATGCCGCCGGCGAGGTCACCGCCGCCGAAGGCCGCCACCATCGACAGCGCCGCCAGGCGGGCGTCACGGTCGGGGATGCGCCGGCGCGCCACCGAGCCGGTCACCACCTCCAGCTGACGCTGGTTCGGCGAGAGGGCGATCAGCACCGAGTCGGCCGGGTCGGCGAGCTGGCTGTGCAGCCGCAGCGCGTGCTCGCGCACCGGCTCCTCCAGCGGGCCGACGTAGACCGAGAAGTTCAGGTCGGTGCCCCGGTTCGCCAGTCTCAGCACCTCGTCGAGGCGGAGCAGCTGACGGGTGGTGAAGGGGCCGTCCCGCAGGTCGGGGCGGGACTGCTCGGCCTGCATCTCACCAACGGTCACTTGCGCCTCCGGTTTCACCGGCGGGCGCCACGGCACCCGCCACTTCCAGATTGCCCGTGGTCACGGCCGGCTTGCGCTCACCCTCGGTGATTTCGGCGCGGCCGGACTCGACGAGCTGCTCCGGGTGGTTGACGAACCACACCGGCGCGAAGTCGAAGTGCCGGCCCGGCCGGTAGCGCTTGTCGCCGCTGCCGCCACGGTTGCCGACGTACCCCAGCGCGGCGATGACGACAACCACGGCGAGAGGCACGGCGACAAAGATCAGCAACGTATCGGTAACAGACAACCTCAACGCCCCCAGGCGGAAAAAGAGATCTCGAGTCGCCGGTCGGACGGAGGCGTGTGAGCACCCCACCACCCGGCCCAGCTTCCTTTCACGTTACTGGAGCCCACCGCCCGGCGAAGCGGCGGGTCGCCGATCTCCCGTATCGGATATCGCGCGCCCCCACTGCCCATTGCCGGCGGTTTACCTGTTCAACGACCGAGAAAACGCAGTGCGTTGGCCGAACGCAGCTTTGTCCGCTGCCCCTCGGTCAGGAAATCGGACTCCCGGATCACCTGCCCCACCGGCCGCTCCCCCAGCGGGTACGGGTAGTCGCTGCCGAGCAGCACCCGGTCCTCGCCGATCGTCTCCACCAGCAGCCGCAGCGCGGGTGGGGTGAAGACGACGGAGTCGACGTAGAAGCGGTCGATGTAGGAGCTCGGCGGGGCGGTGGAGGCGCCGCGGACCAGGTCCCCGCGCCGGCGCCAGGCGTTGTCGGCGCGCCCCAGCCAGAACGGGAAGCTGCCCCCGCCGTGGGCGAAGCAGATCCGCAGCGTCTCCGGCACCCGGTCGAAGACCCCGCCGAGGATCAGCGCCAGCACCGACAGGTGCGTCTCGGCCGGCATCCCGGTCAGCCAGCGCGCCATCCAGCGCTCCACCCGCGGCCCGCCGGGCATGTCCCAGGGGTGCACGAAGACCGGCGCCCCGACCTGCGCGCAGTGCTGCAGAAAGGTGACCACGCCGGCGTCGTCGAGGTCCCGGTCGCCGACGTGGTTGCCGATCTCCACCCCGGCGTGGCCCGCCGCCAGGCAGCGGTCGAGTTCGGCGCAGGCGGCGTCCGGGTCCTGCAGCGGCACCTGACAGAACGGGATCAGCCGCCCGGCGCCTCCGGCTGTCATCTCCAGGGTCAGGTCGTTGAAGATCCGGGCCACCTTGACCGCCTGTTCGGCGGGGCGGTCGTAGGAGAAGAAGAGCGGTGTCGGGGAGACCACCTGCACGTCCACACCGTCGGTGTCCATGTCGGCCAGGCGCAGCCCCGGCTCCCAGCACTGCGCGCCGATCGGCCGGAACTCCGATTCCCCCACCATGATCATCGCGTCGCGTTCGGAGTCCAGGCGCAGCCAGGGCCAGCCGGAGCCACCGCAGGCGGCGCCGAGCTCCGGCCAGCCGCGGGGCACCAGGTGGGTGTGCACGTCGACGACGGGCGCGCCGCCGGACGGCACGCCCACGGCAGCGGCCATCAGCCCTTCCCGGGGTGCAGCGTGCCGCACCGGTCACAGGTGCGGGCCGCCTCGTCGTCGTAGAAGCTCTGGAAGACCGGCGGCAGGTCGGCGGCGATGTCGCGGACCTGCAACTCCACCTCGTGGACCAGGTTGCCGCAGTCGGCGCAGTACCACTGGAACTTCTCCAGCGTCCCCTCCTCACGGATGCGCTCGACCACCAGCCCGATCGAGCCGGCCTCCGGGCGCTGCGGGGAGTGCGGGGTGTCGCGGGGCAGCATCCACATCTCCCCCTCGCGCACGTGCACCGTACGCGGCCCGTCCGGGGTCATCAGGTTGATGTGCATGTTCCCCTTGACCTGGTAGAAGAACTCCTCGTACGGGTCGATGTGGAAGTCGGTGCGCTGGTTCGGCCCGCCCACCACCATCACGATGAAGTCCTTGCCGCCGGGGAACATCTCCCGGTTTCCCACCGGCGGCTTGAGCAGGTGCCGGTTCTCCTCGATCCAGCCGGTGAAGCTGAACGGCTCACTGATCTCGCTCACTGGGCTCCTCCTTCGGGAAGTACGGCCACGGCCTGGATCTCGATCAACAGGTGCGGGTGGGGCAGCTGGTGCACGGCGACCGTGGTGCGGGTCGGTCCGTCGGTGTCGAAGAACTCGGCGTAGACCTCGTTGTAGCCGCCGAAGTCGTTCATGTTGACCAGGTAGGCGGTGACCTGTACCAGGTCGGCCAGGTCCGCGCCGGCCGCGCGCAGCAGGTCGCGGATGTTCTCGATCACCGCCCGGGTCTGCACCCGGATGTCGAGGCTGGTGGTGCCGAACTCGTCGACCTCGGCGCCGGCGATGCTGTTGTCCGGCCGGCGACTGGAGGTCCCGGAGACGAAGACCATCCCGCCGGCGACCTTCACGTGCGGAAAGCGCCCGCGCGGCGTGGCCTTGCCCGCCACCACCTGCGCGCCGCCCCCCGCGAACCCGCCGCCCGCGGACCCGCCAGCCGCGTGCCCGCCAGTCGCCGGAACACCGGTGGCCGGGCCGGCCGGGGCGCTCACGCCGCCGCCTTCAGCGACGCCGATCCGAGCCCCTGGACGGTGGCGCGCACGTGCGCGCCGGGGGCCAGCGGGACGGCCGCGGTGGCCGCGCCGGCCAGGAAGACCCAGCCCTCGGCGAGACGCACCCCGTGCCGTCCGGCGAGCCGGACCCCCTCGGTGAACGCCCGCCGCGGGTCACCGAGGATCGCCGCCGTCGAACCGATCTGGGCCACCCGGCCGTCGATCTCCAGCAGCACCCCGAGGTTCGCCAGCCCCGCCGGCACCGGCGACCAGGCGCCCACGACGAAACCGGCGGCCGAGGTGTTGTCGGCGATCACATCGGGCAGCGAGAAGCTGAAGTCCGCGTACCGGGAGTCGATCAGCTCGATCGCCGGGGCGACCGCCCGCACCGAAGCGGCGAAGTCGGCGACCGTCGCCCCCGGCTCCGGAACCCGGTCCACCAGGAAAGCCACCTCCGGCTCGACCCGGGGATGGATGTAGGCGCCGGCGTCGACCGTGGCGCCGTCGGCGATCCACATCGCGTCGGTGAGCCGACCCCAGATCACCTCGTCGACGCCCATCTGCGCCATCTTGGCCCGGCTGGTCAGCCCCATCTTGAGCCCGACCAGCCGCTCACCGCGGTCCAGCCGCCGCCGCAGCACCTCGGCCTGCACGCCGTACGCGGCCTCGGCGTCCAGCCCCGCCTCGGCGGCGAGCTGCGGGATCGCCCGGCGCTGCCGCACCGCCGTGTCCAACCGGTCGGCCAGCGCCGACACCTCCACCGCCGTCATCGGGCCGCCTCCTCACGCCGCCGCGCCAGATCCAGCGCGACGTCAACGATCATGTCCTCCTGGCCACCGACCATCCGGCGCTCCCCCAGCTCCACCAGGATCGAGCGCACGTCCACGCCGTACCGCTCGGCCGCCCGCTCGGCGTGGCGCAGGAAGCTGGAGTAGACCCCGGCGAAGCCGAGCGAGAGCGTCTCCCGGTCGACGCGCACCGGCCGGTCCTGCAACGGCCGGACCAGGTCATCGGCGGCGTCCATCAACGCGAAGACGTCGCAGCCGTGCGCCCAGCCCTGCAGCTCGGCGACCGCGGCGAAGACCTCCAGTGGGGCGTTGCCGGCCCCGGCGCCCTGCCCGGCCAGCGAGGCGTCCACCCGGACCACCCGCTCGTGCGGAGCGTCCGCGTCACGGGGCCCCGGACCGGCCAGCCGCCCGTGTTCGACGGCGACGACGCTGTTGGCAACACCGAGGGAGAGGTTGTGGTGGGCGTGGATGCCGATCTCGGTGGTCGGCTCCAGCACCTGCCGGTAGGCGTCGACCCGCTCGGCGACGTCGGCCATCAGCAGCCGGCCGCCGGAGTCGGTGACGTAGACGCAGTGCGCGCCGTAGGACTCCATCAGCTTCGCCTGCTTGGCCAGCCGAGCCGGATCGGCCATGTGCGACATCATCAGGAAGCCGGAGACGTCCATGCCCTGCTCCCGCGCCCAGGCGATGTGCTGGGCGGAGATGTCGGCCTCGGTGCAGTGCGTGGCGATGCGCACGCTGGTCACCCCGAGGTCCCGGGCGGCCTTCAGGTCGGCAATGGTGCCGATGCCCGGCAGCAGCAGCGTGGTCAGCCGGGCGGTGGTGACGACCTCCGCGGCGGCGGCGATCCACTCCGCGTCGGTCGCCGCGCCGTGGCCGTAGTTGACGCTGGAACCGGCGAGCCCATCGCCGTGCGCCACCTCGATGGCGGCCACCCCGGCGGCGTCCAGCGCCGCGGCGATGCGCCGCACCTGGTCCACCGTGTACCGGTGGGCGATGGCGTGCATGCCGTCGCGCAGAGTGACGTCCTGGACATAGAGCCGGGTCATGCCGACACCTCCGCGTCCTCGGCGGCGCCGGGCTGCGCGGGCAGCGCCGCGCCCCGGCGGGCCACCAGCCGCTCGGCGGTCCGCAGCGCCGCCGAGGTCATGATGTCGAGATTGCCGGCGTACGCGGGCAGGTAGTGCCCGGCGCCGGCGACCTCCAGGAAAACCGAGACCTGCAGGCCGTCGAAGTCGCCGCCGAGCGCCGGCACGTACGCCCGTACCCGGGTGAACTGCACGTCCTGCTTGAGCCGGTAGCCGGGGACGTACTCCTGCACCCGCGCCACCATCGCCGCCACCGAGGCGGCGATCGCGGCGGTGTCGGCGTCGGGATCGGGGCAGAGGCAGTAGACGGTGTCGCGCATCAGCAGCGGCGGCTCGGCCGGATTCAGCACGATGATCGCCTTGCCGTGCCCGGCCCCGCCGACCTGCTCGATCGCACGGGCGGTGGTCTCGGTGAACTCGTCGATGTTGGCGCGGGTGCCCGGACCGGCCGACCGCGACGCGATCGAGGCGACGATCTCGCCGTACGCCACCGGGGTGACCGCGCCGACCGCGGCGACGATCGGCACGGTCGCCTGCCCACCGCAGGTGACCATGTTGACGTTGCGCTCGTGCAGGTGCGCGTCGAGGTTGACCGGCGGGACGACGTACGGCCCGACCGCCGCCGGAGTCAGGTCGATCACCGTACGGCCGCGGGCGCGCAGGACCGCGTCGTTGTGCCGGTGCGCCCCGGCGGACGTGGCGTCGAAGACCACCTCGACCCGGCCGAACTCCGGCATCGCCACCAGCCCTTCGACCCCGTCGGAGGTGGTCGCCACGCCGAGGCGGGCAGCCCGCGCCAGGCCGTCGGAGTCGGGGTCGATGCCGGCCATCGCCACCATCTCCAGCCGCTCCGACAGGCGCAGCACCTTGATCATGAGGTCGGTGCCGATGTTGCCGGAGCCGATCACCGCCACACCGGTCCGTGTGCCGCTCATGCGCGTACCCCCGGGTTCGAGAAGGCGGTGCGGACCGAGCCGAGCCCGGCGATCCGCGCCTCGTACGCCGCGCCCGGGGTGACCGGGACCATCGGTCCGAGCGCCCCGGAGAGCACCACGTCCCCGGCGCGCAGCGGGTCGCCGGCACGGGCCATGGTCTGCGCCAGCCAGGCCACCGCGTGCAGCGGGTTGCCCAGACAGGCCGCTCCCGCCCCCACCGACACCGGCTCGCCGCCGGACTCCAGCACCATGCCGCAGAGCCGCAGGTCCACGTCGGCCAGCCGGCGCGGGCTGTTGCCCAGCACATAGAGACCGCTGGAGGCGTTGTCGGCGATGGTGTCGACGATGGAGATCTGCCAGTCGGCGATCCGCGAGTCGACGATCTCGATCGCCGGCAGCAGGTGATCGGTCGCCCGGATCACGTCGACGGTTGTCACCTGCTCCTGCGGCAGGTCCGCGCCGAGGACGAAGGCCACCTCGGCCTCCACCCGCGGCTGGCTGAGCAGCTCGATGTCGACCTCGGCGCCGTCGGCGACGGCCATGTCGGCGAAGAGCACCCCGAAGTCCGGCTGGAAGACGCCGAAGCTCTCCTGCACCGCCCGCGAGGTCAGCCCGATCTTCGCGCCCACCCGGCGCCGTCCCTGCTTGACCCACCACCGCACCTGGGTGCGCTGCACCTCGTACGCGGCGTCGGTGTCCCCGACCGGCAGCAGATCACCGGCGAGCGGCGGCACCGGCTTGCCGCTGTCGTACGCGGTGCGCAGCGTCTTGGCCGCGCGTTCGATGTCGGTCATGTCAGATCCACACAGACGTTGGTGAGTTCGGAGTAGAAGTGCAGCGAGTGCAGCCCGCCCTCGCGGCCGATGCCGGAGGCCTTCACGCCGCCGAAGGGGGTGCGCAGGTCCCGCAGGAACCAGGTGTTGACCCAGACGATGCCGGTGTCCAGCCGCGCGCCGGCCCGGTGCGCCCGTCCCACGTCGCGGGTCCAGACTGTCGCCGCCAGCCCGTAGTCGCTGTCGTTGGCGAGCGCGAACGCCTCCTCCTCGTCGTCGAAGGGGGCGAGGTGGACCACCGGGCCGAAGATCTCCTCCCGGTTGGTCCGGGCGTCGGGCCCGAGGCCGGCCAGGACCGTCGGCTGGACGTACGCGCCGCCGTCGCGGGCGTCACCGAAGGACGGCACCCCACCACCGGCGAGCACCTGCGCCCCCTCGGTGCGGGCCAGGTCGTAGTAGCCGAGCACCTTGTCGCGGTGCCCGGCGGAGATCAGCGGCATGTTCGCCGTCGCCGGGTCCGAGGGCCAGCCGTACGCCAGCTCCCCGGCCGCGTTCGCCAGCCGCGCCGCGAACTCGTCGAAGACCGGGCGCTGCACGTAGAGGCGCTCGGTGCAGAGGCAGACCTGGCCGCCGTTGGTGAAGCTCGACCGCACGGAGCCGGCCACCGCGGCGTCCAGGTCGGCGTCGGCGAAGACCAGCCCGGCGTTCTTGCCGCCGAGTTCGAAGCTGACCGCCTTCACCCCGTCCGCGGCGGCCTTCATGATGGTGCTGCCGGTCGCCGACTCGCCGGTGAAGGTGATCGCGTCGACGTCCGGGTGCCGGGTGAGGAACTCCCCGGCGGAGTCCGGGCCGAAGCCGTGCACCAGGTTGAAGACCCCGGCGGGCACACCGGCGGCGGCCATCACCTCGGCCAGCAGGGTCGCCGAGGCGGGTGTCTCCTCGCTCGGCTTGACCACCACCGTGTTGCCGCAGGCCAGCGCCGGGGCGACCTTCCAGGTGAGCAGCAGCAGCGGCAGGTTCCACGGCACCACGATCGCCACCACGCCGACCGGCTTGCGCAGCGCGTAGTTCAGCGCCCGCCCGCCGGCCGGGGTCACCGTGGTGAAGGACTCCGTCGGCGCGGTGGCCACGATCTCGGCGAAGGCGCGGAAGTTCGCCGCCCCGCGCGGAATGTCCAGGCTCCGGGCCTGCGAGATCGACTTGCCGGTGTCGGCGACCTCGGCGGTGACCAGGTCGTCGAAGCGGCGCTCCAGTTCGGCGGCGACCCGCAGCAGCACGTCGGCACGTTCCCGCTCGGACATCCGCCCCCACGGTCCGCGCCGCGCCGCCCGGGCCGCGCCGACGGCGGCGTCGACGGTGGCGCGGTCGGCCTCGGCGACGGTGAAGACCGCCTCGCCGGTGACCGGGCTGGACTTGACGAAGTGGCCGGCGCCCTCGACGAACTCCCCGTCGACGAAGTTGCGCAGCAGCGGCGGGCCGCCCGGGGCGTGCCCGGACATCAGTGCCGGGTCCCAGGCGGTCATCGCCGCGCCCGCCGTACCAGGGCCGCCACCCCGGCCACCGCGAGCGTGGCGACGGCGGCGGCCGTCGCCGCGAGCACCTGGTGCTGACGGCGCACCCGCTGACGGACCTGCGCGTACGGGGTGGTGGTGAACGAGACCAGCTCGTAGCGGGAGACGTAGCGCCCGGGCAGCGCCCGCTCCAGGGCGTGCTCGATCTTCTTGCCGGCCTGGAAGAGCGGCGAGGCGACCTTGTCACGCATCTCGACGAAGTTCGCCAGCGCCATCTCGGCGATCGCCTCGGCGTTGGCCTGCCGGCGCCGCTGGTACAGCGGCAGCGCCACGGCGAAGTCGTCGTCGCACTCGTCCAGGCAACGGTCGAGTTCGACGACGTCCTCGAAGGCGCAGTTGGCGCCCTGGCCGTAGAAGGGGACGATCGCGTGCGCCGCGTCGCCGAGCAGCGCCACCCGCCCGTACGCCTGCCACGGGTCGCAGTGGACGGTGCCGAGCACGCCGACCGGGTTCTCCTGGTACTCGCGGATCAGCTCCGGGGCGAGCGGCGGCAGGTCCGGGTAGACGGCGGCGAAGTGCGCGGCGATGGCGTGCGGGTTGTCCAGCGAATCGAAGCTGCCCGCGCCGGCCAGCGGCCAGAAGAGGGTGCAGGTGAAGGAGCGGTCCGGGTTCGGCAGGGCGATCATCATGGAGGTGCCGCGGGGCCAGATGTGCAGCGCCTGCGGGTCCAGCGCGAACTCGCCGTCGCGCGCCGGAACGGTCAGCTCCTTGTAGCCGTAGTCGAGGCGGTCGACGTGCTCGCTCACCTCGCCCCGGGCCAGCAGCTGTGCGCGGACCGCCGATCCGGCGCCGTCGGCGCCGAGCACCACGGCCGCCTCCGCGGCGACCTCGCCGTCGGGGGTCTCGAAGCGCATCCGGCCGGTGAACGGGTCCAGCCCGGTCAACCGGTGGGAGAAGGCGATCCGGATCCGCGGCTCGTCGGCGGCGGCGTCGAGCAGTGCGTTGTTGAGCGCACCCCGGCTGATCGAGTTGATCGCCCGGTCGGCGGTGGCGCTGTACGCCTGGAACTCGGTCTCCCCCTCGACCGGGTGGATCATCCGGCCCCGCATCGGCAGCGCCTCGGCCATCACCCGCTTCTCCAGGTCGATGCGGCGCAGCGCGTCCAGCCCCCGCTCGGAGAGCGCCAGGTTGATCGAACGCCCGCGCTCCACGGTGGCCGTACGCGGGTCGGGGCGACGCTCGTAGAGCGCCACCCGGTGACCGCGCCGGGCCAGGAAACAGGCGAGCAGGCAACCCGCCAGGCCCGCGCCGACGACGGCGATCTCGCCGTCGGTCTGCTCGATCCGCTCGATACTCACCGGAGCTCCTCGTTGATGGTCGCGGCGAGCGCCTCGGCGGCCCGCCAGCAGTCGTGGTACGACGAGTAGAGCGGCACCGGCGCCAGCCGGATGATGTCCGGCTCCCGGGCGTCGGCGATCACCCCGTAGTCGTGGCGCAGCCGCTTGGCCAGCGTCGATGCGCTGCCGGTGCCGACGCGCACCGAGAGCTGGCAGCCGCGCCGCTGCGGGTCGCGCGGGGTCACCACGGTCAGCGGACGGGACTCGGTGACCTCGTCGAGCAGCCGCTCCAGGTAGGCGGTCAGCCGCAGACTGCGGGCCCGCAGCGTCTCCATGCCGACCGAGTCGAAGAGTTCCAGTGAGGTGCGGACCGGTCCCATCGCGAAGATCGGCGGGTTGGAGATCTGCCAGGCCTCGGCGGTGGCCGGCGGCCGGGAGACCGGCGCCATCTCGAAGCGGGTCTGCGCTTCGGTGCTCCACCAGCCCTCGAAGCGGGGCAGGTCGGCGCGGCCGAGGTGGCGGCTGTGGACGAAGACGCCGGCGAGCGCGCCCGGCCCGGAGTTGAGGTACTTGTAGGAGCACCAGGCGGCGAAGTCGACGTCCCAGTCGTGCAACCGCAGCGGCACGTTCCCCGCCGCGTGCGCCAGATCCCAGCCGACGACCGCGCCGGCGGCCCGGCCGGCGGCGGTGATCGCCGGAATGTCCATCAGCTCGCCGGTGAGGTAGTTGACCCCCCCGAAGAGCACCAGGGCCACCTTGTCGCCCTCGCGGGCGAGGTAGTCCAGCACGTCGGCGGTGCGCAGGTTCTCCTCGCCGGAGCGGGGCCGCATCCGGACGACGGTGGTCTCCGGGTCCAGGCCGTGGAAGCGGACCTGGCTGCGGACGGCGTAACTGTCCGACGGGAAGGCGCTGTCCTCGATGACGATCCGGGTGCGCTCGCCGTGTGGCCGGTAGAACGACACCATCAGCAGGTGCAGGTTGACCGTCAGCGAGTTCATCACCACCGTCTCGGCCGGCTCGGCGCCGACCAGGCGGGCGGCCGGGGCGGTGAGCAGTTCGTGGTACGGCAGCCACGGGCGCTCCCCCTCGACGTGCCCCTCGACGGCCCGGGTGTGCCAGGCGTCGAGGTCGGCGAGGAGTTCGTCGCGGGTGGCCCGCGGCGCCAGGCCGAGGGAGTTGCCGGCCAGGTAGGCCGCCTCGGGGTGACGGCCGCCGTCGGCGGGCGGGACGTGGAAGAGCCGGCGGTGGCCGGGGTCGGCTTCGTCGAGCCGGCGGGCCTCGGCTTCGGGCGCGTTCATGTTCTCTCGCTTCTTCGTCACATGCTCGTACGGGCGGACCAGAGCTCCGGGAAGACCACCCGGGCCATGGCGCGTTGCAGCCAGGCCAGCCCGGCGGAGCCGCCACTGCCGACCTTGGCCCCCATCGTGCGCTGCACCGCCTTGAGATGGTGGTGACGCCAGTCACCGAACTGCTCGGAGAGCTCGGTCAGCGACTCCCCGAGCAGCCAGAGCTGGTTGGCCGGTCCCGGATCTGCGTAGATGCGGATCCATGCCTGCTCCACCTCGGCCGACGGGGTGTGCTCCTCGCTGAAGTCACGATGCAGGATCTCGTCCGGGATGCGGAAGCCCCGGCGGGCCAGCAGCGCGAGCACGTCGTCCCAGAGGCTCGGCGCGTCCAGGGTGGCGCGCAGCTCGGCGTGGACCTCCGGTTGCCGGCGGAACGGCCGGATCAGCGCGGGGTCGCGGGGTCCGAAGAGGAACTCCATGTGCCGGTACATCGCCGACTGGAAGCCCGAGCCCTCACCGAGCAGGTCCCGGAAGCGGTTGAAGTCCGCCGGGGTCATCCAGCGCAGCCCGCGCCAGGCGGCGTTGAGCCCTTCCATGTGCAGGCCGGCGCGGCGCAGCGGGGCGAGCGCGCCCCAGACGTCGTCGGCGCGCAGCAGCCGCTGCGCGTTGCGCAGCTCGAAGCAGGTGAGGTTGAAGTAGAGCTCCATGATCTGGCTGACCACCAGGAACGACATCTCGCCGGGGTCGTCGCTCAGCGGCTGCTGGAGCTGGTGCAGGGTGCTTGCCCGCACGTAGGTGTCGTAGGGCACCCGCTCGGTGAACTCCAGGGCCGGCTTGCCCCCGGTCCGCGCGGCCGTGGCCGCACGCTCGCGGGCGCTGACCGGGCGCACCACGGCCTGGGTGGGCGTCTGCAGGTCCATGCTCTCCACCTGTTCGTCTCCGTCCTCGATCCGGGTAACGTCATGATCCCGTGGTGACGGGGCCCGACGGAATGCCGCACCGACGGCAGACGGGCCGACCGCATGCCGAACATGTAGCTCTTTGCGGAAATCACTTAACAAAGAAAAGGTGAGCCCGTGGACGAGATGGACTGGGCGCTGCTGCGCGAACTCCAGGCCGACGCGCGGCTGTCGTACAGCGAACTCTCCCGCCGGGTGCACCTCTCGCCGCCGGCCGTCGCCGAACGGGTCCGGCGGCTGGAGGAGTCGGGCGTCATCTCCGGCTACCACGCCCACGTGGACCTGACCCGCGCCGACCGGGCGGTGATCGCGCTGATCCGGATGTCCTGCTACGGCCCGCGCTGCATCCTGCACGACACCGAGGTGCCGCAGTGGCCCGAGATCCTGGAGATCCATCGGATCACCGGGGACGCCTGCAGCATGCTCAAGGTGGCCGCCGAGTCGATCACCGGATTCGAACGGGTCATCGACCGGCTCGCGCCGTACGGGCAGCCCTCCAGCACGATGGTCCTCTCCACGCCGCTGAGCTGGCGTCCGATCACCCCGCTGCCGCACAACCCGCCGGCCCCCGGCCGCCGCCGCTGAACCTGCCGCCCGCGGCCGGCCACATCGTGAGCCCGCCGACGGGCGGTGCCCCTGGCCGCCGCGCCGGTGGACGATGCCCCGCCGCCGCGCCGGTGGACAGGTCGCGGGCGCGGTTTGCCACCGGACCAGCGGGAAAGCAGTCCCCGCACCCGGTGCCGAGATCGCACCGGGTACGGGGAGGAGATCGTGATGTCTCGCTGTTCAGCTCTGCCGCGCCGCCTCGGCGGCGCCGCCGCCGCGGCCACCATGACCGGGGCGCTCTGCGTGCTCACGGCCGGGCCCGCGCTCGCCGCCGACACCTTCGTGGAGGTGAACCCGAGCACCGCGCAGGCCGGCAGCCGGGTGAACCTGCGCGCCAGTTGCGGCGACAACAACAACCGCCAGGCCGACGTGCAGTCCGAGGCCTTCGGCCGGATGATGCTGCGCCCGGACAACGGCTTTCTGACCGGTTCGGTCACCATTCCCGGCAGCAAAGCCGCCGGTGACTACCCGGTCAACCTGACCTGCCAGAACAACAACACCGCCAGCACCACCCTCACCGTGGTGACCATGAGCCAGCCCGCGAAGGGCCCCGCCACCGGTGGCGGGGGCACCGCCGACGGCAGCAACACGCTCCTGCTCGCCGGGGGCATCACCGCCACCGCGCTGGTTGTCGCCTTCGGCGCGTACCGGGCGCAGCGCCGTCGTACGGACGGCTGATCGCGCGGCCGATGGGACCGCAGCGGGCGCGCGGCGGGCGGCACCGCGCGCGGCCGATCCGGTCGGCGCTGCGCGGGTCGCTGACCCGCGGCGGGCGCATTCTCCGGCAGGCCTCGGCCGCCAGCGTGGTGCAGCCGGCACCGCCACCACCGCGGCCGATCGGCGGCGGGGGACGGAGCCGGCGGCTGATCCACCGGCCCCGGCCGGGCGCGGCGGTCGTCGCGATCATCACGGTGATGGTGCTGATCGTCTCGGCGCTGGCCATCGAACGGGTGGCCGGGGTGACACTGCTGCCCAGCGGCCTGACCGCGGGCCTGCGGCCGCCACCGAAGAAGTTCCCGGTGCTGCCGGCGAGCCCACCGGTGTCGATCGCGGCGAAGCGCATCGACCTGAACGCGCAGATCCATCCGGTCGGGCTGGCCGCCGACGGCAGCATCGGCGTGCCCGGCGAGGACCAGGCGCACGAGGCCGCCTGGTACGAACAGAGCCCGACCCCCGGCCAGTACGGCCCGTCGGTGATCGTCGGGCACGTCGACAACCGGTCCGGCCCGGCGGTCTTCCACGGGCTCAAGGAGCTGCGCGCCGGGGACGAGGTGGACGTCTCGCGGGCCGACGGCTCGACGGCGGTCTTCGCCGTGGACGCGGTGAAGCGCTACGACAAGGAACGCATCCCACCCGACGAGGTCTACGGCGACTTCAGCCGCCCCAACCTGCGCCTGATCACCTGTGGCGGCCGGTGGGTCGGCGGGCAGACCGGCTACAGCGACAACGTGGTGGTCTTCGCCACCCTGGTGCGGTCGCGGTGAGCGCGGCGGCTCAGACCGGCTCCGGCTCGCGCGGGTCCAGCCAGTACGACCAGCGCGGGTCCGCGGGGCGGTGGCCGAGCACCCGCCAGGCGGCACCCTTGGGGGCGGCCGGCGGGACCGCCAGGCGCCAGCCCAGCTCGGCGGTGGTCCGGTCGCCCTTGCTGTGGTTGCAGCGGGCACAGGCGGCGACGACGTTCTCCCAGCTGTGCGGGCCGCCGCGGCTGCGCGGCATGACGTGGTCGATGGTCTCGGCGGGCCCCTGGCAGTAGGCGCAGCGCCAGCCGTCGCGGGCGAAGATCGCCCGCCGGGAAAGCCCCACGTGGGTGCGGTAGGGAACCCGGACGA
>Ga0233363_1000200_pt1 | contig 28995 bp, 23 predicted proteins | sample ElkDunMinimDraft_18_FD_191534 | JGI IMG/M metagenome (GOLD analysis project Ga0233363, IMG submission 191534) | Fecal eukaryotic communites from dung pellets of Tule Elk in California, USA - Elk Dung C16 | ecosystem: Host-associated > Mammals > Digestive system > Large intestine > Fecal | place... | reverse complement strand
GTCGCCGCCGTCCTCGTGGTGCTCGCGTGGGGTGCGGCCGTGTGCGCGTTCACCCCGCCCACGGCTGCGGACGCCCCGTCGTCGGCCCGGGACACGCTGGCGACGCCGGGCTCGTCCGTCGTCGCCGGGCTGATGCTGCTGGGCGGTGCCGCCGCCGGGATTGCGGCCGTCGCGACGATGGCGGGCCTCGCGGGGGAGGAGTGGGCCGCACCGATCTCCCCTGACATCACCGCCTACGCGGCCGGGGCACTGGGCGTGGTCGGGGCCAGCTCCGCGGCGTTCGGGCTCCTGCTGCTGCTGAGGCAGGCGACCGCGCGCCCGAGCTGAGCACGCCACCGGCCTGCACCTCGGCTCGAGGCGCCGGCCGGAGAGCTCAGCGGACGATGTCGCGCAGGTGCGTCTCCACCGGCCGGTCGATGTCGTCGACCTCCCAGTAGAGCGTCCGCAGCAGACCCCACGGGTCCGTCCCCTGCCCTTCGCGGGCGCCGGGCCGTCCGACCGACGGTGTGTCGATGATGCCGGGCTCATCCATGCCGAACAGGGCGGGCGTGCTTCCGTCGGGGTCGAAGGGCCAGTAGTGCCAGACCATCCCGTCACGGCGGCAGGCCGTCTCGCCGACGTACCAGATCGCGCCCTGGAGGAAGTCGCCCGCGCGGTCGGCGAGCAGCTCGGGCTCCGTGCCGTACCGGGATCGCACGAGCTCTTCGAGGGCGTCCAACGACTCCGGCGTGAAGTCCCACGGGCCTCTCATGCCGGTCTCGCGCGCCCAGGCGTCGAACGCACGGCTCCGGTCCTCGAGCCAGCGTCGGAGCTGCGCGGCGGAGGGTCCCGGTTCCGGCTGCGGCTGGTCGCCCATGCGCGTCACCATAGGCCGAGCGTGCGGCGGTCGCGTGCGGCCCACAGCCTCGATCCGGCCCGACTTGGTCAAAAACTCTTCTCCTGAGCGGTGCTTGCGGCAATGATTGCCCGTGTTGGTCGGCGGACGTCCGGCGGGGGGCCGGGGCGCCGCGGTACCTGTCGCTCGCCCCCAGGGGGATCCATGACGACGACGCAAGCGACTGTCGCGAGCCCGACCGAGCTGCCCTGGCGCCGGCAGGCCCGACGCCGGCTGGCGGCGGTCATCGCCCTCATCGCCACGACGTCCGTGCTGGTGGCAGGGCTGCCGCACCTGCAGGACGAGGCTTTCGCGGCCCCGGCGCTGACCGGCAAAAGGTGCGACGAGTCGCTCCTCGGGCGCCGGTTCGAGGCGCCCGTCGCGGGATCGGGGATCCCCGGCAAGAACCAGCAGTTCAGCGTCAACCCCGAGTCGGACTGGGGCAGCTACTTCGTCGACTCGCCCAGCCGTGCGTTCGACGGCCTCGCCGCCCCGACCGCGGACCAGCGCCGGGAGGCGGGCAACACCACGGCAGACATCGCGAAGTGGAAGAAGGAGTACGCGCGGACGGGGAACCTGCGTTTCCGGGTGCTGGAGATCTATGCGCGCTACGGCCAGAACCTCGCTCGCAACAACGCCGGCACCATCCGCGACTTCCGTCGCTACCTCGACCTGCGCATCATCGGCAACGAGTTCAACCGGCTCAAGGGCAACGGGTTCGAGTCCCGGGTCGTGCGCAAGTTCCAGCTCGTCGGCCCGCACTGGCTGTGCCAGGTCGAGGTCAAGGTGACCGACCGCAACGGCCGACCCGTCATCGACTCGCGCACCGGCAAGCAGGCCGTCCGCATCTACGACGCCTACAACGCGCGGACCAAGGAGCTGGTGGAGTTCAAGTCGAACGGCAAGCACATCGCGGGCCAGCTCAGGCTCGACCGGCACGTCCTGCGGTCCCCGGACTTCCGGGACCACAGCCTGCGGCTGATCACGGGCGAGAAGACGTCCGGCAACACGCTGCGCCAGTACCGCGACCTCAACGCCGCGATCCAGCGCGAGACGGGCCGCTCCAACGGGGCGACGATCCGCGAGCACCGCTCCAGCGCCGTGCCGCGGTACACCCCCAACCGGTACTCGCTCTACAACCCCTCGTTCAACCCGTCCCCGACGCGGGTCGGCACCGGTGGCCCGGTCGACGACGCCGCCTACCGGTCCGGACGGACGGCGGAGGAGGGCAGGGCCCTACAGCGCCAGTACCAGCAGGCCAACACGCGCGGCGGGTTCGGACGTCCGGGTGGCGTCGACTTCTCGACCCTGGAGCTCAACTACGTCGGTAACGCCGTCAAGGGCAAGGGCATCGACTACTCGTTCCGCGCCGACTACGTGCCGGACGAGGACGCGAACCCCGGCTTCGGTGGGGAGCGGGCGATCCAGCTCGCGTCGGACGCGTTCTTCACCTGGCTGGCGCTGACGCCGGACCGGATGTGGGTCAACCTCAACCCCGACGAGCCCGAGCGGATCATGGACGAGGGGTTCGCCGGCACCGACGCGGGCCGGATCCTGCTCGAGGCCGACATGGAGATGAAGCGCGACTTCTCCCGGTCCATCGACTACCGGACGCCCGAGGGCAAGCAGCTCTGGGATGCCGCCGCGAAGATCGACGGCATGCCGTGCATGCACTCGAGCCGCAACTGGATCACGCCGAAGCCGGCCAAGGTGCGTCAGCAGGACGGCGGGATCTACATCCTCGAGGCGCCGCTGCGGGTCGAGTCGACCGCGCAGGAGTACGAGACCGACCCCAGCAACGGCGAGAACCCCTGCCTGGCGCTCACCGAGGACCAGATCCGTCACAACCAGGACCTCATCAACCGGCTGATCGTCCCGGTGGTCGAGGAGAAGATCAACACCGACCCCAAGTACAAGGACCTGCGGACCGTGTACCGCTCCCGTGTCGCCGCGGAGTGGGTCCGGCTCCAGGACCAGAGGACGGCCACCGACTTCCGGTCGATCATCAACAGCAACAACCTCCGGCGGTGGCCGCTGCGGGCCCCGAACGAGGACTGGGACAAGATGACGGTCTGGCGCGAGATGGACCGGTCGTTCCGCGAGGGCGAGGTCGAGTTCGAGGTCCCCGCGAACGGCGAGGTGTACATCTACTCGTACGGCGGCGTGGACTTCTCCAGGGCTCCGAGGAACAACATCCCGCGCGCCACGTTCACGGCGGAGAACCCGCGCCTGGACGTCACCACCGCGACGTCGGTCCGCACCGAGACCGCCTACCGGGACACCGAGACCGCCTACCTCGGGGGCAGCGGCACGCAGCTCGCGCCCGAACCCCCGGCGCCCCCGGCCGACGACCCGCCGTCGGACGACCCGCCGGCGGACGACCCGCCGGGGGACGGCCCCGGCAGCGGACCGGGAAGTGGCCCCGGCAACGGACCGGGCAGTGGCCCCGGCAGTGGTCCCGGCAGCGGCCCTGGCAGCGTGCCCGGCGGACAGGCAGGGGACCCACCGTTCTACGGAGGCGAGCCCGTCCCGGACAACGGGCCGATCGCGTCGACGGGAGCGGACGTCGGCGGCATCGCCGTGACCGCGCTGGTGCTCGCGATGCTGGGCGCCATCCTGCTCTGGTGGCAGCGCCGGCGCGCCGAGGAGTGATGCGAGCACCGTTCAGCACCGTCGAGCACCGTGCGGGCGCCGGGTCCGCGCGGCGCGGGCTTGCGGGTGGGTAGAGTGCCGTGGGCTGCCGTGGCGTACCGTGACATGACCGGCTCATCGGTAGCCCCGCCCGTTCGGAAAGCAGGATTGGATGCCCCACGCACGCAAGCTCGTGATCGTCGAGTCGCCGACGAAGGCTCGAAAGATCCAGGGCTATCTCGGCGACGACTACGAGGTCGAGGCCAGCGTCGGGCACATTCGTGACCTTCCGCAGCCGTCCGAGCTGCCGCCCGACATGAAGAAGGGCCCGTACGGGAAGTTCGCCGTCGACGTGCAGAACGGCTTCGAGCCGTACTACGAGGTGTACGCCGACAAGCGCAAGACCGTCACGCAGCTCAAGCGAGCCCTGAAGGACGCCGACGAGCTCTACCTCGCCACCGACGAGGACCGCGAGGGCGAGGCCATCGCGTGGCACCTCATCCAGGAGCTCAAGCCCAAGGTGCCGGTCAAGCGCATGGTCTTCCACGAGATCACGCGCGAGGCGATCCAGCGGGCGCTCGAGAACACCCGTGAGCTCGACGACAACCTCGTCGACGCCCAGGAGACGCGGCGCATCCTCGACCGGCTCTACGGCTACGAGGTCTCCCCGGTGCTGTGGCGCAAAGTACGCCAGGGCCTGTCGGCCGGCCGCGTGCAGTCCGTCGCGACCCGTCTGGTCGTCGAGCGCGAGCGTGAGCGCATGGCGTTCGTCACGGCCGAGTACTGGGACGTCACGGGCCAGTTCACGCCCGTCGAGGGCGACGACGCCGGGCAGGCGTTCCGCGCCCGGCTCTCCGGGCTGGGTGCGGACCGGGTCGCCTCGGGGCGCGACTTCGACGACCGCGGCCGCCTCAAGGTCCGCACGGGCGTCGTGCACCTCGACGAGCCGGCTGCGCACGCCGTCGTGGCAGGGCTCGACGGCGCCGAGTTCGCGGTCCGCAGCCTCGAGACCAAGCCGTACTCGCGCAAGCCCGCGGCGCCGTTCACGACGTCGACCCTGCAGCAGGAGTCGAGCCGCAAGCTGCGCATGTCGTCACGGCAGACCATGCGCACCGCGCAGTCGCTGTACGAGAACGGCTACATCACCTACATGCGTACCGACTCACCGACGTTGTCGGCCGAGGCGACGCAGGCGGCGCGGCGGCAGGCCGCGGAGCTCTACGGGCCCGAGTACGTCCCCGGTGCCCCGCGCGTGTACACGCCCAAGAACAAGGGCGCGCAGGAGGCCCACGAGGCGATCCGGCCGGCGGGCGACTCGTTCCGCACGCCTGCCCAGGTCGCGCGCGAGCTCTCGGGTGACCAGTTCCGGCTCTACGAGCTGATCTGGAAGCGCACCGTCGCGTCCCAGATGGCGGACGCCAAGGGCTCGACCGCGTCCGTGCGCCTCGCGGCCCGGCTGAGCGACGCCGCGGGCGAGGCGGCGGGCAAGGACGCCGTCTTCTCCGCGTCCGGCACGGTCATCACGTTCCGTGGCTTCCTCGCCGCGTACGAGGAGGGCACGGATGTGCCCGACGGCGAGACGGGGGAGCGTGGCGACGCGCGGCTGCCGCGCATGGCCGAGGGCGACCGTCTCGACGGCCGCGGCCTGGCCGCCGACGGCCACTCGACGTCGCCCCCCGCCCGCTACACCGAGGCGAGCCTCGTCAAGGCGCTCGAGGAGCTGGGCATCGGCCGTCCGTCGACGTACGCGGCCACGATCTCGACCATCCAGGACCGCGGCTACGTCCAGTCGCGCGGACAGGCGCTCGTGCCGACATGGCTCGCCTTCGCGGTGATCCGCCTGCTCGAGGAGCACTTCGAGTGGCTGGTCGACTACGACTTCACGGCCGAGATGGAGGCCGACCTCGACGAGATCGCCGCGGGCCAGCGTGAGCGGGTCGCGTGGCTGTCGCGGTTCTACTTCGGCGACGGCACCGGCCGGGCCGAGGGCTCGGGGCTGCGCGACCTGGTCGAGAACCTGGGCGAGATCGACGCGCCCACGATCAACTCGGTCGAGATCGGCGAGGGCATCCGGGTGCGCGTGGGCCGGTACGGGCCGTACGTCGAGGACCTCGGGGCCGAGGTGGCGGACGGCGAGAACCCCCCGCGCGCGTCGGTGCCGGACGAGATCGCGCCTGACGAGCTGACCGTCGCCAAGGCGCGCGAGCTCCTCGCCGCCGGGGCCGACGACGGGCGCGTGCTGGGCACGGACCCGGTGTCGGGTCACGAGATCGTGGCCAGGGCCGGCCGGTACGGGCCGTACGTGACCGAGGTGCTCCCCGAGCCCGAGCTCGACCCGGGCCTGTCGGCCGCCGCCAAGAAGAAGGCGCTCGCGGCGCTGCCCAAGCCGCGCACCGGGTCGCTGTTCAAGACGATGAGCCTCGACTCCGTGACCCTCGACGACGCCCTGAAGCTGCTGTCGCTCCCGCGCGCGGTGGGTACGGACCCGGAGTCCGGCGCCGAGATCACCGCACAGAACGGCCGGTACGGCCCGTACCTCAAGAAGGGCACGGACTCCCGGACGCTGGCCTCTGAGGAGCAGCTCTTCACCATCACGCTCGACGAGGCGCTGAAGATCTACGCCGAGCCCAAGCGTGGGCGCGGGGCGCGTGCGGCGACTCCGCCGCTGCGCGAGCTGGGCGACGACCCCACGAGCGGCAAGCCGATCACCGTCAAGGACGGCCGCTTCGGGGCCTACGTGACCGACGGCGAGACCAACCGGACGCTCCCGCGCGACGTCACGCCCGAGTCGATCACGCCGGAACAGGCGATCGAGCTGCTCGCCGAGAAGCGGGCGCAGGGCCCTGCCAAGAAGCGGGCGACGTCGAGCACGCGCAAGACCCCCGCGAAGAAGGCACCCGCGAAGAAGACGACCGCGAAGAAGTAGGGCCGGGCAGAGGCAGGAACAGACGGAGGGCCTGCGCGCCGCGGACGGCGCGCAGGCCCTTCGTCCGGTGCGGCCTAGCCGCCAGTGACAGCGACGATCGTCTGGGCCAACGTGTCGGACCCGTCGGTGTGGTCGACCACGCCGTACCACTCGCCGGGACCGGTCGCCCCCGTCCAGCTCACGGTGACGGTGCCCGTGGCCCCGATCTCCGCGGTGGCCGGTGCCGAGTCCACGACCAGGCTGCCCGGCCCGGTGGGCACGACCCAGCTGTCGATCGAGAACTCGTGCGGCGGCGAGCCGACCTGCCAGCCGTGCACCACGACCGTGTACGTGCCGGGCGCCGGACGCGTCAGCTCGATGAGCTCGTTCGTGCCGCCCGCCGTGCTCTGCGCGACGATCTCGCCGTCGGGACCGAGCAGGTACAGGTCGAGGTCGTCGTCGCCGGGGGCGGCGTACTCGATGCGCCAGTACGCGGTGTCCCCGATCGTCACGGGAACCTCGGTGACGCCGCCCTCGTCGTCGTCACCGCTCGGGTACGTCTGGTCGGGGTCGGCTCCGACCGACCCGGTGAGGGGATCGGACGGCACCAGGCCGGCCGGGACCGGCTCGTAGGGGCCGTCGTAGCCGAACTGCACCGGGATGTCGGCGGTACCCGAGGCGCCCTCGGCCTCGACGAGACCGGGCTCGGCGATGGCCTGCCCGCGCACGGCGAGCGAGCTGTTCACCTCGTAGCCCGAGCCCTCCCAGGTGAGGTTCCCGAACCGCCACTCACCGAACGGCGCCGTGCCGTCGGCCGTGAACGTGATCTCGACCGTGGCGGACGCGCCTGCCCGCAACGTCAGCCGCCGCGGGCTCACGGACACGTCGTAGCCGTCCGGCGCGTCGATGTCGGGGCGCATCCGGAGCGTCCGGTCCGAGACGTTGGTGACCGTGCGGGTCACCGTCTCTTCGCCGGCCAGGGCCTGCACACCGATGGTCGCGACGTTCAGGTCCTCGGCACGCGTGGGGACGCCCGCGTCGTCGAGCGCCGCGCACGTGGCCTCCGGGTTGGCGAACGCCGACGTGTCGGTGTCGCACAGGAACCCGAGGTAGTCCTCGAACCCGGCGTCGTACACGAGCCCGGGGTCGAACAGCCCGGGCCGGTTGACGCGGCCGGCGTCGACGTGGCCGGCGCCGAAGTCGAACGGGTCGGCAGGCGTGACCCGGTCGTTCTTGACGACGCGCTGCGACGCGGTCGTCTGGAGCGCGGACTTCGCCGCGGCCGGGGACCACTCGGGGTGCGCCTGCTTGAGCAGGCCGTAGAACCCGGCGATCTGCGGCGACGACATCGACGTGCCGGAGATCGCCTGGAACAGGTTGCCACCCGGTGCCTCCGGGTCCGGGAACGGGGACGCCCCGGCCAGCACCTGCATACCCGGCGCGGTGATGTCGGGCTTGATGAGCGACGCCTCGGACGGGTTCGGGCCCCGTGACGAGAACTTCGTGATCGACGGCGCCCGCCAGGGCTGCTTGACGATGTCGCCCGTGGACAGGGAGGCGACGGCACGGCGGCCGGCGCGCTCGATGTAGGACCGGACCTGCTCGCCGACCACCTGGTCCACGTGCACCGTGGGCACCCAGAAGTTGTCCGTGAACAGGTTGTCGACCTCAGGGGTGTCGATGTTCATGAGGATCTCGCCGACGCCGCCGGCCTCCAGGACGGCGAGGCTCGTGGAGACGCGGCTCGGCCCGCCGCGCTCGCAGAGCACGATCGCGCCCCTGACCGAGGCGGAGAACGGCACGTCCTCGAGGCACTGCGGGTTGCCGAGCGCGCGTCCGTCGACGACGCGCGTGCGGCTCAGGCTGGGCGTGACCGAGGCGCCGAACACCCGCACCCCGTTGCCGAGCCGCACGACGCCCTGGTAGAAGCGAGGCTGCGTGCTCGCGGCGACGGTCGTGACCCACGGGACGTCCGCGGGGCCGCCGATCGTCTCGGGAGCGGGCCCCGAGTTGCCGGCGGAGGTCGCCACGAACACCCCGGCGTCCGCAGCGAAGAGGAACGCGATGGTGTCCGCGGAGACCAGGCCCGCACCGCCGCCGATGGAGTAGTTGATGACGTCGACGCCGTCCTGGACCGCCTGGTCGATCGAGTTGGCCAGGTCGGACGTGAAGCCGCCCTCGTTGCCGAGGCCCTTGTAGGCGACGATCTGCGCGCGGTGCGCGATGCCCGACGTCTTGCCGAAGTACTGGCCGCTGATGGTCGCGCGGACGCCCGCGTTGCCTGCCGCGGTCGATGCCGTGTGGGTGCCGTGGCCGTCGTCGTCGCGGGCCGACTCGAACTCGTCGTCCTCCGCGCCGACCTGCTGCCGATACGTGACGAGCATGTCGCGGGCGCCGACGAGCTTGTCGTTGCACGTGAACGGCTCGTCGTCGGGGTTGCCCGCGGTGTTGCCGAAGTCGCAGGAGTCGCCCAGGAGGGCAGGCGCGGCGGGGAGCGTGCCGTCGTCGGCGAAGCTCGGGTGCTCGGGCCAGATGCCCGTGTCGATCACCCCGACGAGCACTCCTTCGCCCGTGATCCCGGCATCGTAGGCCTCGCCGCGGCCGGTCAGGTCGAGGAAGTCCTCCTCCGTGGGCACCTTGCCGTGCGTCGGCGTGCCGTGCGTCGGCTTGCCGGGGCGCGGGCCCCACCACCACCACGGGCGGTACGAGCCGGGGAAGTCGGCGCCGGCCTCGGTGCCGCGGTCGTCGCGCGTCGCGTGCCGCAGCTCGTCGGGGACGACGATCGCGACCCGCGGGTCCTCGGCGATGCGCTGGGCAGCCGCATGGTTGACGGCGGCCGCGAACCCGTTCACGGTGACCGTGAAGTCCTGGGTCTTGGCCTTGGTCGGGACCCCCGCGTCCTGGAGGATCTCGTCGTGCACCTCTTCGACGTCCTGCTGGGCCCGGCGGGCCTGGGGCGTGTCGAGGTCCTGGCGTCCGAACGCGCCCAGGACGGGGTCGGTCTTCAGGAGCACGACGTAGCTGTCGAAGTCTCCGACGGGAACGTCGGGGGTTGCGGCGGGGCGTTGGGCGAGAGCGGCGACGATCTCGCCCTGCCGATCGGAGGTCGGTGCCGCTGAGGCCGGGACCATCGGGACGGCGAGCGCCGCACCACCCAGCGCGGCGGATGCCACGGTTACGACCAATGCACGGAAACGTCGTCGCACGGCTTCTCCTTTGATGCCGTGGGCGACACGGACGTGCGTCGCCCGACTGTCAGTGATCGTCGCACAGACGTTCAGAACGCACAGTTCATGACGACGGCCGGTGTCTCAGTCGACCGTGACGGCCTCCAGCACGGGCAGCCGTGCCGCTCGCACCGCGGGCCCGATGCTCGCGATCAGGCCGATCACGACCGCGGCGGCCAGCACGAGGAGCACCTGCGTCCAGGGGATCGCGAGCGTGCTGAGCCCTTCGTCGGCGAGGACCCCGGGCAGCGCCGCGCCGACCGCGACGCCGACCGCCACGCCCAGCACGGTGCCGAAGACCGCGATGAGCACCGACTCGATCGCGATGACGCCCGCGAGCTGCAGCCGCCCGAGGCCGACCGCCCGCAGCAGCCCGATCTCCCGGGTGCGCTCGATGACGGACAGCGCGAGCGTGTTCACGATCCCGAGCAGTGCGATGACGATCGACAGGGCGAGCAGCGCGTAGAGGATCGCGAGGACCTGGTCCACCTGGTCCGACACGGCGGACGCGGTCTCGGCGCGGTCGCGCACCGTCAGCACGAGGAACGGCTCGACCGCCGTGCGCAGCTCCGAGCGCAGCTCCTCGACGCTCGTGCCCGCCGCGGGCGTCGCGTACGCGGCGCGCACGGTCTGCTGGGACGTCGGGACGACGTCGTCGAACACCGCGTCCGGAACCACGAGCCCGTCGGAGACGATCTGGCTGTCGATGACCGCGCCGACCCGCACCTCGACCGGGTCCTCGGCGAGCCCGATCCGCAGCTCGTCACCGACCTTCCAGCCCTGGTCGCGTGCGGTGCGGCGGTGGACGACGGCATCGCCCGACTCGAGCGCCGCGGTCGCGTCGCCGTCGAGCGTCACGGGGTCGAGCGCGGTCTCGAAGAAGCGGTCGGGCACACCCGCGATGCCGACCGAGGCGGGCTCGCCGGACGCCAGGCTCGCGGACGTCGTGCCCAGGCGCACGACGTCGAGCCGGCCTACGCCGGGCACGTCCCGCACGGCGTCGACCGCGCCCGTCGGCACGACCCACGTCGCGGAGTCGACGATGAGCGGCGCGCGCATCTCGGTGTCGACGATCGCGCGGACCGACGCCTGGGTCGACGCGGCGATGACCGCCGTGCACGCGACGAGCGCCATGCCGATGAGCAGGGCACCGGCCGTGGCGGCCGTGCGCCGCGGGCTGCGGGTCACGTTCCCGCGAGCGATCCCGCCCAGCGGGCGCAGCAGCGGGACCAGCGGCGCGCCCAGGACGCGCAGCACGCCACGGGCCACGGCGGGGGACCCGACCAGCACGCCCAGGAGCAGCAGGCCGGCGCCCACGCCCAGCACGACGCGCGGGTCCACGGGTTCGAGGGTGTCGTCGAGCCACTGCCAGCCGGTCACGCGTCCGTCGACGCTCGCCCCGAGCCGCGAGGCGACCGCGAGGGCGAGCCCGCCCAGGGCCGCGAGCACGATGCCCCCTACCGCGCGCGCCCGCGTCCCGCGCTCGGGGGCGACGTCGTCGCGCAGGGCCTCGACCGGCGGGATGAGCGCGGCCCGCCGCGCGGGCAGCACCGCGGCCAGCAGGCAGATGACCGCGCCGAGCCCGATGGCGCCCACGACCTGGCCGGTCGACAGGGGGATGCGCCCTGCGAGCTCGAACCCGAAGGCCCCGAGCCCGGCGCGGATCCCCCGGACCAGCAGCGCCCCGCCGGCGACGCCGATCGCCGCCCCGACGACGCCGACCACGATCGCCTGGACCAGCACCGACGTGAACACCTGGCCGGGAGAGGCGCCGACCGCGCGCAGCAGCGCGAGCTCGCGCTGACGTTCACGCACCGACATCGCGAACGCGTTGCTGATGATGAACGCGCCGACGACGAGCGCGATGGCGGCGAAGACCAGGAGGAACGTCTCGACGAACCCGAGCACCTCCTCGACGTTGCGCTGCGCCTCCTCGCGCACGACCTCCCCGGTCACGGCCTGGGCGCCCGAGCCGTCCGGCAGCGCGGCGGCCACCTCCCGCCGGACCGCGTCGACGTCGGCGCCGTCGCGGGCGTAGACCGAGATGTACTGGACCCTGCCGTCGGGTGCGTACGCCTCGCGCGCGGTCGCCTCGTCCAGTCCCACGAGGATGCTCCCGGCCGCCGCGGCGGCGATGGTGAACTCGCCCGACACGGTGACCGGCTGCGGACCGCCGCCCAGCACCACGGTCGTCGTGTCGCCCGTGCTCAGGCCGGACGCGTCGGCGGCGCTCGCCTCGAGCGCGATCTCGCCGGTGCCCGGCCACTGCCCGTCGGTGAGCGTGGTCGACGGGTCCTCGGTGTCGATCGCGAAGGCGAGGGACGGTGGTCCGTTCGTCACGACCGCGGTGCCGTCCGCCCCGAGCAGCACGACCGGCCCGGAGACGTCGGCGACGGCCCGGTCGACGTCGTCGACCCGCTCGATGTCGTCGACGAGCTCCGCCGACACAGGGCTGCGCTGGTCGGCCAGGCCGCCGCCCGCGCCCTGCCCGCCGGGGTCGCCCGGGGCGTCGTCCGCGACCACGTCGGCGCCCCGCACGTACACGTCGGCCACGAGCGTGGTCGCGATGATGTCGTCGAACGTGCTCGAGAGCATGCCGCGGAACGCGAACGTCCCGACGACGAACGCGACCCCGAGCGTGACCGCGAGCACCGAGAGGGCGAACCGGACCAGGTGCTCGCGCACGCCTCTCAGCGCCACGCGGATCATGGCGGGCCGCCTTCCTCGGCCGACCCGTCGATCCCGATCGCGTCGACGATGTCCTGCGGGCTGGGCGCCTCGAGGTCGGCGGTGATGCGGCCGTCGGCCAGGAACAGCACGCGGTGGGCGTAGGCCGCGGCGCGGGGGTCGTGGGTGACCATGACGACGGTCTGGCCGAACTCGTCGACCGAGCGGCGCAGGAACGAGAGCACCTCGCGCGAGGACCGGGTGTCGAGGTTGCCCGTGGGCTCGTCGGCGAACACGACCGAGGGTCGGGACACGAGCGCCCGGGCGCACGCGACGCGCTGCTGCTCGCCGCCCGACAGCGCCGCGGGCCGGTGCTGCAGCCGCTCGGCGAGCCCGACGGCGTCGACCACCTCGTCGAACCAGGCGCGGTCGACCGGCGCACGCGCGATGTCGAGCGGCAGCGTGATGTTCTCCGCGGCGGTCAGGGTCGGGACGAGGTTGTAGGCCTGGAACACGAAGCCCACGCGCGTGCGGCGCAGCTCGGTGAGCCGCCGCTGGCTCAGCGCGCTGACCTCGACGTCGTCGACCGTCACGGTGCCGGACGTCGGCCGGTCGAGCCCTGCCATGCAGTGCATGAGCGTCGACTTGCCCGACCCGGACGGGCCCATGATCGCGGTGAGCCGGCCGCGGGCGAACGTCACCGAGACGCCGTCGAGCGCGCGCACCTGCGTCTCGCCCACGCCGTAGACCTTGACCAGGTCGCGCGCCCAGGCCTGGACGGGCGGGTCGGCGGCGTGGCTGGGGTGCGCCGCTCGCACGGGTGGGGAGTCGGGCGGGGGGCCTGCAGGGTCCATGTGACCATGGTCACCGCAATGCGCCGACCGTGCCCTACTCTCGGGATCATGACCTACCCCGCCGCGCCCACGACCTCGATCGATCCCGCCACGTTCGCTCCCCGCCTGACCGTCGCCGACCTGGCCGGCAGCGTGCCGGACCTGATGGAGGCACCGCCGGTCCGGTGGGGTGTGCTGGGTGCGGGGAACATCGCGGGCTCGTTCTCCGACGGCGTGCGTGAGCGCACCGCGTCGAGCGTCGTCGCCGTCGGCTCGCGCGACCGGGGCAAGGCGCAGGACTTCGCCGACCACCACGCACCGGGGGCCCGGGCGCACGGCAGCTACGAGGAGCTGGTCGAGGACCCGGACGTCGACGTCGTCTACGTCGCGACGCCGCACTCCCACCACCTGGACCACGCGCTGCTCGCGATCCGTGCGGGCAAGCACCTGCTCGTGGAGAAGCCGATCACGCGGTCGGCGGCCGAGGCGCGCACGCTGCTCGACGCCGCTCGCGACGCGGGCGTGTTCTGCATGGAGGCCATGTGGACGCGGTTCCTGCCGCACGTCGCCGCGCTGCGGTCGGTCGTCGCGCGCGGCGAGATCGGCGAGGTGGCCACGGTCGCGGCCGACTTCGACGTCCGGTTCGCGTACGACCCGAAGCACCGCCTCTTCGCACCCGAGCTCGCGGGCGGTGCGCTGCTGGACCTGGGCGTCTACCCGGTCGCGTTCACGCACGACCTGCTCGGCGTGCCGGCGTCGATCACCGCGGTCGGCACGCGCGCGGCCACGGGGGTCGACGACCACGTCGCGATGATCTTCGGGTACGACTCGGGGGCGCAGGCCGTGCTGCACACGTCCTCGCGTGCGGCAGGCACGGCGGCGGCGACCATCACGGGCACCGAGGGGCGGATCGAGATCCCGGAGTGGTTCCTCGGGCCCACCCAGTTCCGCGTGGTCCGCAGCGACGGGACGACGTCGTCGTTCGAGAGCCCGCGCGGTGAGGGCAAGGCGTACGAGGCGGCCGAGGTGGCGCGCCGGATCGCGGCAGGGGACACCCAGAGCCCGCGCGTGACCTGGCAGGACACGCTCGACGTCATGGGCATGCTCGACGAGCTCCGCCGTCAGGTCGGCGTCGTCTACCCCGGGGAGTGAGCCCGCGGGCCCGGCGCCGGCCGCTCAGCGGTGCAGGCGCCGGCCCGACACCTCGGACGGGGTCACACGTACCCACACGTCCTGGTCGGTGTCGCTGTACGACGTGAGGCCGGTGGCGCGGGCCGTGGCGAGGTCGGCATCGGTCTCGAGGATCTGTGCGGTGCCCTTGACCACGACGCTGTAGGCCATGTCCGGTCCCCACTGGTCCACCTCGAAGGCGACCCTGGAGTTCACGACCAGCTCGACGAGCTTGGTGCCGGGCACCGTGCGCAGGTAGATCGCGCGGCGGACGACGGCGTAGTTGAGCGGGAAGATCTCCGGCTCACCGCCGGCTGCCGTGGCAAGCCGTCCGATCTGGTGCAGGCCCAGGTACTCCCAGCACTCGTCCTCGGTGAGCTGCGTGGTCGAGGGGTCGCTCATGCCGATCTCCTTCGCGTCGTCGTGCTCCCATGGTGCTCCGTCCGTCGGCGGTGCGCCCGCCGGTTCCGTGTTCCGTCGGTCACTCGGCGACGGCGGGCGTGTCGGTTCGCGCGGCTAGTGTGAGCGCGTGAGCAGCGCACCCGGAACCGCCCGTGGAGTCTTCGTGTCGTTCGAGGGCGGCGACGGTGTCGGTAAGTCCACGCAGTCCCTGCTGCTGGGCGAATGGCTCGGCGAGCTCACGGGCCGCGAGGTGGTGCGGACCTTCGAGCCGGGGGACACCGAGCTCGGAGCGGAGCTGCGCCGCCTGGTGCTGCACGGGTCGGACATGGACGCGCGCACCGAGGCCCTGATCTATGCCGCGGACCGCGCCCACCACGTCGCGACCGTGGTGCGGCCCGCGCTCGAGCGTGGCGCCGTCGTCATCACCGACCGTTACATCGACTCCTCGGTTGCCTACCAGGCGGGCGGCCGCGCGCTCGGCGAGCAGGAGGTCGAGAGGCTGTCGCTATGGGCCACCGAGGGTCTGCTGCCCGACGTGACGATCCTGCTCGACCTGGACCCGGACGTCGCCGCGGCCCGCCGGCCGCACGAGCCCGACCGGCTCGAGCGCGCGGGCAGCGACTTCCACCGCCGCACCCAGGAGGCGTTCCTGCGCCGGGCCGCGGCGGACCCGGCCCGGTTCGTCGTCATCGACGCCGCGGGGCCGGTCGAGGACGTGCAGGCGCAGATCCGGGTCGACCTCGCGGCCCGGCTCGACCTCACACCGGTCGTCGAGGAGGCGCTGCAGTACGCGGACGGTGTCGCCGACGGTGCCGACGACGGTACTGACGACGGTACTGACGACGGTGAGGACGACCGATGACCGTGTGGGACGACGTCGTCGGGCAGCCCGACGCCGTCGCGGTGCTGAGCCGGGCCGCGACCGACCCCGCGGCGATGACCCACGCGTGGCTCGTGACCGGGCCGCCGGGCTCGGGGCGGTCGGTCGCCGCACGCGCGTTCGCGGCGGCGCTCCAGTGCCCCGAGGGCGGGTGCGGGCACTGCCACGCCTGCACCACGACGCTCGCGGGCACCCATCCGGACCTCAGGGTTGTGGCGACCGAGAAGGTCGTCATCCAGATCGACGAGGTGCGCGAGCTCATCATGACCGCCTCGCGCACCCCGACGTCGGGCCGGTACCGCGTGATCGTCGTCGAGGACGCCGACCGCATGGCCGAGCGCACCACGAACGTGCTGCTCAAGGCGATCGAGGAGCCGCCGCCGCACACCGTGTGGGTGCTGTGCGCGCCCAGCGCCCAGGACGTGCTGCCCACGATCCGGTCGCGGTGCCGCGGCGTCGTGCTGCGCGTGCCGCCGCCCGAGGCGGTCGCCGACCTGCTCGTGCGGCGTGACGGCGCCGACCCCGCGCTCGCGCTCGCCGCGGCGCGTGCGGCGCAGTCGCACGTCGGCCTGGCGCGGCGGCTCGCGCGCGACGAGGGTGCACGCGAGCGGCGGTCCGCGGTGCTCGAGATCGCACGGCGCATCCGGGGTGTGCCCGACGCCGTGCTCGCGGCCGGTGAGCTGGTCGAGGTGGCCAAGGCCGAGGCGCTCGCCGCGACCCAGGAGCGTGACGCGGCCGAACGTGCCGAGCTGATGCGCGCGCTCGGTGCGGGGGAGGGCGAGACGCTGCCGCCGCGGCTGCGGTCGCAGCTCCGGCAGCTCGAGGACGACCAGAAGCGGCGGGCGACCCGGCGCCAGCGCGACGTGCTGGACGGCGCGATGGTGGACCTGCTGTCGCTCTACCGGGACGTGCTGGTGGTGCAGCTCGGCGCCGCCGTCGAGCTCGTCAACGGCGAGCATGCGGCGTCGGTACGTGCGCTCGCGGCCGACTCGACGCCCGAGCAGACCGTGCGGCGCATGGACGCGATCGGCACCGCGCGCGAGCGGCTCGAGGGCAACGTGGCCCCGCTGCTCGCGATCGAGGCGATGGCCATCGCGCTGCGGCCGCAGGGCTGAGGATGCAAGAAGGGGGCCGCTGGTCACACACTCCCTGGAAGACGACGACACGGAGGTGTGCGGGATGAGGCGAGCACGGTACGGCACGACGACAGCGCTGGTGGGCGTGGGTGCACTGGTGGTGGCGTTCCTCGCGTCCGCGTGCGCGGACTCGTCCGGTGCGGGCGGTACGGGTGGCGACGAGGCAGAGGCGACCCCGTCGGCCACGGCCTCCACGTCCGCGCTGAGCCCGTCTCCGAGCGGCGAGCCCGGCGCCTCGCCGTCGGTGCCACCCGGTGGGCTGCCCGAGCTCGCCGAGGTCGAGATCGTGGCCGGGGCCGCGGGCCGTGGCCTGCCCGACGGCGTCGAAGGCACCATGGACAGCCCGGCCGGCGTCGGCTGGTCACCCGAGGCAGGGCTGCTCTACGTGGTCACGTTCGGTTCGAGCTCGTGCCCCACGCTTGCCGAGAGCGCCGCGAAGGGCGATGGCGACGAGCTCACGGTCGTCCTGGTGCCGCCGCCGGCCGACGCCATCTGCACCATGGACTACGCGCCCACCACGACGGTCGTCGCGGTGCCCGACGGCGCCGACGCGGGGTCGCCGGTCACGGTCACCCTGGGTGACCTGGGCGCGGTCGAGGTCGAGCCGCGCGCCAAGGAGGGCCAGGCAGGCGCGGTGGCGTGGGCTGCGGCGTCGTGACCGTGCAGGATGCGTCCAGCCGCTACCGGTAGGTTGTGCGGGTGAAGCTCTCCTCCTTCCGAAGGACCGTCGCTCCGGTCTTTGCCATCGGCATCGTCGTCGCCCTCGTGGGCGCGTTGCTGGTCGGGTGCTCGACACCCGGGAAGGTCCAGTCACCGGTCGAGAGCGCCGCGGCGCCGGGGTCGGCACAGCCGTCCGGAGGCGGTGCGCCCGAGGGTTTCGATCGGTACTACGAGCAGGATCTCGAGTGGAGCGACTGCGGGCAGGGGTTCCAGTGCGCGACCGCGCAGGCGCCCCTGTCGTGGGACGACCCGGAGTCGGACCCGATCGAGCTCGCGCTCAAGCGCAAGCCCGCTGAAGGCGACAAGATCGGGTCCCTGCTGGTCAACCCCGGCGGGCCGGGTGGTTCGGGCGTGGACTTCGTCGAGGGCGCGGTGGACATGTTCGGCGAGCCGCTCCGCAAGGCGTTCGACATCGTGGGCTTCGACCCGCGCGGGGTCAAGGCGTCGACGCCGGTCACGTGCTTCGACGACGCCCGCAAGGACGAGGCGCTGAGCAAGGACTTCCCGCCCGGCGAGGAAGGGTTCGACGCGCGCGCAGACGAGGTGCGCGCCATGGGTGAGGCGTGCGCCGAGAACACGGGCGAGCTGCTCGGGCACGTCGACACGCAGAGCGCCGCGCGGGACATGGACATGCTGCGCGCCGCTCTCGGCGACACCAAGCTCAACTACCTCGGCTACTCCTACGGCACGCAGCTCGGTGCGGTCTACGCGGGCCTGTTCCCCGAGCGTGCCGGGCGCCTGGTGCTCGACGGCGGGATCGACACGACGCTCACGGCCGACGAGACGTCGGCCGGCCAGGCGGTCGGGTTCGAGAACGCGCTGCGCGCCTATGTGACGGACTGCCTCGCGGGCGACTCGTGCCCGTTGAACGGCTCGGTCGAGGACGGCATGCGCCAGGTGCGTGGCGTGCTCGACGCCGCGTACGAGCGGCCGTTCCCGACGTCGTCGGACCGCGAGGTGACGCAGACCCTCGCGTTCTACGGCGTGGCCGTGACGCTCTACGACGAGCAGAGCTGGCCGGTGCTGACGCAGGCGCTCGACGAGGTGATCAACCAGGGCACGGGCGACGTGCTGCTGTACCTCGCGGACTTCTACAACGACCGCAACAACGACGGGTCGTTCAACACCAACTCGACCGAGGCGTTCCGCGCGGTCAACTGCCTCGACGCCCGCGGCTCCGAGGACGTCGACACGATGCTGGCGGAGGCGGACGAGATCGAGGAGGCGGCGCCGACCATGGGCGAGTTCTTCGCCTACGGCGGCCTGAGCTGCGTCGATTGGCCGTACCCGGTGGCCGAGCAGGAGTACGACCTCAGCGCCGCCGGCGCCCCGCCGATCCTCGTCGTCGGCACGACCAACGACCCCGCGACGCCGTACGTCTGGTCCGAAGGGCTTGCCGAGACGCTCGAGTCGGGTGTGCTGCTGACCTATGAGGGCGAGGGACACACCGCCTACGGCCGGTCGAACAAGTGCATCGCCAACGCCGTCGAGTCGTACCTCATCGACGGCAAGGTGCCCGAGGAGGGCAAGACCTGCTGACCCACCGGGGTGGTTGAGCCTGGCGGGTCCGCCCGCCGCGGAACGTCCGAGCACGATGGTCCGGTGACCACCGGGCTGGACCTCCATCTCGACCTGCGCCTGGCGCCGGCGCGCCCCGCTCGATCGCTCGAGTCCGCTCTCCGGGCGGCTCTGGACGACGGGCGCCTGTCGCCCGGCACGCGCCTGCCGCCGGCTCGCACCCTCGCCGCGGACCTCGGGATCAGCCGCAACACGGTGGCCGGCGTCTACGGCCAGCTCGCGGCCGAGGGGTGGCTCGAGGCCCGCGTGGGCGCCGGTACCTGGGTCGCGGAGCGCACGTCGCCGTCGCGTGCGCCGGGGACGCCGGCTCCCCGGTCGAGTCGCCCGTCGATCGACCTCCGTGGCGGTATCCCGGACGCGAGCGGGTTCCCGCTGCGGGCGTGGGTCTCGGCCGTCCGGGCCGCCGCCGGCGAGGCGACGCGAGCAGACCTCGCATATCCCGACCCCGCGGGCGTGCCGCACCTGCGCGCCGCGCTGGCCGGTTACCTCGCGCGCACGCGCGGGACCACGGCGGGCCCGGAGCAGGTGGTCGTGGGGCACGGCTTCGCCGACCTGCTCGGGATCGCCTGCCGGGCGCTGCGCGAGCGGGGCGTGCGGCGGGTCGCCGTGGAGTCCTACGGGCACGCCCACCACCGGAGGGTCATCGCCGCCGCCGGTCTCGACGTCGTCCCGGTCGCCGTCGACGCCGACGGGGCCGTCGTGGACGCCCTGGAGACGGCCGACGTCGGCGCCGTCCTGCTCACGCCCGCGCACCAGTTCCCCGTGGGGGTGCCGATGGCTGCCGAACGCCGCCGCCGGCTGGTCGCGTGGGCTCGACGCACGGGTGCGGTCGTGCTGGAGGACGACTACGACGGCGAGTTCCGGTACGACCGGCGGGCCGTCGGTGCCCTGCAGGCCCTGGCGCCCGACTCGGTGCTGTACCTGGGCAGCGCGAGCAAGGCGCTCTCGCCCGCGGTCGGGCTCGGATGGGCCGTCGTGCCCCCGGCCTTCCTTCCCGACGTCGTCGAGCAGCGCACGCTAGCCGGCGGGCCGTCGGGGCTGCACCAGCTCGCCTTCGCCAGGTTCGTCGAGGCGCACGAGTACGACCGCAGCGTGCGGCGGCTGCGCGGGGAGTACCGGAGCCGACGCCGTCGGGTGGAGCAGGTGGTTGCCGACCGGTTGCCCGGGTGCGAGGTGTGGGGAGTCGCCGCCGGGCTGCAGTGCCTGGTCGTGCTGCCGCCTGGCACGTCCGAGGAGCGGGTCGAGGCCGAGGCGACGCGGCACGGCCTACAGGTGCTCGGGCTGGGGCGATACCTGGCCTCCGGCGGTGAGGCGCTGCCGAGGCCCGGGATCGTGGTGGGGTACGGGGCGCCGAGTCCTCATCAGCTCGAGCCCGCGTTGGAGCTGCTGGTGCGGTGCGCCCGCTCCGCGCTCTGACGAAATTGTCCCAGTCGACGGCGCCCTGTTTGCACCAGAACCTTGGGCCGTTGGTTCGTAGCGTGGTCGCCATGACCACCACCCCTGTGACCGCAACCGTCCCGATCCCCCAGCGGCTCGACGTCGATTCCCTCGCCCCCACGTTCTCGAGCGCGCTGGAGGCGCTCGACAACGCTGCGACCGCCGAGGCGGACCGGGCCGGGCTCGACCACCGCCTGCGCGAGCTCGTGCGGCTGCGCGCGTCGCAGCTCAACGGCTGCGCCTACTGCGTGGACCTGCACTCGCGGGCCGCCCGAAGTGCCGGCGCGCCGTCGCAGCAGGTCGACGCCGTCGCTGTCTGGCACGAGTCGGAGCTCTTCACGAGCGACGAGCGCGTCGCCCTGGAGCTGGCCGAGCAGGTCACCCTGATGGCCACGACCAAGGTTCCGCGGGAGTACGTCGACGCCGCCGTCACGGCATTCGGGCCCGACGGGGCTTGCGCATTGATCGCGCTCCTCGTCGCGATCAATGCCTGGAACGCTGTCGGAGTCACGGCCCGCCCGTGGCCGGTCACGGTGCGTACGCGGGACTGACCTACACGCACGACCTGGGTCGCCGGCGCTGGGCGTCCGTCGGGGTTCGACTTTGGAGCATGGGCGGCGCGTCGGGTACTGTAGGCCCGCTCGCTGATCCGGACGGAGACAGTCGAGCGCGCCGCCTTAGCTCAGTCGGTAGAGCGATTCACTCGTAATGAATAGGTCAAGGGTTCGATTCCCTTAGGCGGCTCCGACACGAAAGCCCCCGCTGACCTGGACCAACAGTCCAGAGTCGGCGGGGGCTTTCCGGATAGCGCTCGGGCTGGTTGCGCCGCACCATCAAGGCCGCGGTGGGGACCTCCACGAACGACGACACTTGCCGGCGTAGGTCCAGTGGCCGATGACGAGTGTGGTGTCTTCGTCGTCGGCGAGCAGGCAGTTCTCGAGGTCGGCGGTGTCCATCGAGGCGTGGTCGCGGTCGGCGTCGGCCTTGAGCTTTTGGAACCTGGCGCGGGCTCGGCGGAGCCGGCCGAGGGGGATGGAGTAGCGCCGGGACTTGCTGGAGAAGTGGCCGCGGAAGCCGAGCATGTGCGTCTGGGAGCGCTACCTTCGGGTCCACACGACGCGGCCCGCGCCGTTCGGGCGCCGAGCCGCAGGCGTGTGTGCACCGACGACGACGTTGGAGGGCCCTTGGGCGACGAAGCCTTTGTGGAGTTCTATCGACGGCACCGACACGCGATTTTTCGCGCGGCAGCTCACCGGCTGGAGGTGCTTCAGGATGCCGAGGACGTCACCGCCGAGGTCTTCCGGATCGCCTGGGCGCACCACCAACGCGGCAACGCTCTCACTCTTCCGTGGGTCTACATCACGCTTCGGAACGTGGTCGGAAACGCGTACCAACGTGAGGCAAGGTCGCGCAAACTTGCCGAGCGGCTCTGTCAGGAGGTCGAGATCCGCCTCACCGCGGACCGCCGCCTCCTTCACGTGGTCCAGCACATGCGCGAGCTACCAGTCGCTGACCGGGAGGTGCTGTTCATGGCCTACTGGGAGGACCTTCCATCCAGTCGGATCGGCGAGGTCCTTGGGTGCTCGGCAGGCGCAGTCCGTGTGCGACTTCTACGGCCGCGAAATCGCCTGATGGCCCTGTTGGAGGAGCGTGATCGCGGGGTGCGTTGGGCAACCATGCGCGACTGTTCGGGTGGTCTATCGGTCCCAGGTGAAAATGTTCCAGAACCTAGACCTGCTCGTGGGGAGTTTCGGGTACCCGGGGTGTAACACTCTCCGAACGTGGGCAAATAGAGGCTTCGACGTGACGGTTCGTTGCGTCGGAGATCTACAAGGGAGTGGAACATGCGCAGATGGAAGTCCGCCGTCGTGGGACTCGCCGTGGTGGTCGGGATGGTCGGAGCGCCCGTCGTGGCTCAGGCCGGATCGACGCTCTGCCCGTCCGCCAAGGCGTGCATCTACGTCGACCCGGCGTACGTGGGCCTGCTCGGCTACAAGTCCGGCAACTCGGCGCTCGTGAACGTGAGCTCCGGCGCGGACAACAAGACCTCGTCGTGGGAGAACAAGACGGCCTACAACGGCGCCTGGTTCGAGGGCGTCGGTGGCTCCGGCAAGTGCTGGAACATGGGTTCCAAGAAGGAGGTCGGCTCGATCGGGTGGCCGAACTACGACAAGCTCACGTCCTGGAGGACCACGGCCGGCTGCTGACGGCTTAGCGCATCGCGGACCGCCCAGAAACGAACATCGGGGAGAACATGCCTGAGCTCGAGCTGTCTGCTGTGTCCCGCACATTTACGCCAGGCGGGAGTACGCATGGCCAGGCACCGGCAGAGGCAGACCCTGAGGTCGTCTGGGCGGTCCGCGATGTCACGTGGCAGGTGGCTGGTCCCGCCCTCGTGTCCGTGCAGGGCGTGTCGGGGTCGGGGAAGTCGACCCTTCTCAATCTCATTGCGGGGCTGGATGCGCCGACGTCAGGAAGGGTCGTCCTTGATGGCATCGAGGTGGAACGCTCGGCGAGGACGCGCGTGCCGACCTGCGATTGAAGCACATCGGCGTCGTGTTTCAGGCGGATCACCTGATCGAGGAGCTGACGGCGCTTGAAAACGTGATGCTCCCGCTCGAGGTCCAAGGTGAGCCTGCGGCGGCAGCTCGCGACGCGGCCGCCTCCGCGCTCGGGCGCGTCGGCCTCGACGGTCTGGGCGACCGGCACCCCTCGCAGATGTCGGGGGGCAACGGCAACGGGTGGGGATCGCGCGGGCGATCATAGGCGGTCGCCAGGTGCTCGTCGCGGACGAGCCGACCGGTGCGCTCGACTCGCACACCTCATTGGAGGCACGTCGAACGAGTGCCCGGAGACGCTAATCGTCACGACACGGCCCGGGGTGCGGGGATCGGCTTGGATTGCCGCGCATAGGGGGAGGAGAGTATGCCTGCAAAGTGCCTTGTCGTCTATTCATACGCAAGTACGAGTGGAGACGCAGGGGATACGGAGGTTCTGCTTGGAGTGGTGCCCGACGAGAAGGCGCTCGTAGGCGTCTCGCGCGAGATCAGGGCACGCTTTGGAAAGCGCCCGTTCGGTGCCGAACACGACGTGCCCTGGTATCGCACGAGCCCGGCGGCGGGTCGAGTATATGTCGTCGTTAATTGCGAAACATGCCGTGCCGTCGGACGGGCTGTCTTCGAAGACATTTCCGCCGCCAGAGCCTTCGCGGAGCAGGAGCGAGCCTACGGTGACGAGGTCATCCTTGTGCCGATGATGATGGGAGTCATGGACTACTCACGATTTGGAGTCGGCAGCCGATGCTCGTAGAAACTCGCTGATGCCGCGACAGCTAGTGCCCGCCGACATTGATCTTGATCGGCGGGCACCGCTGTTCAAGCAATGGAGCCGAACCTCGCCCGGTGAGGATTTTCTCTACTGCCTGAAGCGCGCGGCTCCGCCGCGCGCGGGTCGGCCTCCGGGGCGGGGCCCCGCGCTCCGCTCGCAAGCTCGCTGCGCGCACCCCACCCGTGCGGCCTCTCCACACGACGAAGGGCGGCCCCGAGTCGCCCGGAACCGTCTCATCCCCGCGCCGTCTATCGCGTCGCCGCCGACCCCGCTCCCCGACCTCGACTCCCGCCCCACTGCCAGCCCGCCAGCATCGATCGGGCAACGTCCACGCGCCTCCCTCCAAGGCTTGCCACTGAGTGCGAAGATCGTCCAGCTGCTATCGGAACTCGGTCTCCACGAAGGAAGCCCTCATGTCCTCGGTTCTTCTGTATGACGTGATCTGGTCGATGTTCGTGCTGGCATCCGTAGTGCTGCTTCTTGCCGCGTTGGTCCGGTGGGGACGCGACCGCAACGCAGACGGCGGCCTTGGTCTCCTCTGGCTGCTGATCCTCCTGTTTGTCCCCACCATCGGCCCCGCCGCATACCTCATGAGCCGGCCCTCGCGTGGCCCAGCAGCAAGTCACACCGAGTCCTGAGTGGGATCGCCCTCTCCGACCGGCCGTACGGTCCGGCCCCGAACCGACAGCCGAGAGGCCGGTCCGCGTGCCCCGCGAACCTCAGATGACCTTGCCGAGTTCGGCACGCAGCACATCCGACTCGACTTCGAGCGTCACCGCTCGAGCGAGCAGAGCGCGCAGGACGACGACCAGTAGTGCCGCACCGGTGCCGCCGACGATGGCGCCAAGAACGACGAGCATGACGCCGGGCTGCTGTGCGTCAGCGGCCGTGAGTATGACGAAGGCGGCGATAGCCAGACCCGTGGCGACCATCGCGCATCCGATGATCACATCGACGTACCGGAACGCCCGATGGGTGAACACCCTCGCCTGGTCGACCATGGTCAGCAGGCGCCAGATGCACGCCAGCGCGACCTCGACAGCTCCGATGCCGGCGATCACGAGCACCAGGACGGGACCACGGAGGTATGCCACCTCGGGGTACGTGTGTGCCAGCTCGTCAGCGATCAGCGGGACGATCAGCACCTGCCCCAGCACCAGTCCTGCAAGCAGGATGACGATGACGCAGTGGAGAAGGTGGATGACCCACGAACCCATCGGATAGCTCCGATCCATCGAGTATCGGTAGAAATCTATCGAAGAATGACGCCTCGCAACGGCGAAGTCAACAGTCACCAGCACCGATATGCCGGGGCCGTCCATGTGGCGACCGGTCGCCAGGGCCTTGGCGCGCATGTGTAACCGTGGTTACATACCGCCATGGGTGGAGAGTGGGTGCTCCTGAGCTACCGGCTGCCGCGCGAGCCGTCCGCGCCACGCGTCGCGGTGTGGCGGCGGCTGAAGCGGCTGGGCGTCGCACAGGTCTCGGACGGTCTGGTGACCCTGCCGGCAGATGCGCGCACCCGAGAGCAGCTCGAATGGGTCGCCGACGAGGTGGTCGAGCACGGTGGCACGTCGAGCGTGTGGCTCGCGCGGCCCACGACGTCGGCCCACGAGCGAGAACTTGCCGTTGCCCTGGCCGCAGACAGAGCAGCCGAGTACGCCGGGCTGGAAGCCGCAGCCCGCCGAGCGCTCGGCGAGGAGCCGGCCGAGCAACAGCGCACCCTGACGAGAGTGCGCCGACTGAACCGCGAGATCGCGCGCCGGGACTTCTTCCCGCCACCGGAGCGTGACGCCGCGCGCATGGCGATCCGGGAGCTCGAAGAGCGCGTGAGTGCTCACACCGAGCCCGCACTGCGGAGCGCGCCATGAGGTGGGCCACGCGCGCCGGGGTGCACATCGACCGCGCCGCGTGCGCATGGCTGGTCCGGCGGTTCGTCGACCCGGACGCCGAGTTCGTGTTCGTCTCGGACCCGGCCGACGTGCCGGCCGATGCCACGCCCTTCGACCTGCGCGGGGTCGAGCTCGGCCACCACGGCTCCAGGTGCAGCTTCGAGACGATCCTCCTCCGCTACGACCTGACGGACCCCGTGCTGTCACGGATCGGCCAGATCGTCCACGAGGCAGACCTGGACGACGGCAGGTTCGACGCCCCTGAGGCGCCCGGTCTGGACGTCATCCTTCGCGGACTGTCGATGATCGGGGACGACGAGGCGACCTTGGCCGTGTCCGGACCGGTCTTCGACGGCCTGTACGAGTACTTCCGCCGCTCCTACCTGCTCGGGCGGGAGCCGGCATGACCGGCCGGTCCACCGAGGAGACCACCGTGCACGAGCACGACAGCTCACCGATCGGCGGCCAGGCGCGCAAGGTCCCGGACGCCCGGGGCCCGCGCGACCTCGTCCCGTTCCGCACCGCCGTGCGGGCCTGGTTCGCGATCTCCTGGCAGACGTTCGGCGGGCCCGCGGGCCAGATCGCCGTCATGCAGCGCACGCTCGTGGACGACAAGCGCTGGATCGGTCAAGGCCGGTTCCTGCACGCGCTCAACTACTGCATGCTCCTGCCCGGCCCTGAGGCGCAGCAGCTCGCGGTCTACGTGGGCTGGTTGCTCAACGGGCTGCGTGGCGGTCTCGTGGCGGGGATCTTCTTCGTGCTTCCGGGCGTCCTCTGCCTGCTCGCCCTCTCCGCGATCTACGTCGCGTTCGGCGACACGACCCTTGTCGCCGGCGTGTTCGCGGGCCTCGCGCCCGCGGTCCTCGCGATCGTCGTCCAGGCCGTTGCCCGAGTGGGCGTGCGGGCCCTGACCAGTCCTGCCCTCGTCACGTTCGCCGTCGTGGCATTCGTCGCCCTGAGCGTCTTCGGGGTCCCGTTCCCCTTCGTCGTTCTCGCCGCCGGCCTGGCGGGCTGGGCGGTGCACAGGTACGCGCCCCGGCTGATCGTCGCCCGGCGCGCCCAGGAGGCGGACGGCGGCCCCGCACCGCTCATTCCCGATGACGCCCTCCACGCCGAGCGACCCTCGGGGCGGCGAGCCCTGCGCGTGCTCGTCGTCGGGCTGCTGGTCTGGACGCTGCCGGTCGTGGCGGTCGCCCTGGCGACGGGCGTCGGGAGCGTCTTCACGCAGCAGGGCGTCTTCTTCTCCGGAACCGCGCTCGTGACGTTCGGGGGCGCCTACGCCGTGCTGGCCTACGTGGCGCAGCGCGCCGTCGAGACCTACGCGTGGGTCACGCCCACCGAGATGACCAAGGGCCTAGCACTGGCCGAGACGACCCCGGGCCCGCTGATCATGGTGGTCCAGTTCGTCGCGTTCCTCGGCGCCTACCGCAACCCCGGAGACCTCGACCCGTGGGCCGCCGCAGTCCTCGGTGCGCTGCTGACCACCTGGGTGACCTTCGTGCCGTCGTTCCTGTTCATCTTCCTCGGCGCCCCCTACGTCGAGAAGCTGCGTGGCAACCAGGCGCTCGCGGCGTCCCTCGCCGCGATCACCGCCGCCGTCGTCGGCGTCATCGCCAACCTCGCGCTCTACTTCGCCACCCACACGTTGTTCGGCACCACCACGGCCTGGTCCGCGGGGCCCGTCCACCTCCAGGTGCCGGACCCGACCACCGTCCAGCCGCTCGCACTCGTCATCGCGGTCGTCGCGGCGCTGCTGCTCTTCGTCGCGCGCTGGTCCGTCCTGCGCACCCTGGGCGTCTGCGCTGCCCTCGGCCTCGCCGCCACGCTCGCGACCGCGGCGCTCTAGGCGCCGCCGGCGTCCTTCAGCGCCACCCGCAGCGCGGCGAGCGTGCGCGCGGTGGTCTCCAGGTCCGCCGCCGGGACGACGCCGTGGGTCAGCTCCGCGACGGCCGCGCCGAGGGTCGGCCACCCCTCGGCAGCCGCGCGCTCGCCCTTCTCGGTCAGCACGAGGATCGACGAGCGCCGGTCGTGCGGGTTCTCCGCGCGGCGGCAGTAACCGCCGGCCACGATCCGGTCGATCGCCTTGCTCGCCGCGCCGACGGTGATGTCGATGTCCGCGACGATGTCGGCCACCCGGCAGTCGGTCATGGCACCGATGAGCTGGATGATCTGGAGCTGGCCCACGCTCAGGCCGTCGTGCGCCGCCCTGATCCGGGCGTCGACGAGGTTGTAGAGCCGTGTCTCCGCCCGCACGAGGTCGATGAACAGCTCGGTCGGGTCAACCACGGGATGCCTTCCTGGGAATTAGATTCGCGTCAATCTAGTTCTTGGTGATGCACTGATCGTCCCACACCGAGGAGTTGTCATGACCCAGCAGCAGCGCGACGCTCTCGACGCAGCCATGCGCGAGTCCCCGTTGGACACGACCGTGTCGCCCCAAGAGCACCGCCGCGACTTCGCCGAGCAGTTCACCCCACCGCTGCCCGACGGCGTCGACGCGCGAGAGCTGACGGTCGGCGGCGTTCCGGCGCTGCGCCTCGACGTCGCCGGTGCGTCCACGACCACGGGAACGGTCCTGTACCTCCACGGTGGCGGGTACATGATCGGCAGCGCCCGCTCGCGCGCGCCGATGGCCTCCGAGCTGGCTCGCAACGCCGGGGCTACCGTCGTCTCGATCGACTACCGGCTCGCCCCCGAGCACCCGTTCCCCGCGGCCGTCGAGGACGCCCTGGCCGCCTACCGCGGCCTCCTGGACTCGGGCACGCCGGCGGACTCCGTCGTCGTCGCGGGCGACTCGGCCGGGGGAGGCCTCGCCGTCGTGCTGCTCCTCGCGGCACGCGACGCGGGCCTGCCGCTCCCGGCCGGCGCGGTCGTCTTCTCGCCCTGGACCGACCTCACCCTGTCGGGCCGGAGCGTCGACACCAAGGCCGGCCGCGACCCGTTGTTCGACCGCTCGGCACTGACCTGGTACGCCGACCACTACCTCGCGGGCGCGGACCCGGCGGACCCGCGGGTGAGCCCGGTGCTCGCGGACCTCTCGGGGCTCCCGCCGCTGTTCGTGCAGGTCGGTTCGCACGAAGTGCTCGTGGACGACGCGGTGCGGCTCGCGGGCGCGGCCGCGGAGGCCGACGTCGAGGTGCGTCTGGAGGTGGTCGCCCAGGTGCCCCACGTGTTCCATACCGTGTTCGGCGCGCTCGACGAGGCCGACGCCGCGCTCGCACGGGCCGGCGCGTTCGTGCGCGAGCGGCTGACCGCGGACGCGCTCGTGCCGTAGCCCCGCCTGCCGAGGAGCGTCTACCCCGTCGGTACCGCTCGG
>Ga0233363_1000198_pt1 | contig 29092 bp, 23 predicted proteins | sample ElkDunMinimDraft_18_FD_191534 | JGI IMG/M metagenome (GOLD analysis project Ga0233363, IMG submission 191534) | Fecal eukaryotic communites from dung pellets of Tule Elk in California, USA - Elk Dung C16 | ecosystem: Host-associated > Mammals > Digestive system > Large intestine > Fecal | place... | reverse complement strand
TCTTCGACACCGTCCACGCGCTCGAGAAGCGCGGCGCCACCGTGCAGGTGCACGACCCGCTGTACTCGGACGAGGAACTGCGCGGCCTTGGTTTCGCCCCTTATCACCTCGGTGACGCCGCCGACGTCGTGGTGGTCCAGACGGACCATGCGGCCTATCGGGAGGTAGGGAGTGCCGACGTCCCGGGCGCTCGCCTCGTGATGGATGGTCGTGGCGTGACGGACGCGGGGCGCTGGTCAGGGGTCCCGCGCGTCGTGCTCGGCGAGGGCCACCGCCCGTGAACGAGGGCACGCACGCGCAACGCGTCGTCGCTGTCGTCGTCGCCTACGACCGGCGGGACCTGCTCGTCGAGGCGCTCGACGCACTCGCCGCGCAGAGCCGCCCGCTCGACGCCGTCGTCGTCGTCGACAACGCGTCCCACGACGACTCGGCCGTCGTGGCCACCGAGCACCCCGTGAGCGCGACCGTCGTCGAGCTGTCACGCAACACGGGCGGTGCAGGAGGCTTCACGGTAGGTATCGCGCACGCGGTCGAGGCGCTCGACGCAGACCTCGTCTGGCTCATGGACGACGACACGATCCCGACGCCGACCGCGCTCGCCGAGCTCCTCGCCACCCGCGACGCCTACCAGGGACCCGTCGCGGTCCTGGGGAGCCGTGTCGTCTGGCACGACGGCCGTGACCACCCCATGAACACCCCCCGCCGCCGCCCGGGTGCGTCCGCGGAGCAGATCGCCCGCGCGCGGGAGGCAGGTGCGCTCCCCGTGCGCTCGTCCTCGTTCGTCTCGATGCTGGTGGACGTGCGCGCGGTCCGGCACCACGGTCTCCCCGTCGCCGACTACTTCATCTGGAACGACGACTTCGAGTACTCGGCCCGGCTGCTGCGCCGGGGAACCGGTCTGCACGTGCCGGGGTCCGTCGTCGAGCACCGGACGAAGAAGTTCGGCGCGACGGACGCGGACCCCGGCGACCGCTTCTACTTCGAGGTGCGCAACAAGCTCTGGATGCTCCTGCGCTCGCCCTCCCTCTCGCCCGAGGAGCGCGTCCTGTACCTCGGGGCGTCGCTGCGCCGGTGGCTCCGCACGTTCCAGCGATCCGAGAACCGCGCGGTCCTGCGGTCCGCGGGACTGCGGGGACTCCGGGACGGCCTGTTCCGGCGCCCCCGCAGCAACGCGTCCGTCCTCGCCGCCACGGGTCCGGTCGCTGCCGAGGTCGCGGCGCTCGACGCGCGCCGGGGCCGGTCGGAGCGGCCCGCATGACCACGAGCACCCCTCCGGCCTTCTCGCTCCTCCTGCCCGTCTACCACGGTGATGATGCCGCCCAGCTGCGTCGGTCGATCCGGTCGGCGACGGTCGAGCAGCGCCTGGCACCCGACGAGGTGGTGCTCGTGCAGGACGGTCCCGTCGGGCCTGCGCTCGCGGGGGTCGTCGCTGAGATCGAGTCCTCGGCGGAGAAGGTCACCGTCGTCCGGCTCGAGCGCAACGTCGGCCTCGCGCTCGCGCTCGAGGCAGGGCTCGCGCGCTGCAGCCACGAGATCGTGGCCCGCACCGACGCCGACGACGTCTGTCTCCCCGAGCGGTTCGCGCGCCAGGTTCCTCTGGTCGCGGAGGGCTACGACATCGTCGGGTCGGCGATCCAGGAGTTCGTGACGGAGGACGCGCCGGGGCACGTCCGCGTACCCCCGTTGTCGAGCCGCGACATCGCGTCCGCCGCCCGGTTCCGGTCCCCGTTCAACCACCCCACGGTGGTGTACCGACGTTCCGCGGTCGAGGCCGCGGGCGGCTATCAGGACCTGGCGCTGCTCGAGGACTACTGGCTGTTCGCCCGCATGCTGCACGCTGGTGCTCGGGCCGTGAACCTGCCGGAGCCCCTGCTTCTCTACCGGGTCGGTGCCGGCGCGTACGCCCGCCGTGGCGGTCGACGGATCCTGGGTTCCGAGATCGAGCTGCAGAAGCGCCTTCGGCGCCTGGGATTCACCACACGCCTGCAGGCGGTGCGCAACGTCCTCGTCCGGGGCGGCTACCGCCTCGTCCCGGAAGGGCTGCGGCGCCGTTCGTACCGCCAGTTCATGCTCGGCCGCACCGGGGACGGGGCCGCTGCGTGAGCTGGTGGCAGGCCGTTGACGAGACGACGCTCGCAGTGTTCTGGTTCTTCGTGCCCGGGACGCTGCTCGCGTGGGCCCTCGGTCTCCGCGGCGCGTGGCGGGTGCTCTCGGCGCCGGCACTCTCGGTGGCCGTGCTCGCGGCGTTGCCGGTGCTCTTCGGCCTGGTCGGCGCGCCGTGGCGTCCGGTGACCGCCGCGGCGGGGGTCGCGGTCCTCGTCGGGCTCGTCGCGCTGCTGTGCCGACCGCTGCGCCGCCGCACCGCGTCCGTCTGGCCCGGATTCCGCGCGACCGACGCATGGGCGGTGGCGGGCGTCGCGGTCGCGGCGGTGGCCGCGTTCGTCGCCATGCGGCGAGGCATGGGCGACCCGAGCTTTCCGCCCCAGACGTGGGACGCCGTCTTCCACCTCAACGCCGTCCGGCACATCGTCGACACGGGTGACGCGTCCTCCCTCGACCTGGGCGTCGTCTCCAACACCGTCTCCGGGCAGGGGTTCTACCCCGGGGCGTGGCACTCGCTCGTCGCGTTGACCACGACGGAGTCCGTCGTCGTCGCGTCCAACGCGGCGTCCCTCGTGCTCGTCGCCGTGGTCTGGCCCGTCGCCCTCGTCGCGCTGGCGCGCGTGGTCGTCCCGTCGTGGCCGTGGGCAGGGCTCGCGGTCCCGGTCGCCGCGACGGCGTACGTCGCGTTCCCCGAGCGCATGGTGACCTGGGGGACCCTGTGGCCGAACGCGCTCTCGTACGCGCTCGTGCCCGTGGCGATCGCGCTCACGGCGGTCGCCCTCCGGCCGGCGGCCGAGGGTTCGCCGCGGTCGGTGGTCGAGCGAGCCCCTGCCGTCCTCGCGGCCGGAGCCGCGCTCGTCGCCGTCGCGCTGGCCCAGCCCAGCGGCCTGCTCGCCTACGCGCTGCTGGCGACCCCCGCGGTCGTGGCCTGCTGGGTGTCGAGCGTGCGGTCGTACGCGACCCGTGGGCGCATCGCGCTGACCGCTGGGCTCCTGGTCTGGTTCGTGGCCTGGGCAGGCGCGTACCGGGTGCTGGCCGCCAGCGTCCGCACCTACGACCGCGAGCGGACGAGCGCTGCGGTCGACGCTGTCGTGCAGGCCGTCGGCGACGGCAGGCTCGGGAGCGTCGGGACCGGCGAGACCTGGAGCTGGGCGCTCGCGATCCTCACGGTCGTCGGCGCCGTCGCCCTGTTCGTCCTCCGCGAAGGGCGCTGGGCGGTCTTCTCGTTCGCCGTCTCCCTCGCGCTGTTCGCCCTTGCGGCCGACACCACGCTCGGCGCGCGCGACCTGCTCCGGCCCTGGTACGCGGACGTGGTCCGTCTCGCCGGGCTGGTCCCGATCTTCGGTGCCCTGCTGGCGGGTGCGGGGCTCGTCGGTGGTGCGGTCCTCGTCGGCCGCCTCGTGGCACGACGGCGATCCGCGGACGCCGGTCGCGCGACCGCGGCCGTCGCGGTGGTGCTCGTGGCCCTGTTCGTCGTCGGCAGCGGCTGGCTGCGGGTCGACGAGCGCACCCGTGAGGTCGCCGGCGGCTACGCGGCGCCGATCTACGGGAACGCGACGAACATCCTCACGTCTGCCGAGGAGCTCGACATGCTCGAACGGCTCGCCGAAGAGCTTCCCGACGGCGCCCGGATCCTCGGGGACCCGTTCACCGGGAGCGCCCTCGCCTACGCCGTGGGTGGGGTCGACGTCGTCTACACGCACGTGCGGGGCTCCTGGGAGCCCGACGCCGCCTACCTCGGGCGGCACTTCGCGGACATCGAGACCGACCCGGCCGTGTGCGAGGCGCTCGGACGCCTCGGGGTCCGCTACCTGTACATCGACCCGGACCTCTACTTCGTGGGCCACGCGGCGCACGACCTCTACCGAGGCCTGGGCTCCGAGCTGCCCGAAGGAGACTTCACCCTGGTCGACGAGGGCGGCAGCGCCGCCGTGTACGAGATCGACGAGTGCGGGTGAGAGACTTCCGGGGCCGGGACGACGAGGTCCCGCGCAGCGTCGCCGGTGGCCTACACTCGGGCGACCACGAACACAGGAGGACATCACTTCGATGGTGAAGAAGTTCGGCCTCGGCGCGTCGAGAGGCCGCCGGGTCATCTACCTCGTCACGACGGCGGGGCATCCCAACTACGGCGACGAGATCATCGTCCGTCGATGGCTTCGCCTTCTCGCGCGGACCGAGCCCGACGCCGACGTCTGGATCGACACTCCCGCCCCGGGGCCGAGCGCCACCCTCTTCGCCGACGCCCACCCCCGGCTGCGGACCACGGACACGCTCTACCGCCTGTGCTGGGAAGCCCCGAGCGACAAGCCGAGGGACGTGGCGGACTTCGTCCGCCGCGCGCTCTCGGAGCCCGGTGAGGCGCCCCGATGGATCCCCGGCATCGAGCTCTTGCGGACGGTCGACGTCCTGCACGTCGTCGGCGGCGGGTACGTCAACACGATCTGGCCGCGCCACCTCGGCCTCGTCGCGGGTGCCGCCTGGGTGTCCGAGAACACGAGGGCGCGCGTCGGCGCGACCGGTCTGGGACTCCTGCCGTGCACGGACGACGCGCTCGACGTCTGGCGCGCGTCGGCGCCACGGTTCGACGTGCTCACGGTGCGGGACGCGGCGTCGGCCGAGCTCCTCGCGGGTATCGGACGCCCCACGACCCCGGCGCCGGACGACGTCTTCCTCGGGGGCCTCGCGACGGCGTACGACCGCCGCGCGCGGCGGTCGCCCGACCTCATGGTCTGCGTCCAGTCCGACATGTACGACGGTGATCTGGACCGGGTGACCGACTACGTCCGCGGCGTCCTGCGGAGCTGGAACGCGTCCTCGCGCTCCGTCGGCTTCGTGGAGTGCATCCCGAGAGGCGACCGCCGGATCTACGACGCGCTGCGCCACGAGTTCGCGCACGCGCGCTTCTACCCGCTGTGGGAGATTCTGGCCGAGGGCCTCCCGGCTCGCGCCGGGCAGAAGTGGATCTCCTCGCGGTACCACCCCCACCTGCTCGCGGCCGCCGCGGGCGCCGAGGGGATCGCGCTCAGCCTGAGCAACGACTACTACGGCATCAAGCACGCCGCCGTGACGGCCCTGGGCTCGGGATGGACGGTCGCGTCGCTCGACGACGCGTCGCCCGCCGCGGGCGGGCCGGGCGACCTGCCGGTCCGCGCCGAGTCCTACGCGCGGGACCTCCTCGAGACGGCACGGCGGCTCTACCGCGCCTGAGGTTCGGGCGTGCACGCACCTGCGCGTTCACTGCGCGGGCGTCCACGGACGCCCGCGCAGCGCCGTGTGAACGTCCTGTGGGGAATCGTCGGTTCGGCACCGTGATGACTTCCCCGGCGTCGGTGCACGCTAGGCTTGGGCGGCTGCAAACCCGACTGAGGAGTGTGTGTGGACGCGGATCTTGTCGTCGTGGGATCGGGCTTCTTCGGCCTGACCGTCGCTGAGCGAATCGCCGAGGAGTACGGCCGGAAGGTCCTCGTGATCGACCGTCGCTCGCACATCGGCGGCAACGCCTACAGCGAGGCCGAGAAGACGACCGGCATCGAGGTGCACCGCTACGGTGCCCACCTCTTCCACACCTCCAACGAGCGGGTGTGGGAGTACGTGAACCGCTTCACCGCCTTCACGAGCTACGTCCACCGCGTCTACACGACGCACCAGGGCGAGGTCTTCCCGATGCCGATCAACCTCGGGACGATCAACCAGTTCTTCCGCTCCGCGCACGGACCCGACGCCGCGCGCGCGCTGGTCAAGGAGCTCTCGGCCGAGCTCGACGGGAAGAAGCCGGAGAACCTCGACGAGCAGGGCGTCTCCCTCATCGGTCGCCCGCTGTACGAGGCGTTCATCCGCGACTACACCGCCAAGCAGTGGCAGACGGACCCGCGCGACCTCCCGGCGTCGATCATCTCGCGCCTGCCCGTGCGCTACACGTACGACAACCGCTACTTCAACGACACGCACGAGGGCCTGCCCGTCGACGGTTACACGGCGTGGATCGAGCGGATGGCGGACCACAAGAACATCGAGGTCCGCCTCGGCGTCGACTTCTTCGACGAGTCGCAGCCCGTCAGCAAGGGCAACGTCGTCGGGAACGTCCCCGTCGTGTACACGGGCCCGGTGGACCGCTACTTCGACTACGCCGAGGGCGACCTGTCGTGGCGCACGCTCGACTTCGAGGAGGAGGTGCTCCCGGTCGGCGACTTCCAGGGCACCCCCGTCATGAACTACGCGGATGCCGACGTGCCCTACACGCGCATCCACGAGTTCCGCCACTTCCACCCCGAGCGCGACTACCCGTCGGACAAGACGGTCATCATGCGCGAGTTCTCACGTTTCGCGGAGAAGGCGGACGAGCCCTACTACCCGGTGAACACGGCTGCCGACCGCGAGCGTCTCCTCGCGTACCGCGACCTCGCCGCCGGCGAGAAGGACGTCCTCTTCGGCGGGCGTCTCGGGACCTACAAGTACCTCGACATGCACATGGCCATCGGGGCCGCGCTGTCGATGGTGGACAACAAGCTCGCGCCCCACTTCGGCACGGGCGCAGGCATCGAGAGCGGGGGAGTGGACGCATGAGCACCCTTGTCGAGGCGGTCGGCCACGACGCCCGGACCGAGGAGTCGCGGCGGGTCGTGCACCGCTTGGTCATGCCGGTCGAGGGCGACCTCGACGTCCTCCCGCTCTACGTGGACTTCGACCCCGCGCACGGCCAGGTCTACGAGGGCGACGACATGTCCGAGCGGCCGTTCGTCCCGCGGCGCGACCTCGACCCGAACGTGATGGCGGGCCGGTACGGCGCGCACCTCGCCGAAGGAACCTCGGTCTCCTTCGGGACCTACTTCAACGCGTTCCCGGCCTCGTACTGGCGCCGCTGGACCGTCGCGACGTCGGTCCGTCTCTCCGTGACGCTCGACGCGCCCGCGACGATCTCGGTGTACAAGTCGAACGCCCGTGGCATCCAGCAGCGTGTCGAGCTCCTGGACGCGGAGGCGGGCACGGCGGAGTTCGACCTCACGCTCGCCCCGTTCGGCGATGGCGGGTGGTACTGGTTCGACCTCTTCGCGAAGTCGGGAGACGTCGACCTGGTCTCCGCGGAGTGGAGCGTCGCGCAGCCCGACTCCGTCACCCAGGGCACGGCGTCGATCGGGATCACGACGTTCAACCGCCCCGACTACTGCGTGGCACAGCTCGACCGGCTCGGGTCCGACCCGTCGCTCTCCGAGCTCATCGACCGTGTCTACGTGGTCGACCAGGGAACCCAGCTGGTGCAGGAGGAGTCTGGGTACACCGAGGCTGCCGAGACCCTCGGAGACCGGCTCCAGGTCGTCCGACAGGGCAACCTCGGTGGCTCGGGCGGGTTCGCCCGCAGCATGTTCGAGACCCTTCAGGCCAACGAGAGCACCTATGTCCTGCTCCTCGACGACGACATCGTCTCGGAGCCGGAGGGCATCGCCCGGGCGATCGCCTTCGCCGACTTCGCCCGCAAGCCGACCCTCGTGGGCGGGCACATGTTCTCGATCTACGAGAAGTCGGTGCTGCACACGTACGGCGAGAAGGTCAACCCGTACCGGTTCTTCTGGGGACCGGTGAGCGGCACGGACGAGGCGCACAACTTCGCGAACTTCTCCCTCCGCTCGACGTCCTGGCTCCACCGCCGCGTCGACGTCGACTTCAACGGTTGGTGGATGTGCCTCATCCCGACCAGCGTCGTCCGCGAGATCGGCCTCTCGCTCCCCGTCTTCATCAAGTGGGACGACTCGGAGTTCGGTCTGCGCGCGCGGGAGGCGGGGTACCCGACGGTGTCGCTGCCCGGCGCGGCGGTCTGGCACGTGCCGTGGACGGACAAGGACGACACGATCGACTGGCAGGCGTACTACCACCAGCGAAACCGGTGGCTGGCCGCGCTGCTCTACTCGCCCTACGAGCGTGGGGGGTCCCTCCCGCGGGAGAGCTTCCAGGTCGACGTGAAGCACCTCCTCTCCCTGCAGTACTCGGCGGTCGACCTGCGCCTGCGGGCGCTCGAGGACCTGCTCAGCGGACCGCAGCACCTCCACGCCACGATCGGCACGAAGCTGCCGGAGATCCGCCGCATCCGCGGGGAGCACTCCGACGCGGTCGTGAGCAAGGACCCCGCGGCGTTCCCCGAGCCCCGGCCGGTCCGCCCGCCGCGGCGAGGCAAGGAGCCGCAGGTCCCCAAGGGCCTCGCCAAGGGTCTCGTGTCCGCGCTCACGGGCGCGGCGCGTCAGCTCCGGCCCGTGAAGCCCGAGGCCGCGGGACGCCCTGAGGCGTCCGTCCCCGCGATGGACGCGCGGTGGTGGCGGCTCTCCCACCTCGACTCGGCGGTCGTGACCTCGGCCGACGGTACCGGTGCCTCCTGGTACCAGCGCGACCCGGAGTCCTTCCGGAGCTATCTCGCGCGCAGCGCGGACCTGCACCGGCAGCTCGTCACGCGCTGGCCCGAGCTGCGAGAGCTCTATCGTGCAGAGGCACCGGCGTTCACGTCGCCGGACGCCTGGGAGAAGACCTTTGAACGGAACTCGGTTGAGGAGCACTGAGCTGGCGCGGAGCAAGGGCGAGACCGGTGAGCTCACGGTCCCGGGACGCAGCCGGGGGCTGCTGGACGTCCTCGAGAGGCGGTTCCTGCTCCGCCTGATCGTCCGCAAGGAGCTGCGCGTCCGCTACCGGGGGTCTGCGCTCGGGATGGCCTGGTCGTACGTCAAGCCGGCGATCCAGTTCGTCGTCTACTTCGTCGCCCTCGGTGTCTTCCTGCAGCTTCGGGACTCGATCCCCGACTACGCGGTGTACCTCTTCTCGGGCATCGTGGTGATGAACTTCTTCGGTGAGGGCTTCTCCAACGCAACGCGCTCGATCGTGTGGAACGCACCCCTGATCAACAAGATCTACCTCCCGCGAGAGCTCTTCCCGGTCGCGTCGCTCTACGTGTCCGCCGTGCACTTCTTCCCGCAGCTGGTGGTGCTGCTCGTCGCCGCGGTCATCGGTGGCTGGCAGCCTCGACCTACCGAACTGCTTGCAGGACTGCTCGGGTTCGTCATCGTCGCGGTCCTTGCGCTGGGTCTCGGGCTCCTGTTCGGCGCGGCAAACGTCTACTTCCGCGACGCCGAGAACTTCGTCGACCTGATCGTCATGGTCGCGACGTGGGCCTCGCCGGTCCTCTACACGTGGGGCCGCGTACAGCAGGCCGTGCCCGACTGGTTGTTCGTCGTCTACCAGCTCAACCCGCTGACCTCGGCGGTGGAACTCTTCCACTACGCCTTCTGGTACGGCGGTACGGGGAGGCCCGAGCTCATGCCGGACGGCTACGCCCCCATTCCCGACCATCTCTGGGCCTTCGCAGGCGGGGCGCTCGGCATCTCGATCCTCGTCCTGCTCATCGGACAGACCGTCTTCCGGCGCCTCGAGGGGCGCTTCGCCCAGGAGCTGTGATGACGACGTACATCGATGTCTCGGGGATCTCCAAGCGCTTCACGCTCCGCCACAACCGCTCGCTCAAAGAGCTCACGGTCGCGATGGTTCGCAAGAAGGACCTCTCCGACACCTTCCTTGCTCTGGACGACGTCTCGTTCGAGGTCAAGGAGGGCGAGTCCGTCGCACTCCTCGGATTCAACGGCTCTGGGAAGTCGACGCTCCTCAAGCTCATCTCGGGTGTCCTGCGCCCCGACACGGGTTCCGTCCGCACGCGCGGGCGCGTCGCTGGGCTCATCGAGGTCGGCGCTGGCTTTCACCCGGATCTCACAGGTCGGGAGAACGTCTACCTCAACGGTGCGATCCTCGGGATGTCGGAGTCCCAGATCGACGCGGCGTTCGACGAGATCGTCGCGTTCAGCGAGATCGAGCGCTTCATCGACACCGAGGTGAAGTTCTATTCCTCCGGCATGTTCCTGAGGCTCGCCTTCTCGGTCGCGGTCCACTCCGACCCCGAGGTCTTCCTCGTGGACGAGATCCTCGCAGTCGGCGACGAACCGTTCCAGAAGAAGTGCCTCGCGCGCATCAAGGAGCTCAAGGCGGAGGGGCGGACGCTCGTCATCGTCAGTCATGACCTGGACATGGTCGCCCGGCTCTGCGAGCGGGGCATCCTGCTCGAGAAGGGCGTCATGACGATGGACGACTCCGCGACCAAGATCGTGGAGTCGATGCGGGGATGAGCACCGTCGCGGAGGACACGGCGACTCGCGGGGAGAGCCCTCGGGTCGTCCGGGAGAGCCCGTGGTGGTCGATCGGTGCCGTCGTGGCCGTGATGGTCGCGGCGTGCATCCCGCTGGTCTTCAACCGTCGGTTCTACTTCGCCGACGACACCCAGGCCGGCGCGTACGGCATCTGGGTCGCGATCGGCCGTGGGCTCCGCGACGGGAGCCTCCCGTTCTTCGAGCCGTCCCGCTGGATGGCGGGCAACTACGTGGCCGAGGGCCAGTGGGGCCTGTTCAACCCCCTCATCTGGCTCATCGGGTGGGTCGCGAGCGGCTCGTCGGACGCGGTCGTCGTCAGCACGATCGTCAAGATCGTGACCCTGGGGGTCGCCGCGGGAGGCATCTACTTGCTCGCGCGCTCCTACCGCGCGAGCGCCATGTGGTCGGCCATCGGAGCCTTCCTGACGCCGCTCGCGGGTTTCACCACGTACATCGACGCGGCGTCCTGGGTGACGTCGCTCTTCGTGTGGGCCCTCCTGCCATGGGCGTGGTGGGGCCTGCGGCGCACGCTGCTCCAGGGGGGCAACCCCCTCGTGCCCTTCGTGGCCGGGTACTTCCTGGTGACCGTGGGCTACGTGCACGGCACCCTGATGCTGTGCTTCGTGATCGCCGGCGTGCTCCTCGAGGGCGTCGTGGCCCGACGATGGCGCGACACCGTCCGTGTCCTCGCGGTCGGGATCGCGCTGGGGCTGGTCGCGGTCGCGGTCTATCTGCCCAGCATCCTGACCGCGCCCGTCACCGCACGCAGCGACGACGAGATCCTCAACACCAACTTCATGTCGCCCGACCTGTCGGGCCTCGCGACGGGTGCGACGCCTCTCGCCCTGCCGTGGATGTCGGGGTTCTGGGCGCCGCCCGTCGCCGCGCCCCTGATGTACGTCTCGTGGCTCCTGCCGCTCGTCGTCCTCGTCGTGCCGAGCCGGGCCTGGCCGGTGCTGCGGCAGATGGCTGCCGCCGGCGTCGTCGGTGTGGTCGCCTCCGTGCTCACCTTCGGCCCGAGCGACATGGGTCCCCTGCGGTTCCCGGCACGCGTCCTGCCGTACCTGGTCCTCGTCATCATGATCGTCGTCGTCGTCCTGCTGAGCAGGGCGGCGACGAGACCCACGCCCGCACGGATCCGGGCGGCCGTGCTCCTCGTCGTCGCGGGCGGAGCGTTCGCGTGGTTCGAGAGTCCCACCTGGTGGAAGGTCCTCGGTCTCGGCGTGGTCCTGGCCGGGGCGGGCGTCGTGGGATGCCTCGTCCTGATGAGGCGTTCGCCCGGGTCTCGCACGTGGTTCGTGGGCTCGGTGCTGCTCGTCACTGCTGCCGTCGGGGTGGCGCAGCACCACTACTTCCCTCGGTCCCCGCTGCCCGACTTCGGCCTTCCGGCGAACGTTGCGGCCTACGAGGACGCGTTGGCGGGTGTCGAGGGCGACGTCATGACCCTGGGACGGCCGAGCTTCGCCGGCGACTGGTGGCGTGACACGCTCTACGCCAACGCCTGGTACCTCAACGACACCACGGTCGTGAACGTGTACTCGCCCGTGGCGCACCAGGCCTTCAGCGAGGACCTCTGCGTGGACCCGCACGGGGTCGTCTGCTGGGAGACGGTCGAGACGCTCTTCGAGACCGACCCCGCGACCGGGTCGCCCGTCGCTGACCTGCTCTCCTTGAGCGCGGTCCAGATCCTCCCGCGCGCGGACGTGCCGGACGACGTGGACTCGGTCGAGCGTGCGGACCCGTTCAGCTTTGCGGAGCCGCCGACGGGATGGACCGAGCGCCCCGGCGACGGGTCCAGCCGCGTCTGGGTCCGAGACGCTGCGCTCCCCTCGGCGGGCGGCATCTCGTGGACCAGCCCGGGCACCGAGGTGAGCGACGTCGACGTGTCGAAGACGACCGTGCGCTTTCGCGTCGACTCGGTCCCGGCAGGCGGTGGCCAGGTCGTCCTGTCACGACTCGACTGGCCGGGGTACAGCGTCGACGGCGGCGAGCTCGCTCCGTCCGTACGGGGGTACCTCTTGACCGTCGATGTCGACGACGCGGCGGCCGGCAGCGTCGTCACGGTGTCCTTCACGCCCCCGGGCTGGACGATCGGACTCGTGAGCATCGCGCTCGCCACGGCCGGGATCCTGGTCTGGGGAGCGTGGTCCGCGCTCGCGGCTCGCCGACGGCGGGCTCGAGTCGGAGGTGGCAGGGCGGTGTCGACGGCCGAGGAGCCGCTCAGCTGATCGGTGCACCCTGGGGGAGACGACCGATCGCTCGGTCGGAGAGGGTGACGATCAGCGGCGTGCCGTGGCCGGCGTTGAGCCGGACGAGAGCGTTCCACGACTGCACAGGTCGCAGCGTGCTGCCTTCGCCGACGTAGACCGTCGCCGCCGATCCCTTGAGGAAGAGAGGGCCGGCGGCCGGGGTCGGACCGGCGGCAGGCAGCCGCGCGCACGTGGCCGCGGACAGCGTCGTGACAGGCACGACGGCGGGGTCGGCGACCCCTCGGGCGACGAGGCGACCGGACACCCCGACGAGCACCCGGTCACCGCACCGCACGACGGGTGAGAGGGGGCGCGCCGAGGCGTTGTACGAACGCATCGTCGCCGCGGGGACCGTCGTATGGCTCCGCGAGAGGCCCAGTGCGGCGACGTCGGCGAACGACTCGACGTGGACGACGTCGGCCAGACCGTTGACGAGGTACACCTCGGGCGTCCCCTCGCCCTTGACCAGGCGCCCCGGCGCGGTCCACGCGCCCGTGCGCCGGGGGGCCGCGGAGATGAGGCTGGCCGCGACCGTGAGGATCCGCGGGTTCGTCCCGGCGAACGACTGAAGCTCCTGCCACGTGCCGACCGACCGTCGTTGCGCGGATCCGCCGACCGTCTCCACGGCCCAGACCGTGGTGCCGGTCGGTGCCTTGACGAAGAACGGCGCGTTCACCGCCGGACGTACCGGGAGAAGAGCCGCGACCGCGGGCGAGAGCACGACCCCGGCGGGCGATCCCGGCGGCGCGGGGACCAGGCCGTCACGGGTCAGGATCGAGGGCGACCCGGTCGCGGACGCACGGACGTAGAGGCCGATCGGGGCGCCGGTGGCGATCTTGTCGAGGCTCGCCGCGTCGAGCGTGCTGACGGCGAGCTGACGCAGGCCGGTCCCCGTCCGGACGTCGTCGGCGAGCGCGTGCTTCCCCGACGACATCAGGAGCCACGAGCTCGTCGTCCCCCGGGCCGTCACCACGACGTCGGGGCGTACGACGGGCGCGGCGACGGCGAGCGACGCGACCACCACGTCCGGGACGGTCGCCTGGCTCGCCGGGATGCCCGCTGCGACGCGGGACTGCTCGTCGAGGATCTCCCTCTTCGCGGCACCTTCGACCACGTAGGACCGGCCGCCGGTCGTCCTGACGGACGAGCCGAGAGAGACGCCGGTCGCGAACTCGGCCACCTGGGAGGCAGTGAGGTCGACGTACGCGGTCGTGCAGGACGACCCGGACCAGCGCACGACCACGTCGCAGGACGGGAAGTGGTACTTGACCCCCCGGGCGACCCAGTAGATGGCGCCGTCCGACTCGTCGCGCACGACGCGCCCGAGCGCCGGACCGGCGCCGTACCGGGCGAGCAGAGCCGACGAGACGTAGCCGACGGGTCCCAGACGCCCGACGTACTCGTTGTAGACGGAGAGGTCCGGCACAGGGTGCCGGCGCGCTCCCGAGAGCAGGTAGACCTGCGGGTCGGCCTCGGTGCGGACCAGGGAGCTGCCCGTCGCCGGGTCCCCGAACCAGTCGGTGAAGAGGCGCCAGAAGTTGCGGTTGCCGTACGCGGAGCACGCGTCTCCCGACCCGTAGAGGTTGGCCAGAGCGGCGGTGTTCGGCTGGTAGGGCGTGTAGATGTAGAGCGCCGCCGTCGCCTGGTTCTCGATGTAGACCTGCGAGCTGCCGCACGACGCGTCGGGGTTGTACCGGATCGTGTTCGTGCGCCCGGCCTGGTACCCGTACCGGGTGGCGTTCTGGCGGTAGACGAGGAACTGACGAGCGGCTCGGTACACCTGGTTGGAGAAGCCGTAGTACTCCGTGTTGCACGGCGCGGTGTCCGGGCAGCCGAATCCCATGGCGGCCTGGTAGGACCTGGTCGTCGGTCGCGTCCGCGTGACCAGGCTGTTCTCCTTCTCGAGCATGACCAGCAGGACCCGCGGATTGATCTCGCACGCCGTGGCGACCTTGCGCAGGATGCGCGCCGCGGACTCGTTGCTCGCTCCCGAGTACTGCCAGCAGAGGCCGTTCTCCAGGGGGCGGGTGGTCGTCGACTCCCGGTAGTCCTTCAGGCACGGCATCTCTCCGGCGGTGCAGCCGGAACCTCGCGACGTGAGGAATGCCTGGATCTCGGCCTCCGTCATCGTGCCGTGGTCGTAGAAGACGGCATCGGAGATGATCGCACCCGGCCGAAAGCTCGACGCGACGGCGGCCTCCGCGCGGGAGGGGGCGACGAGCATCGGGGCGACGAGTCCCAGGGCGGTCACGAGGACCACGACCCACGTCGCCAGGGACCGGTCGGTGGCCGCTCTCACGGGGCCTCGACAGTCGTCCACGGGCTGCTGCCCTCGCTGGCGGCGGACCGGTAGACCACCCGGACGGACCACGGCCCGGCTCCGAGCCCGGTGACAGCGACCCGGAGCGGGGCGCACCACGTCACGGAGGCGTCGGGCGACGACGGGGCGTCCGCGCTCGTCCCGTGCGCGCGGCCGTCGGAGAGCTCGAGCGTGCAGGTCCCGCCCGTCTCCACCACCGGCGCGTAGGCGTTGACGACGACCGCGTCACCGTCGACGCCCGCCCAGGAGATCTCGGGCACGACCTCGACGGTCGCCCTTCCCGTGGACCCGGGTCGTTCCGGGGCTCCCGGGTCGTCACCGTCGGGCTCGGGCTCGGGCTCGGGCTCGGGGTCCGGGTCGTCGGGCGCCCTGCCCTCGCCGGTCGTGGGCGGGGTGGTCGGCGGCGCGGGCTCGGGTGACGCCGGACCGGGAGAGGGCGACGTCGGCGGAGCCGGGTCGGCCGTGGTCCCGGACGAGCCGGTCGTCGACGAGGACGGAGCGGTGGACGCGCCCGACGAGCACGCGCCCAACGCGACGGTCGCGCTCGTGAGGAGCGCGACCGCGAGAGCTGTGCGGGTGCGTGCGGCGGAGGTCATCGCCTACGACGTTAACCGCGCGGTCAGGATCCGGCGCGAGGAACGAGCCTGGGGTGGCGGACCCCGCCGGGGTCGGTCAGTCGTTCGGCAACGGACGCATCCGCTTGCCCAGGGCGGCGTACGCGGCCCGTCGCTGGAGCGCGACGAGCTTCGCCATGCGGTCCCCACGACGCACGTCCGCGTCGCTGATCACGGCGGGAGCGAGCCGCCGCGCGAGGCGGTGGAACTCGGCCGCCTCCTCGGCCTGGGCCTTCATGAGCCGGACCGACCACTGGCTCGCGCTCACCCGGAAGGCCGCGAGGGGGCGTCGTAGTGCCACCACGTCGCCCGTGACCATCACCGGCGCGTACGACCCCGCATCGATGTAGTAGCGCAGGTCCTGCCACCAGCCCGCGTCACGCAGAGCCTCGGTGCGCAGCAGCACGCACGCGGGCTCCCCGAAGATGTTCGTCCCGGAGCGCACGGTGGCTCGCAGCGCCTCGGCACCGGGCGTGACACCGTCGAGCGCGTCCAGGCCGCGCCCTCGGAGGAACACGTCCCCCCGGGCGTCCACCAGGTCGCGCTGAGAGGCGACCATCACCGCGTTGTCGCCCGCGGCGTCGATCGCGGCCACCTGCTCGGCGAGCATGGTCGGGCGCAGCAGGTCGTCTCCGCACACGAGCTTGATGAGCTCGCCCCGTGCGAGCTCGCTGACGCGGTTCCAGTTCCTGCGGGCGCCGCCGCCCTGCTCGGTCCGCTCGAGCCGGACGCGGGGGTCGTCGCCGAACTGCTGGAGCTTCTCCCAGGTGTCGTCCTGAGACGTGTGGTCCGACACGACGAGCTCGAAGTCCGTGTACGTCTGGTCGAGGACGGAGCGCACGGTCTGCTCGACGTACTCCCCGTTGTTGTACGCGGGGACGACGACTGACACGCGGGGGCTCATGCTTCGTACTCCTCAGACTTCTGGGGCTGGTCAGGTGCGGTCTTCTTGCGGCGGAAGGAGAAGCCCTTGTGGCCGAAGTAGCTGATCAGGGCCGTCACGCAGGTGATCAACAGCTGCGCCGGAATGGGCGCGAGCCCGAGCAGCTCGACCACGAACGGGAGGGCGACGACGTTGACTCCGAGCGCCGCCAGGTTGACGACCTCGAACCGGGCGAGGTCCAACCACACGTGCCCGGTCACCCTGAAGACGAACTTGCGGTACAGCACGAACGCGCAGAGGACCGCCGCGACGTGCGCGCACACCAGGCTCGCCATGTACCCGTAGGTGCCGAGGTGGTCGCGGAGGAGCAGCTCGAAGAAGATGAACCACGCCGTCCCGAGGAGAGTGTTGAACCCGCCGACGATGAGGAAGGCGACGCGCTGGTCCTTGACGATCCGGAAGAGCGGGCCCAGAGTGCCTTCCATGCCGGCGGGGGGCCGTATCGCGGTCTCTTCGCTCGTCGGCGGCTCAGGGTCCATGACCATCGAGCGCGGGTCCTCTTCTCGGATTCACGGGGGCGGGGCATCGAGGCGGCGATGTTCGACAGCCGGACGATGAGCCGGGACCCAACGACTATAGTCTCCACCGTGACGAACGAAGGCACGGCTGCTGCGCCGCACCGGATATCGGTCGTCGTCCCGGTATACCAGGGCGAGCGCACCCTCCCACCCCTGTTGGAGGAGATCGAAGCACTGACCTCACCCTTCGTCACCCCCGGGGGAGCGGACGCGGTCGTCGCGGAGGTCTTCCTCGTGCACGACCACGGGCCCGACGGGTCGGCGGAGACGATCAGGTCGCTCGCCGCACGCTACGACTTCGTCCGTCCGGTGTGGCTCAGCCGCAACTTCGGACAGCATGCGGCCACCCTTGCCGGGATGGCGTCGTCGGGCGGGGACTGGATCGTCACCCTGGACGAGGACGGTCAGCACGACCCCGCGGAGATGACAGGCCTGCTCGACGCGGCCCTGAGCGAGCGGGCCGACGTCGTCTACGGCAAGCCGACGAACCAGCCCCCGCACAGCGCGTTCCGCAACATCACGTCGCGCGGTTCGAAGAAGGTCATCGAAGCCCTCGCGGGGAGCACCGACACCTCGCTCTACCAGAGCTATCGCCTCGTCCTCGGCGAGATCGGTCGGTCGGTCGCGGCGTACGCAGGACCGAACGTGTACCTCGACGTCGCGCTCGGCTGGGTCAGCGGCAAGGTCGCCACGGCTCCGGTCACCCTGCGTGACGAGGGGGAGAGGCAGTCCGGCTACTCGCTGCGCCGTCTCCTGTCGCACTTCTGGCGCATGGTCCTTTCCAGCGGGACGCGAGGGCTCCGGATCGTGAGCGGACTCGGTGCGCTGTGCGGTGTCGCCGGGATCGTCGTCGCCATCGCACTCGCCATCTCGCGGATCGTCGGCGGTCCCGTCGCGGAGGGCTGGACGTCGCTCATCGTGGTCATCCTTCTCGGCACGGGCGCGATCCTCTTCGCGCTCGGGATCATCGCCGAGTACATCGGCGTCGCGGTAAACATGGCGATGGGCCGGCCCCTCTACCTGATCGTCTCCGACCCGGCTCGTGGCCCGCTCGGCAGGGGGGGCCGCGCGAGGTGACGACGGGGTCTCCGACGCTCGTCGTCGGTGCCCGAGGACTCCTCGGGAGCGCGGTACGCCGGAGCGCGGCCGCCCGGGCGATCCCGGTCGTCGCCGCGGCGATCGACTGGTCCGGGCCCGGTTCCGCCGCGCGTGACCTCTCTCGAGCGGTCGACGACGTCGTCGGCCGGGCGGGCGACGGCGGGTGGAGCCTGGTGTGGTGCGCCGGCGCCGGGGTGACGGCGTCCACGGACGAGGCGCTCGCTGCCGAGATCGAGGTCATGCGGTCTTTCACCGACGACCTCCGCAGGCGGCCGGCGGAGCAGCTCGAGCGGTGCACGCTGTTCTTCGCGTCGTCGGCGGGAGGCCTGTACGCCGGTGCGGACGCGCCGCCGTTCACCGAGCTCACGGCGCCGGCCCCCCTGGCGCCGTACGGACGTGCGAAGCTCATGGCGGAGGAGATCTTCTCGGAGCTCGCCGCGGTGGGCGTGCGCGTGGTCCTCGGGCGCATCTCGAACCTCTACGGCCCGGGGCAGAACCTGGCGAAGCCGCAGGGGCTCATCTCCCAGCTCTGCCTCGCCCACCACCTCGCCCGGCCGATCGGCATCTACGTCTCGCTGGACACGCTCCGGGACTACATCTACGTCGACGACTGCGCGGACCTCGTGCTCGATGTCGTTGCTCGCGCCGCCTCGAGCGAGGCGGGCGCCGTTCCGGTCACCAAGATCCTCGCCTCGCAGGCGTCCGTGACGATCGCGGCGATCATGGGTGAGCTGCGCGCGATCTACAAGCGGAAGCCGCAGGCCGTCCTCGCTGCGTCGCCCCTCGGCGCGCGACAGGCGCGTGACCTCCGCTTCCGTTCCGTGGTCTGGTCGGACCTCGACGAGCGTGCGCTCACGCCTCTGCCGGTCGGGATCGCGGCGACCGGGGAGGACATCGGTCGATCGCTGCGCCGGCTCGGTCCGGCCTGACGGCGTCCGACCGGCGGCGGGTCGGATCGGCTAGATTGGGTCGCCGCGCCCACGACCTCGTCCGTCTGGGCGGTCGCCCAGACACGCCAAGGAGAGATCCATGAAGGTCCTCGTGACCGGCGGTGCCGGATTCATCGGTGCCAACTTCGTCCAGCAGACGGTGCGCGAGCACCCCGAGCACGACGTCACGGTGCTGGACGCCTTGACCTACGCCGGCGACCGGAGCTCGCTCACGCCCGTCGCGGAGCACATCGAGTTCGTCGAGGGCAGCATCACCGACGCCGGGACGGTCGACGACCTGGTCCGCGAGGCGGACGTCGTGGTGCACTTCGCCGCGGAGTCCCACAACGACAACTCCCTCGACGACCCGTCGCCGTTCGTCCAGACGAACGTCGTCGGGACGTTCACGCTGCTCGAGGCGGTACGTCGGCACAAGGTGCGCTTCCACCACATCTCGACCGACGAGGTCTACGGAGACCTCGAGCTCGACGACCCGGCGAAGTTCACACCGACCACGCCCTACAACCCGTCGAGCCCCTACTCCTCCACGAAGGCAGGGAGCGACCTGCTGGTCCGCGCGTGGGCGCGCTCGTTCGGCATCGAGGCGACCATCTCGAACTGCTCGAACAACTACGGCCCATACCAGCACGTCGAGAAGTTCATCCCGCGCCAGATCACCAACCTCATCGACGGTGTGCGCCCCCGGCTCTACGGGGCGGGTCTCAACGTCCGCGACTGGATCCACGTCGAGGACCACAACTCGGCGGTCTGGGCGATCATCGAGAAGGGGCGTCCCGGCGAGACCTACCTCATCGGTGCCGACGGCGAGGAGTCCAACCTCGAGGTGGTGCGGACGCTGCTCGAGATCTTCGGTCGCGAGGCCGACGACTTCGACCACGTGAACGACCGCCCCGGGCACGACCTGCGGTACGCGATCGACTCGACGAAGCTGCGCGAGGAGCTCGGCTGGGCACCTCGCTACGTCGACTTCCGCAGCGGGCTCGAGGCGACGGTGCGCTGGTACCAGGAGAACGAGGCGTGGTGGCGACCCTCGAAGGAGGCCGTCGAGGCGAAGTACGCCGCGGTCGGTCAGTGAGCGCACCCACGTTGTCGGCGGCCCCGGAGCGCGCGGTCACCGGGACCGCACGGACCAGCTGGTGGGCGGCAGCGGGCGCGGCGACACTCGCGGCCCTCGTCCACCTCGTCCTGCACGTCGGGCCCTTCGTCTCGCAGAAGGGCTGGAACCTCAGCTCGTTCCGCAGCTACTACTTCTACGACCAGCTCTCCTACCTCGGGATCGCGCGGAACTGGTCGCTCGGGGCGCGGGGTGACTTCGAGCCGTTCACCAGGACGGGGAGCAGCCCCTACCCCGACCTCTACTACCGCGCCGTCGGCTGGCTGTGCGAGGTCACCGGGCTCGATCCCGTGGCGATGTGGACGATCCTCGGCGCGCTGCTCCAGGCCCTGCTGGTGGTCGGGGTGGGGCTCGTCACTGTCGCGGTGACACGCCGGTGGTGGACTGCGCTCCTGGCCCCGCTGCCGTTCCTCGTCGGCACGTTCGCCGCGCTCACCCAGGGCGACTGGAAGACCACGCTCGACTCGCACGCGGTGCTCTGGGGTCCCTTCGGCGTCCTCTTCACCGCCAACGGCGAGTCCGCCGCCCTGTGCCTCGCCGGCGGAGCGCTCCTCCTGCTCGTCCTGGTCGCTACGGGCCATCCCGCGTCGCGCCGCGGCCGGTACGCGGTCGTGCTCGTGGCGGCGCTCCTGGTCGGGCTCACGGGTCAGATGCAGACCTACACGTTCCTCTGCACGGTCTTCGTCATCGCCTACGCGGCCGCGACGTACGGCGTCGTCTCGTCGAGGCGTCCGGCCGTCTGGGCGCTGGTGTCGGCGGGAGGCATCGGCCTCGTCTGGGTCCTCGGCCCGGCGCTCGCGACGGTGAGCCCGCTGGCGACGCTCGTCCTCGGGCTCGCGCCCACGATCCCGGGCCTGCTCCTGCTCGCCCGGGTGCTCGGCTGGTGGCGCGTGATCCTGCCGTGGGTCGTCGCGGTTGCGGCGGCCGCGCCCCAGCTCCTGGAGACGGTCCTCGGGATCGCTTCCGGCGATCCCTTCCTCGTCTACCGGGAGGCGTCGTCGAGCAACCTCGGTGTGCCCGGGTTCGTGGGCATCCGGTCGGGGGCAGCAGTCGTCGTCGTGATGGCCCTGGTCGTCGCGGTCGGCGTCGTCCGCAGGTCTGCGGTGCGTGTCGCCCTTCCCGTGGGCATGCTCCTCGCCTGGGGGATGGGCGCGACGAACGACCGCTGGGGCGCCAACCAGGAGCCCTACCGTTTCTGGCTCGACATCATGGTGCTCGTGTGCGTCGCGCTCGCGCCGCTCGTCGTCGAGAGCCTGATCGCCGTCGTCGGGTATGCCCGTCGTCCGGGCCGTGCCCGGGACAGGGTCGTTGCCGGAGGCGCCGCTCTGGTCGCCGTCGCCGTGCTCGTGGCGAGCATGGCCGACTTCGCGCTCTTTCGCCAGGACATCGCGGCCCGCGAACCGCTCAACTTCTACGACGGGCGCTCGGCGGCCCTCGCCCAGGTCGCCGACGCGTCACCGGGCGGGATCGTGCTGGCGGACCCCTGCGTGGACCCGTTCACCCTGAAGATCGTCTGGGGTGGTCCGGTGGCGTTCTACAACCTGGGTCTGGCGTGGCCGGAGCAGGAGCCGCAGATCCGGGAGGTGCTCGACGAGCGTGCGCAGGGCCGTCTGGATCTCGAGGCCGCTCACGCGGCCGGGATCACCGGCGTCGTCGTCGACTCCTCCTGCTCCGCCGACTGGGCGAGCGAGCTCGAGACTCACGGCGCGCAGGAGATCTCCGGGGCCACCACTCCGGACGGCGAGCACTCCCTCGCGTTGTGGCAGCTCCCGTCGACCTCCTGAGGTGGGTCACCCGGTGAGAGTGCTCCGGAACGCCCTGACCTCGTCCCACGTCGGCAGCAGCCCGGCGTCCTGCGCCGCGGCGAGGCTCGGCGCCGCGCGGTCCTTGTCCGAGAGCCGGAGCGCGAGCGGCGATCCGTCGCGAGCCGTCGTCGGCCACTCGACACCGATCGCGGGGTCGAGCGGGTCGATCTCGTGCTCCCGGCCGGGTGCGTACGGCGCGGAGCAGAGGTAGGTCACGGTCGAGTCGTCCTCCAGGGCGCAGAACGCGTGGCCCAGGCCCTGTGTGAGGTAGACCGCACGTCGGTCCTGGTCGTCCAGGAGGACCGAGTCCCAGGCACCGAAGGTGGGGGAGCCGACGCGGATGTCGACCACCACGTCGAGAACGGCACCGCGCACGCACGTCACGTACTTGGCCTGGCTGGGGGGCACGTCGGCGAAGTGGATCCCCCGCAGGACGCCGGCCCCGGACACGGAGAGGTTCGCCTGCTGGAGCTCGAAGGCATGCCCGACGGTGTCGGTGAAGGTGGCGTCCTTGAACCACTCGAGGAAGACTCCACGGTCGTCAGCGAACTGCCGCGGGGTGATCTCCCACGCGCCCTCGATGGCGAGATCTCGGATCTGCACGCCTGAACACTCCATCCTTCTGGTGCCGGATGCCCGGCTGGGCACCGATGGCAAGGGTACCGGCTAGGCTCGTGCGCGCTGTGGGAAGTCGGTCGAGCGAAGGAACGTGCATGCGGTGGTTGGTCACGGGTGGTAGCGGGATGCTCGCCACCGACGTCGCAGAGGTGGTTGGCGCGGCAGGTCACGAGGTGGTCCCGGTCGGCCGGGAGCAGCTCGACGTCACCGATGCCAGGGCCTGCGACGTGTCGGTCGCCGGCTTCGACGTGGTCGTCAACTGCGCTGCGTGGACCGACGTCGACGGCGCCGAGACGCACGAGCCCGAGGCGTTCGCCGTCAATGCCGTCGGCCCGGCGAACCTCGCCGCCGCCGCCGCGAGGGTGGGTGCGCGACTGGTCCACGTCTCGACCGACTACGTCTTCGACGGGCTGGCGCACTCGCCGTACGGGGAGAACGACCCGCTGCGCCCGGTGTCGGCCTACGGCCGCACCAAGGCCGCGGGCGAGTGGGCCGTCCGGGCGGCCGGCGGAGACCACCTCGTCGTGCGCACGGCGTGGTTGTACGGGGCGAACGGGAGCAGCTTCCCGAGGACGATCGCACGGCTCCTGGCCGAGAGGGGTGGTGTCGACGTCGTCGCGGACCAGGTGGGGCAGCCCACCTGGACCTTCGACCTGGCCCTGCTCGTGCTCCGTCTCGTCGACGCGCGCGTCCCCTCGGGCACCTATCACGGCACGTCGGGTGGTCGCGGGACGTGGCACGACCTCGCGACCGAGGTCGCGTCCAGCCTCGGTTACCCCGCGTCGGCCGTGCGGGCGACGACGAGCGACGCGTTCGTCCGGCCGGCGCCGAGGCCTGCGTACTCCGTGCTCTCCCACGACGCGCTCGCGGCCGTCGGCGTGGCGCCCATCGAGGACTGGCGCGAGCGTTGGGCGGCCGCGGCCCGCGCCGTCGTGAACGCCTGACGGCCCGGTCCCGGGTGCGTCAGATGTTCGACCCGTTCGGGAAGGCGTTGACGGCCGTCGGCGAGAGCACGGTGATCGTCGGCGCGCGCCCGCCGAAGAGCTGGACCAGCCGCGACCACGAGGTCACCCACCGCTTGCGCCCGTTCTCCATGTAATAGACGCGATCGGAGTTCGACGCCTTGACGGCGCGGGTGAGGGTCGGGCCCGCTGTCAGCGACCGGAACTGGACGCTCGTGACGTCCACCGCCGCGGCGCAGCTCGAGCCGAAGTGGGCGACGTCCGTGCACGTCGCCGCCCTCCGGCGCACGTTCCCGTCGACGAAGCCGATCTCACCGGTGCCAGGATTGCGGACGAAGCGACCGAGCGGCTTGCCGGTCCGGAGATAGCCCAGGTAGCTGTCCGCGGCGTCGGACACGCGTCCGTAGTTCGAGAGCGACGTGAGGATGCCGAAGGACGAGACGTGGTGCTTCGTCCCCCCGACGACGAGATAGATGTCCGGTCGGTAGGGCGACATCACGAAGTTGCCCGCCGCCTGGCCCCACAGCCCGGAGTACCTGGCCTGCTCGGCCTTGACCCGTCCGCGGATCTCGTCCTGCCGCACCCAGAGCGACTGTCCCGGGCACGTCGTGGAGGCGACGTCGCGATGGCCGAAGATCGTCGGCAGGTTCATCCCGTTGATGACGGTCCTGCCGCCGGCGTCCACCCCGTGGATCGTCAGCTTCCATCCGAGGAGACGGACGATGGCGTCGACGGCGGCGTTGCTCACCGTCGCCGCCTGGTAGTTGCCGAGGACCGACACCCCGACCGTCGCCGAGTTGAACCCGGCGACGTGCGCACCGGCCGTCTCCATCTCGAAGCCGCCCGAGCGGCCCTCCCAGATGCGCCCGAACTTGTCGACCAGGTAGTTGTAGCCGATGTCGCCCCAGCCCCGCGTCTGGGCGTGGTAGGCGTAGATCCCCCGAAGGATCGCGGGGACGTCCCCCTCGCCGTACGAGTTGGTCCCGGCTGTGTGATGGATGACCGCACCCTTGAAGTCACCCTGAGCCGGGCCCCACTCGCGCAGCGACTCGTCGGCGCCCCACTGGGCCCGGGAGTACATGGCCGGGGCGTTCGTCGTACCCGGGTAGCCCGTGGCGACACCGCCCCCGGGCGCGGCGAGCCCGCTTCCCGTGAGGTTCCCCGCCACGCCGGCCGACCGTCCGAAGGGGGTGGCCGACGAAGGGGAGGGGAGCCCGACGTCCGCCGAGCTCGTGCCCGGGTCGACGACGACCAGCGTCAGTTCCGAGATCTGGACTTCCGCGACGCCGCGCAGCCGCGCCTGGACGGTGTCGACGTCGCCGACCACCATCGGTGCGGTGCCCGCGGGCGTCCCTTCCGGACCAGGCTCGATCTCGACGTCGGTCCAAGGGCTCCAGTCGCCGCCGCCCCGGGAGCTCCGGATGGCCACGGTGACCCCGTCGGGTTCCGCTGGTCCGCTCCAGGTCACCCCGACCGTCGCGAATCCCTCGACCTCCGCGGTCGCCGTGAGGTCCTCGGGCTCGAGCCCGGCTGCGTCGTCCGTCGACGTCCGTGCCTGCGGACCGCTCGGCTCGGGGGCGGCGTCGAAGTCGGACTCCGTGATGACGGGCTCCACAGCCGGGGGTGCGTCCGTCTCCGAGCGGACCGCGGTGTCCACCGGTTCGGCCGCCGCAGGGGTGGCGACGAGGAACGAGACTCCCAGAGCGACCGCGCTGGCGAACGCCGCTCCTGATCGAATGCCTCTCATGCGCGTACCCCCGACTGTCCGGCGCTTCCGAGGCGCGAGTCCTGCGCCACCTGCAGCACAGTAGCCCGCAGCATCCGTGATCGCAGGGGGACGGGACGGGCGCGTCGCTCAGCGGATCGGTGCCGCCGTGTTCCCGGGTGCGACGGGGGAGGGGGCCGCGGGGCCGGGGCTCAGTCGTCCACGAGGCCGAGCAGGTAGGCGCCGTAGCCCGACTTCACGAGCTTCTCGGCACGGTCGCGCAGCTCGTCGTCGGTGAGGAATCCCCGCCGCCACGCGACCTCCTCCGGAGAACCGATCTTCAGCCCCTGGCGGTTCTCGATGGTGCGCACGTAGTCCGACGCCTCCAGGAGCGAGTCGAAGGTGCCCGTGTCGAGCCACGCGGTGCCGCGCGGGAGGACCTCGACCTGGAGGCGGCCCTGGGAGAGGTACTCCCGGTTCACGTCCGTGATCTCGTACTCGCCACGCGCGGAGGGGCGCAGGTCCCGGGCGATGGCGACGACGTCGTTGTCGTAGAAGTAGAGCCCGGGCACCGCGTAGTTCGACTTCGGGTGCGTCGGCTTCTCCTCGAGCGAGAGCGCCTTTCCGCTGTCGTCGAACTCGACGACGCCGTACGCGGTCGGGTCGGAGACCCGATAGGCGAAGACCGCCCCGCCGTCGATGCCGTCGAACCGCGTGAGCTGGGAGCCGAGCCCAGGGCCGTAGAAGATGTTGTCGCCCAGGACCAGAGCCACCGAGTCGTTCCCGACGAAGTCCGCCCCGAGGACGAACGCCTGCGCGAGCCCGTTCGGCTCGGCCTGGACGGTGTAGGAGATGGACACGCCGAACTGCGAGCCGTCCCCCAGGAGCCGCCGGAACTGCTCCGCGTCGTGCGGGGTGGTGATGACCAGGATGTCCCGGATGCCGGCCAGGATGAGCGTCGACAGCGGGTAGTAGATCATCGGCTTGTCGTAGACGGGCACGAGCTGCTTGCTCACGCCGAGGGTGATCGGGTGCAGTCGGGTACCGGAGCCGCCGGCGAGGATGATTCCGCGCATGCGGCCGATCCTCTCACGACGCCACGGGCGCGCCCCACCACCGACGCGAGGATGCGCGGGGAGCAAGGGCACGGTCACGGGACGCGCCCGACGGCGACGAACTCGTTGTAGACGAAGAGCTCTCCGGCCCGGCGCGGGAAGGGGAACGACGACCAGCCGTCGGTCTCCAGGCCGAGCGCCCGGAGGACCTCGACCATGCGTTCCCCGTCCACGAAGTCGGTGTGGCTGGAGTCGCTGCGGTACCCACGCTCCTGGGGGCACACGAGCATCACGACGGCGCCGGAGCGGAGCGTCGCCGCGTACGGTGCGAGGAAGTCCTCCTGGCTCGCGGGAGCCAGGTGCTCGAGCACGTGGGCGACGAGCAGGCCGTCCCGGGGACGGTCTCCGGCGGGAAGCCCGAGGAAGTCGTCCGGCAGGTACGCGCGGTGGCCGACCGTGCGGCAGAACGCGACCGAGGCCGGGTTGTGGTCGACGCCGACGCTGCCCGGCGCCAGCGCGAAGAGGTTGCGACCGATCCCGCACCCGAGGTCGATCGTCGGCCTGGCGCCCAGGTGACGACGGAGGTTCCACCGGTACGGCGCCTGGACGTGCAGCAGCCGCTTCCACCACGATCCCTGCAGCGCGCGCAACCGTTCCGTGTAGGCGACCGATGTCGTGTCGAGATGCTGGGGGGATTCCTCGGAGGCAGACTCGGCGGACACGTTTCCTCCAGTCGTGGGTCCGCCGACGATACAACGGACTCTCGCGCGGAGGCTTCTCGAGGGGGAGGGGATGATCCATGCGCGCCACCGGACGACTGTCACTGAGAACCCGGTCGGTCCTCGCGATCGTGCTGTGCGGGGCGTTCGCCGGAGGTGCCGCGTCGGCCCACCCGGCCGTCGAGGAGACCGGTCGTGGCCTTGACCTCGCGGTGTCCGTCGAGGCCCCCGCCGCGTCGTCGGCAGCGGTCGCGGTGCGCTACATGAAGAAGCCGCACGACCCCGCGATCTTCGCGGTGGAGGGCTCCTCGCACCGTCAGCTGACCTACGCCCAGTGGGTGGCTGCGGGCTCGCCGGCTCCGCAGGCCACCAGGACCGACTACGTGCGCTACCCATGGTCCCCGACGCTCTACGGGGTCACGTACTGGTCGTCCACCGACTGGGACTGGGATCGCCTGACCTGGGACTCCTGGACCGCCGCCGGGAGACCGGCAGCCCGCGCCGCGGGCTGGATCGCGGGAAGCAGCGTGTACCGGTGGGAGACCTCGGCCGAGCTCTTCCTCGTGGGGCAGGACGGTAGCCTGCACAAGCTCAGCCCGGCGGAGTGGGCGGCGACCGGCCACCGCGCGCCCTCCGTACGGAGCAACCAGGGTTTCGTCAAGCTCTCGTGGGACGGGTCGATCGCACGGATGTCGGACCTGCGGTACGGGCAGGGCCGCCCGGTCGGCTTCGACGAGTGGGCGCGCGAAGGCTTCCCCACGCCTCGTGTCTCGGTCCGCTTCCCCGGGGACATGTTCGAGAAGGACCTCAGCGGTCCGGCCGTGCGTTACTCGGGACCGACGGTCCAGCGCTACATCTCGTACGCGGAGTGGCAGGCGGCGGGCTCGCCGACGCCCTACGCGGGACGGAACGGACGGCTCGACACGAGGTCGCTCTGCCGCGTGTCCTGGGAGCCGTCGGTGCTGCTCCGCTGCGACGCGCAGTACCAGCTGGAACGTCTGAACGCGGCCTACTGGGGTCGGTTCGGGAGGTCGATCGATGTCGGCTACGGCTATCGGACCTATGCGACGCAGGTGTACCTGCGGATGACCCTGGGCACCGTCGCCGCGGTGCCCGGCACCTCGAACCACGGCTGGGGTCTCGCGATCGACACCGCGGAGGGCTCGCAGCACGGCTTCGGGTCGCCGTCGTACGAGTGGCTGAAGGCGAACGCCCCGGCGTTCGGCTGGCACGCGCCGAGGTGGGCCTGGCAGGACGGCTCCAACCCCGAGTACTGGCACTTCGAGTTCACCGGCTGAGGCCCCGCCGTGGAGCTCGGCCTCCCGTACCGCCCAGTCCACACGCCGCTCACTCCGGGGCGACGTCGATGACCTCGGTCGTGATCAGACGCTGTCGCCTCCCGGCGTCCTCCTCGAACTCGACGGCCATCGCCGGGGAGAGCACGACGGCGGACCCGTCGGCCCGGTAGAGCGCGAGCAGGTCGCGCAGCACGTCCTGCAGCCGTCCTCGCCCGTCGACGAGGACGCGGGCGGCGGAGAGCCCCTCCGCCGGGACCGGGACGAGGGCGGCGTGGGTGACCGTCTCCGTCGAGGCCTGCAGGCCGTCGCGCGCGAGGTCGACCGACGGTGCCCAGCCGACCTGGTCGCCGTAGGTCATGACCGCGGACGCGGCGTCGATCGCGCCTGCTGGGAGGTCCCCGTCGAACCGTCGGGCGAGCGCGGGAAGGGCGACGGCGACGAGCTCGGCGCGGGTGCCGCTCCAGCGTCCTGGCCGCGCCGTCACGACGACGTCGGGCCGGGCCGTGCCTGCGTCGTCCGTGCCGTCGTCGGCGGACACGAGGACGACGGTGGCTCCCACGCGCCATGCAGCCAACGCCCAGACCACTGTGCGCCAATGCACGGGAAGATCGAGAACGATCCGTGTCCCCGGTTGTGCGTCGAATTCCTCGACGAGAAGGTTCGTCGTCTTGTTGACCCAGTTCTCGAGCACCGCGCCGGAGAGCTCGATGCGCTCCCCGTCGTCGCCATACCACGTCAGGCGCGGGCGCCCCGGGTCTCGCGTGATGAGACGCAGCAGGTCAGAGACGTGGGACGGGCGTGCGCGACGAGGGGCGTCGTCGTCGGCACCGGGAAGGGGAGCGGTCAC
>Ga0233363_1000195_pt1 | contig 29405 bp, 26 predicted proteins | sample ElkDunMinimDraft_18_FD_191534 | JGI IMG/M metagenome (GOLD analysis project Ga0233363, IMG submission 191534) | Fecal eukaryotic communites from dung pellets of Tule Elk in California, USA - Elk Dung C16 | ecosystem: Host-associated > Mammals > Digestive system > Large intestine > Fecal | place... | reverse complement strand
TCGCTCACGACCAGGCCTCCTCGGCGACGAGCGGGTCGTTCGACAGCTCCGGCGGAACGGACTCGACCTGCGGGACGCTGCGCCGAGCCATGGGAGCTCCGAGGTCCGGGTCGGCCGGAGCCTTGCCGTGGTACTCCGGAAACACGCTCTGGAAGTCGAGCGCGGCCTGGATGATCTCCGGCTCGCTGAACCGCGGACCCCAGAACGCCGCGTTGACGGGGAGTCCGAGGGTGCTGTCGTACCCGATCGGGAACGTGACCATCGGCCACGCGAGCGCGTTCGGCAGCTGGTAGAACGTGCGGTAGTTCCGCAGCTGCGTTCCACCGAACCGTGGCCCGATCTGCGCGCCGATCGGGAGCACGAGCATGAAGTCGACCCCTGCGTCGTCGAGTGCGCGCTGGTAGTTCGCCTGCAGGATCCGGCGACGGCGCTCGCCCTCGTCGCGCACCGATGCCGGGATCTTGCCTGCATTCGCCGTCGCCGTGTCGAAGTCCCCGAACTGACGGCGCAGCGCCGCCTCGTTGTCGGGGTACGCGGCCGCGAACTGCTTGACGGCCTCCCAGTAGCGGATCTCGTACCGGTTGGGGCTGAGCACCGCCGACGCGGGGGAGACCACCGTGCCGTCTGGAAGCGGAAGTCGTTCGCTGGTGCGGAAGTACGGGTCGTTCTCGGGCTTCGTCACGTCGAGCCCGTCGAACTCGACGACCTTGGCGCCGAGCGAGCGGAGCTGGGACGTGAACCGCTCGAACGCGGCGAGGTGGTCGGCGTCGTAGGTGCTCGCAGGAGCCGCCCCGGTCCCGCCCCCCGACATCCAGTCGGTCTGCGGGATGCCGATCGTCGTCCCGGCGAGCGGACGACGGCCGCGCCGCGGTGCCGTCGGGATCTCGGGGAACGGGATCGGCGCCGCGAGGGTCAGCGGGTCGTTCTCGCCGTCCGGGCCGACCATCACCGAGAAGATGATCGCGGCGTCGCGCACGCTGCGCGCGATCGGTCCGAGCACGTCGTACCCCGGGGAGAGCGGCATCACGCCGGCGGTCGAGGAAGCGCCGAGCGACGGCTTGATGCCACTGGCGCCGTTCGCTGCTGCCGGCATGATGATCGAGCCGCCGGTCTCCTCGCCGATCGCGGCGGCGGCGAGCCGAGCCACCGGTGCGACTCCGGATCCCTGGCTCGAGCCGCCCGGGATGTAGTCCTTGTTCCAGGCGTTGCCGGAGAACGTGCCGGAGATGGAGCCGGAGAACGCCGAGGCGATCGTGTGGCCGAGGATCACCGCACCCGCCGCACGCAGCTTCGCGACGACGGTGGAGTCCTTGTGGGCGACGTTGCCTGTGTAGGCGTGCGTCCCGTTCTTCGCCTCGAGCCCGGCGACACCAACCGAGTCCTTGATGCCGAACGGGATGCCGAGCAGCAGGGGCAGGTCGTCGGGTCGGCGAGCCGTGCGCAGGAGCTTGTCGGCCTCCGCGGCCTGCGCCAGCGCCCCCTTGCGGTCGACGCGCACGAAGGCGTTGTAGCCGCCGTTGTCGCCGTAGGTCTCGAACGGGCCGTTGAGGGCGTCGATGCGTGCGAGGTACGCCTTCGTGATCTCCGTCGACGTGAGGCGGCGTGCGCGCAGCAGCACGATCATCTCCGCGATTTCGTAGTCGACGACCCGCTTGCGGCGGGGGATGTCCGAGTGGTGCGGGAGACCGTCGAGGAGACGGTCGCGGACCGGGGCGGCGGGTTTCGCCTGGGCGGGGGCGGCGGCGCCGGCGACCGTCGCGACGGCGACACCGCCCGCGACGACCGCCGAGCGACCGAGGAGCGAACGACGGCTGAATCCTGCCGACTCCGCCGAGGACGGTGACGGTGGTGAGGTGATCGACAAACGAGTGCTCCGATCCGAGAGAAGGGGTGACGACGCTGTCACGCTGGCATCCGGCTGAGCGGGCCGCCAGATCGTTGAACGTGAAATAACGGAGCGGCAACAACAATTCATCGTTCGGTAACCACACCTCGTCGAGGCGCGGCCGGTCCCGCCACCGATAATCGGGAGGTGCGCCTCCTGCTGCTGTCGAGCTCGACCCTGCACGGTCAGTCGTACCTGGAGTACGCACGGCCGGCGATCGCCGCGCACGTGCCGGAGGGGGCGACGCTCGCCTTCGTGCCGTACGCGCTCGCCGACCACGACGCCTACACAGCCACCGTCGCTACGGCGCTCGCCCCGCTCGGTCTGACGGTGGTGGGTGTGCACGTCGGAGAGGAGCCCCGCCGCGTGCTCGACTCCGCCGACGCGGTGTTCGTCGGGGGTGGCAACACCTTCCGTCTGCTGTCCGCGCTCCAGCGCACCGGTCTGCTGGTGACGCTCCGCGAACGCGTCCGCAGCGGCATGCCGTACCTCGGGTCGAGCGCCGGCACCAACGTGGCGTGCCCGACGATCCGCACGACGAACGACATGCCGATCGTCGAGCCGGACGGCTTCGCTGCTCTTGGCCTCGTGCCGTTCCAGATCAACGCGCACTACCTCGACACCGATCCCGACAGCACGCACATGGGGGAGTCGCGGGAGGAGCGCCTGCGTCAGTTCCTCGAGGAGAACGACGTGCCCGTGCTCGCGCTGCGCGAAGGTGCCTGGCTGCACGTGACCGACGGCGTGGCCACGGTCGCCGGCTCCACGGCGAGCCGGCTTCTGAGGCGTGGGCGCGACGTCGAGGAGCTCGCTCCGGGGACCGACGTCTCCGGCCTCCTGGAGACGTCTCCGCACTACGACGTGGGAGGCGGCCGCAGGGTCTAGCGTGACGGCGTGGATCTCGTCCGGTTCGCCCTGGTCCTCCTGCTCCTGACGGCCGTCACGCTCGTCGTGATGACGTGGGCGGGAGTCCCGCTGCGGCTCGACGCCGTGGTCGCCACCGTGCGTGCCGTGGTCCAGCTCAGCGTCATCTCGCTCGTCATCGCGTGGGCGTTCCGCAACCCCGAGGTCGCCGCGCTGCTGCTGGTCGTGATGCTCGCCGCGGCGGCACTCACGTCGACCCGCAGGATCAGGCTGGGGTACGCCGTCTACCCGACGGCGCTCGTCGCGATCGGCCTCGGTGCAGCGGTGACGGTGGTCCCGGTGATGGCCCTCCGCGTCCTCCCCGGCGGCCCGGAGATGGTGGTGCCGTTCGCCGCGCAGGTGATCGGCGGCGCGATGGTCGCCGTGTCGCTGTCGGGCCAGCGGCTGCGCGACGAGGTCGCGGACCGCTGGGGCGAGGTCGAGGCCGGGCTCGCGATCGGGCTGACACCTCGTCAGTCCGTGGCGGAGTTCGGCCCGCGGGCGATCGGGCGGGCCCTGACACCGGGGCTGGACCAGACCCGGGCTGCCGGCCTCGTCACGCTGCCCGGGGCGTACGTCGGACTGCTGCTCGGCGGAGCCACCCCGTACGAGGCGTCGCTCGTGCAGACGCTCGTCCTCGTAGGGCTGCTGGCCGCCCAGGTCATCGCCGCCGCCGTGACGGTCGCGGCACTCTCCGGGAGGCTGGGTGAGCAACGCCCGGACGCCGTCGCGACCTGAACGGTCACGCGGGGCGGAAGCACCGTTCGTACAGCGCCTCGACGTCGGTGGCCAGCGCGGGGACCGGCCCCTGCACCGGGAGGTGCGGCGCGACGGTCGTGATCGCCAGGGGAGCGACCGGTGACGGTGGCGCGCCCCAGAGGTGGAGCAGCTCGGCAAGGCGGCTGGCGGCGACGACGAACACGATCCTGCCCAGGCCCGCCCACGCGTGCGCGCCGGCACACATCGCGCAGTGCTCGCCGGAGGTGTAGACCGTGGCGCCTGCCCGCACCTCAGGAGAGAGCTGCGCGGATGCCCACTGGGCGAGAGCGAGCTCGGGGTGGCGGGTGTGATCGCCGCGTCCGTCCCGGTTGTGGTCCTCCCGGAGCACGTGCCCGGCCGCGTCGACAAGGAGCGAGCCGAACGGTTGGTTGCCCTCGGCGAGCGCGGTCGCCGCGAGGGTGACGCATCGGCGGAGGTGGTCGAGGTCGTCCGGGGAGAGGGTGCTCATCACGCCAGTCTGGCCCGCCTGCATTCAGGCGGCGAGCGACATCGTGAGCACCCCGACGACCGTCAGGGGGGTGGCCGCGCCGGCACACGGCGGTCCGGCCCAGGGCGCAAGCGGGGTCACGGCGTCACGGCGCGGGTGCACCGTCTCCGTACGCCGTGGCCGGTTCCGGTCATGGGCTGGATCAGAGTGTGGTCCACGTCATACGCTGCGGGCCGGGGGAGTGAAACGTTTCATTCGAGTTGCAGGAGCAGATGTGCCAGACCGACCGAGCCAGTCGTCCCTCAGCCGACGGACCTTGATCGCCGCCTCCGCCGCGGCCGGCGCCGGCCTCGCTCTCGGCCCCGGGGCGAATGCGCCCGCCACCGCCTCCACCGCCTCCGCGAGCGGATGGCGCGGGGTCGAGCAGGTGTTCGCGGACCCGGAGAGCCGGTACGGCGCACGCTTCCGTTGGTGGTGGCCCCACGGGCTCGTCGACGAGCGGCAGATCCAGCGCGAGGTCCGCGACATCGCGCGTGCCGGCTTCGGCGGGATGGAGATCGCCGACGTCCACCACAGCGTCCGCGACGCGGGCGGGCTCGATCCCGAGGGGCACGGCTGGGGCACGCCGGCCTGGACCGCCGCCGTCAAGGCCGCGTTCCAGCAGGCCGACCGCGAGGGTGTGACCCTCGACCTGACGGCCGGTCCGTCCTGGCCGGCAGCAGTCCCCGGTGTCACCCCCGACGACGACGCGGCGATCAAGGAGCTCGCGCACGGCGTCGTGACGCTGGAGGCCGGCCAGACGTACGACGACCGGGTGCCCGCACCGGTCGTCGCTGCGGAGGAGCATGTCGAGAAGACGACGCTCCTCGCCGTCCAGGCGGTGCGTCTCGTCACCCCGTCGACGCGGGAGAGCGTGCTCGACCAGTCCTCGCTCGTCGACCTGACCGCGCAGGTGACCGACGGCCACGTGACCTGGACAGCACCCGACGACGGCACGTGGCTGCTCTTCTCGTACTGGGAGCGCGGCTCGGGCCAGCTTCCCGAGGCCGGCCCGCACACCACCCCTGAGGCGTACGTGGTCGACCACTTCAGCGCCAAGGGCACGAGGGCCGTGACCGACTTCTGGGAGGAGCACATCCTCGACCGCGAGCTGCGCCGCCTCATCAAGCGCGCCGGTGCGACCTTCTTCGAGGACTCGCTGGAGATCGAGACGGGGGCGACGATCTGGACCCCGGGGATGCTCGAGGCCTTCCGCGCCAGGAACGGGTACGACCTCACCCCGTTCCTGCCGGTGATCCTCGAGGTGAAGGAGAAGTACCTCTACACCTACGACGCCGACCTGACCACCCGGGTGCGCGACGACCTGGCGATGACGTTCAGCGACCTTTACCGCGACCACCACCTGATCCCGCTGCGCGACTGGGCCCACGACCTCGGCCTCGAGCTGCGGATCCAGGCCTACGGGCTCGAGACCGACACGCTCGCGCACTCCGGGATCCTGGACCAGCCGGAGACCGAGTCCCTCGGCTTCAAGAACCTTGACGACTACCGCGTCATGGCCGGTGGCCGCGACCTCGCCGGACGGACGATCCTGTCCTGCGAGGCCGCGGCCTACAACGGCGCCGCGTACAACGTCACGTGGGACCGCGTCCTCACCACGCTCAACAGCATCTACGCCGCCGGCGTCAACCAGGCCGTCCTCCACGGCTACCCGTACGCGGAGGCGCCGGGTGCGGCGTGGCCGGGCTTCGCGGCGTTCTCGCCCTACAACGGAGCCCAGGGATACTCCGAGGCGTGGGGCCCCCGCCAGCCCAGCTGGAAGCACGTGCCGAAGATCGCCGACTACCTGCGCCGCACCCAGTGGGCACTGCAGCAGGGCGTCAACCGGACGGACCTCGTCTACTTCCGTCAGAAGGGCTGGGCCGCCACCGGCATCGGGGCGCAGTGGGCGACCAACGACGGCATCCCGCTCGGATGGAGCCACAGCTTCGTGTCGTCGGCGGCGTTCGTCGACCCGTCGGTGACGCTTCGCGACGGGCGCCTCGCGCCGGAGGGACCCGCGTACAAGGCGATGGTCGTCGAGGGCGACGCGTTCCGAGGCCGTCGTACGACGCTCACCGTCGAGGCGGCGAAGAAGATCGCGGACCTCGCGAAGCGGGGGTTCCCGGTCGTCTTCCTCGGTGACTGGAGCCGGCCGACCGCCGACGGCCAGGGCACTGCGACGGAGGACGCCGCCGTCGCCGAGGCCGTTCGCACCGCGTTCGCGCAGCCGAACGTGCGCAACGCGGCCGTCGCGGCGGACATCCCGGCGGCGCTCGCCGCGCTCGGGGTGGAGCCGCAGGTCGCCCACGAACGCTCGACGGTGGTGCACCAGCACCGTCGTACGGCCGACGCGGACCTCTTCATGCTCGCCAACGGCCGGCACGCGGAGAACCGCCCGCTCGCGCTCGTCGAGCAGGAGGTGACGCTCACAGCGACCCGTGGGGGAGACCTCGTGCCGTTCGTCCTCGACGCGTGGACCGGTGAGGTCCGCCGGCTGGCCGTCTACCGCCAGGAGGGTCGCTCCTTCACCGTCCGCGTCCGCCTGACGCCCGGATCGTCGACCGTGATCGCCCTGGCGCCGACCCGGTGGGCCGACAAGCGCAACGCGAAGTCCGTGCACGTGGTCGACACGGACGCCGCCGACGCCCGCCTGGAGGGACGCTCGGTGGTCGTGCGTGCGTCCGCTCCGGGCGCGTACGCGGTCGCGCTGAGCGACGGCACGACCCGGACGGCACGCTTCTCGACCATGCCCGATGTCGTGGCGCTGCCGTCGTGGACGCTGGTCGTCGAGGACTGGCGCCCGGGAAGGACGCCCACCACGACCGACACGGTGCGCTCCGTCCACCGGCTGGAGGCGCTCGTGCCGTGGAGCGAGGTGCCGGGGCTCGAGGACGCCTCGGGCATCGGTCGCTACACGACCACGGTCACGCTGCCACACACCTGGGACCGCACGGTCGGGGCGTACCTCGACCTCGGCTCTGTCCTCGGTACCTACGCCGTCAAGGTCAACAACCGCCGCGTCGACGCCGCATCACCGACCGACACCCGCCTCGACGTCGGACACCTGCTGCGGGCCGGCGTGAACCATGTCGAGATCGAGGTGGCGACCACGCTGTTCAACCGGATGCGGACGGCGCAGCCCGAGGTGTTCGGCGCGGCCAACCGCGTACGGACCGGCCTGGTCGGGCCGGTGCGGCTGCTGCCGTACGGCGAGGCGACGGTCACCGCCTGACCGGACCGCGTCGGTGCCTCGGCGTCCACGGCGAGTGCCGTGATGGACGCTGAGGCACCGACGCCCCGCAGGATCGTGACGGACGCGTCAGGAGCGTGCGTCCGCGGCGCGCGTCGCCTCCACCAGTGCGTTCACCTGCGGCAGGACCGCCGAGCGGACGTCGACCGCGCGGGGAAGAAGCCCGTTGGCGAACAACAGGTCGGCCGCACGCTGCTGCTCGTCGAGGAACTCCTCGTCGACCGGGTGGATGCCGAACGGCCGGGTCGCCAGCGCGTGCTCCCACGCCTCGAGGCTGGCGGTCTGCCCGTGGGCCTGCGCGTCGGCGACGAAGTACGCGGCGGCCTCGCGCGGATCGGCGACGATGCGCGCGTCGGACTCCTGGAGTGCCTCGATGACCGCCTTCAGCTCCTCCGTGCGCTCCACGGCGAAGTCACGGCGGGTGAACCACAGGGACGGGTGGCTGAAGAGACCCTCGGTCTCGACGAGCGTCAGGACCTCGGTCTGCTGCTCGACGGCCGCGAGCTCCGGGTACGACCCGGTCCACGCATCGATCGCGCCGGACAGGAAGGCATCCGCCGCGTGGCCACCGAGGTCGACGGGCTCGATGTCGTCCCAGGTGAGCCCGACCTGGTCCAGCGCGAACAGCAGCAGGGTGGTCTGCCACGAGCCGTGGCCGATGCCCACCCGCTTGCCGCGCAGGTCCTCGACGGACGCGATGCCGGACTCGGCGCGTGTCACCAGCCGGCCGTTCTCGACGCGGGGCCTCGAGATCCCGAGATAGACCAGGTCGTGACCTTGTCCGAGACCGGTGATCGGCGGCGTGAAGCCGGTGCCGATGACGTCGTACCCCTCGGCGGTGAAGAGGTGGTCGGCGTGCGCGGTCGGGAGACCGTCACGGACTCCGACCTTCGGGCCGTGAGACAGCTCCCGGAGATCGACCCAGGCGACGTCGTCGAGCTTCTGCTCGAGAAGGCCGCGGTGACGCAGGACGAACAGCGAGTTGTTGTGCGGGAAGAACCCGACGCGGGTGGTCATGAAGCACTCCTGACGGTGGTGGTGAGTGAGTTCGTACGGGGGAAGGTGACGCGCGGCAGCACCTCGCTGCCGACGCGGTAGGCCTCTTCGAGGTGAGGGACGCCCGCGAGGATGAACGAGTCGACACCCAGGTCCACGAGCTCGTCGAGCCGGGCGGCGACCTGGTCGTAGCTTCCGACGAGACCGAAGGCGGGGCCGCCGCGGAGCAGGTGGAACCCACCCCAGACCTGCGGCTCGACCTCGAGGTCACGAGGACCGTGCACGGGGCCCTTGACGAAGGCGCGGGAACGGGCGGCGCCGACGGAGTCGCCTGCAGCGGAGAAGTCGAGCGACGCGGGGTCGACATGAGGCCAACCCCGCTCGATCTCGGCCCACGCCTCGCGCTCGGTCGCTCGCGCAAGGATCTCGATGCGCAGGGCGAACCGAGGACGCGTCTCGTGACGCGCGCTCTCCTCGCGGACCTGGGCGAACTTGTCGCGGAGCGCGCCGAACGGCTCGAGCCACGACAGGTAGTAGTCCGCGTGCCGTCCCGCCGTCTCGATCGCCGCTGCCGAAGAGCCGGAGAAGTAGATCTCCGGGACCGGCTGCGTAGCGAGCGCGGGCGGGAGGTGGGCGCCGCGCACGTCGAAGAACCGGCCGGCGAGGTCGTACGGCGTCGTGCCCCACGCGCCCTTGAGCACGTCGAGGAACTCCGCCGTACGGGCGTAGCGGTCGTCGTGGCCGACGGTGTCGCCCCACCACAGCTGCGCGGGGCCGCCGCCGCCGGTGATCACGTTGTAGACGAGGCGACCGTCGCTCACGCGCTGGAGGGTGGCCGAGAGCCGTGCGGCATGCACCGGGTCGAGGAACCCGGGCTGGTAGGCGACCATGAACCGGAACGTCCGGGTCTCACGCACCAGCGCGGCCGTCGCTGCGAAGGGGTCGTCCGTGAACGGGAAGCTCGGGAGCAGCCCGCCGACGAAGCCGGCCGCCTCGGCCGCCTTCGCCACGTCGGCCATGTGGTCGAGGTAGGTGTAGCCGTCGTCGCACCCGCCGCGCAGCGCCGGTGTGATGCTGCCGGGTCGCCGCGGAGTCCAGTCGCCGCGGCTCGCCGCCGGGTGCCGGAGCGAGGGCTGGTCGCCGTGGGTGCCGATCCGCCAGTAGATGTCGACCATCACCGTGCTCCTGTCGTCTCGAGAGAGGTCGTGCGGAGGAGGGGGAGGAGGTGCTCGCCCACGCGGTACGTCTCCTCGACGCGTGGACGGACGTCGAGCACCACCGTGTCGACCCCGTCGTCGACGAGACCGCGCAGCTCGGCGGCCACGTCGGCGTACCCGCCCACGAAGCCTCCGGCGACGCCGTGGCCGAGGCGGACGAAACCGTCCCACCACTGAGCGCCCGAGGGCAGGGGCACGAGATCGGGACCGGTCGACGCGTCGTGCTCGAGGTGCTCCGCGGCCTCCTCGCCGTCCTCGCGGACCAGCAGCGAGAGCCGCAGGCCGTGGGCGACCGTGCGTCCTGACTCGGCGGCGAGCGCGTCGAGCCGTGGCCCGTGCTCGTCGCGCTCGTGCGGCGAGGTGAAGAGGTGCACGTCCCCGTGCCGCGACGAGAGCGCCAGCGCCTCGTCGCTCGTACCCGTCAGGTGCAGCCGGGGGAACGGCAGGTCGCCGAGCGGACCTCGGAACCCGCCGCCGCGGACCTGGTAGTAGGTGCCGTCGTGGTCGAAGCTCTCGTTGTCCCAGACACCGCGCGCCACCGTCAGGAACTCGTCGGCCCTCGCGTACCAGTCGGCGTGGCTCGTGCTGGCCGGGAGCCGTTGTGAGGTGGTGGATGCCTCCATGACCGGGGCCCAGCCGAGCCGCCCACCGTGGAAGCGCTGGGACGAGGCCGCGATCTTGGCGGCGTACACGGGGTTGACGCTGCTCACGTGGAGCTCGAGCACTGCCTCCAGCCACCGTGAGTGCCGCAGCGCGTCGCTCACCACGACCGTCGACTCGTCGCCCTCCAGGTCGTACGGTGCGAACACCCCGTCGATCGCGGTGACCTCCGCGGCCTGCACCGCCTGTGCCCGCTCCTCGGACGGAGAGAGGTGCGTCCATCCACGCTCGTCCCGCGTCGGGAGCGTGACCAGGATGCGCGGACTCATCGGGTCTCACCGCCGAGCTCGTCGGCGAGGATGCGCGACGCTGCCTCGAGCGGCTCGTGTGCCGCCCAAGCGGCGACGTCGACGGGGCCGGCCAGGAAGCCGTGCTCGCCCAGGAAGCGCTGCTGCTGGTCGAGGAGAGCGAGCCGGTCGTCGTCGAGCGTCGGCGCGAGCCACCGGTGGAAGTCGTCCCCGTACGCCGTCACGACGCCACCGGCGCCGGAGCCGACCTCGCGGCCGAGGATGGTCCGGACGTCGTCGACGTGCGTGGAGGCCCAGGCCGCCGCACGCAGGGTACGGACGAGGAAGCGGACGACCACGTCCGGGCGGTCCTGCAGCAGCTGCTCGTGCACGGTGATCGGGCGGGGCGTGCCGTTGTTGACGCGTCCCGAGCGGTCCGGCGTGCGGTCGAGCTCGACGGCCGTCCGTGCGCCGACCTCGCGGGCCTGCTCCGCGGAGCGTGCCCCCTTGACGTAGACGGCGTCGACCTCACCGGCCGCGAGCGCGTCCAGACCCGGCCACCGACCGGTCCGGCTCGCGTGCCCCTCGACCTCGACCAAGGTGACGTCGTCGAAGGTCAGGTCGCCGAGACGCAGGGCGGAGGAGAGGCCGTGCAACGCCATCGCCCGCGGGAAGCTCCGCGCCCGGTCCTCCGCCCACCCCGGCACCGCGAGGCGGAGACCGCGGAGATCGCTCGGCCCCTCGAACGCGGTGTCGTCGCGTACGAGGACCGACTGCCGCTCGTCGATCCAGGTCAGGCCGATGAGGCGCGTAGGCGCACCGTCGGAGCGGGCGACGAGGGCCGGCACGTTGCCCCCCTCACGGAAGAGCCCGACGAGCCGGTGGTCGAAGTGCCGGTCGGCGATCTCGGGAGCGGCATCCTGGAGGACCCCGACCGCGATGCCGTCGGCGACGAACTCCTCGTCGAGCCAGCCGAGGTTGTAGGCGATCCCGGAGGCGGTCGGCACCGGGCAGCGGGTGTACCAGATCCGGTCGAGCGCGGTCGTGCTGTCCGGAACGCTGTCGTGCAGGGCGGTCATGCGAGCTCCTTCGCGAGAGGGTCGGTGGGGGACGGTTCGGTGATGCCGAGCTCGGCGAGCAGCCGGGTGCGGTACTCGACGACGAGGGGATGGGTGAGCGTCCGCGGGTGCGGCACGTCGACCCGCAGGTCGATCGCCACACGGCCCTCGCGCAGCATGACGATGCGGTCGGCGAGCCGGATCGCCTCGTCGATGTCGTGCGTCACGAGGAGGACGGCCGGCTGGTGGCGGGTGCGGAGCCGGTCGAGCAGGTCGTGCATGCGCAGCCGCGTGAGCGCGTCGAGCGCAGCGAACGGTTCGTCGAGCATGAGCAGCTGTGGCTCTCGTACGAGGGCACGGGCGAGGGCGACGCGCTGCGCCTCACCGCCGGAGAGAGTGGCTGGCCACGCCCGCTCGTGGGAGGCGAGACCGACCTCCGCAAGGGCCGCCCGCGCCGCCGCCCGGTTCTGGCGGGTGCGGCGCTGTCCGAGCATCACGTTGCGGAGCACGCGATGCGGAGGGACGAGGCGGGGCTCCTGGTAGACCGTCGTCCGACGTGCGGGGACGAGGACGTCGCCCTCGTCCGGTGCCTCGAAGCCGGCGAGGAGCCGCAGGAGGGTGGTCTTGCCGGTCCCGCTCGGCCCCAGGATCGCGACGAACTCACGAGGCGCGATGTCGAGGTCGAGACGGTCGAGCACGACCTTCTCGCCGTACTGCTTGCTGACGTGTCGGATCCGCACCGCGGCCGGGGAGGTGCTCATCGGGCCGCCACCGCCGTCCGCCACGGCATCGCGTACCGCTCGAGCAGCCGGATGCCGAGGTCGATCAGGACGCCGATCACGGCGTACAGGACGATGCACAGCACCATGTAGTCGTTGCGGAAGTACTGCTGTGACAGCGCGACCAGGTAGCCGATGCCGTTGGTGGTGCCGATCTGCTCGGCCGCGATCAGACCCGACAGCGAGACCGACAGGCAGATCCGCAGGGCCATGAGCACGTTGGGGAGCGCGGAGGGCAGGATCACCGACGTGACCAGGCGTACGCCCGAGAGCCCGTACCCGCGCGCGGCTTCGACCACCTTGCGGTCCACCGTGCGCACCCCGAGGTAGGTATAGGTGTACATCGGCGCGATCGCCGCGACCGCGATGAGGACGATCTTGAACCCCTCGCCGACACCGAACCAGGACAGGAGCAGGGGGACGAGCGCGAGGAACGGCACCGCACGGAACATCTGCATCGTCGGGTCGATCACCTCGTCGCCGAGTGCGGAGAGCCCGGACAGGACGCCGAGGACGAGACCGATCACGATGCCGAGCGAGACCCCGAGACCGGCGCGACGCCCGGACGCGGCCAGGAAGTCGGCGAGCTGTCCGCTCCTCCAGAGCTCCTCGGCCGCGGTGAGCACCGCCGACGGGGGAGCGAGCACGTCAGGGTCGAGCCAGCCGCGGCTGGAGGCGAGCTGCCAGACCGCGACCAGGAGGACCGGGACCGCGCACCGGATCGTGAGGGAGAGGACGCGGCTGCGTCGGCGCGAGCCCAGGAAGCGCGGCTGCTGGAGCTCCTCGACGTCTGCCGTGGGTGTGTGGGGGACGGCGACCGCCGTTGTCCCGACGGCCGTCATGATCCCAGCTTCACGGCGGCTGCCGAGGCTTCCACCGGTCGGCTGATGAGGCCGTTCTCGGCGAAGTAGTCGGCGACCTGCTGGATGGTGGCGAGGTCCGCATCGGTCACCGCGGCGTACGGGGTGCGGTAGCGCTCGACCTCCGTGTCGCGGGCGAGCGCGGCGCCCGAGGTCGCGGTCGGCCCGGAGTCGGTGAAGACGTTCTGGAACTTCTCGGGATCCTGTCTCGCCTCCTCGGTGAGCGCGGCGATCGTGGTGATGAACGCGCGGAGCGCCTCAGGGTTCTCCTCCACCACCTCGGTGCGCGCCGCGTAGATCGACAGATCGTCGTCACCGACATCCTCCGCGGTGACGAGCGTCTTGGCGCCCTGCTCGACAGCGGCCGGGTAGCCGCGGACGATCGCCCACCACGCGTCGACCTTGCCCGAGGCGAAGGCGCCCGCGGCCTGCTGCGGGTTGAGGTAGACCTTCTCGACCGCGTCGTGCGCGATGCCGGCGGCGTCGAGCGCCCGGTCGAGCAGGTACTCCCCACGACCGCCCTTGTTGACGGCGACGCTCTTGCCGACGAGCTGGTCGATCGCGGTGACGTCGCTGTCCTTCGGGACGACGAGCCCGTCGCTGACCGGCGCCTTCGGGTCCGTCGTGCGTGGTGCGACCGCGAAGATCTTGAGGTCGTCGTTGGTCGACAGGTAGCCGATCGCGGGGGAGATCGCGCCGGGGAGGATGTTGACGTCTCCGGACCGGACAGCGTCGATCGTCGCGGTGAACGAGGCGTACGAGCCTCCCCACTCCACCGTGGCGCCGGTGTCGGCGAGGCTCTTCTCCAGGGCGCCGGTCTTCTTGGCGTACGCGAGGACTCCTGCGTTCCCCGGGTCGGGGATCTTCAGCACGGTCGTCTCGGAGTCGGCGCTCGCCCCGTCACCGCCGCAGGCGGCCAGCGATGCGGACGCGACGACGGCCGCGAGTGCGACCGCGGCGCGACGCAGACGGGTGCGGGACCGGCGTGAGGTGCGGTGGGACATGGGGTTCTCCTGACGAGGTGTGGTCCGTAGTCATGGACCGGGTCATAGATCCACTATGTCTATCAACCAGATAGTCATTACGACATGATCATTCTCTGAGACGCGCAGGGCTCCCTTGCGGTCGGACTGAACGGAAGTGTGGACGTACCGCCGGTGGTCGGCGGGTCAGGTCGCCGTCAGGACAGGGCGTCGCCCGTGGCGGCCCGACCACCGGTGTTGGCGTCGACCGTCATCAGCAGGGCGCGGAGTCGCGCGGTGTCACGCTTCGTCAGTCCGCGCATGAGCCGCTCCTCGACCTCTGCGACGGCGGCGTCAGCGGCGTCGCGTCGCTCGCGTCCGGCCGGCGTGATGGTGATCAGGCGACGGCGCCGGTCGCGCAGGTCGCGCGTCCGGACGACCAGACCCTCGTCCTCGAGCTTCTTGACGACGAACACCAGGTAGTTCGGGTCCATGTCCAGCAGCTCGCCCAGCCGCTGCTGCGAAAGCTCGCCGTGCTCGCGCAGCACGAGGAGCGCGCCGGCTTCGCGCGGGATGAGACCGAGAGGCTCGAGCGCCTCGGCGATCCATGCGTGGGCTGTACGGCCGAGGTGGGAGAGGAGGAAGCCCGGACTCGTGAAACGTGCCTCCGCCGTCATCGTCGGCCGGTCCGCGCGCCTGGTCGCCATGCGTCGAACGTAGCCGAGTCTTGGCATCCGAGATGCCGAAATGGTCATGAGCTCGTGCGTACTAGCCTAACTCCACAAGAATGATCTAGTTTGATGACTTTGGTGGTTCGAGAAGGAGGTGGGTTCCGTGCAGGTCACTGTGGTCACCGGCAACCCGAAGGTCGCGTCGCGCACGCTCGACGCGGCGATCATGCTCGCGAGCAGGCTTGCCGGCAGAGCGCCGGACCACGTCGTCGACGTCGCCACACTCGGCCCCGCCCTTCTCGAATGGGGTGGCCCGGACATCGCCGCTGCTGTCGACACGGTGTCCTCCAGCGACCTGGTGGTCGTGGCCAGCCCGACCTTCAAGGCGACGTACACAGGCCTGCTGAAGGTCTTCCTCGATCAGTTCCCCACGGGCACCGGACTCGCGGGGGTGGTCGCGGTGCCGCTGATGCTCGGCGCAGGACCGGCGCACGCGCTCGCGCCCGAGCTGCTGCTGCGCCCAGTCCTGGTGGAGCTCGGCGCGACGGTGGTGGCACCGGGCACCTATCTCCAGGAGAGCCGGTACGACGACCCGACGGCCTTCGACGCGTACGTCGCGCGTTGGGCGTCGCCCGTCCGCGCCCTTGCCGCGGCAGCGGTGTCCGCATGACCAGCACGGCCCTGCGGCGCGGCCCCCTCCGCGACTCGACGCCCGACGCGGTCGATTCCGACGCGCTCTCGCCCACGAGGCTGCGGCAAGCGTTCGGGTCGTTCCCGAGCGGGGTGGTGGCAGCGTGCGCCGAGGTCGACGGCGTGCGGGTCGGGATGGCGATCAGCAGCTTCGTCTCCGTGTCGCTCGACCCGCCCCTGGCTGCCGTGTTCGTCCAGAGCACCTCGACCACGTGGCCGGTGCTGCGCCGCGCGGCGTCGCTGGGGATCAGCGTGCTGGGGGTCGAGCACGAGTCGCACGTCGCCGCGCTGTCGGCGCGCACGGGGGACCGGTTCGCCTCCCTGCGCACGAGCACTCAGGGCAACGGCGCGGTGCTCGTCGAGGACGCCGCGGCGTGGATCGAGGTGGAGGTCGACTCGGAGGCGCCTGCCGGTGACCACCTGGTGGTCATGCTTCGCATCGTCGCCCTCTCCACGCGGCCCGACATCGAGCCCCTGGTCTACCACCGAAGTAGGTTGCGGTCGCTCCGTGCCGCGCCGGAGGTCGATGCACGACAGCGGTGATGCGCGCAACATATTCGCGGGCTGCGGAAAGGCGTGCCGCGCGCCAGAATTCCCCCCATGCACCAGACGAACGTGGCGCGGCGCGCGCGCAGATCCCGAGCGGGCCTCGGCCTCCTCCTCACCCTCACTCTCACCGGTACGGCACTGGCCGCCGGAACCGCGACGACGGCGTCCGCGGCCCCGGCAGCGAAGCCGTACGTCCTCCAGGGCGGCGTCTCTGCGCCCGTCTACAGCTACGCGGACGCGATCCGCGAGACCGTCTGGGTCCTCGCTCCGGACTTCGACGGCGATGGTCAGCCGGACAAGGTCGCTGCCGACATCGTGCGGCCGCGCGAGCTCGCCGCGAAGGGCGTGGACGTCCCGATCGTGATGGACGCGAGCCCGTACTACACGAGCCTGTGCCGCGGCAACGAGGCTGAGTGCAAGACCTTCGACGCCGAGGGCAACCTCGAGAAGTTCCCCCTCTTCTACGACAACTACTTCGTCCCCCGCGGGTACGCGTACGTCGCCGCGGACGTCGCGGGCACGTCGCGCTCGAACGGCTGCGTCGACACCGGCGGGAAGTCCGACATCGGCTCGATCAAGGCCGTCGTCGAGTGGCTGAACGGCAACGCGGAAGCGGTCGACGCCGACGGCAACCCCGTGAAGGCCGACTGGTCGAACGGCAAGACCGGCATGATCGGCAAGAGCTACGACGGCACGATCGCCAACGGTGTCGCCGCGACCGGTGTCAAGGGCCTCGAGACGATCGTGCCGATCAGCGCGATCAGCTCCTGGTACGACTACAGCCGCTCGCAGGGCCTCCCGTACAGCTGGAACTACTCCAGCGGACTCGCCGCCCGTGTCGCGACGAACCGGACGATGCCGCAGGACTGCTCGGCGACCCTGCAGCGGATGAACGACGAGGACGCCGACGAGACCGGCGAGCACAACGCGTTCTGGGACGAGCGCAACTACCGTGACTCGGTCGCGCTCAACGCCAAGAAGGTGAAGGCGAGCGTCTTCATCTACCACGGCCTCCAGGACACCAACGTCAAGACGCGGCACTTCTCGACGTGGTGGGAGGCCCTCGGCAAGGCCGGGGTCACCCGCAAGATGTGGCTGAGCCGGGTCGGGCACGTCGACCCGTTCGACATCGACCGCGACGAGTGGGTGAGCACGCTGCACCGCTGGTTCGACCACGAGCTGATGGGCATCAAGAACTCTGTGCTCCGCGAGCCGCGCGTGTCGGTGGAGACCGAGCCCGGCCACTGGGTCGACTCGCAGACGTGGCCCGCACGTCCTGCCGCGACGACGCTGCGCCCCCAGGCCGACGGAAGCCTGCGGATCGTCCCTGCCAAGGGGACGCAGAGCTGGGTCAACTCCCCGAGCCAGCGCGAGAACGCTGCAGTCGTCGAGGGCGCGAGCACGACGCGCCTCCTGTACGCGACGAGCCCTCTGCTGGCCGACGCCCGCATGAGCGGTTCCATGGTCGCGAACCTTCGGGTGACGAGCGAGGTCCCGACGGGCCAGGTCGGCGTGATGCTCGTCGACTACGGAGAGGCCGAGCGTGTCCTGACGACCGGCGACGGCGCGTCGACGACGACCACCGAGACGTGTGTCGGACAGTCGACGCCGGCCGACGACGCGTGCTACTTCACGATGAGCCGGAACGTCGGCACGACACCGCTCCAGATCCTCGGCCGCGGCTGGGCGCGCCTCGACGGTGCGGGCACGCACGACGTCGCGGTGACGCTCGACCCCGACGACGCCGTCGTCAAGAAGGGCCATCGTCTCGGCGTCGTCATCGTGGGCGCGGCGAACGGGCGGGTCCGCACCATCGACACGACCGCGTCGACGTACACGCTGGACCTCGCGAAGTCGCGCTTCTCGCTGCCAGGCATCGCCCTGCCTCAGCCGACCTGGCCCGCGGGCTGGGGCTGGCTGCCCAAGCGCAGCGACCTCGTCCCCGGCACGGTGATGCCGGAGGGACGGGTGCGTGAGCTCCCGGTGCTGATGGACGAGACGAGCTGACGAGAGCGCCCCGTCCCTTCGGTGGGCGGCTGCGTACGGATCGCGCGGCGATCACGACGCGGACGCCCGCACAAGGGGCGGGGCGCGGTCAGGTGCGGTCTAGGAGCCCAGCCGGTTGACGAGCTCGGACTTGGACAGCCGGGAGTAGCCCTTCACACCTTTGGCCTGGGCGGCCTTGCGAAGCTCGGCGACCGTCATCGAGGCGTACGCGCCGCCGCTCGCCGCCGCCGTCGTCTTCTTGGCTGTCGTGCGGGACGACCCGGTCGTCTTGGCCGTCGTGCTGGGCGACCCGGTCTTCCGCGCCGTCGACTTGCGCGCCGTCGACTTGCGCGCCGTCGTCTTCCGCGTCGTTGACTTCTTGGTGGCGCCCGTCCCGCTTCCTGACGAGCTGCCGCGTGTGACCGACGCACGGAGACGCTCGAGGTCGCCGCGCGCAGAGTCGGCGGTCTCACTGATCTTGCGCTGGGCGGTCTTCGTCGCCTTCCGGATCGCCTTCTCGGCGTCGGCGCGGGACTTGTCTGCGTCCTTGCGCGCTTTCTTCAGCTGGCCGCTCACACCGTCGAGCGCCTTCTCGAGATCGGCCACGCGCTTGCGCAGCTCGACCTCGACCTTGTTGGATTTCGCGTTCTTCGCCACGGGTTCCTCCTCGATGAAAGGTCGAGCACCGTCAGCGTAGGCGCGATGACGTCGGTGCGCCGTCCGACGCCACCTCGTACTGTGCGAACGTCCTCGTGAAGGATGCTGCGCCGGAGGTGAGCGAGCGCAGGTCGACCGAGTAGCTGAGGAGCTCGGTGGTGGGCACCGCCGCGCGCACGACGCTGCGTCCGGACTGTGACCCGGCATCCGTCGCCTGCACCCTGCCACGTCGCGACGACAGGTCCTCGAGCACGGCGCCGAGATGCTCGTCCGGCACGTCGACGGCGACCTCGTCGACCGGCTCGAGGACGAGCACACCCGCGCGTGCGGCAGCCTCCTTCACCGCGAGCGCGCCCGCCGTCTGGAACGCGGCGTCGGAGGAGTCGACGCTGTGCGCCTTGCCGCCGGTGAGGGTCACGCGCACGTCGACGACCGGACACCCCTCCGCCAGGCCGCTCTCCAGCTGGGCACGCACGCCCTTCTCCACGCTGGGGATGAACTGCCGCGGCACAGCCCCGCCGACGACCTTGTCCACGAACTCGAAGCCCGCTCCCCGGGGCAGGGGCTCCACCTCGATCTCGCAGACCGCGTACTGACCGTGGCCGCCGGACTGCTTGACGTGACGACCCTGTGCCTTCGCCGCACCGGCGAAGGTCTCGCGCAGCGCGACGCGTACGGGTTCCGTGTCCACCTCGGCTCCGCCTTCACGAAGCCGGGTGAGCACGACGTCGGCATGGGAGTCACCCATGCACCAGAGCACGAGCTGCCCGGTCTCCGCGTTGCGCTCGAGACGGAGGGTCGGGTCGGCGGCGGTGAGCCGAGCCAGGTTGCGGGAGAGGGTGTCCTCGTCGCGGCGGGTCTTGGCGACCACGGCGACGGGCAGCAGCGGCTCTGGCATCGGCCACGGGTCGATGAGGAGGGGCTCGGCCGGGGACGAGAGCGTGTCGCCGGTCTCGGCCGAAGCGACCTTCGTGAGAGCGCAGACATCGCCGGCGATCGCGTACGGGACCTCAGTGAGGCTGCCCCCCAGCGGGGCGTACACGTGCGCGACGCGCTCGTCGGCGTCGTGGTCGGAGTGCCCCCGGTCGGCCATCCCGTGCCCCGCCACGTGGACGGTGTCGTCGGGGCGCAGCGTGCCGGAGAAGATGCGCAGGAGCGAGACGCGCCCGACGTACGCGTCGACCTCGGTGTGGATCACCTCGGCCGCGAAGGGGCCGTCCGGGTCGGGTGTCAGCGGGGAGCGGCGGCGGCCGTGCGGGTCGGTCGCGACGGGGAGCGCGCGTTCGAGCGGTGAGGGGAATGCGCGGGGGAGCGCGTCGAGGAGGTCCGCGACACCGACTCCGGTCAACGACGAGACGAGGAAGACAGGAAAGAGGGTGCCCCGGGTGACAGCAGTCTCCAGGTCGCGGATGAGGACGTCGGGCTCGACCGGCTCGCCGGCGAGGTAGCGCTCCATCAGCGCCTCGTCCTCGCTCTCTCCGATCACCGCCTCGATGAGCGCGTCGCGCTCGGGGCGGACGCGCTCCAGCTCGGCGGCATCGGGGTCGGCAAGTGTGCGCACGCCGTCGATGCAGACCGAGCGCCGCAGGCTGATGAGACCGAGCAGGCCGTCCTGCGTGAGCTCGTACACGGGGTGGACTCCGTCGCCGAGTGCGGCACGGAGCCCGGCGACCGCGGCATCGACGTCGGCGCGCTGGTGGTCGATCCGGCTCACGACGACGGCGCGCGGCATCCCGGCGGCGGCACACTCGTCCCAGACGGCGCGCGTCGCGAGGTCGACCTCCTCGGTGGCGGACACGACGAAGAGGGCGGAGTCGGCGGCGCGCAGTCCCGCACGCAGCTCGCCGACGAAGTCGACGTACCCCGGTGTGTCGACCAGGTTGACCTTCACCCCGTCGTGGACCAGCGGGGCGACCGACAGACCGACGGTGCGGTGCTGGCGTACGGCCGCCGGATCGTGGTCGCCGACGGTCGTGCCGGCGTCGACCGAACCGGCGCGTGAGATCGTTCCCGACGCGGCGAGCAGAGCCTCGACGAGCGTGGTCTTGCCCGACCCGGACGGACCGACGACCGCGATCGTGCGCAGGTCGTCAGGCGCGCGGGGTGTGACGGGTGACGCCCCACCGCCTCGCCGGCGGCTCTCCTCGGTCCCTCTCGTACCCATGGACGCCGCCTCCGCTCGGTTCGTCGCTCAGGAGGTGATGCCGCGGTCGCCCGAGGGTGCGGGCGCGCCTTCGGCGGCCGCGACTTCCGCCCGCGCATCGTCGACCGCGTCCTGCGCCTGGCGCGCCGCGAGCTCTGCGGCCTGTGCGGGATCGGTCCCCGACGGCGGTGCACCGTTGACCTGGGGCGGCGACGGGAGGTCTGCAGCACTCTCCTCGTGCGGCGTCCCGCCGAACGCTTCGGTCACTGCCCGTACGGCCTGGGTGAGCTCGCCGGGGATGACCCAGAAGGTGCTGTGCTCACCACCGGCCAGCTGCGGGAGCATCTCGAGGTACTTGTACGCGAGGACCTTCGGATCGGCGTCGTTGCGGTGGACGGCCTGGAACACCCGCTCGAGCGCCGTCGCTTCGCCGTCGGCACGCAGGATCGCCGCCTGCCGGTCACCCTGGGCGACGAGGATCTCCTGCTGACGGGTGCCCTCCGCGGTGAGGATCTTCGCCTGCCGCTCGCCCTCTGCATGCAGGATCAGCGCACGCTTGTCGCGCTCGGCGCGCATCTGCTTCTCCATCGCCTCCTTGATGGTCGACGGCGGGTCGATCGCCTTGATCTCGACACGGTTGACGCGGATGCCCCACTTGCCGGTCGCGTCGTCCAGGACGTTGCGCAGGCGGGTGTTGATCTCCTCGCGCGACGTCAGGGTGCGCTCGAGGTCCATCGAGCCGATGACGTTGCGCAGCGTGGTGACGGTGAGCTGGTCGATCGCCTGGAGATAGTTCGCGACCTCGTACGCCGCCGCCCGCGGGTCGGTGATCTGGTAGTAGAGGACCGTGTCGATGTTCACCACGAGGTTGTCCTCGGTGATCACCGGCTGCGGACGCGATGACATGACCTGCTCGCGCACGTCGAGCTTGTTGTTGACCCGGTCGGCGACCGGGACGATGAAGTTCAGGCCGGGCTGGAGCGTGGTCCGGTAACGCCCGAACCGCTCGATGTTGTAGCGCCGAGCCTGCGGCACGACCCGCACAGTCGACAGCACGGCGAAGGCGACGACGACCGCCGCCACGATGATCGGGACCAACAGCTCCATCACGCCTCCCATGCATGCACGATCGCGGTCGCGCCGTCGATCTCGATCACGTCCACCGTCACCCCAGGGGGGATCACCGCGCTCGCGTCGTACGCCCGAGCCGACCACTCCTCACCGGAGAGCCGGACCAGCCCTCGCAGCGCGGTGACCTCCTGCGTGACGACTCCGGTCCGTCCGACGAGTGCGTCGCTGCCGTCGCGGACCAGCGGGGTCCCGCGCAGGTTGCGGCGTGCGAGCGGGCGGACGACCAGCAGGGTCGCCGCCGCGGTCACGGTGAAGGCGAGGAGCTGGACGAACAGCGGGGCACCGACCCCGGCGACGATGGCGGCGACGAGCGCGGCCACGGCCAGGAGCCCGAGCGCCAGCGTGAGCGTGAAGACCTCTGCCACGCCCAGGCCTACGGCGAGGATCAACCAGACGAACCACGGCATGTGCGACCTCCCCTCGCGGCCGGGGGTGCGATCGACTGTACTCCGCGATCGAGGCCGCTCCCACTTCTCCGCCACGGGATGTGGGCACGTTGGGGAAGGGTCGGGGGAGGTGGAGCCGCTCGCGCCCGAGGGATCGCGCGAGCGGCTCTGGGGGAGCCGCGGACCGGGTAGGGGGATCCCGGCGCGCGGCGCCTGGAGGTCACGGGGCCGGGCTAGGGGGTAGTGACCCGACCCCGCGACATAGATGAGACGCGAGGGTATGACCGTTATGACGCAACTTGGACGGGTGACCTAGGTCACCCGTCCAAGATCGTCGGTCAGTCGACGTACAGGTCGAGGATCTCGCCGAGGTGGTCTCGCTGCGCGCTGCGACGGCCGGCACCCTTGGCGCTGGCCGCCGTCAGGGCCGCGATGACGCCGATCAGCAGGCTGAGGCTCGGGGGAGAGCTGTCGTACGAGACACCGTCCGGGGGGACCAGGACGACGTCGGCACCGACGTGGGCCAGCGGCGCGTCCGCGGCGTCGGTGATCACCAGCAGACGACCGCCCGCGTCCTGGAAGGCGGTGGCGATGTCGATCGTGTACTTGCGGTAGCGCTGGATCGAGAACGCGACCATGACGTCCGAGCTCCGCACGTCGCTGAGCACGTCGATCGGCCGGATGATCGTGCCGTCGACGAGGTGGACGTTGGCGAGGCTCGCGCTGAGGTCGAGCGCGAGCAGCGAGGCGTAGGCGAAGGACTTCGTGGCGCCGATGATGAAGCGCCGACGCGCCCCGACGATCTGCGCCGCCATCTCCTCCACGCTGTCGTCTGTCAGCGCCCAGTCGAGCATCGTGTCGAGCTGTCTGCGCTGGTCGTCGACGAGTCGTCGCTTCAGCAGGGCGGAGGACCGCCGTTGCGGACGGGCGGTCGAGCCGTCGCTCATCCGTACTCCTGAGGGGTGAGGGTGCACCTGGATCGTATCCGTGCGCCGGAATGCACCGGAGCAGATTGGCGGTATCCGTCAGCGCGTCGCCCCGACGTCGGTCCCTGGGCCTGGGGAAAACGTGTGCCCCTGCGGCTCCCTGTGGAGCACGACCGGAGGGGCGGCCCGGCGGCTCTACGGTCGGATCCTCGCCCTCGACCCAGGAGTCGCCCATGTCTGCCGTTCTCGTCCAGCACCGCCGCCACCGCCGTCGCGCCGACGTCGCGGACGGACCCGAGTCCGCCGACGCGGTGCGACGCTCGGCCTACTGGAGCCTGTGGGGTCAGCGTCACTTCCCGTGGGCCCTGCTCGCCGAGGGCGAACGCGTCCTCCTCCTCGACTCCTGGTCGAGCGGCTCACGACTCACGTGGCTCGTCGAGGCGCGCGACGTGCTCCGGGCCAGCGTCTCCAGCCGGCAGGAGGCGGTCACCGTCCTCTCCGACTGGATGGGCGAGCCCGCTCACGACGTCGAGGCCTCCGACTACCTCCGCGGGAGCACCGTGGAGTCGGGTGTCGTGCTCGGTTGGCGACCGTCGCCGCTCACCTGGCTGGGGGCGGCGCGGCCTGACGGGCTGCGCGTCGAGCGCAACGGGTGGGCCGTCGCTCGGACGGAGGACCTGGACGCGTGGGGTGTCGATCTCACGCCGTGACCGTCCGCACCGTTCTGGACACACACGCTTGATCGTGCGGTAGAAACGTCGCATGCTCTCGACACCGCAGGCGGGCGACGCGGCCGCGCCGCTGCCGGCATCGGTGCGACGCGGCTACGCGCTCGGCTCCGTCGCGACCGGGACGTTCGGTACGGTTCCCGGCCTGCTCCTCCTTCCGTACCTGACCGACACCCTGGGCATCGCGGCCGGCGTCGCCGGGGTCATGGTCTTCGCACCGAAGGCCTGGGACGTCCTCCTCAACCCGGTCGCCGGACGGATCAGCGACAGGTCGACGAGTCCGCGCGGGCGGCGCAGGCCGTTCCTGCTTCGTGGCGGCCTGCTGCTCGCGGTGACGTTCGCCCTGATCTTCGCCGGTCCGTCGGAGCCGACGTGGCTCGCCGGCGCCTGGGTGGTCGTCATGTTCCTCGCCTGCGCCAGTGCGTACGCGTTCTTCCAGGTGCCGTACGTCGCGATGCCTGCGGAGATGACGCTCGACTATGACGAGCGCACGCGCCTGATGACCTGGCGCGTCGTCGTCCTGGCGCTCGCGATCCTGCTGTCCGGCGCGACGGCGCCGGTGGTCGTCGAGGCGGTCTCGGAGGTCTCCTCGGAGACCACCGGCTATCGCGTGATGGGTCTCTACATCGGGTTGGTGCTCCTCGTCGGCGTCGTCGGCGCCTACATCGGCACGCGTCGCGCTCCTGACCACGGCGTCGCGAGTCCCTCGGGCACCGTGCGGGACCAGCTGCGGCTCGTCGGTCAGTCACCCGACTTCCGCAACCTCCTCATCACCTTCGTGCTCCAGGCACTCGGCATCGGCGTGATGCTGGCGGGCGTGGCCTATGTCGCACGCCACCTGCTCGACGGCGGAGCGGCCTCGACCTTCCTCTTCGTGGCGTTCGTCGGTCCTGCGCTGGTCGTGACCCCGCTGTGGGAGCGCTTCGCGGCCCGCCGCGGCAAGCGTCACGGCTACGTCGTCGCCACCGGGTTCCTCGTCGCGGGCGCGGTCGGCCTCCTGGTGACGGTGACCGGCACGGCATGGGCGGCATACGCGGCTGCCGCGCTCGTCGGCATCGGCTACGCCGGAGCGCAGGTCTTCCCGATGGCGATGGTGCCCGACGTCGCCGCGGAGCACGCCGCGCGTACCGGCGAGAACCGCATCGGCGTCTTCACCGGCGTCTGGACGGCAGGGGAGACGCTCGGCCTCGCCCTCGGCCCGGGCCTGTACGCCCTGATCCTCGCCCTCGGCGGCTACGTCTCGTCCCGCGCCGACGAGGACGTGACGCAGCCCGACTCGGCGTTGACCGCCATCGCGGTCGGGTTCTCCGTCGTGCCGGCCGTCCTCGTCGCCGTCAGCCTCCTGTGGCTGCGCCGCTACACCCTCGACGACCGCGTGCACGCCGGCGCGGACTCTGCCCTTGACACCCTCCCCGAGGAGCCCGCCTCGTGACGATCCCTGACCGCGCCGCCGACGACGTCCGGCGCCGCCTCCTCGCCCTGCGGGCCGACGATCTCCCGACCCACGGCGGACGCACCCTGGCGTACGTGTACGACTCCGGCATCGCCGAGGCCGACGCGCTCGGGCGCGAGGCGCTCGCGGCGTACGGGGCGACCAACGGGCTCGATCCGACAGCGTTCCCGAGCCTGCTCGCGATGGAGCGCGACCTGGTGACGTTCGCGCGGCCGTTGTTCCACGCGCCGGCCGCGGCGGTCGGCACGGTGACGTCGGGCGGTACGGAGTCGATCCTCCTCGCGGTGCAGACCGCCCGGGACGCGCACCCCGACATCACCGACCCGGTCATGGTGGTCCCCACCACGATCCACGCCGCGTTCCACAAGGCCTCCCACTACTTCGGCGTCGAGCGGGTGAGCGTCCCCGTCGACCCCGCGACCTTCCGCGCCGACCCGGCGGCGATCGCGGACGCCCTCGACGCGTACGCCGGGCGCGTGGTCCTCGTCGCCGCCAGCGCACCCTCGTACGCGCACGGTGTCCTCGATCCGATCCCGGCGATCGGCGAGGTCGCCGCCGCGCGAGGAGTCCGGTTCCACGTCGATGCGTGCATCGGCGGCTGGGTCCTGCCCTGGCTCGAGCGCGACGGGCTCGTGGCGCACCCCTGGGACTTCGCCGTCGAGGGCGTCACGAGCGTCTCGGCGGACCTTCACAAGTACGCCTACACCCCCAAGGGCGTCTCGCTGCTGCTGCACCGGACCCCGCAGCTGCGTCGCCCGCAGTTCTTCGCGAGCGCCGACTGGCCCGGATACACGATGCTCAACGCGACGATGCAGTCGACGAAGTCCGGCGGGCCGCTCGCGGCAGCCTGGGCTGTCGTCTCGTACCTGGGCGACGAGGGCTACCAGACGCTCGCGCGACGTGCGTACGACGGGACGCGAGCCCTCGCGGCGGGTGTCGGCGAGACCCCGCACCTCCGGGTGGCCGCCGTTCCCGAGACCACGCTCGTCGCCGTGACGACCGCCGACGCCTGCGACGTGTTCACCCTCAGCGACGCGATGCTCGACCGCGGCTGGTTCGTGCAACCGCAGATGGCGTACGACGAGCTGCCGGCGACCCTGCACCTGACCGTCTCTGCGGCGACGTGCGAGCTCGTCCCCGAGTTCTTGGAGGCGCTGCGGGATGCGGTCGCCGAGGCCGTCGCCACAGGTCCCGTCGTCGTCGACCCCCAGCTGCGCGCGGCGGCTCAGGCGCTGGACCCTGCGTCCTTGGACGACGACGCCTTCGACGGGCTCCTGGCTCTCGCCGGCCTCGTAGGTGAGGGAGGCGCGGTCGCAGCCCCCGCGCGGATGGCACCCGTCAACGCACTGCTCGACGCGGCGCCGCCGCCGCTGCGCGAAGCGCTCCTGATCGCCTTCCTGGACCGGATGACCCGCTGAGGCGGATCTGACTCACGCTCGTTCTCACTCAGTACGCGCGATGGCGCCCGCGGTGCGTGACCTCGGCCCTGCCCTGGAGCTCCGCAGCCAGGTCCTCGCGGGTGCTCACCACGATGGGGGCAGCTGAGCCGGGAATCAGTGCCCCCGGGTCGTCCGGGAGGTCCACGTCGACAGCGATGTTCTCGCTGACCCGATAAGGCATGGCCCCGAGCACACCGCCGAGGGTGCGGCGCAGGCGCGACATCTCTGCCCGCACGGTGACGGTCCTGGCCGCGTCGCCGAAGAGGTCGGCGGCGAGCTCCGAGGCGGAACGACCGTCCGGGTTGCGCACCAGCGACAGGAGGATCTCGGAGTGACGGGGAGAGAGCGCGTGGTTCCACGATCCGCTCGGCCCGGTCACCTCGACGAGGGACGGCGTCCGTGTGAGGTCGAGCCGGACACGCGTCGTCGGCTCGCGGTCGGAGCCGTCCTCGGCAAGTCGCAGCAGCCACCCGTCGGGGACCGGCTCCGCGACGACGTTGCCGAGCGACGGCAGCCACAACGCACCCGGCTCGATCTCGCGAGGCAGCTCCACCCGCGGCGGAGGATCGGTGCCGACGGCTGCGGCGCAGATCCCGTCTCGCGTGACAGCCAGCGCCGGCCCGCCGAGCCTGGCGAGCATCGGGGCCGCGTGCGTCCGTAGGCGGTCGGCGTTGTCGTGGTAGCGCTGACGCAGCTGCGCTTCGGCGAGCTGCGCGGCCATCACGACGTGGGGGAGCGCGAGCGGGTTGACGGTGGGGGTGCGGTAGCTCAGGTCGACGACCCCGATCTGATCGCCGCTCAACGGATCGCGTACGGGTGCGGCGGCGCACGACCAGGGGAGGTGGTCCTCGGCGTAGTGCTCCGCAGCATGGATCCCGACCGGGACGCCCTCGACGAGGGCGGTGCCGATCGCGTTGGTGCCGACGTTGCCTTCTGCCCAGGTCGCGCCCGGGACCATCCCGAGGTCGTCGGCGTGCCGGCGCAGCGGTCCGCTCCCGGCGCGCCAGAGGATCCGCGCGTCGGCCGAGGAGATGGCCAGGAGCATGCCGGCGGAGTTGACGGCGCCACGGAGGAGGTCGCTCAGCTGGTCGACCATCGGGCGCAGCGCGCTCGCGGCACGCTCTGCCTCGACCTCGGCCGCTGCGACGGGGGGCTCCGGCGGTGTGCCGTCCGGGGTGAGACCGAGGATCTTCGAGCGGTCCCACGAGGCACGGACGACGGCTCGGGGCTGGTGCTTCGGCGGGCGCCCGGCCAGGACGTCGGAGCGGATGCGGTACAGGCTGCGCAGGTCGACCATCGCCGCGGGCGCCTCGGGACGCTGAGCTGTCATGCTCACCCCCGGGTCGCTGTGCTTTCTCGCAGACCCCAACGTACGGCCTCCGGGGTCCCCAGGACAGGCTTGGACGTACGGTTTGTCCGTTCGGCCCGAAACGCGCGCCCGTTCTCCGTTGCAACCCTGCTGCAACCCTTGCGACGACAGTGACGGCAGGTTGGGATGTGACTACGTCACCGGCACTCGTCGGAGGCGATGCCCGAGACTCGCTCACGGGTGGGCTGGTCCACGTCTTGCGGGCTCCGCTGCGGGGGTACGGAGCGCGCAAGACGTGGACGTCGGCCCCCGCGAGACTGCTTGGGGACGAACGAGGGCCTCGACACCTGCCGGTGTCGAGGCCCTCGTCAGAAGTCTCGTGGAGAGACGACTTCTCAGATGGCGCGAACGTTCTCCGCCTGGGGGCCCTTCTGGCCCTGGGTGACGTCGAACTCGACGCGCTGGTTCTCGGCCAGCGTACGGAAGCCGTTCCCTGTGATCGCGGTGTAGTGGACGAACACGTCGTCACCGCCACCGTCCTGCGCGATGAAGCCGAAGCCCTTCTCGTCGTTGAACCACTTCACGGTGCCTTGCGACATTTCTTGCTCTTTCGTCGAACTGTGGAGCCGGCCGTTGCCGACCCCCGTGCACATTGCTCCACCACCACGGGGTCGTGGTGGTGCGCTCTGCTCAGGGAACACAAACGCGCCAACGGTCGTACCGCTGGCGCGGACGTCTTCTCCTGCGCTGAACCGAACAACTACTTCCAGAACCCTAGCAGGTAGGAGGGTGCACCTGCCGTGACGCGACACGCCGGTCTGGTCGCCGGTTCGAGTGGCGTGGCGCGGCTGCCGCGTGATGATCGATAAGCGGGGACGCACGCGACGGACGGGCGGCGAGGGCCACCCCGGGGCGAGCGTGACGTCCTCCGACGGGGACGGAGGATCATGACCACCCCACACCCACATCGACGCGAGAGTCGCATCACCCGACGTGCCAGGCGTCGCCGCTTGAGCTCCTGGTCCAGCGACGCGCTGCGCAGCCGCGAGACACGCCCCTTCGGCGGTGGGCAGGAACGGGCGATCGACAAGATCGTGTTCCGAGTCACCGCGGCGATCTCGATCGCGTTCGTGGTGTGGGGGGCGCTCGGGACCGGGTCGCTGAGCACGGTCGCCAACACGTCGCAGAACTGGGTGATCCGCAACGCCGGCTGGTTCTACGTCCTCGTCGCCAGCTACTTCGTCGTCTACATCCTCTGGGTGGCGGCGTCGCGTTTCGGGCGGATCCGGCT
>Ga0233363_1000189_pt1 | contig 29979 bp, 22 predicted proteins | sample ElkDunMinimDraft_18_FD_191534 | JGI IMG/M metagenome (GOLD analysis project Ga0233363, IMG submission 191534) | Fecal eukaryotic communites from dung pellets of Tule Elk in California, USA - Elk Dung C16 | ecosystem: Host-associated > Mammals > Digestive system > Large intestine > Fecal | place... | reverse complement strand
AAGGCCAGGGCGCTCCCACCCACGGTGAGCTGGATGGTGATCAGAGCGCCGTCGAGATATCGGGGTAGCTGCTCGATCAGGAAGTCCACGTCGTGGTCATCCCTCGCAGAGTTCGGCGGTGGTCGTGTCGTCGGGCAGGTCGGCCTCGGTGAAGCCCCACTCCTCGCCCAGCTCCAGGAGGCGTCCGCTCTCCTTGAACTCGGCGATGACGCGGTTGATCTCCTCCAGGAGCCCGGTGTCGTCCTGGCGGACGCACAGGCCGCCCCAGCCCTTCTCCTCCCGGCCGTTGATCTCCGGGAAGAACCCCTCGGTGACCTCGAAGGGGCCGCCTCTGTCGATGAGGAGGTACTCGTGGGAGACCTTCAGCATGGACACCGCGTCGACCCGGCCCGCCTCCAGCAGCTCGTAGCCGGTGGTCTGGTCGGGGATGAGTTCCAGTTGGCCCTCGGGAACCTCGAAGTGCGTGGCGTAGCCCTGCTCGACCGAACCGTTGAGGACCGCGAGGGTCAGGTCGGGGTTCTCCACGAAGGAGGTGAAGTGCTGGATGCCCTCGGGGTTGCCCTCGTTGACGAGGAAGGCCTCCGGGGACGTCGCGGTCGGCTCGGTGAAGGCGACCTGCTCGCAGCGCTCGGGCGTGATGAACACGCCGGCGGCGAGGACGTCGAAGCGATTCGCCTGGAGCCCGGGGATCAGGCCGTCCCAGGTGACGGGGGTCGGCTGGATCTCGGGAACGCCCAGCTCCTCGAAGACCGCCTGGGCCACGGCCGGGGACTGCCCGGCGGGGGCTCCGCTGCCGTCGATGAAGCCGAACGGGATCTCGTTGGCGAGGCCGACGCTCACGAAGCCCTGTTCGCGCAGGCGTTCCAGGGTGGACTGTCCCCCCTCCTCCCCGCCTCCGCCACCGTCGACGCGGGTGCAGGCGGCGAGACCGACCGTGGCGAGCCCCACCCCTCCCAGACGGAGTGCGTCTCGGCGGCCCCAGGTTCCTCGGCTGATCGCTGGTACCTGCTTCTTCACGACTGCTCCTCGATGGTTCGCGAGAGCGACGCTCCCGCCTGAAGCACAGGGCGAGTGCGCCGCGCATTCGGATGGTGGGCGCCTGGTGCGGGCGGTTCGCGGCGCTGGGCCGCGGCTGCGGCCGCCGGTCGGGACACGGAGCGGCGGCGCTGGTACGGGGTCTCCCTCCCCGGGCACACCCAGCAGTAACGAGACACGTTTAGTCCGTTATGCACTGGTTATGGATACGCGGTCGTCGAGTTACCGGGCTTTCGTCCTGTTCAGGGCGGGTCACCTGTGCCTGGTGACCCTGGGTCCGAATCCCGGTCACACTGGGGCGTCGAGTGACCGACGCGCTGTTCTCACCCCATACCGCCCCCCGAGTTCCGCTCCAGAGATCATCATCAAAACCCAGGTGACGACTGTGGGCGGGGTCCGCCACGCGGACCCCGCCCACCTCCTGCCGTGTCTGTGCCCTACGCGGGGGCGTCCTCCTCGACGACGAGCGGGTAGACCCCGTTCTCGTCGTGGACCTCGCGCCCGGTCACGGGCGGGTTGAACACGCACAGCACGCGGAAGTCCGTCTTGGGCCGGACCGTGTGCTTCTCGTGGCCGTTGAGGAGGTAGAGGGTGCCAGGGGTGATGATGTGCTTCTCCCCGGTCTCCTCGTTGGTCAGCTCCGCCTCACCCTCGATGCAGTGCACGAGCTCGACGTGGTTGGCGTACCAGAAGGTCGACTCGGTGCCCGCGTAGAGGATGGTCTCGTGGAAGGAGAAACCCACTTTTTCCTTGGCCAGGATGATCCGGCGGCTGCGCCAGTTCTCCGTCTTGATGTCGGCCTCGGTGTCGTTGATCTCGTCCATGCTGCGAACGATCACTGGTTTCCTCCTTGAACGCGCTGCTACGCCTTGCTGGGGTGGTGCGACGCGGCGCGGGGCCGGACGACCCCCCGTGGGGGTGCCGTCCGACCCCGTGCCGCGCGGATGTGGAACCGCTGCCCGGGTCTCCCCTAGGCGGGCTGGGCCACCTTGACCGCGGCACGGGCCGCGTCAGCCATGATGTCAAGCCCGGCGGTCAGTTCCTCCTCCGTCGCGGTGAGCGGCGGAAGAAGTTTCGCGACCTCGTCCTCGGGACCGGAGGTCTCCAGGAGCAGCCCGCGGTCGAACGACTCGGCCGCGAGCTTCTTGGCGATGCCGGTCTGCTCGAAGGCCAGGCCGCGGGCGAGGCCGCGACCGCGCACGTGCGCCCCGAAGTCGGAGTGCTCGGCGGCCATCTCCCCCAGGCGTGCGGCGACCATGTCGCCCTTGGCCTTGGTGGACGCGGAGAAGGCGTCGTCGCTCCAGAAGCGCCGCAGCGCCTCGGCTCCGGTCACCATCGCCGGGTTGAACCCGCGGAAGGTGCCGTTGTGCTCGCCCGGCTCCCACACGTCCAGCTCGCGCTTGAACAGGGTGAGCGCCATGGGGAGGCCGTAACCGCTGATGGACTTGGACAGCGTGACGATGTCCGGGGTGATCCCGGCCTCCTCGAAGCTGAAGAAGTCCCCGGTGCGGCCGCAGCCCATCTGGATGTCGTCGACGATCATGAGGATCTCGTACTCGCGGCAGAGATCGGAGAGCTCGCGCAGCCACTGGGCGCTGGCGACGTTGATGCCGCCCTCGCCCTGGATCGCCTCGACGATGACCGCGGCCGGCTTGTCCAGACCGCTGCCGCTGTCGTCCAGCAGGCTGCGCAGCCACAGGAAGTCGGGCGTGCGCCCGTCGAGGTAGTTGTCGAACGGCATCGTGGCCACGTGGTCGAGCGGTACGCCCGCGCCGCCGCGCTTCATCGAGTTGCCGGTGACGGCCAGGGCGCCCAGGGTCATGCCGTGGAAGCCGTTGGTGAAGTTCACGATCGTCGAGCGGCCGGTGTACTTGCGGGCCAGCTTCAGCGCGGCCTCGACGGCGTTGTTGCCCGCCGGACCGGGGAACTGGATCTTGTAGTCGAGACCCCGCGGTTTGAGGACGATCTCGTCGAAGGTCTTCAGGAACTCGCGTTTGGCCACGCTGTACGCGTCGAGGCTGTGGACGATGCGGTCGTCCGTCAGGTACTCGATGAGCGAGGTCTTCAGCTCGGGGTGGTTGTGCCCGTAGTTGAGCGAGCCGGCTCCTGCGAAGAAGTCGAGGTAGGGCTTTCCGGTCTCGTCGTAGACATGGCTTCCGACCGCCCTGTCGAAGACGACCGGCCAGTTCCGGCAGTATCCGCGGACTTCGGACTCCAGGCGCTGGAAGGTCTCCATCGTGTGTACCTCGGTTCCTTTCCCCAGGTTCGTGGGCTCATGGCTTGGACGACGGGGTGGGTCGGGATCGGTCGTTCCGGTGCGGATGGTCGGTCACGCCCCTGACTCGGGTTGGTCGAAGGGGCCGATGCGTACCAGGTCCTCGGGGTCGTGGGGGGTGTCGCCCTCCTGGGGGAAGTGTTCCCCGGTCAGGAGCGGACTCCACACGACCCCGGCACCCCGGTCCCGGGCGAACGACGCGAACAGTGCGCGCGAAGCGGTGTTGTCGGGTGTGACGGTCGCTTCGAGGTAGCGCAGACCACGGTCGGTGATCCGGTCACCGATGAAGTCGAGCATCCGGCGGGCCAGCCGCTGTCCGCGGAACGCGGAGTCGACGGCGACCTGCCAGAGGAAGTACGTGTCGGGGCTGTCGGGACGCACATACCCGGTGACGTAGGCCGCGACACGGCCCTCGTCGTCGCGGGCGACGACGCTGGTCGCGGAGAAGTCACGGCACCAGAGTGCGTAGGCGTACGGGGAGTTGACGTCCATTCCCGTCTCCCGGGCCAGCCGCCACATGTGCGGCCCGTCCTCCGGGGAGGGGTGCGCGAGGCACACGTCCCCACGGCCCGCGGCCCCTGTGGTCTCAGGACTCTCGGCCCCGGTGTCAGTACGGTCGCGTGCTTGGAGGTTCGTTCGTAGATGTGGCACGTCGATCGAACTTAGCGAACGAATGTCAATGAGGTTCCGGAGAGATTCCGCGCAGATGTTTCGGGAGGTTCACATCGGGTATGGCCCGTCTATTTAACAGCGAACCAAAGCCCTGACCAGGGCTTTCGAGGAGCGTCCCGGGGGCGCGCATTCCGCCGTCCACGCCCCGTCCATCAGGCGGTTCGGCGAGCGGGCCGACAGTGTGCGGCGCGCGGCGGCGGAGCCGTCGCCTCGCGCGGCGGCCGCCCGACAGGGTCAAACATAGAGCCTTACCAAGCAATATTAAGCGTGCGTTAAGTCACATCAATTCGGTGGGAACCTCGCGACATAACGTCCGGCCGGATGGCGGCTCAGGTCACACGCTACGCGCCGGGGCGCAGAAATAGGTCTGTGCGCTGGAATTTCCTCCACCCCCTCCCGCACCGGAACGCCCGGCGCACAAGGCCCGACGCGCGCCCGTCCCCGGCGGGGCGGAGCGCTGACACGGACGAACGTCCTTGATGATTCGGCGGATTTCGAGCAGACTCCGTGTAGTACGACCTCATGTAGTACTACACTTAGTCGCATCGCTTCGCCGCAGTTCCACCCGGTCGACGGGAACGCCAGCGGGGCGGAGAACTTCCGGCCCGCCGTGGGAACACGGCGCGGCCCACGGACCATGGACCAAGCCACGGATCGGAGGCGCCCCGTGAACCGTCTGTACCACGAGAGCGAGGACTGGGTCGAGCAGGGCACGTGCCGCTCGTACGACCCGGAGATCTTCTTCCCGGTGAGCAGCACCGGGATCGGGCGCGCCGACACCGAACAGGCCGTCGCCGTCTGCCGCAGCTGTACTGTTCGCCAAGAGTGCCTGCGGTGGGCCCTTCGTGCCGGGGAGGCTCACGGAGTCTGGGGTGGCACCACCCCCGAGCAGCGCCGCTACATGCGGCGCGAGCTCGTGCCGGCCAGTTAGCGGACCCGCGGGTCCGCCGGCGCGGGAAGGCCGCGAGGGGCGACGGAGGAGGCCGCCGGGAGCGCGGGGGACCGCGCCCGGTGGCCTCTTCCATGTCCGCCCCTCCCGCACTCCTCTCCCCGCCCGCCCTACCGCCCGGAGGGCCGCCGGTCCGACCGAAGCCGTGAGGTGCCGAACCGTGGAGTACCGCCCCGCGCCGTACCCGGTCGCGACCGGAGAGGCGCGATTCTCACCTTTCGGGGATCTTGCGGCCCCTCGGGGCACGGCCTAGGTTCGTTCACGTGCGACCCGCCCACGGCACACTCCGCCTCACACGCACGGCGTCCCTCGCCGCGGCGTGCACGGGGCTTGCCTGGGGCGGCCACAACCTGTGGGCGGAGGTACCCGCCTCCACGGGCGGGTTCGCCGCGGCGACCGCGGTGCTCTTCCCCGTGCTCTGGATCTTCACCCGGTCCATGCGCGGCTTCGGCGACATCCTCGCCGTCATGGCGACGGCCCAGATCGTCCTGCACCTCGTCCTCCAGGGATCGGTCGACCCCGCGTTCGGCACCCTCGACACCGGCGCCGGCCACACCGGCCACGGGCTCCTGTCGCACACACTCGGCTTCGCCCCCGGCATGCTGCTCGGGCACCTGTGGGCCGCGCTGCTCGCCTCGGCCCTGCTCGCCCACGGCGAGGCGGCCCTGTGGTTCCTGGCCGCCCTGCTCGCCCGCGCCCTGCCGCCGCTGCTCGTCCCCGACCTCGCGTTCGACGCCCCGGGACCGGTCCGGTGTCCGGCCCGGTCACCGGCGCCCTCCCCCGCCGCGCCCTCGGCGCACCGGCCCCGCGGGCCCCCCGGTTCGTACGCACTCGCCGCCTGAGAGGCCCGCACAGCGCGGAACCCCCGTACGGGAGGACCCGCGCACCGGGCGCGAACCGAACACGAACGCTGAGAGAAGAACATGACCACCACCAGCAGCACCCCCGTCCACGCGACCGGGGCCGCTCCCCGCCTGCTCCCGCGCGCGGCCGCCGCCCTCCTGGCCCCCCTGGCCGCCGTCGCCCTGGCCCTGGCGCCCTCGCCCGCGCTGGCGCACGACGTGCTGACCGGGTCCTCCCCGGAGGACGGCGAGACCCTGGAGACCGTCCCCGAGGAGGTCGTGCTGACCTTCAACAACGCGCCGATGGAGGGCGGGAGCGGCAGTGCCGTCGTCGTGACGGGACCGGACGGGGAGACCACCTACGAGGACGGAGAGCTCACGTTCGACGGCGTGGACGTGTCCGTGGCGCTGAGCCCGCTGGACCAGGCGGGTGAGTACACCATCGGGTTCCGTGTCGTGTCCTCCGACGGCCACCCCATCCAGGAGAGCCTGGCGTTCACGGTGACGGAGGAGGCCGTGGCGGCCGCGGCCCCCGAGCCCGAGGAGGGCGGGAGCGAGTCGCCCGCCGCCGAGGAGGCCGACGAGCCCGCCGAGGAGCCCGCGGCGGAGGAGGCCTCCGCCGAGGAGACCGACGAGGGCGGCGTCTCCCTGACGGCGCTGGCCGTGGTGGCCGTCGTCGCGGTCGCGGGCATCGGAGCGGTCGTGCTCGTCCTCGCCCGCATGCGCAACCGCCCGGGTGGCGACCGGAAGTAGGGGGAGCGCGGACCCGCGCGGTCCGTGAACGGCAGGGGCCCGTACACCTCGCGGTGTACGGGCCCCTTCGCGTTCGTCCCCCGCCGGACCGGATCCCACGGGCAGGACCCGTCCCCGACGTGTGCCGGGGCCGGACTCAGACGCGGCGGGCCAGAAGGATGCTGATGTTGTCCTTGCCGCCGGCCTCCATGGCGGCCTGCCACAGGGCGTGCACGGCGGCCTCGTCGCTGCCCGCCTCCGCGATCATCCGCTCCATCTCCTCGGGGATGACGAGGTCGGACAGCCCGTCGCTGCACATGAGCCACGCGCTCGGGTCGGCCGCGTCGTCGCGCCCCACGTGCGGGACCATCGAGCCGCCCGAACTGCCGCCCAGGGACTGGGTGATGAAGTTGGTGGTGACCGGACGGCCGTCCTCGGAGGGAGGGAGCGCGGGGGAGTCGTCCTCGGAGAGCTGCCTCAGGCGGCGGCCCTCCAGGCGGTAGGTCCGGGAGTCTCCGACGTTGAACCAGAAGTTGCCGTCGCTGTTGAGCAGGACGCCAGCGACCGTGGTCCCCATCCCGGAGAACTCGGTGTGCTGGAGGGCGTGGTCCTTGATCTCCTCGTCGATGTTGCTCAGCAGTTGGGCGATCTCCTCGGGGCCGTTCAGCCGCGGCCCCATCTCGGCCATGCGGTGCACGGCGTGCTCCGAGGCGATCTCTCCTGCGGCCTGTCCGCCGATCCCGTCGGCGACCGCCAGGATGACGGGCTCGCTCACCGGCAGCACACAGCGGACCGGCGAGGTCATGTTCGCACTGGCGACGGTGAGAGCACCCATGACGACGGCGTCCTCGTTGGCGGGGCGGATAGCGCCCCGGTGCGTGAGGGCCGTGACAATGACTTCCCCACCAGCGACACCCATACGCCCTTCCTCCCGTTTCGTCGGCCGTGGCCGGTTGCCCGGCGCCACGCGCCGGACCTTGGTCGAGTCCCGTTCAACGTCTGGATTCTGTAACCGTACCGACCTACTGCTGGAGTCGGTCAAAATCCGCGTACATCATGGCGGAAAACACCCGGATATGCAGTTCCCGCACCGGTTCCGGCCGACAAAAGTGCTGTGACGGATGTGCCCCCGGTGTGTGTCGCGGCCTTCCGTGGTTCCGGTCTGACAGTAGCGGCGTCCACGCGCGCCCGACAGGGCCGATCGGCCGGTACGGAGAACCCGCAGCGCACAGGGGGTCCCGAGGCATTACGGTCCGACCCGAAGGCGCGTTGGGGCATGGTGCGAGATCGGCCCTACGTTGTCCGCCCTCAAGGCTTCTGGCAGAATGGGGCCAGTTGGGTGTCTAAGACGCAGACACACACGACCCGCCCCGTGCGCCGCGACTCCGTCGCGCCCCGGTGGTCCTCGATCTCCTTCGACGGTCGTTTGGTGTGATCTCCGTGCGTCTGCCCTTCCCTCTTTCCTCCCTCGGCCCGCCCCGCGGCAACCGTGCGCCCTCCGTGCGTACGGTCCTCAGTGCTGCCGGGCGCCCACCACCCGCTGTGCCCGGGCGCTCCCTCACCGTGCGCCCGCCCTCCCCAGGACCGCACAGCCACCGTCCCGCCCGAGGGGATTCCGATCCCCGCTCCGGAGTCACCTCGGGCGTTCGTACCTACGACGGGCACCGTTCTTGCCCAAGGAGTACAGCCCAGTGAAGATCGCGATGATCGCCGAACACGCCAACCCGCTCCCCGCCCACCGGGGCGAGCCCGCCTGCCCGGCGAGCCTGCACGTCTGCGCGCTCTCCAGGCAGCTGGCCAAACTCGGTCACAAGGTGACGGTCTACTCCCGCCGGAGTGACCCCGCCCAGCCCGACGGGCGCACCCGGATGGCACGGGGGGTCTCCGTCTCCTACCTCGACGCCGGCCCCGCCCGGCCGCTCTCCGCCGAGGAGCACGCCGAGCACACCGGCGCCTTCGGCACCGCCCTCGCCGCCGTCCTGGACGAGGACGCGCCCGACGTCCTGCACGCCATCGGCTGGACCAGCGGCCTGGCGACGCTGCACGCCCAGGCCCACAGCGAGGGCGACCAGAGCGGCACTCCCCTGGTCCAGACCTTCCACTCCCTGAACGCCAGCGAACAGCGCTCCGGCCTGGCCCACCACCCGGAACGCGCCCGCATGGAGACGATCCTCGCCTCCCGCGCCGACCACGTCCTGGTCAACTCCACCGACCAGCAGGGCGAGCTCGCCCGCCTGGGCGTGCCCCGCCACCACGTGAGCGTCGTCCCCTTCGGCGTGGACGCCGACCACTTCAGCATGGAGGGCGGCACGTCCACCGAGCACTGGACCTCCCGGCGCGAGGAGCGCGCGAGGCTGGTGTCGGTCACCTCCCTGACCGGGGCGGGCGGCGCCGACCGCCTCGTCGAGGCCATGACCCGCCTTCCCGAGGCCGAGCTGCTGCTCGTCTCCACCGCCGAGGACCTCGACGTGGCCCTCGACGAGAACGCCCGCAGGGTCGAGCTCCTCGCCAAGGAGGCCGGGGTCGACGACCGCGTCCACCTGGTCGGACCGGTCGAGCGCAAGGAGCTCCCGCGTCTGCTGCGCTCCGCGGACGTGTACGTGTCCGCGGCCTCCTACGACCCCTACGGCGGGGCCGTCCTGGAGGCCATGGCCTGCGGCCTGCCCGTCGTGGCCACCGCGACCGGCGCGACCCCGGGGGCGGTCCTGCACCGCACCAGCGGCGTGCTGATGCGGTTCGGCCGGCCGGACGAGGTCGCCCGCGCCGTGCGCGCCGTGCTCAGCACGCCGACCATGAGCACCGCGTACGGGATCGCCGCCGTGGACCGTGCCCGCTCGCGGTTCACGTGGCAGCGGATCGCCGTGGAGACCGCCATCGCCTACGACCGGTCCCGCCCGCAGCAGGTGGAGGACGAGGGCGCCGACGGGGGCGAGGTGGGCGGCCTCCTGCTGTCCGGGGCGACTCGCTGATCCGTGTGGTCTCCCACTCCCAGCGCGTGTCCGCGCCCCGAGTCCGGCGGAGCCCTCTCCGGGCGGCCGGGGCGCGGAGCCGTGCGCCGATGACCTTCGAGCACCAGGGACTCCTCTTCCACGACGAGAGGTGGTTCCTCGACACGGCCCGGGAGCGGCTGCGGTCCGCGCTGGGCGGGAACGCCCACGCGGTCCTCGCCGTCTCCGAGGCCCGCGCCGCCGTGCTCGTCGGCTCCCTGACGCCGTCGGAGGGAGCGCGCGTCCACGTGGTCGACAGGGACGGGCTCTACGAGGCCCCTGGGCGCGCCCTGGCGGCCCTGCACCGCCTGACCCTCACCCACGAACCCGTGACGCTGGTGGCGGAGCCTCCGACCCCTTCCGGGTCGGCGATGGAGTCACGCGAGTGGCAGCGGTTGGAGTCGGTCATGTGCACGGCACTGGCGCCGCTGCGCCTGCGACTGCTGTGCGCCTACGACGCACGGGCCCTCGCGCCGGGGGCCCGTGCGTCGGTGCGCGTCACCCACCCGACGCTGGTCGGCCCCGACGGCCCCCGCCCCAACCCCGGCTACCTGGGGACGGCGGCGTTCGGCGCCAGGCCGGACGCGCCCGACCCCCTGCCCGCCACCGGGCCCGTGCACCGGTTGGAGATCGGGATGTCCCTGCCCCGGCTGCGCCGCGAGCTGGCGGCCCTCTGCGCGTTCCTGGGGATGGCGCCGCACCGGGCCGAGAGCCTGGTGGTGGCCGTGAACGAGTTGGCCGCGAACGTGCTGGAGCACGGGGCGGGCAAGGGCTCCGTCAGCGTCTGGCGGGGGCCCGACCGGTGGGTGTGCGACGTGTTCGACGAGCGCGGGGGCCTCGCCGACCCGCTGGCGGGCTACCGCCCCGCCGACAGCATGCGCCCGCGCGGGTACGGGCTGTGGATCACCCGGCAGAGCTGCGACTTCATGGAGATCAGCGGGACCGGTGAGGGTTCGACGGTGCGGCTGCACTTCGTGGACGGGCTCGGCGCTCTCAGCCCCTGAGACCGTCGACGGCCTCGGCGGTGGTCGGCAGGATCGGGATGACCTGGTCGATTCCCGCTATCACGAACAGGCGGTTGACCTGCTGCTGCGGCTCGGCGACCACGAATCCCACGTCCAGGTCCCGGCCTCGCCGGTAGGCGGCGACGAGCACCCCGATGCAGCGCGAGTCGCAGAAGCCGACCTTGGCGAGGTCGACCACCACGCCCCGCGGCAGGTCGGCGGCCAGGACGTCCTCCAGGACGTCGGCCAGTCCGGGAGAGGTCACCGCGTCCATCTCCCCCACGGGCGTGACGACGACGACGTCATGCTCGCGACGGATCGAGATGTCTGACGTCACGGTCGATTCTCCTTGTCGCTGCGGGTCGGAGCCTCATCATGGCGGTTTTCGATCACGCTCGGGACTCGTCACCCGCCGTGTTCTCCATGACGAGGTCCCTGGCCACGTCCACAACCCGTTTGCGGTTGCGCTGAGCAACCTCCCGCAAGGCGGCGAAGGCCGCGTCCGCGTCGCAGCCGCGCGCGTGCATGATGATGCCCTTGGCCTGGTCGATGAAGGTGCGCGCGGACATCGCGCGGCGCATGTGCGCGGTCTCCCGCGCCACGTCGGCCCGGCGCCCGACCGCGTGCAGGGCCGCGGCGGCGTGCTCCGCCAGCAGGGCGGTGAGAGGGGCGACGACTCGCTCGTCGAAGGCGTCGGCGCGGCCGGAGTGCACCCCGAACGTGACCACGCGGTCGTCGCCGGCGCCGTCTCCGAGCAGCAGGCTGGGGAGGGTGAGGGAGGAGCGGTCGCCGCACTGGACCGCCATGCTGGTGTAGCGCGGCCAGCGGTGGGGTTCCCGGAGCACGTCGCCGACGCTGACGCGGGTCATCTCCCGGACGGCCTCCACGGTCGGTCCCTGGTCGGTCGTGTACTGGTGCTCGAAGGCGAGCGAGAGGTCGTCGTGGGAGGCGCCGTAGTCGGTCACCACGTGGCGGGCCGACCCGTCGGGCCCCTCGACCTCGCTCCAGACCACCACGAGGGCGGCCGAGCATCCGGGGACCCCGATGGCGGCGGCCCTGCTCATCTGGTCGAGGGCGCGTTCGAGGGTGGTGTTCTCCGCCTGTCCGAGCGCACCGATGTCGCGGGCCAGGCGTTCGATCCACACAGGACGGCCTCCTTCCGCGTCCGGGGCACGTCCACTAACCGTAACCTTGGGGATCACGGGCCCGGACATCCGGGAGAGACCAGCCACGACGGGAGACCTGAGCGTGCCGGAGAACCTCGCCGGGCTGCAACGGGAGACCACTGCTCTCAGTGAGCGAATAGTTGCCCTCCGAAACACGCACACCATGTTCCCGGACGACGCCGAGGGGACCGCCGAGGCGGCCCTGGCGGAGCTGGAGTACGCGGAGCGCCTGCTCAACGACGCGGGGGCACAGCTGACGCGGGCTCACAGCCAGCCCGGGCCGCGCCGCCAGCACGACGAGGACCGGACACTGCTCCGTGCGATGTTCACGGAGCTGAGCGTCCCGGTCGTCCTGCTGGACCACGAGGGGTACGTCCGGCGGATCAACAACGCGGGCGCCGCCCAGCTGGGCAGCGCGCCCGGCTATCTCACCGGGAAGCCCTTCGCCCACTTCGTGGACCTGCGCAAGAGGGCCGCGATGCAGTCCTGGCTCGCGGCCGTCCTGCGCGGTGACGGGCAGGCCTCCCTGAGAACCAGGCTGGCGCAGCGGGGGTGGGCGGAGGACGTCCACCTCACCCTCACCCGCGTGGAACTGCCCACCGAGCCCAACCCCCTGGTCCTGGTGGCGATGGCGCCGCCGATGCCCGGCGCCGAGGAGGAGGGCCCCTCCCCCCTCGAACCGGAGGTGGAGGACCAGGTCGTGGTCCTCGCCGCGCGTCGGCTGGACGTGCTGACCCGTATGACGCGGCTGCTGCTGCGCTCCGCGGGTCCGGGCGGGGCCGGGGAGCCGCTCGCCCTGGCCGACGCCGCGGACCTGCTCGCCGACTCCTACGCGGACTGGGTGATCATGGACGTGTGCGACCTGCCCACCGACCCCGGGGTCGCCCGGCGCGCCGTCGTCGCCGGCCCTCCCGACGCGGCTCCCGGGCTGCGGGAGGAGGTCGAGGCGGTGGCCCCCGGCGGGTCGGACATCCCCGGCGAGGTGCTCGGCCGGGGCCAGTCGCTGCTGTTCCCGCTCATCGAGGACGAGTCGGTGCTGGGGGCGGCGGCGTCGGGGGCTCCCCTCCTGGCGGTGCTCGGGGCAGGGTCGCTCCTGTCCGTCCCGCTCCGGGGGAGCCGGGGTGTGCGCGGCGCGCTCACCCTGATCCGCCGCAGCAACCGGGGCAGCTTCCGCCTGGCCGACCTCGGCCTCATCGAGGAGATCGGCGAGCACATCGGGCTCGCGCTGCCTCCCCGCCCCTCCGCCTGACCCTCCGGGGGCGGCCCCCCGGCGGGCGGACGCCCTCCACGACCGCGGCGGCACAGCCGACCGCACCGCCGCGCGGTCCCGGCGGGGCGCCCCGAGGGCGCCGCCGGGGCGGCGCGGGACGGGCCGCCGGCGGGTGCCGGTCGCGGGCGGGACGCCCCGGCGCCGGGGCGGCCGGACCCGCGACGTTCGCGGCTACTCGGGACCGTGCAGGGTGTCCACCAGCGTGCTCAGCTGCGACACCGAGCGGTCCATCCGGCGCACGCCGTTGACCAGCGGCTGGTCCACGTCCTGGTAGTTGGTGACGATGTGCTCGCGCAGCTCGGCGAGGTCGGACTGCACCTGGCGGGCGCGCTGTGCCAGCTGTTCGGCCAGCACCTTGCCCGGCTCCCCGGTCTCCTGTCCGAGGTCCCGCTGGAGTGCGCGGGCCTGCTCGCGCATCTGCGCCTTGAGCTGGTGCAGCTCCACGAACACCTCGACCTTGGAACGCAGCACCCACGGGTCGAACGGCTTGAGGAGGAAGTCCACCGCGCGCGACGCGTAGCCGCGGAAGACCTGGTGCCGGTCGATCTCCTGAGCCGTCAGGAAGATGATCGGCACGTCCTTGGTCTTCTCGCGCTGCTTGATGTGCGCGGCGGTCTCGAACCCGTCCATCCCCGGCATGACCACGTCGAGCAGGATGACCGCGAAGTCGGTCCCCAGGAGGTGCTTGAGCGCCTCCTCTCCGGAGTTCGCTCGGACCAGGTTCTGGTCGAGGGACGTGAGTGCGGCCTCCAGCGCGATCAGGTTCTCGTCACGGTCGTCGACGAGAAGGATGTTGGCCTTCTGGGTCACTGAGGGTTACTCCAGGTCTTCGGTCGGGGTGCTGGTGCCAGTGTCCCCGTTCGGGTCGGTGTTATCCCTGGTACTGGTGCGGGTGTTGTTGCCGTTACCGGTCGTCGCGCCATTCTGCCCGGTCCGCGGGTCCTGCGCGTCCTCGCCCCCCGGCTCGCCTCCTCCGGAACCCCCGGTTCCGGTGCCACTGGACGCCGCCTCGGCGGCGTCCTGGGCCGCCGCTCCGGCGATGGTCTCCTCGCGACCCGCGGTGAGCCAGCGCCTCATGACGTCCAGGAGGTGGTCCAGGTCGACGGGCTTGGTCACGTAGTCCGTGGCGCCCGCCGCGAGGCTGCGCTCGCGGTCCCCCTGCATGGCCTTGGCCGTGAGCGAGATGATCGGCAGGTCCACGAACTGCGGCATCTCCCGGATCCGCTGGGTCGTCTGGTTGCCGTCCAGCTCCGGCATCATCACGTCCATGAGGACCAGGGAGATGTCCTCGTTGGCCTCCAGCTTCGCGATGCCCGCGTGGCCGTTGTCGGCGTAGAGGACCTCCAGCCCCTGCGCCTCGAGGGCGCTCGTCAGGGCGAAGACGTTGCGCACGTCGTCGTCGACGATGAGGACCCGCTGGCCCGCGAGGACCGCGCGCCGCTCGGGATCCGTGCGCGCCTCGACCTCCTTCGGCTCCTCAGCCTTCTCGTCGCCGGCCGGTGCGGCCGGTTCCGGCGCCTTGAGCACCGGGACCGTCGGCAGCGGCTCGTTGCCGATGTCGGTGAGGGCGGCCACCGCCGCGTCGAAGTCCTCGTCCGGCATGGCGAAGTCGTCGTGCAGTGCGACACCGCTCCCGGTACCCGGGCCGAAGGCGTCGGTGAAGGCGTCCACGTCACCGCGCCCGGCGTCCAGCATGGGCACCGTCGACGACGTGCCGACCGCCTGGTCGTCCCGGTCCCCGGCGTCCTCGGGCAGGCGGACCGGCAGCAGCAGGGTGAAGGTCGACCCCTGGTTCGCGACGCTCTGCACCCGGATCTCCCCGCCAAGCAGGCGGGCGAAGTTCCGGCTGATCGACAGCCCCAGGCCCGTGCCGCCGAAACGCCGTGAGGTGCCGCCGTCGCCCTGGTGGAAGGCCTCGAAGATGACCTGGAGCTTGTCCTCCGCGATACCGATCCCGGTGTCCGCGACCGTGAAGGCGATGACCTCCTCGTCCTCCACGAACATCTCCAGGTCGGCGCCCTCCAGGGCCCACGCGGGCTCGATGAGGAGGCGTACCTCGCCCTGCGGCGTGAACTTGACCGCGTTGGACAGCAGGTTGCGCAGGATCTGCTGGAGCCGCTGCTCGTCGGTCCACAGCGTCCCCGGGATGTCCGGTGAGACGTCCACCGCGAACGCGAGCCCCTGCTCCCCCGTGACCGGGCGGAAGGTCGCCTCGACGTAGTCCACCAGCTGCCCGATGGAGACCTCGCTCGGCTGGACCTCCGCGCGGCCCGCCTCCACCTTGGACAGGTCGAGGATCTCGTCGATGAGCAGGAGCAGGTCGCTGCCGGCCTTGTGGATGGTCTGGGCGAACTCGACCTGCTTGGGCGAGAGGTTCTGCTCGCCGTTGTCGGCGAGCAGGCGCGCCAGGATCAGCAGGCTGTTCAGCGGTGTCCGCAGCTCGTGCGACATGTTCGCCAGGAACTCGGACTTGTACTTGGAGGAGACCTGGAGCTGGTGCGCCCGCTCCTCCAACGCGTTCCTGGAACGCTGGATCTGCTGGTTCTGGAGCTCGATCGCCCGGTTCTGGTTGGCGAGCTGGGTGGCCTTCTGCCGGAGTTCGGCGTTCTTGCCGCGCAGCTCCTCCTGCTGGCGCTGGAGCTCGTTCGAGCGCTCCCGGAGCTGGCTGGTGAGCTGCTGCGACTGCTCCAGCAGGTGCTCGGTGCGGTTGTTGGCCAGGATGGTGTTGATCGTGGTGCCGAGCAGGGCGACCAACTGCCGCAGGAAGTTCTTGTGGATCTCGCGGAACTCGCCGTAGGACGCGAACTCCACGACGCCGAGGGCGCGCTCCTCCGAGACGATCGGGAGGATGTACAGGTTGCGGGGCGAGGCCTCGCCCAGACCCGACTCGACCTTCACGTACCCGGGCGGGATGTTGCCCACCTGCTGTTCCACCTGCTGGGACAGGGCCTCGCCGATGAGCCCGACGCCCTTGCGGACGCGGCGCCGGCTCTCCCCCGGCTCGAAGCCGAAGCCCGCGTAGAACTGGAAGTTCTCCTGGTCGTCCTGGGCCTCGGGCAGGTAGCAGGCCCCGTGCTGCGCCCCGATGAGCGGCGTCACCTCGGTCATGATGAGGCGGGCCAGCTCCTTGAGGTCGCGGTGGCCCTGGATGTGGCCGGAGATGCGGGCGACGTTGGACTTGAGCCAGTCGGCGTCCCGCTGGGTGGCGGTGGTCTCGCGCAGGTTGGACACCATCAGGTTGATGTTGTCCTTGAGCTGTTCCATCTCACCGCGGGCGTCGACCTGGATGTTGCGGGTCAGGTCGCCCTCGGCGACGGCGCTGGCCACCTCGGCGATCGCCCGCACCTGGGTGGTGAGGTTGCCCGCCAGTCCGTTGACGCTGTCGGTGAGCTGCTTCCACGTGCCCGAGACGCCGTCGACCTTGGCCTGGCCGCCCAGCTGCCCCTGGCTGCCCACCTCGTGCGCGACGCGGGTGACCTCCGTCGCGAACGCCGACAGCTGGTCCACCATCGTGTTGACCGTCGTCTTGACCTCCAGGATCTCGCCCTGGGCGTTGACGTCGATCTTCTTCGTGAGGTCGCCGGCCGCGACCGCCGTCGTCACCTCGGAGATGTTGCGCACCTGGGTGGTGAGGTTGTGCGACATCGAGTTGACGTTCTCGGTGAGGTCGTTCCAGATGCCGGACACGCCCTTGACGTTGGCGCGACCGCCCAGCTTGCCCTCGGTTCCCACCTCACGGGCCACGCGCGTGACCTCGTCGGCGAACGCGGACAACTGGTCGACCATCACGTTGATGGTGTCCTTGAGTTCGAGGATCTCGCCCTTGGCGTTGACCGTGACCTTCTTGGTCAGGTCGCCCGCGGCGACCGCGCGCGTGACCATGGAGATCTGGCGCACCTGGTAGGTCAGGTTGTTGGCCATCGAGTTGACGTTGTCGGTCAGGTCCTTCCAGACCCCGGACACGTCGCGGACGTGGGCCTGCCCGGCGAGCTTGCCCTCCGTGCCCACCTCGCGCGCCACGCGGGTCACCTCGCTGGCGAAGGAGTCGAGCTGGTCCACCATCTTGTTGATGGTGTCCTTCAGCTCCATCATCTCGCCCTGGGCGTCCACGGTGATCTTCTTGTTGAGGTCACCGGCGGCGACGGCGGTGGTCACCTGCGAGATGTTGCGGACCTGGTAGGTGAGGCTGTTCGCCATGGAGTTGACGTTGTCGGTCAGGTCCTTCCAGATCCCCGACACGCCCTTGACGTTGGCGCGACCGCCCAGCTTCCCCTCGGTACCGACCTCGCGCGCCACGCGCGTGACCTCGTCGGCGAAGGAGTCGAGCTGGTCGACCATGGTGTTCACGGTGTTCTTCAGGGCCAGCATCTCGCCCTGGACGTCGACCTGGACCTTCTGGGTGAGGTCGCCCCGGGCGACCGCCGTCGTCACCTGCGAGATGTCCCGCACCTGGTTGGTCAGGTTGTCCGCCATCGAGTTGACGTTCTCGGTGAGGTCCTTCCAGATGCCCTGCACGCCGCGCACGTTGGCCCGGCCGCCGAGCTTGCCCTCGGTGCCCACCTCGCGGGCCACCCGGGTGACCTCGTCCGCGAACGTGGACAGCTGGTCCACCATCGTGTTGACGGTGTCCTTGAGGTCGAGCATCTCGCCCTGGACGTCGATGGTGATCTTCTTGCTCAGATCACCCCGGGCCACGGCCGTCGTCACCTCGGAGATGTCGCGGACCTGCACGGTGAGGCGGGACGCCATCTGGTTGACGGACTCGGTGACCTCGCGCCAGGCGCCGGAGACGCCCTCGACCCGGGCGGAGCCGCCGAGCTTGCCCTCGGTGCCCACCTCGCGGGCCACCCGGGTGACCTCCTCGGTGAACCCGCTCATCTGGTCGGCCATGCGGTTCACGGTGGTGGCCAGACGGAGCAGGTCGCCCTTGAGCTCGCCGCGGCGGCCGTCGGTGGAGGCGCGTCGGCTCAGCTGGCCCTCGGCGACCGAGTCCAGGACCTGGGCGACCTCGGTCAGGGGTTCGGCCACCTCGTCCAGGAGCTCGTTGAGGGCCTGTGCGCTCTCGCCCCACGCCCCGCGGGAGGGGTTGACGTTGACCCGCTCGTTGAGCCGCCCCTCGTCGCGGACCACGTCGCCGACGCGTTGCAGCTCCTTGCTGAGCTGTTCGCTGTGGTCGACCACCTCGTTGAAGACGGAGGCGATCTCCCGGACCGTGCCGCTGCCGCGTTTCCTGAGGCGGACGCTGAAGTCGCCGTCGCGCATGCGGTACAGGGCACGCAGAATCTCGTCGAGCTGGTCGTCGGCCACCAGTTCCTTGACCGCCTCGGGCATCGGACCCCCTCCTCAACCTGCGTTGCCGCCTCGGTGTCCCGCCGGGGCGCCCGCCCTGCCGGTCCGGACCGCCGTCTGGGCGGGCCGGGCCGTGGCGGAGGCTCACGGACAGGGGGTGCGCGGTCCGTCCCGCGTACCCTTGGTGACACCCCGTCACGCTACCCGCGCGAAGTACCACCCGAAAGAAGCGGATGTGTCGACTTACACTAACCGGCCGGGATGGGGCGGACGGGCGGGTTCGCCATGTTGGGCTCCCCGCTCCCGCACGGAGCCCGGCAGCGCGCCGTCGCCCCGTCGGTCCCTCACCGGAGGGCCTGGGCGGTGTCACGGAGTGCGGCACGCGCGGTCCGGTGATTCGGTGGTTCTGCTCGATACCTCGGGATCCGACCGCGTACGCACGCGTATCGTGTCAGTGACCACCTCCCCCGCTCCCGTATCCAGCGACGAAGGACACTGACGGCTTGCCAGCACACGACGCGTTGAAGGTCGCTCGACGAGAGTTCCCTCCTGCCCCGGAGACCGCGGCCGCTGCCCGTGAGTTCGTTCACGACACCCTCCTGTCCTGGGGCGTTCCCGATCCGTTCGACGACGTGATCCTGCTGGTCAGCGAACTGGTCACGAACGCCGTCATCCACGCGCGGTCGCCCCTGGACGTGACCGTGCGCCGCGCCGAGGGCGCGACCGAGGTGATGGTCACCGACTCCGCGCCGGAGCGGGCCGTCCCTCAGGCGGGCCCGCTGGCCGTGGACACCTCGCCGTCCAGGGACAACGAGCGCAGCGGCGGGCTGGGGCTGGCACTGGCGTCCGCGATCGCGTCCAGCTGGGGCGTGAGCTACGGGCGCAACGACAAGGCGGTGTGGTTCCGGATCGAGGACTCCCCCGGCGAGCACCCCTCGCTGGAGTCGCCCCAGGTGCGGCGGGGTCCCGCCCGTCCGGTGCGCCCCACCCCGTGGTCGGCGCTGGACGCCGCCCTCAGCTCCCGGCTGTCCCTGCCGCAGCTGCTGGAGCGCACCGTGGAGTACGCGGCCACCGCCCTGGGCGGGGATGCCGCCTACATCACACTGGCGACCTCCGACGAGACCATGTGGGAGGTCCGCGCCGCCGTCGGGCTGACCCCGGGCGGGGCGCCGTGGCGGCCGCTGCGCGTGCGCACGGAGGAGACGTTCCCGTCCGCCGCCCCCGAACCGGGCGCGGTGATCAACGACGACCTGATGATCGCCCGCACCGGCCGCGGACGCCTGTCGCGCGCCGGGATGCGCTCGCTGGTGACGGCGCCGCTGATCGTGGACGGCCGGGTGGCGGGACTGCTCGGGGTCGCCTCCAAGCGGGCCAGGCACTTCGGCCCGTCGGCCTCCAAGCGGCTCCAGGAGGGCGCGGACCTGATCGCGCTGCCCGTGGAGCGCTCACGCCTGGCGGAGGTCGAGCTCAACCGGCGTGCGTCTCTGAGCTTCCTGGCCGAGGCGAGCGACCTGCTCGCGGGCACGCTGGACGAGCGGATGACGGGCGCGCTCGCCGCCCAGCTGATCACCTCCCGGCTGGGGCGGTGGTGCTCCATCCACACCACCAACGAGCTGGGCAGTTCCCAGCTCACCCACGTGGTGCACGGGGACGAGAACTACAACGACGTCCTGAGGGCTCTGCTGATCGGGCTGCCCCCGCGCGAGCAGCGCGAGCCGCAGCCCCTGTGGTCCCCGGCCGAACTCGCGGAGGAGGGGCTCGACGAACAGCTGGTCCGCGAGCTCGCCAGCGGCCCCGCGATCAGCGTCCCGCTGGTCGCGCACGGCCGCGCGCTCGGCCGGATGACGATCGGCAAGAACGAGGCCGACGACTTCACCCGTGAGGAGGTCGACGTCGCGGACGACCTCAGCCGCCGTGTGGCCTCCGCCATGGAGAACGCGCGCCTGCACGAGAAGCAGGCCGCGATGAGCAGCGCCCTCCAGCGCAGCCTCCTTCCCGCGAAGGAGAAGGAGCCGGTGATCCCGCACGTGGACCACGCGGTGTTCTACCGCCCCGCGGACGAGAAGAACCAGGTCGGCGGCGACTTCTACGACGTGTTCGCGGCCAGCGGCCGCTGGTGCTTCGCCATCGGCGACGTGTGCGGGACCGGCCCGGAGGCCGCGGCGGTGACCGGCCTGGCCCGGCACACCCTGCGCGCCCTCGCCAAGGAGGGGTTCACCCCGTCGCACATCATGCAGCGGCTGAACATGGCCATCCTGGACGAGAACACCTCCACCCGCTTCCTCACCATGCTCTACGGGGAGATGACCCCGGCCACCGACGAGGGCGGCGGCATGAGGGTGCGGATGGTGTCCGCCGGGCACCCGCTGCCGATGCGCCTCAACCAGAAGGGCGAGGTGGAGAACTTCGGGACCTCGCAGCCGCTCCTGGGCGCGTTCGAGGACGTGGGCTTCACCACGGAGAGCGTGGACATCCGCCCGGGCGAGGTGGTCCTGGCGGTGACCGACGGCGTCACCGAGCGGCGCAGCAACATGGACATGCTCGGCGACGAGGGCCTGATGGAGATCTTCTCCGGCTGCTCCGGCCTGACCGCGCAGGCGGTCATCAGCCGGATCGACCGCGAACTGGAGGAGTACGCGCCGGGCGGGCACACGGACGACACGGCCATGATGGTGCTGCGCTTCCTGTGACGGGACCCCGGGGGTGACGGCCGGGCCCGGTCGCGGGGAGGCCGGCAACCCCGGCCCCCGCCCCTCCGTCACAGCCAGCCCATGTCCTGCGCCGTGCGGATGGCGGACATGCGGTTGTCCGCGCCGGTCTTGCCGATGGCGTTGGAGAGGTAGTTGCGGACCGTTCCCTCGGTCAGGTGGAGGGAGGCGGCGATCCTGGCGACGGTGGCGCCGTCGGAGGCGGCGCGGAGCACCTCGGCCTCCCGGTCGGTCAGGGGGCTCTCCCCTCCGACCATGGCGGCGGCGGCGAGGTCGGTGTCGATGTAGCGCCCGCCCTCGTGGACGCGCCGGATGGCGCCCGCGAGCTGGTCGACCGGGGCGTCCTTGGCGAGGAACCCGCGCGCCCCGGAGGCGAGGGCGCGGCGCAGGTAGCCGGGGCGGCCGAAGCTGGTCAGGATGACGACCCCGCAGGCGGGGGCGCTCGTCTTGAGCCGCGCGGCGACATCGAGGCCGGTGGCGCCGGGCATCTCGATGTCCAGGACGGCGATGGAGGCGGCGTGTTCGAGGACCGCGTCGACCACCTGGTCGCCGCGGCCGACCTGCGCGACGACCTCCAGGTCGTCCTCCAGGCCGAGGAGTGCCGCGATGGCCCCTCGGACGAGGTGTTCGTCATCGGCCAGCACGATCTTGATCAAGGTCGGCCCTTCTCACGTGTAGCGGGGACTGTGGCGCGGTATCGTTCCGGACATTGTGGTGCATACGGTTCTTGCAGGTACGAGAGGTCGGCGCGCCGCGGGAGTCGGCCCCCGCGGCGGCTCCGGGAGCGCCCGGCCCCACCGGCGCCCGGTCCCCGCTCGCGCCGAGGACTCGAAACCCTGGTATATCGGGCTCTCACCCTGTTCTAACCCATGCCGCCCATGATGGAGTCCGTCCGCTAGACATCGTCCCGCCAGTCGGAGGATGAGTTGAACCCCAACGAACCGAGTACAGGTACCGAGCACGGTGCGGCGACCGGGAACGCCCACCTTCCCGCCGAGCCCGCCGACCCGCAGGTGCCGTCCGGTCGGGAGGGCTCCTCCACAGACGACGGGGCGCACGTTGAGCCCGTACCCGGCGGGGAGCACGGGGGTGTTCCCGCCGGGTACGACGACCAGCCGTCCGCGGCGCCGGCAGCCGAGGGTTCCGGGTTCCCGGAGGACCGGGGCCCGGGCCTCGGGGCCGAGGGCGCCGGACGGCAGGACGCGTCGCCGGAGGGGAGCGCCGGCCGCTCCTTCGCGGTCGAGCAGCAGCCCGCGCGGTACGGGGAGAACCCGGGCCAGGCGCACCCGGGCCATCCGGTGCAGCACGCGGGGACGCACGCGACCGGGACCGGTCCGCGCTTCTCCCCGCCCGAGCACCCGCCGCGGTGGGCCACGGGGCCCAACGAGGCGGACCGCGCGTCGTACACGTTCCCGCCGAACGTCGGCGGCCCCGGCGTCCCGGCGGGCGGCGCGACCGACCAGTTCGCCGCCCACCAGGGCGGCCACGGCCGGCCGTACGGCGGACCGCAGGGGCCCGTCGGCCCGAACGGCCCGGGGGGACCCGCTGTGCCGGGCGGCCCGGGTGCCCCGGGCGGACCGCCCTACGGTGACGGTTCGGCTTTCGGCGGGGGCGGCCACGGCCAGCCCCCGTACGGCGCCTCGGTTCCGGGACCGGTACCCCCCCGCAAGACGAGGCGGGGCGGCCGGGTGGTGGCGATCGCCGCCGTGACCGCACTGGTCACGAGCCTGATCGTCGGTCCTGCGGCGGCCCTGGGCACCGCCTACCTGTTCCCGAACGGACTGGGCTCCCCGGCCAGCTCGCTGACCGGCGAGCAGGGCAGCACGGCCACCGAGGGCGCGGTCGGCGACGTCGCCGAGAGCGTCCTGCCCAGCGTGGTGTCGATCCAGACCGCCAACGGCGGCGGCAGCGGCGTGGTCATCTCCTCGGACGGCCAGATCCTGACGAACGCGCACGTGGTGGAGGCGTCCCAGGGCGGAGCGCTGGAGGTGCTGTTCAACGACGGGACCTCCGCGTCCGCCGAGGTGCTGGGCGCCGACGCGGTCTCCGACATCGCGGTCATCCAGGTGGAGGGGCGCAACGACCTCGAACCCGCCACGCTCGGGGACTCCGAACAGGTCGGCGTGGGCGCGGACGTGGTCGCGATCGGCTCCCCGCTGGGGCTGTCCGGCACGGTCACGACGGGTGTGGTCAGCGCCCTGAACCGGCCGGTGAACACAGGGGCGACCGAGAACGGCGGCGGCCAGACCTCGACGGTGATCAACGCGATCCAGACGGACGCGGCGATCAACCCCGGCAACTCGGGCGGTCCCCTGGTCAACATGGCCGGTGAGGTGATCGGCATCAACACCGCGATCGCGGGGATCTCGCAGGACAGCGGTTCGGTGGGGCTGGGCTTCGCGATCCCCATCAACCAGGCCCGTCCCATCGCCGAGCAGCTGGTCGAGAGCGGTAGCGCGAGCTACCCGGCCATCGAGGCGACCATCACCAACAGCCGGGGCGGCGGGGCGGAGATCGTGGAGGTGACCGACGGCGGCGCCGCGGACGAGGCCGGACTGACGGCGGGCGACGTGGTGGTGTCCGTGGACGGTCAGACCGTCACGACGCCCGACCAGCTGATCGCGGAGATCCGCTCCCGCCAGCCGGGCGAGGAGGTCACCTTCGGTGTGGTGTCCGGCGGCAACGGCTCGCCGCAGGACGTGCCCGTCACGCTCGGCGAGCAGAGCTCGGCGTCCGTCGAGAACGAGGCGGAGCAGGACGGGGGGAACTGAGCGAGCGCGGTCTCGGTCCCTCTCCACGGGGCGCTCCCAGGGCTTTCGGCCCGGGAGCGCCCCGTTCCCGTTCTCCGGTCCCTCCCGTCGCGGACACACGTCGGGACGGCGGGGCGGATCACCGGCCGTCGGCGGCCCGGAGTCCCTGGCGGTGGCTCCCGCACCCGCGAGCGCGTTCATCGGCCGGACGCCGCCGCTGCTCCTCCTGGAGCGGCGACCGGACCGCCGGCGGGCAGGCAGCGCCCGTGCCCCGCCTCTCCCGAAGGTCACCGATCTGCCACATCACGGTGCGCCTGGGCACAGGATTGAACACGAAGAGTATTCTTCTGTGCGCCGTGTGCTGTCTGAGCGGTCGCTCCCCGGTCACCGGAAGGTCGACGACGGTCTACACGGGTGGGCCACACTCGTGCCCACGCGGCGACCCGACAGCCAGGAGAACCGGTCCATGCCCACGTCCTTCGCTTCCGCATCCCCCACGCCGGCGGAGCCTCCCCGACGGGGCGGCGGCCCGGAGCGCCGCCCCCGGGTGCTGATCGGTACCGACACCTACCCTCCGGACGTGAACGGCGCCGCCTACTTCACCGCGCACCTCGCCCACGGGCTGGCCGGGCGCGGCGCGCGGGTGCACGTGGTGTGCCCCTCCCCGGAGGGGGCGCCCCGCACCGTGGAGCGCGGCGGGGTGGTGGAGCACCGCCTCCGCTCGATGTCCTCGCTGGTCCACGGGAGCGTACGGCTCGCGGTCCCGCTGGGGGTCCGCGGGCACCTCGACCGGCTGCTGGAGCGGCTACGGCCGGACGCCGTGCACATCCAGAACCACTTCCTCGTCGGCCGGATGCTGGCGTCGGCCGCCCGCGCCCGCGGGGTCCCCGTGGTCGCGACCAACCACTTCATGCCGGAGAACCTCTTCGACTACGTGCGCGTTCCCGGGCCGCTGCGCCCGTACGCCGCACGGATCGCCTGGTGGGACCTGGGGGCGGTGCTGTCCCGGACGGAGCACGTGACGACGCCGACCCCCGCGGCAGCCGGGCTCCTGCGGGAGCAGGGGTTCACCAAGCTGGTCGAGCCGGTCTCCTGCGGAATCGACCTGGCCCGGTTCAGTCCCCTCGACGGCGGGGCCGCGGCCAGGCGGCGGCTGCGCGACCGGCTGGGGGTCCCGGACCGGACGACGGTGCTGTTCGTGGGCCGGCTGGACGAGGAGAAGCGCACCGAGGAGCTGGTGCGCGCGGTGGCCCGGATGCCCGGTGTCCAGCTCGTGCTGGCGGGGGACGGTGCGTTCCGGCGGAGGCTGGAGGAGCTCGCGGTGTCCGAGGGCGTGGCGGACCGGGTGCTGTTCCTCGGGTTCGTACCGCACACCGACCTTCCGGACGTGTACCGGTGCGCGGACGTGTTCGCCATCGCGGGCGTCGCCGAGCTCCAGAGCATCGCGACCCTGGAGGCCATGGCGAGCGGTCTGCCGGTGGTGGCGGCGGACGCGATGGCGCTGCCGCACCTGGTGGAGGAGGGCGCCAACGGGTACCTGTACCGGCCGGGCCGTGCGGAGGAGCTGGCCGCGCGGATCGGGGACGTGGTGGAGGACGAGGGCGAGCGCCTGCGGATGGGCGCGCACAGCCGGGTCATGGCCTCGCGGCACCGGCTGGAGGACTCGCTGGCGCGGTTCGAGCGGATCTACCTGGAGGCCGCGGACGGGGTGGTCGCCCCGGCGCCCGCGGCGTTCACGGCACCCGCCCCCCGGTTGGGCGGGACCGCCCGGGGCTGACCGGGGCGCGGGGGTTCGCGGGCAGGCGGCCGAACGCGGCCCAGCTCCGGGGTGCGGCCGGGAGCCGGGCCCCGGGACGGCCCGGGGGTCCGACGGAACGGGCTCCCCCGCCCCCAGGGCTCAGTCCGGGGGCGCGTCCTGCTCCGGCGGTGTGTACTGCGGCAGCTGGAAGCCGATGGCGGAGCCGCCGCCCTCCCGGTTGCGGGCGAACACCCGCCCGCCGTGGGCCTGCGCGATCTCCTGCACCATGGCCAGTCCGAGGCCGGAGCCCGGCAGGCCGCGGGCGACGGTGGCCCGGTAGAAGCGCTCGAAGACGTGGCCCAGCTCGTCCGGGTCGATGCCGGGGCCGCGGTCCAGGACCTCGACGGCGCCCGCGCGGACGCGGATCTCGATGGGGGCAGTGCCGTCGGGGTCGAACTTGGCGGAGTTCTCGACCGGGTTGGCGACGGCCCGCTCCAGTGAGCCGGGACGCCCCCACACGGTGCTGTCGTCGGCGTCCACGACGATCTCGCGCCCGGTGCGCCTGCGGGTGCGTTCGGCGACCCTCTCGACGACCTCCCGCAGGGGGACGGCGCGCATCGCCTCGTCCTCGTGGTCCCCGGTGGCCAGTCCGACCAGTTCGTTGACGAGCGCGGTGAGCTCCCGGGTCTCGCCGCGCAGGTCGTCGATGAGGCTCTCCCGCGCCTCGGGGCTGAGCCGGTCCACCCGGCCCAGCACCTGGACGTTGGTGTAGAGGCTGGTGAGCGGCGTGCGGAGTTCGTGCGCGGCGTCCTGGACGAGTCGGCGCTGGTCCTCCTTGGACCTGGCCAGGCGGGCGAGCATCGCGTTGAAGGCGCTGCTGAGGCGGTCGACCTCGTCGTGCCCGGCCTCCTCGTGCCCGTATCCGCCGGAGTCGACGGGGTCGAGGCGCCCCGTGGAGCTGACGTACTCGGCGGCGTCGGTGAGGCGGACCAGGCGGCCGGTCGTGCGATGGCCCACCAGCCAGCCCACCGCGGCGGCGCAGAGGGCGACGAGCAGGCCCACCCACAGGATCTGGGTGGCGAGACGGTCGAGCATCAGCTCGGTGGGCGACAGCCGCTGGAGGAGTTGCAGGGCCCCGCCCCCGTCCCCCACGGAGACCGTGGCCAGCCGGTACGCCTGCCCGTCGACGACCTGCTCGCGCATGTCGACGGCACCGGGCTTCGTGGTCGCGGCCAGTTCCATGTCCGTCTCGGACGGGGCGAAGAACACGACCTCGGCCGGGTCCTCGACGCTGACGGTCCGGCGGCCGTCGGGGCCGAGGAGCTGCACCTGGAGGTTGTCGCTGGACAGGAACGGGATCGGGCCGGTGGTGGGCTCGCCGCCCTCCTGGCCGTGGATCTCGACGAGCTTCTCGGACAGGTCGGTGACGGTGCGCTCGAACCCGTTCTCGACGTCGGCGCGGATGAGCGCGGCGGCGGTGGTGTAGGCGAGGGTGCCGACCAGGGCGATGATCACGGTGGCCACCAGGGCGAAGAGCACCGCGAAGCGCGTGCCCAGCCGCCATCCGCGCGGGTTGAGCAGCACCCCGTTCCGCCACGGGAGGGCCGTGTGGGCGCCCGTGCCGCCGGGACCGGGCGCGCCGGGGGCTCCGGCGCCCCCGGCCTCCCCGTGGCCACCGCCGGGCGGTCGCACGCCGGTCACCCCTGCGGGCGGAGCGTGTACCCGACTCCGCGCACGGTCTGGATGAGCGGCGGCCCCCCGTCCTCCAGCTTGCGGCGGAGGTAGCTGATGTAGACGGCGAGGTTCTTGGACTCCGGTCCGAAGTCGTAGCCCCAGATGCGGTCGTAGATGGTGGCGTGGTCCAGGACGATCCCCGTGTTGCGGATGAGGAGTTCGAGGAGGTCGAACTCGGTCTTGGACAGCTCGATCTCGCGTTCGCCGCGCCAGACCCGGCGGGCGCGCGGGTCCAGGCGCAGCTCCCCCGCCCGCAGCGGACCCTCGTCGTCGGCGTCCTCGGGGACGGGTGCGGCCCTGCGCAGCAGGGCCCGCAGCCGGGCGAGGAGTTCGTCCAGCTCGAAGGGCTTGGCGAGGTAGTCGTCGGCGCCCGCGTCCAGCCCGGCCACCCTGTCGGGCGTCTCCACGCGGGCGGTGAGCATGAGGATGGGTGTGCGGTCGCGTTCGGCCCGCAGCACCCTGGCGACCCCCAACCCGTCCACACCGGGCATCATCACGTCGAGGACGAGCAGGTCGACGGGGTCGGCGTGCACGGCGGCGAGGGCCTGGACCCCGTCCGCGACCGTCCGGACGCTGTAGCCCTCCAGTTGGAGCGCGCGTTCCAGTGAGTCCCTGATCGCGCGGTCGTCGTCGGCGACCAGGACCGTGGCGGTGGCTTCCATGGCGCCCATGCTTCCCTATCCGGGTGAGAAGGCGGTAAGAGGCGGGTGGGGTGCGTGTCAGACCCCGCCGGTCAGGCGTCGGGAACGAACGAGCGGGTCCTCGCGAGCCCCGCCGCCCGGCCCTTGCCCGCGACCACGAGCGCCATCTTCCGGGAGGCCTCGTCGAGCATCTCGTCGCCGAGCATGACGGCTCCGCGGCGGTCCACGGTGGTCGCGTGGGCGTAGGCGTCCAGGATCAGCTCGGCGTGGTCGTAGTCCTCCTGGGAGGGGGCGAACACCTCGTTGGCGGCGTCCACCTGGAGCGGGTGCAGGACCCACTTGCCGTCGAAGCCGAGGGCGGCGGTGCGCCCGGCGGAGCGGCGGAAGGCGTCGACGTCGCGGATCTGGAGGTAGGGGCCGTCGACGGCCTGGATGCCGTTGGCGCGCGCTGCCGTGAGGATGCGCATGAGCACGTAGTGGTAGGCGTCGCCGGTGTCGTAGCCGGGGGGCTGCTCGCCGACGACCAGGCTCTTCATGGTGAGGGAGGCCATGAAGTCGGCGGGGCCGTAGACGAGGGCCTCCAGGCGGGGTGAGGAGGCGGCGATCGCGTCGACGTTCACGAGCCCGCGCGCGTCCTCGATCTGCGCCTCGATGCCGATGCGGCCGACCGGCAGGCCGACGGCGCGCTCGATCTGGGTGAGCAGGGTGTCGAGCCACTCGACGTCGCGGGCCGCGGTGACCTTGGGGAGGACGAGCGAGTCGAGGTCCGCGCCGGCCCCCTCCACGACGCTGATGACGTCGCGGTAGGCCCACTCCGTGGTGGTGTCGTTGACTCGGACCGACCGGACCCGCCCGTCCCAGCCGCCGTCGGCGAGGGCGCGGACGACCGTGGTGCGGGCGGCCTCCTTCTCCGAGGGGGCGACCGCGTCCTCCAGGTCCAGGAAGAAGGCGTCGGTGTCGAGGCCCCTCGCCTTGTCCACGAACCGGGGGTTGGACCCCGGAACCGCGAGTACCGACCGCCGCGACCTGAGTTCGCCCATCGTCGTCCCCGCTCCGCTCGCCTGCGCCACTGTCCGCGCGCCCGGCGCCGCGCCGCCCTCGGCGCCGCCGTCGCTCCGGGTCGCGGGGCCCATCATCCCACCTGTGCGTGCGTAGAGTGAGGTGCGGGTCCCCTGGCGGGGCCGGAGTGATCGAGGGAGAGTGACGATGTCCGCCACGCTGCGTCCGACGAGCGCCCACTGGGGCAGCTACCAGGTGGTCGTCAGGGACGACCGGGTCGTCGGAGTGCGCCCGGACCCCGACGACCCGGCACCCTCCCCGGTGATGGCGAACACCCCCGCCGCCCAGCACCACGCGTCGCGCGTGGCCCGCCCCGCGGTGCGCCGCCGGTGGCTGGAGCGCGGCCCGGGCCCGGACGCGCGAAGGGGCCACCCGGACGACGACTACGTCGAGGTCGAGTGGTCCACGGTCCTGGACCTGCTGGCGACGGAACTCGACCGGGTCCGCACCGAGCACGGCAACGCGGCGATCTACGGCGGATCGTACGGGTGGGGCAGCGCCGGCCGCGTCCACCACGCGCAGAGCCAGCTGCACCGGTTCCTGAACACGGTCGGCGGGTACACGCGGTCGCGCGCGACCTACAGCCACGGCGCCGTCGAGGTGCTGTTCCCCAGGCTCATCGGCACCCCCGCCGCGAACCGGCTGCTGCACCGCGCACCCGCGTGGACGCAGATCCGCGAGCACACCGATCTGCTGGTGACCTTCGGCGGGCTGCGACTGTCCAACACGTGGACGACGTCCGGGGGCCGGGCCGCCCAGACCGCCGGTCCGGCGATGCGCGCCGCCTCGGAGTCCGGGGTGGAGTTCGTGTCCGTGTCGCCGCTGTTCGACGACACGCCCGAGGACGTCAAGGCCGAGTGGATGTCCATCCCGCCGGGCACCGACACGGCGGTGATGCTCGCCCTGATGCACGTCCTGTTCACGGAGGGGCTGGCCGACACCGCGTTCCTGGACCGGTACACGGTGGGCGCGGACGTGCTGCGCTCCTACGTGCTGGGCGGGCGCGACGAGCACGGCGCCCGTCCGGGCGTGGAGCGCTCGCCCGAGTGGGCGGAGCGGATCTGCGGGGTCCCGGCCGGTGAGCTGCGGTCTCTCGCCCGGCGCATGGCGGAGGGGCGCACCCTCGTC
>Ga0233363_1000188_pt1 | contig 29989 bp, 28 predicted proteins | sample ElkDunMinimDraft_18_FD_191534 | JGI IMG/M metagenome (GOLD analysis project Ga0233363, IMG submission 191534) | Fecal eukaryotic communites from dung pellets of Tule Elk in California, USA - Elk Dung C16 | ecosystem: Host-associated > Mammals > Digestive system > Large intestine > Fecal | place... | reverse complement strand
TCGTCCTCGTCGGTGAGGTCGTCCTCGTCGGTGTCGTCCTCGTCGGTGAGGTCGTCCTCGTCGGTGTCGTCCTCGTCGGCGTCGTCGCCCTCGGCGAGGACTGCCTCGTCGGAGTCGACCTCGTCGACGTCGGCCTCGTCGGGCGCGGCGTCCGGGTCGTCATCCGCCTCGGCGCCGGTGTCGACGTCCGCACCGTCCCGCGTCCCGGCCGCGGCGAGCCCGGCGGCGCCGACGGCTGCCGCCGCGGCCCCCGCCGACTCGCCGCTCGCGAGCACGACCGTCGGCACCGCACCGGGCGGCAGCTCACCCTCCGTGGCGACGGTCCGCAGCGCCGCGACGACCTCCTCGGGCTCCGTGCGGTCCGCAGGGGCGGGACGCAGGGCACCCGCGAGCGCGGCGCGCGTGAGCGGTCCCACGCCGAGAAGGTCGACCTCGCCCGCGCGGGCACGCGCCAGCACCGCCTCGACCGGGCGGCTGCCGAACGGGTCCCGTCCGGTCGCCGCGAACGCGAGCACCGCCGCCCAGCCCCACAGGTCGGTCGCCGGGCCGGGCTCCCCGCCGTCCAGCAGCTCGGGTGCGAGGTAGCCCGGCGTGCCCAGCACGAAGCCCGCGGTCGTGAGGTTCGCGTCGTCGTCGACGCCCTGCGCGAGCCCGAAGTCGATGAGCACGGGCCCGTCGTCCGTCAGCAGCACGTTCGAGGGCTTCATGTCGCGGTGCACGACGCCCGCGGCGTGCACGGCCGTGAGCGCCGAGCGCAGCCCCTCGGCGAGCAGGAGCAGCTCGTCGGCGTCGAGCGGACCGCTCGCGTGCACGCGCTCGGTCAGGGTGTCCCCCGCGACCAGCTCGGTGACGAGGAACGCCTCGGTCGAGTCGGCCTCGGCGTCCAGGACGGCGGCGACGGACCCGTGGCGCAGGCGCTGCAGCGCGGCGACCTCCCGCATCAGCCGGGCCCGGACGACGGCGTCCGACGCGACGTGCGGGTGCAGCAGCTTGAGCGCGACGGGCTCGCCGCCGCCGTCGACCGCGCGGTACACGGTCCCCATGCCACCCGAGCCGAGCGGGGCGACGATCGTGTACCCGCCGATCTGGGACCCCGGCGTCAGACCGATCCGCTCCATGACGGGAAACCTAGCCGGTCAGGGCGACGCACGGCGCGGTACGTCGCCCGAGCGTGTCACCCGTGGGACGACTAGGGTCGGAGACCGAACCACCCGCGAGGAGCTGATCCGGTGCCCATCGACGCGCCACACGACGGCCAGGACCTGGTCGTCGTCGCGAACCGCCTGCCGGTCGACGTGACCCTGGACGACCAGGGGGAGCCGAGCTGGACGCGGTCCCCCGGCGGGCTCGTGACGGCGCTCGCGCCGGTCATGGCCCAGACCAAGGGGGCGTGGGTCGGCTGGGGCGGGTCGCCGGGCCTGGAGCTCGAGCCCTTCGAGGTCGACGGCACCGAGCTGGTCCCGGTGATGCTGACGGAGACGGACGTCGAGCGCTACTACGAGGGCTTCTCCAACGACACGCTGTGGCCGCTGTACCACGACGTGATCGCCCCGCCGCAGTTCCACCGGCAGTGGTGGGACGCGTACCGGCGCGTGAACGAGCGCTTCGCGCAGGCGGCCGCCGCCAACGCGGCGCACGGCGCGACGGTGTGGGTGCACGACTACCAGCTGCAGCTCGTCCCGGCGTACCTGCGGGCGCTGCGACCCGACCTGCGCATCGGGTACTTCCACCACATCCCCTTCCCCCCGCTCGAGATCTTCGCGCAGCTGCCGTGGCGCAAGCAGGTGGTCGAGGGCCTGCTCGGCGCGGACCTCATCGGGTTCCAGCGCGGCGGGGACGCGGCGAACTTCGTCCGGATCGTGCGGCGTCTGACGGACCTGACGACGCGCGGGCAGATGATCACGGTCGACGAGGGCACGCCGACGCAGCGCCACGTCCGCGCCCAGGCGTTCCCCATCTCGATCGACTCCCACGCGTTCGACCAGCTCGCACGCACCGAGGCCGTCCAGGAGCGTGCGCGGGAGATCCGCCGCGAGCTGGGCGACCCGGAGTACCTGCTGCTGGGCGTGGACCGGCTGGACTACACCAAGGGCATCCGCCACCGCATCAAGGCGTACGGCGAGCTGCTCGAGGACGGGCGGCTGTCGGCCACGCAGACCACGCTCGTGCAGGTGGCCAGCCCCAGCCGCGAGAACGTCGGCGCCTACCAGCAGCTCCGCGACGACGTCGAGCTGCTGGTCGGGCGCATCAACGGGGACCACGGGCAGGTGGGCCACGCACCCGTGCAGTACCTGCACCAGTCGTTCCCGATGGAGGAGATGGCCGCCCTGTACCTGGCCGCCGACGTCATGCTCGTCACGGCGCTGCGCGACGGGATGAACCTCGTCGCCAAGGAGTACGTGGCGGCGCGGTCCGACGAGCGCGGCTGCCTGGTGCTCAGCGAGTTCACGGGCGCCGCGGACGAGCTGGTGGGCGCCGTCCTGGTCAACCCGCACGACATCGACGGCATGAAGGACGCCATCACCTACGCCGTGCACCTCGACCCCAAGGAGGCGCGCAAGCGCATGCGCAGGCTGCGCCGCCGCGTCCTGACGCACGACGTCGCGGCGTGGTCCGGGCAGTTCCTGGCCGCCCTGACCGCCGTGCCGGTGAGGGACGGTCATGCCTGACGCGCCGACGCCCGCCGACCTGCGCGACCGGCTCCTGGCCGTCGCCGCCGACGCGGCGGCGCGGCCCCTGCTGGTCGCCCTGGACTTCGACGGCACGCTCGCCCCGCTCCAGGACGACCCGGCCGCATCGCGCATCCTGCCCGCGGGCGTCGAGGTGCTGGCCTCGCTGGCGGGCCTGGACGGCGTCGAGCTGGCGCTGGTGTCGGGCCGTGCGATGGGTGACCTGCACACGCTCGCCGAGGTGCCGCCGGGGACGTACCTCATCGGCAGCCACGGCGTGGAGCGTGCGCGCGTCACCCCGTTCGGGCTGGACCGTGACGTCGTCGAGCTGACGCACGAGCAGGCGGACCTGCTCGCGGGCCTGGGCGCCCGCGCGGCCGCGGTGGCGCGGGGTCGCGACGGGGTGTGGGTCGAGACCAAGCCGACGGCCGTCGTCGTGCACACCCGCCTCGCCGAGCCGCAGGACGCCGTACCCGCCGAGGCCGAGGCCGTCGCGCTGGGCACCGAGCTGGGCGTCGGCACCCTGCACGGCAAGGACGTCGTGGAGCTGACCGTGCTGCGGGCGGACAAGGGGACGGCGCTGCAGGCGCTGCGCCACGAGCTCGGCGCACCCGTCGTGCTCTACGCCGGTGACGACGTCACCGACGAGCACGCCTTCGCCGCCCTCGACCCCCAGGACGTGACGATCAAGGTCGGCCAGGGGGCGACCGTCGCGCGTCACCGCGTCCCGGACCCGGCCGCCGGCGTCGCCGCGCTGGCCCTGCTGCGCGACGCGCTGGTGCACCCCCCGAGCGCCTGACAGCCCGTCACGTGCACCGCACCCGGCGTCCCCGGGGTCTGGCCCTGCCCCACGTGTCCTGTGCCATACTGTCCGCGACCGGGGGAGGTCCGACGGACCCCCCTCGTTCCGTGTCAGCGGAGACACATGGGCTCAGCAGGCCCGCACCCGCGGACCTGCGTTGACACTCTTCACGACGGATCGTCCGGCACGTACCTGCCGGTGAAGGGAAAGTACAACCATGGCTACGGTCAGCTTCGACCACGCGACCCGGATCTACCCGGGCACCGAGCGTCCCGCGGTGGACGCCCTCAACCTCCACGTCGAGGACGGCGAGTTCCTCGTCCTCGTCGGCCCCTCCGGCTGCGGCAAGTCGACCTCCCTGCGCATGCTCGCAGGTCTCGAGGACGTCAACGCCGGGCGCATCCTCATCGGTGACCGCGACGTCACCGACGTGCAGCCCAAGGACCGGGACATCGCGATGGTGTTCCAGAACTACGCGCTGTACCCGCACATGACGGTCGCCGACAACATGGGCTTCGCGCTCAAGATCGCCGGCACCCCGAAGGCGGAGATCCGCCAGCGCGTCGAGGAGGCTGCCAAGATCCTCGACCTGCAGCAGTACCTCGACCGCAAGCCGAAGGCCCTCTCCGGTGGCCAGCGTCAGCGCGTCGCCATGGGCCGCGCCATCGTGCGTCAGCCGCAGGTGTTCCTCATGGACGAGCCGCTGTCGAACCTCGACGCCAAGCTCCGCGTCCAGACGCGTACGCAGATCGCGTCGCTGCAGCGCCGCCTCGGCGTCACGACGGTCTACGTCACGCACGACCAGACCGAGGCCCTCACCATGGGCGACCGCATCGCGGTCCTCAAGGACGGCATCCTGCAGCAGGTCGGCACGCCGCGTGACATGTACGACACCCCGGCCAACGTCTTCGTCGCCGGCTTCATCGGCTCGCCGGCCATGAACATCGGCACGTTCCCCGTGCTCGAGGGTTCCGCGTCGGTCGGCTCGTCGCGCCTGGCGCTCCCGCGCGAGGCCATCACGACGCTCACGGACGACGACCGCGGCCACATCACGGTCGGCTTCCGCCCCGAGTCCCTGGACGTCGTGCCGCAGGGCACGCCGGACTCGTTCCCGGTCGTCGTCAACATCGTCGAGGAGCTCGGCTCGGACGCGTACGTCTACGGCGCGCTGACGAACGACTTCGGCGAGGCCGCTTCGGTGCACTCCGGCGCCGGCGACGCGCAGATCATCGTGCGCGTCGACCCCCGCCAGGTCCCGCCGAAGGGCTCGACGATCTTCGTCCGCATCCGCCCGACGGAGCAGCACCTGTTCCACGCGGGCTCGGGCGAGCGCATCTCCTGACACCCAGCACCACACGCAGAGGCGGGTCCGGCGCATGCCGGGCCCGCCTCTGGCGTCTCGTGGGCCAGGGGTCTCGCCGTGGTGTCCCCGGGACCTGAGAGGATCGGTGCATGAGCGTCACGGCACAACGCCTGCAGATCACGGCGGCGAACCCGGACCCCGCCCTCCTGGATCTGCCGTGGCACATCCCGCTGGAGGACTGGCCTTCGGAGACGCTGGCGGCCCTGCCGCGCGGCATCTCCCGGCACATCGTGCGGTTCGCGCGGCTCTCCGGGCGGGTCATCGCCATCAAGGAGATCGGCGAGACGGTCGCCTACCGGGAGTACGAGCTGCTGCGGCAGCTGCGCAAGCTCGACGTCCCGAGCGTCGAGCCCGTGGGGGTCATCACGGGCCGTCGTTCGCCCGAGGGTGAGCCGCTCGAGGCCGTCCTCATCACGCAGCACCTGAGCTTCTCGCTGCCGTACCGCGCCCTGTTCAGCCAGTCGCTGCGGCCCGACACGGCGACCCGCCTCATCGACGCCCTCGCCGTGCTCCTCGTGCGCCTGCACCTCGCGGGCTTCTACTGGGGCGACGTGTCGCTGTCGAACACGCTGTTCCGCCGCGACGCGGAGACGTTCGCCGCGTACCTCGTCGACGCGGAGACCGGTGACCTGCACGACGTGCTGACCCCCGGGCAGCGCGGGTACGACCTGGAGGTCGCGCGGGTCAACATCATCGGCGAGCTCATGGACCTGCAGGCCGGGGAGTTCCTCGACGAGGACGAGGACGCCGTCGGGATCGGCGAGGCCCTGGTCGTGCGGTACGAGGAGCTGTGGCGTGCGCTGACCGAGACGGAGTCGTTCGGGTTCGGCGAGCGCTGGCGCGTGCAGGCCCGCATCGACCGGCTCAACGACCTCGGGTTCGACGTGGGTGAGCTCGACATCACGACGGACCTCGACGGCACGTCCGTGCGGATCCAGCCGAAGGTCGTCGACGCCGGCCACCACTCGCGTCGGCTCATGCGCCTGACGGGCCTGGACGTGCAGGAGAACCAGGCGCGGCGCCTGCTCAACGACCTCGACGAGTTCCGCGCCGCGACGGACCGGCAGGCCGACGACGAGGCGTTCGTCGCCCACGACTGGGTGACCGACATCTTCGAGCCCGCGGTCCGCAGCGTGCCGCGCGAGCTGCGCGGCAAGCTCGAGCCGGCGCAGATCTACCACGAGCTGCTCGACCACCGCTGGTACCTGTCGCAGCAGCAGCACCGGGACGTCCCCATGCCCGAGGTCGCGGCGAGCTACGTCGACACCATCCTGCCGACCCGCCCCGACGAGCACGCCGTCCTGGGCACCCGGGCGGAGGACCTGCGCGACGGCGAGCCCGGAGCCGGCGGTGCCGACGACGACTACGACCCGGACCAGGTCATCGGCTGACGCAGACCGAGGTCGAGCGCGAGCTCGACCTCGGTCACGCCGTCAGGCGCGCTGCCGGGCGACCTCGTACAGGGCGATGCCCGCGGCGACGCCTGCGTTGAGCGACTCGACCGCCGAGGCGATCGGGATCGAGACGATCGCGTCGCACTGCTCGCGCACGAGCCGCGACAGGCCCTTGCCCTCCGAGCCGACGACGAGCACCAGCGGGTCGGCCGCGAACGGCAGGCCGCTGAGCGGCACGTCCCCGCCGGCGTCGAGCCCGACGACGAACACCCCGGCACGCCGGTAGTCCTGCAGGGCGCGCGTGAGGTTCGTGGCCCGTGCCACCGGCACGCGTGCCGCAGCACCGGCCGAGACCTTCCACGCCGACGCCGTCACGCCCGCCGCCCGGCGCTCCGGGACGAGGACGCCGTGGGCGCCGAAGGCACCGGCGGACCGCAGCACGGCCCCCAGGTTGCGCGGGTCGGTGATGCCGTCGAGGGCCACGACGAGCGGGGCCGTCCCCGAGGCCTCGGCGGTGTCCAGCAGGTCGTCCGGGTCGAGGTACTCGTACGGCGGCACCTGGATCGCGACGCCCTGGTGCACGGCGCCGTCGGTGAGCCGGTCGATCTCCGCGCGGCCGACCTCGAGCAGCGGGTACCCCGAGTCGGCGGCGATGGAGATGATCTCGCGCGTGCGGTCGTCCGCCTCGAGCCGGGCCGCCAGGTACACCGTCGCGACGGGGATGCCCGCGCGCAGCGCCTCGAGGACCGAGTTGCGGCCCGACACGATCTCGTGGGTCGAGCTGGTCTTGCCGCCGCGCTTGCCCTGGGCGCCGCGCGCGGTGCGCGCCGACGGGCGACCCGAGCCGCCCGGGGCCTCCGCCGCCTTCTCGGCCGCCACCTTGCGCTTGTGGGCGACGTGGTAGGGACGGTCCTCCGCCTTGGGCGTCGGGCCCTTGCCCTCGAGCGCGCGGCGGCTGTGACCGCCGGTGCCGACGCGGGCACCCTTCTTGGATCCCGCCTTGCGGGTAGCGCCACGGCGCTGGGAGTTGCCGGCCATCAGTCCTCCGAGTTGTCGGTCGCGGGCGCGGCGAGCGTCCAGCGCGCGCCCGTCGGGGAGTCCTCCACGACGACGCCTGCAGCAGTGAGCCGGTCGCGGATCGCGTCGGCGGTGGCCCAGTCGCGGGCAGCGCGCGCGGCAGCGCGCGCGTCGAGCTCCGCGCGTACGAGGGAGTCGAGGGCACGGTCGGTGCGGCTGTCGCCCCCGGTCGTGCTCCAGTGCGGTGAGCCCGGGTCGAGCCCCAGGACGTCGAGCATGCCGCGCAGCGTCACCATCGCGCGCCGTGCGACGTCGTCGTCGCCGGCCGCGAGCGCGGTGTTGCCGGCGCGCAGGGTCTCGTGGACGACCGCGAGCGCGGCGGGCACGTTGAGGTCGTCGTCGAGCGCGGCCGCGAACGCTGCCGGCAGCTCGACGGTCGTCACCTCGTCGTGCGCCACGGCGCCCACGCGCTCGGTGGCGCGCTGCACGAACCCGGCGAGCCGCTCCCACGTCGCCTCGGCCTCGGCCAGGGTGTCGTCCGTCCACTCGAGCATCGACCGGTACTGCACGGCCGTCAGCGCGTACCGGACGACCGCCGCGGGCGCCTTCTCGAGCACCGCGGTGACGAGCAGGCCGTTGCCGAGCGACTTGCTCATCTTGGCGCCGCCCTGCGTGACCCAGCCGTTGTGGAGCCAGTACTGCGCGAACCGGTAGCCGGCGGCGCGCGACTGCGCCTGCTCGTTCTCGTGGTGCGGGAAGCGCAGGTCGAGCCCGCCGCCGTGGATGTCGAACGCCTCGCCGAGGTACCGGTGGGCCATCGCCGAGCACTCGAGGTGCCAGCCGGGACGGCCACGCCCGTACGGGGTCTCCCACGACGCCGTGGCGGGCTCCCCCGGCTTCGACGCCTTCCACAGCGCGAAGTCGTGCGGGTCGCGCTTGCCGGAGCCCGCGTCCTCGGGGACGTCGGTCATGTCGTCGACGCGCTGGTTCGTCAGCGAGCCGTACTCGGGCCACGAGCGGACGTCGAAGTACACGTCCCCCGGGGCCGCGGCGTAGGCGTGGCCGCGCTCGACGAGGCGGTCCATCAGCTCGAGCATCGCCGGGACGTGCGCGGTGGCCCGCGGTTCGTAGTCGGGCGGCACCACACCGAGGGCGTCGTAGGCGGCGGTGAAGGCGCGTTCGTTGGCCAGGGCCCACGCCCACCACTCGACACCGGCCGCGGCGGCCTTCGCGAGGATCTTGTCGTCGATGTCGGTGACGTTGCGGATCACCGTGACGCGCACGCCCTTGCGACGCAGCCAGCGCACCAGCACGTCGAACGCGACGGCCGAGCGCACGTGGCCGACGTGCGGGGGTGCCTGCACCGTGGCACCGCACAGGTAGACGCCGACCTCGCCCTCGACGAGAGGGACGAAGTCACGCACCGACTGGGTGCCGCTGTCGAACAGCCGCAGGCTCACGCGCCCAGGCTACCGGCGCGCGGGCTCCCGCCCGACCGCAGCGGGCACGGGAGCGGGCGCCGCCGTGCTCAGCCGACGCAGACGCCCTCGCCGCGGTACGTCGGCACGGTGCCCTCGACCCGCTCGCCCCGCACGAGGTGCACGTGCGCGAACCGCTCCATCACCTCGCCGGCCTTGGCGTGACGGAACCACACGCGGTCACCGATGCGCAGGTCCGCCCGGGCGGGCACGCGCAGCGGCGTCTGCACCTCGCCCGCACCCTCGCGCGGGCCGAGGCGCAGTCCCGCCGGCCACACGGGGCGCGGCAGCCGGCTCGCTGAGGCGGGGCCCGACGCGACGTAGCCGCCACCGAAGACCGTCGCCCACCCGTCACCGGGCACGCGGACGACGTCGAGCCCGAAGTAGGCGGCGGGGCGCGGGGCGAAGGCGCGGTACCCGTCGAAGAGGGTCGGGACGAACAGGCCCGAGCCGGCCGTCACCTCCGTGACCCCCGGTGCCGACGCACTGACCTCGAGGGACCCCGTGCCGCCGGAGTTGACGAGCTCGAGGGGCCGGCCGAGCGCGTCCGAGACGGCGTCGACGACGTCCGTGCGGCGACGCGCGAGCTCGCGCACCGACGCGCTCTTCACGAGCCGGACCGCTGCCGAGCTGTCCGGCAGGCCGGCGACCTGCGCCTCGTAGAACATCACGCCCCGCACCTCGAGGCAGCCGCGCCGCTCGACGGCGGTCGCGAGCGTCGCGACGTCGTCCGGGCTGCGCACGGGTGAGCGTCGGACCCCGAGGTGGACCGTCAACGGACCGCGACCGAGCCGCAGCGACGCGTCCACGTCGAGGCAGACCCGCAGCCGCCGCCCGTGGCGCCGCGCGGCTGCCGCGAGCAGGTCGGCCTGGACGGTGTCGTCGACCATGAACGTGACCGCCCGCGCCGCGTCCGGGTCGGCAGCGATCGCGTCGACGGCCGCGGTGTCGACCGTCGGGTAGCCCAGCAGCACGTCGCGCACGCCGTGCGCCACGAGCCACCGCGCCTCCGCTGCGGCGTACGCCATCACCCCGGCGAAGCCGGGCCGCGCGAGCACGTCCTCGAGCACGTGGCGCACCCGCACCGACTTGCTCGCGACGCGCACGGGCGTGCCGCCGGCCCGCCGCAGCACGTCGTCCGCGTTCGCGTCGAGGGCGTCGAGGTCGACGACGACCAACGGCGCGGGCAGGTGCGCCGTGGCCGCGTCGAGCCGCTGACCGAGGGTGCGCGCGGCCACCCCGGCGGACCTGTCCGCGTCGCTGCGGCGGGTCGTCGTCGGAGCGGTCACGCCCGGCACCTCGTCATGCCAGCGCAGACACCCCCGCCGGGACGGTCGGCGCGGCGAACGGGTGCACGTCGGCCCCGGGCTCGTCACCCTCGGTCGCACCCGTGCCCAGCATGGCCGCCTCGTCGATCGGCACCGCCAGGGATGCCAGGTGCTCGGCGAAGAGACGAAGACCCTGGTACGCGGCGTCGTCGTCACCGTCGACCAGCCAGGCGAGCGAGAACCCGTCGATGGTCGCGATGATCGTGCGCGCCACGGTGTGACGGGGCACCCGCCACACGATGCCGGCCGCGCGCTCCACCTCCTCGAGGAAGCGCTCGGCGGCCGCCCAGCTGACGACGTACTGGTCGACACCGACCTGCCGCAGCTCGGGGTGGCGCAGCGACGTCGTCGTCAGCTCGTAGGTCAGCAGCTGCGGGCCGCGCGTGGCCCGGATGTTCGACCAGAGCTCCTCGAGGACTCCCAGGACCAGGTCGCGCGCCGGTGCGGACTCCGGCATCTCGGCGACGCCACGACCGAGGTTGCGCTCGGTGATGGTGTGGGCCATCGCGCGCAGGAGCTCGTCCTTGTCGCGGAAGCAGTAGTGGACGACGCCCAACGACACGCCCGCCTCAGCAGCGACGGCGCGCACCGTGGCACCGTCGATGCCCTCACGACTCGCGACACTGAGTGCGGCTTCGATGAGCTGCTCGCGGCGCTCGGCAACCGGCAGACGGTTCATGGCTTCCTCCTAGCGGACGCATCGCCACACACCCCCCCGGGTGTGGTCAAACGCGTCTCCGGGATCATCTCATCGGTTGTCTTGACGATAGTCAAGACTTTCGAGCACTTGACTTGGACACGCGCCCAGCCGATCCTGCGAGGATGGGAGCACGTCGCGCCGGAGGCCCGGCCGGCTCGTGGCACAACTGGGCTCGGACGCAGAGCGCGGACCCGCGCAGGGTGGCACGTCCGCGGGACGTCGGCGAGCTCGTCCAGGAGGTGGGCGCCGCGACTGCCTCCGGGACCCGGCTGCGCGCCGTCGGTGCAGGTCACTCGTTCACCGGTGCCGCCGTGACCGACGGCGTCCAGGTGCACCTGGACGCCCTGGCGGGGTTCGAGCGGGTCGTCGCCCGCCCGGACGGTTCCGCGCTCGTGACCGTCGGTGCCGGCATCCGGCTCGCCGCGCTCAACGCCGGCCTCGCCGCGCGCGGCCTGGCCCTGCGCAACCTCGGGGACATCGACGCCCAGACGCTCGCAGGGGCCATCAGCACCGGCACGCACGGCACCGGTGCACGGCTCGGCGGGCTCGCGACCCAGGTCGTCGGCTGTCACGTCGTCACCGGAACGGGTGACGTGCTGGACGTCTCGCCCGACCGCGACCCCGACGTCTTCGAGCTCGCGCGCCTCGGGCTGGGGACGGCGGGCGTCCTGGCGTCGGTCACCCTCGAGGCGGTGCCGTCGTTCCGTCTGCTGGCCCGCGAGGAGCCCTCGACGCTGCACGAGGTCCTCGAACGGCTCGACGCCCTCGTCGACGACAACGAGCACTTCGAGTTCTTCTGGTTCCCCCACACCGACCGGGCGCTCACCAAGCGCAACAACCGCGCCACGGACGACGAGGACCGCCCGCTGTCCCCGCTGCGCCACCTCGTGGACGACGAGCTGCTGTCCAACGGGCTCTTCGCCCTGACCAACCGCGTCGCCAGCGCGCTGCCGGGCGTCGTGCCCCGCCTGAACGCCGTCGCCAGCCGCGCGCTCACCGCCCGCACCTACACGGGCGCGTCGGCCGACGTGTTCATCGCCGCGCGCCGCGTGCGGTTCCGCGAGATGGAGTACGCCGTCCCCCGCGAGCACGTGCCCGACGTCCTGCGCGAGATCGACGCGTGGCTGCGCACGACGGGCGACCCGGTCCCCTTTCCGCTGGAGGTGCGCTTCGCCGCCGCCGACGACCTGTGGCTCTCGACCGCGCACGGCCGCGCGACGGGGTACGTGGCCGTGCACCAGTACCACCGCATGCCGTACCGCCGGTACTTCGACGCGGTCGAGCGCATCGTCGCGCAGGTCGACGGGCGCCCGCACTGGGGCAAGCTGCACGGGCTCGACCACACCCGTCTCGCGGAGCTGTACCCCCGCATGGCGGACGTGCGCCGGGTGCGCGCCCGGGTGGACCCCACCGGCACGTTCCGCAACGCCTACGTCGACCACGTGCTCGGGCCGCCGGCCTGACCGGTGCCCGTCGAGGTTTCAGGCGAACGGGCGACGCTCCCGGCCTGGTCTGCCGGGCGATCGGACGTCAGGCTGGCCCGATGGCGGACGAGGGACGAGCGGTCGTGGCAAGCGCTCTCGGTGGGCCGGAGGTGCTGCGGGTCCTCCAGGTCCGGGCGCCGGAACCCGGACCGGGCGAGGTCCAGGTCCGGGTCGAGGCCGCGGGCGTCAACCCGTGGGACTGGAAGTCGTACGCGCCCGGCGCCGGCGGGCGGCCACCGGTGCGGCTCGGGCTCGAGGTCGCCGGCGTCGTCCAGGCGGTGGGCGCGGGCGTGCGCTGGTACTCGCCGGGCGACGAGGTCGTCGCCTGGCCCGTCACGGGCGGGTACGCCGACGTGGTGACGGCGCCCCAGCGCGTGCTGGTGCGACGGCCCGACGGGCTCGGGCCCGTGCAGGCGGCGGGGCTGCTGGGGTCGGGCGTCGCTGCCGCGCACGCCGTGGAGGCGACGGGCGTGGGCGACGAGGACGTCGTCCTGGTCCACGGCGCGTCGGGTGGTGTCGGACGCATGGCCGTGCAGCTCGCGGTGCTGCGAGGCGCGCGGGTGATCGCGACGGCGTCACCCCGGTGGCACGACTGCCTGCGCCGCCTCGGGGCGGAGCCGGTGGCCTACGGGCCGGGCCTCCTCGGCCGGGTCCGTGACGCCGAGGCGACGGTCGGCCGCGTCAGCGTCGCGATCGACGCCGCCGGCACACCCGAGGCGCTGGAGACGTCCGTGACGCTGGTGACGGACCGGCGCCGCGTCGCGACGCTGGTCGCGCTCGACCGTGCGGCCGGGCTCGGCATCCTCGGCCTGGGTCACGGGCCGGGTGCCGACCCGGGCGACGACATCCGGGACGCCGCACGCGGCCAGCTCGCGGCCCTCGCGGCCGACGGCTCTCTGGACGTGCTGGTCACGGGGACGTACCCGCTGGAGGAGGCCGCAGCCGCCCACCGGCGCAGCCGCGAGGGTCACGCGGGGGGCAAGCTGGTGCTGGTCACCGGGTGACGCGCGGCTGGCTCCCCGTCACGAGCGGGTGGCTGCCGGTCACGGGCGGCCACAGGTCCGCCGGTGGGGCGAGCGGCGCCGCGGGGCGAGCGCTCTCGTCGACCTGCTGCAGACCGGCGAACGTGGCCTCCAGCGTCTCCAGCGCCACCCGGTTCCGCGGGCGGACGGGCAGGGTCCGCGCACGCTGCGGCAGGCCGGTCGGGCCCGTCGCCGGCGTGGGCGCGTCACGCGTGGGAGCGCGTTCGCTGTCGGTGGGTCGTGCAGTCACGTGGACGGACGGTACCGGCGATTCGTCCGGATCGCGACGGCCGGAGCGCCCTCGACCGCGTCACTTTCGGAATCGGTTCCGACAGTTCACCCGCCCGGGTGGCCCCGTGCCCACATCGTGACACCTGCGTCCCGGAGTGCTCAGGGCGCTCCCGACGCCCCGCACAGCGGTGGCTCTCGGCCCGATCGGGCCGCAGACTCGGCACGTGCCACCCCGCCACGTCCTGCTCGCCGTGCTCGTCGCCGTCACCTGGGGGCTGAACTTCCCCGCGATCCACCTGTCGCTGCAGCAGTTCCCGCCGTTCCTGCTCGTGGCACTGCGGTTCGCCGTCATCGCCGTGCCGACCGTGCTGCTCGTCCCACGGCCGCGGGTCGCGTGGCGGTGGCTGCTCGGGTACGGCGCGGGCTTCGGCGTCCTGCAGTTCGTCTTCCTCTACCTCGCGATGGACACCGGCATGCCCACCGGCCTGGCCTCGCTCGTGCTGCAGTCCTCCGCGCCGTTCACGGTGCTGCTCGCCGCGGCGCTGCTGCGCGAGCGGCTCACCGCCCGGCAGGGCATCGGCGTCGCGCTGGCCGTCCTCGGCCTCGGGGGCATCGCGGTGCACCGTGCCGGCCTCGACGGTGGTGCGGCGCTGCTGCCGGTCGTCCTGACGCTGTGCGGTGGCCTCGGCTGGGCGTTCGGCAACCTGTGCAGCCGTCAGGCGCAGGCCGACTCCCCGTTCCGCCTCATGCTGTGGATGTCGGTCGTCCCGCCGCTGCCGCTGCTGGCGCTGTCGCTCGCCGTCGAGGGTCCGGACGCCATCGCGGCGTCCTTCGACGGCCTGACGACCCCCACCGGGCTGGCGGCCCTCGGCGGCCTGGCGTTCACCGTGCTCGTCGCGACCGTCGTCGGGACCGGGCTGTGGACGTGGCTGATGGCGCAGCACCCGTCGAGCGTGGTCGCGCCCTTCTCGATGCTGGTCCCGGTCGTCGGCATCGGCGCCTCGTGGCTGCTCCTGGACGAGCCGACGGAGCCGGCGGAGCTCGCCCTGGGCGTGCTCGTCGTGGGAGGCGTCCTGCTGGGCAGCACGCGCGGACGCACCCGGGAGCGCCCGCCCCCGGGCCCGACGACGGCTCCCACCGCGGTGGCGGGCACCACCTGACCCGCCGGACGGGAGGGGTCAGACCGTGTCGAGCGCGACCAGGGCGGTCGCGATGGCGGCGACACCCTCACCGCGACCTGTCAGACCCAGGCCGTCGGTCGTCGTCGCACTGACGGTGACCGTCGCACCGCACGCCATGGACATGACGGCCTGCGCCTCGACCCGGCGCGGGCCGAGCTTGGGGCGGTTGCCGACGACCTGCACCGCGACGTTGCCGATCGTGAACCCCGCCGCCCGGACGCGGCGCGCGGCCTCGGCGAGCAGCGCGGCACCGGACGCACCGGCCCAGCGGGGGTCATCGGTGCCGAACTGCAGTCCCAGGTCCCCGAGGCCCGCCGCCGACAGCAGCGCGTCGGCCGCGGCGTGCGCGGCGACGTCCGCGTCGGAGTGGCCCGCCAGCGGCCGCTCCCCGGGCCACTCCAGGCCCGCCAGGTGCAGCACGGCGTCGGGCGCCGGGTCGGGGTCGTAGGCGTGCACGTCGATGCCGATGCCGGTCCGCAGGTTCACGCGAGGGCTCCCGTCGTCAGGGCGTGGGCGACGAGCAGGTCGCGGGCCGTCGTCACCTTGGCCGCGCGCTCGTCACCGGGCACCACCCAGACCGGCACGCCCGCCGCCTCGACGAGCCCGGCGTCGTCGGAGGCCGCCGTCGCCTCGTGCGCGCCGAGCCCCGACCCGACCGCGTGCGCCCGCTCGAGGACGTCCCTGGCGAAGCCCTGGGGCGTCTGGACCGCGACGAGGTCGGCGCGGGGCACCGTCTCGAGGACGGGCCTTCCGGTGGCGTCCCCCCGGCCGACGCGCTTGACGGTGTCGACCACGGGGAGCCCGGGCACGACCGCCGGGTGGCCCGCCCGCACGGCGTCCACCACGCGCGCGACCAGCTCCGGCGGGACGAAGGGGCGGGCGGCGTCGTGCACGAGGACGACGTCGACGTCGTCGACCAGCTCGGCGAGGCCTGCGGCGACGGACTCCTGGCGGGTGCGGCCACCGCCGACGACGTCCAGCCGCACGTCCGACGCCGCCGCGTCGACGACGCCGCCGACGAGCGCCGCCACCTCGTCGAGGTGGGCCGCGGGTGCGGTGACGACGAGCTGGCTGACGGCGGACCCGTCGGCCGCGCGGGCGGCGAGCAGCGCGCGGGCCGCGTGCACGACCAGCGGCTCCCCCGCGACGGGCACGACGGCCTTGGGCAGGTCGAGCCCGAGGCGCGACCCGCTCCCGGCGGCCGTCAGGACTGCGGCGATCGTCATGTGCGCATCGTGCACCGTGCGGCTCCCGGAGGCTCCCTCGACACAGCAGACGGCCCGGGCGCCGTGCACCCGGACCGTCGCGTGCGGATCAGGACGCGAGGACCTCGTCGAGGATGGCCTCGGCCTTGTCCTCCTCGGTCTTCTCGGCGAGCGCGAGCTCCGAGACGAGGATCTGACGGGCCTTGGCGAGCATCCGCTTCTCGCCGGCGGACAGACCGCGGTCGGCGTCACGGCGGGAGAGGTCACGCACGACCTCCGCCACCTTGATGACGTCGCCGGACTGCAGCTTCTCGAGGTTGGCCTTGTAGCGACGCGACCAGTTGGTCGGCTCCTCCGTGTACGGGGCGCGCAGCACCTCGAACACGCGGTCGAGCCCTTCCTGGCCCACGACGTCGCGGACACCCACGAGATCGACGTTCTCCGCCGGCACCTCGATCGTCAGGTCGCCGTGCGCGACCTTGAGCTTGAGGTAGAGCTTCTCCTCGCCCCGGATGGTCCGGCTCTTGATCTCTTCGATCTTGGCTGCACCGTGGTGCGGGTAGACGACGGTCTCCCCAACAGTGAAAGTCATCTGTCGGTGTCCCCTTTCGCAGACGTGTATGGTATCACGCCCGCTTCGTGCAGATTCCGTGGCGGAGACGGTGTCCGCGCTGGTCAGCGGGGGGTCGAGCGGGCCGACGACCCGCTGGAGCACCGGCCACGCCCTCGACCTGGGCGGCCCGACGGTAGGGTGGTCGCGACCTGCCTGTGTCCGCCTGCCGCCGTCGGCCCGGATGCGGGCAGACCGCCCACCCGCACCCGCCGCCTCCGCGCGCGAGACCAGCAGGAGCCCTCGTGACCCGCCTCCGCCCCCGCACCTCCCGGGCCGCCGTCGTCGGCCTGGTCGCCGCAGCCGCCCTCGCGCTGACCGGCTGCTCGGCGACCAACCCGATCACGACCAGCTGGGACTACGAGGCGTCCGACGGCGCGGGCACCACCGTGGGCGACGTCCGCGTGCTGAACATGCTGGTCGTCGCTGCCGAGAAGGGCGCACCCGGCGTCCTCACCGGTGCCCTGGCCAACGGCTCGTCCGACGACGAGGACGTGACGCTCACGGTCGGCGACGCGGAGCCGGTGCGGGTGAGCGTCGGCGCCGGCGGCACGGTCCTGCTGGGCGTCAGCGACGCGCCTCCGCGCTACACGACGCAGGACGTCCCGCTGGCCGCTGTCGACACCGCCCCCGGCGGGCTGACCCGGCTCACGGTCACGACCTCCAGCGGCGGCACGGTCGAGGTGCGCATCCCCGTGCTCGACGGCGCGCTGCCCGAGTACGCGGCGGTCCTCGAGGCGATCGAGACGCCGGGCGCGACGCCGACCGACGACACCACCCAGGACGCGTCCGAGCCGCAGCAGCAGGAGCAGGAGCAGGGCGAGTAGCACCCGCCCGCCCGCGACCCGTCGCGCACGAGGGGCCGACCACCACGCGGTGGTCGGCCCCTCGTGCGTCGACGCAGCGCTGCGTCAGCCGAAGCGGCCCGAGATGTAGTCCTCGGTGGCCTGCTCGCGCGGCGAGGAGAACATCGTCGAGGTGTCGTCCATCTCGATGAGCCGGCCGGGCTTGCCGGTGCCCGCGATGTTGAAGAACGCGGTGCGGTCCGACACCCGGGCGGCCTGCTGCATGTTGTGCGTGACGATCACGATCGTGTACTCGCTCTTGAGCTCGGCGATGAGGTCCTCGATCGCGAGCGTCGAGATCGGGTCGAGCGCCGAGCACGGCTCGTCCATGAGCAGGACCTGCGGCTTCACCGCGATCGCGCGCGCGATGCACAGCCGCTGCTGCTGCCCGCCCGACAGGCTCGACCCGGGCCGCGCCAGGCGGTCCTTGACCTCGTTCCACAGGTTCGCGCCGCGCAGCGACTGCTCGACGAGCTCCTGCTGGTCGCCCTTCGACATGCGGCGGTTGTTCAGGCGCACGCCCGCGAGCACGTTGTCCGCGATGGACATCGTCGGGAACGGGTTGGGCCGCTGGAACACCATGCCGACCAGACGCCGGACCGTCACCGGGTCGACGTCCGCGCCGTACAGGTCCTGGCCGTCCATGAGGGCCTTGCCCTGCACGCGGGCACCGGGGATGACCTCGTGCATGCGGTTGAGCGTGCGCAGGAACGTCGACTTGCCGCAGCCCGAGGGGCCGATGAGCGCCGTGGCCTGCCGCGCCTCGATGGTCATGTTGACGCCCTGCACGGCGAGGAAGTCGCCGTAGTAGACGTCGAGGTCCGAGACGTCGATCCGATTGGACATGGGGGTCCTTCCTGGGGTCGGTGCGGCCCGCGTCAGCGGGCGCCCTTCGGGGCGAACCAGCGGCTGACGAGCCGGGCCACGAGGTTGAGGAGCATGACGAGCAGGATCAGGGTGAGCGCGGCGGCCCAGGCACGGTCGATGCCCGTCCCGCCCTGCTCGTACTGGCGGTACGCGAACACGGGCAGCGTGGCCATGCGCCCGTCGAAGAGGTCGGTGTTGGTCTGCGCGACCAGGCCGACCGTGAGCAGCAGGGGCGCGGTCTCGCCGATCACGCGCGCGACCGCGAGCATGACGCCCGTGACGATCCCGGCGGCCGAGGTCCGCAGCACGACCTTGACGATCGTCAGCCACTTCGGCACACCCAGCGCGTAGGACGCCTCGCGCAGCTCGTTCGGCACGAGCCGCAGCATCTCCTCGACCGAGCGGATGACGACGGGCGTCATCAGCAGGGCCAGCGCGACGGCGCCCATGATCCCCGCGCGGTACGCCGGGCCCATGACGAGCGTGAACAGCGCGAACGCGAACAGGCCGGCGACGATCGACGGGATGCCCGTCATGACGTCGACCAGCAGGGTGATGCCGCGCGCCAGCGGACCGCGGCCGTACTCGACGAGGTAGATGGCCGTGAGCAGGCCGACCGGCACGGAGATGACCGCCGCGGCCAGCGTGACCAGGAGCGTCCCGACGAGCGCGTGGGCGATGCCGCCGGAGGTCATCTCGCCGAAGACGCCGACCATGTCGGTCGTCAGGAACGTCCAGCCGAACGACGGCGCGCCCCGCGTCACGACGAGCAGGACCAGCGACACGAGCGGCACCAGCGCGAGCAGGAAGGCGCCGGTCACCAGGGTCGTCGCCAGGCGGTCCGCGGCCCGGCGGGGCCCCTCGACGACGCGGGACGTGATGCTCGACGACAGCACGAACAGCACGGCGCCGAGCACGACGACACTCGTCGGCGACGCCGCGCCGACCACGAGCAGCACGAGCAGCGCCGCCGCGAGCGAGCCGCCCGCGAACGCCCACGGGCTCCACGACGGCAGGCGACGGTACGCGTCGGCGGTCAGCAGGCCCGCGGTGCGCGCGGGGGCGGTGGCGTGGGTCATCAGTTGGCTCCCGAGAACTCGGCGCGCCGCGCGATGACCCACCGCGCGGCGAAGTTGACGGCGAACGTGATGACGAACAGCGCGAGGCCCGTCGCGATGAGCGCGCTCACGCTCAGCCCGCTGGCCTCGGGGAACTTGGAGGCGATGTTCGCGGCGATGGTCTGGTGCTGGCCGGGCTTCAGCAGGAAGAACGAGAACAGGAACCCGGGCGAGATGACCATCAGCACGGCCATCGTCTCGCCCAGCGCGCGCCCCAGGCCGAGCATCGAGGCGCTGATGACGCCCGAGCGCCCGAAGGGCAGGACGGCCTGGCGGACCATCTCCCAGCGGGTGGCGCCGAGGGCGAGCGACGCCTCCTCGTGCAGGCGCGGGGTCTGCAGGAACACCTCGCGCGAGACGGCGGTGATGATCGGCAGGATCATCACCGCGAGGACCACCGACGCCGACATGATGTTCTTGGCCGGCGCCTGGTAGTCCGCGAACAACGGGATGAAGCCCAGGTTCGACGACAGCCACGTGAACACCGGGTCGAGCCTGCCGATCAGCCACAGCGCGCCCCACAGGCCGTAGACGACCGACGGGATGGCCGCGAGCAGGTCGATCAGGTAGCCGAGGCCGTGCGCGAGGCGGCGCGGCGCGTAGTGCGAGATGAACAGCGCGATGCCGATCGACACGGGCACCGCGAGCGCCAGCGCCAGCAGGGAGGCGAGCAGCGTCCCGAAGATCAGCGGGCCCACGTACTGCGCGACCGAGCCGCCGTGGAACCACGAGATGGCCTCGAGGTCCTCGGGAGACGCGGTCAGTGCCGGCCACGCGCGCAGCACGAGGAAGACCGCGACCGCGGCGAGCGTCACGAGGATGAGCAGGCCGGCGCCGGTCGACAGGCCGGCGAAGACGCGCCCGGCGAGCCGCCCGGTCGAGGCGGCGCGTGCGGCGGCGCCCGGCGGGTCCGCGGCGTCGGAGGAGGGACGCGCGGGCGCGCCGCCTCGCGGGGGTGGGGTGGTGGTCACAGCCACTGCTGCTCCGTCGGTCGGGGAGGGTGGGAGCACCGCCCGTGCCGTCCCGGGGTGGGCGTCGTGCCCGACCCGGGACGGCCCGGCGTGGTGCGGTCGTCCGGTCGTCGTCAGGCCGCGGCGATCGAGTCGATGGCGGCCTGGACCTCGGCGCGCAGCTCGTCGGAGATCGGCGCGGAACCGGCGACGCCCGGGTCGGCGGCGCGCTCCTGGCCCTCGGCGCTCGCCACGTAGCCGAGGTACGCCTTGACGTTGTTCGCGTCGGCCTCGTCGGCGTACGTCGAGCACGCGATCGAGTACGAGATGAGAACCAGCGGGTAGGTGCCGGCCTCGGTCGTGGTGCGGTCCAGCTCGACGACGAGGCGCTTGTCCGTCGCGCCCTCGGCACGCGGCGAGGCGTCGACGACCGCGGCTGCGGCCTCCGCCGAGAACGGCACGTACTCGTCACCGACCTTCAGCGCGACCGTGCCCAGGTCCCCCGCACGCGACGCGTCGGCGTAGCCGATCGCGCCCTCGGCGCCCGAGACCGTGTCGATGACGCCCTGCGTGCCCTGGCCGGACTGCCCGCCGGACAGCGGCCAGTCACCCGAGGCCTCGTGGGGCCAGGCGCCGTCCGACGCGGCCTCGAGGTACTCGGTGAAGTTCTCCGTGGTGCCCGACTCGTCGGAGCGGTTCACGGGGATGATGTCGATCGACGGGAGCGCGACCCCGGGGTTCTCGGCGGCGATCGCCGCGTCGTCCCACGTGGTGATGTCGCGGTTGAAGATCTTCGCGATCGTCGCGGCGGACAGCTGCACGTGGTCCGCGTCGACGTCGGGCAGGTGGTAGACCACCGCGATCGGGCTGATGTACAGCGGCAGCTCGATCGCCTCGCCGCCCTCGCAGCGCTCGGCGGCCGTCGCGAGCTCGTCCTCCTTGAGCGCGGCGTCGGACCCGGCGAGCTGCACGGCGCCCGCGAGGAACTGCTCGCGGCCCCCGCCCGAGCCCACGGCGTCGTAGCTGACGGCCACGTCGGGGTGGGTGTCGTTGAAACCCGCGATCCAGCCGGCGACCGCCTTCTCCTGGGAGGACGCACCAGCGGCCGCGAGCGAGCCGCTGAGCTCGCCGCTGCCGGCGCTCGATCCGGGCTCTGCCGACGACCCGGAGCTGCACGCGGCGAGCACCAGCGCCACCGCGCCGGTGAGCACGACGGCACCGAAACGGCTGTGGGGGGTGAGCTTCACTGTGTCCCGTCCTCATCACGTCTGCGCGCACCGGTCGGTGCGCGGCCGACGCCGACGCTAGGCGGGGCAGGTGACCGCACCGGCGGTCCCGGGTGAACCCCGGGTGAACGCTCGTCGACCAGACGCGCGCTACTCCCCCGTGCCGTCCGACAGCTTGTAGCCCAGGCCCCGCACGGTCGTCAGCAGCGTCGGCGCGGACGGGTCCTTCTCGATCTTCGCGCGGACGCGCTTGACGTGGACGTCGAGGGTCTTGGTGTCCCCCACGTAGTCCGAGCCCCACACGCGGTCGATGAGCTGCCCGCGCGTCAGGACCCGGTCCGGGTTGCGCAGCAGCATCTCCAGCAGCTCGAACTCCTTGAGCGGGAACGGCACGAGCTCGCCGTCCACGTGCACGGTGTGGCGGTCGACGTCCATCCGGACGCCCCCGACCTGCAGGACCCCGTCGTCGTCCCCGTCGGCCGTCCGCGCGCCGGTGTCGCGGCGGCGCAGCACCGCCCGGATGCGCGCGAGGAGCTCGCGCGACGAGTACGGCTTGGTCACGTAGTCGTCGGCGCCCAGCTCGAGCCCCACGACCTTGTCGATCTCGTCGTCCTTGGCGGTCAGCATGATCACCGGGACGTCGGACTCGAGCCGCAGACGTCGGCACACCTCCGTGCCGGGCAGTCCCGGCAGCATGAGGTCGAGCAGCACGAGGTCCGCGCCGTGCCGGGCGAACTGCTCCAGCGCCTCGGGCCCGGTCGCCGCCGTCACGACGTCGTAGCCCTCGCGCCCGAGCTGGTAGGACAGCGGGTCGCGGTAGGACTCCTCGTCCTCGACGAGAAGGATGCGGGTCACGTGGTGCTCCTGGAGGGGGTCGTGGCGGTGCCGGGTCGGGGTGCGGGTGCGGGCGCGTCGGCGCCGACGTCGGCGGGCGTGGCGACCGGCAGGCGCAGGGTGAACGTGGACCCGCGACCCGGCTGCGACCACACCGACACGTCGCCGCCGTGGTCGCCCGCGACGTGCTTGACGATCGACAGGCCCAGGCCCGTCCCCCCGGTGTCGCGCGACCGCGCCGGGTCCACGCGGTAGAACCGCTCGAAGACACGCTCCTGGTCGGCCTCGGCGATGCCGACGCCCTCGTCGACGACCGCGACCTCCACCAGGTCGTCCCGGCGCCGCACGCCGACGCTGACCCGCGTCCCGTCCGGCGAGTACGCGACCGCGTTGTCGAGCAGGTTGCGCACGGCCGTGACCAGCAGGTTGCGGTCCCCGATCACGACGAGGCCACGGTCGCCGCCCGCCACGACGCGGACCGCCTTGGCGTCGGCAGCGGTGCGCGCACGGTCGACGGCCTCGGTGACGACGTCGTCGATCGCGACCTCCTCCGCGTTCTCGAGGGCTCCCGCGACCTGCAGGCGGGACAGCTCGATGATCTCGTGCACGAGGGCCGAGAGGCGGGCCGCCTCGGCGCGCATCCGCCCGCTGAACCGGCGCACCGCCTCCGGGTCGTCGGCCGCGTCCTGGACCGTCTCGGCCAGCAGCGACAACGCGCCGACGGGGGTCTTGAGCTCGTGCGACACGTTGACGACGAAGTCGCGGCGGACGGCCTCGAGCCGTCGCGCGTGCGTGAGGTCCTCGGCGAGGAGCAGCAGGTGGTCCGGCGTCACCTGGGCGACGCGCACCTGCAGGAGCAGGCGCGACGGGCCCACGGGTCCGCGGGGCACGTCGAGCTCCTCGTCGCGGATCACGCCGTCGCGGCGGACGTCGGCGACCATGTCACGCATCGAGGCGTGCACCAGCTGCCCGTCGCGGACGACGCCGAGCGCGTACGCCGGCGGGCTCGCCCGCACCACGCGGTCGTCCGCGTCGAGGACGACCGCGGCCGAGCGCAGCACCGCGAGCGTGCGCACGAGGCCGTCCTCGAGCTCGGGCTCCGCCTGCGGGGGCACCGTGTGCTGCTCCCGCTCGCTCCAGCGGAACGCAGCGACCGCGACGGCGCCGACGAGCACGCCGATCAGCCCCGCGACCAGGGGCGCCGCCTCCAGGATCCAGTCCACGACGTCCACACTAGGCCGCGCGCCCGGGCGTCTTGAGCCGTCGTCGGACCCGGACGCCCAACGGCCGCCACGTGTTCACCTGCCGGGTGGCAGTCGTTCACCGACGCGTGCGACCGTGGCGGCCGCGACACCGACGAGAGGGAGCACATGCGGGACATCTTCGAGGCCGAGCTCACCCAGCTCGGCCAGGACCTGGTCGCGATGAGCGGCCGGGTCGAGCACGCCATGAGCAACGCCGGCACCGCGCTGCTGACGGCCGACCTCCGGCTCGCGGAGTCCGTCATCGCCGACGACCTCGCGATCGACGCCCTCGAGCGGGACCTCGACGACCGGTGCGTGCGCCTGCTCGCGCAGCAGCAGCCCGTCGCGACGGACCTGCGCGTCGTCGTCTCGGCGCTGCGCATGAGCGCGTCGCTCGAGCGCATGGGCGACCTCGCCCGGCACGTCGCCCAGGTCACGCGCGCCCGCTACCCCGTCGTCGCCGTGCCGACGGGCATGGAGGCGACCTTCACGCAGATGCAGGACGCCGCCGTGCGCGTCGCCCGGCGCGTGACCACGCTGCTGGAGACCCGGGACATGGCCCTCGCGGAGTCGATCCAGCAGGACGACGACCTGCTGGACGAGCTGCACGCCAGCACGTTCGCCTCGATGCTGTCCGGCCCGTGGGACCGCTCGGCGCAGGAGACGGTCGACGTCACGCTGCTCGGGCGGTACTACGAGCGGTTCGGCGACCACGGCGTGTCCGTCGCGCGGCGCATGGTCTACCTGGTGACGGGCGACGTGGCCGACGCGCTCGAGCCCGGCGCGGTGCGCGCACGCTGACACCCAGACCGCGGGGCCCTGCGTGGTCCCGTGCACGCGAGAGGCGCCCGTCCCGGGGAGGGGGCGGGCGCCTCTCGTCGTCGTGGTCGGACCCGGGTCAGCGACCCTGGTTGGCGACCGCCGCGATGGCGGCCTTGGCGGCCTCGGGGTCGAGGTACGTGCCACCGGCCTTGACCGGCTTCAGGGTCTCCTCGTCCAGCTCGTAGAGCAGCGGGATGCCCGTGGGGATGTTGATGCCGGCGATGGTCTGCTCGTCCACGTCGTCGAGGTACTTGACGATCGAGCGGATCGAGTTGCCGTGGGCGGCGACCAGGACGACCTTGCGCGCCTTGAGGTCGGGCACGATCTCGGCCTCCCAGTACGGCAGCGCCCGCTCGAGGACCTGCGCGAGCGCCTCGGTGCGCGGGATCGGCTCGCCCGCGTAGCGGGGGTCGGCGTCCTGCGAGTACTCGGAGCCCAGCTCGATCTCCGGCGGCGGGACGTCGTACGAGCGGCGCCAGAGCATGAACTGCTCCTCGCCGTACTCCTCGAGCGTCTCCTTCTTGTTCTTGCCCTGCAGGGCGCCGTAGTGACGCTCGTTGAGGCGCCACGACCGCTTCACGGGGATCCAGTGGCGGTCCGCGACGTCGAGCGCGAGGTTGGCCGTCGTGATCGCGCGGCGCAGCAGCGACGTGTGCACGACGTCCGGCAGCACGCCCGCGTCGGTCAGCAGCGTGCCGCCACGCTTGGCCTCCTCGACGCCCTTCTCGGACAGGGGCACGTCCACCCAGCCGGTGAACAGGTTCTTGGCGTTCCACTCGCTCTCGCCGTGGCGGAGCAGCACGAGGGTGTAGGTCATGGGTTCATCCTGCCGCAGCACGCGGTGGGTGGCGCAGGGACGTCCGTCCCCTGGGCCCCGCGACAGGCCCGACCCCCGGGCGGTGGCGCTGCCGTGAGCGCGCCACCGCCCGGGGCCGGACGGTCCTCGTCCACCCCTGCTCCCGCGAGGTCGGTGCGCGGGCGACGGCTCAGACGCTGGTCGAGCTCGCCTCGGCGAGAGCCGCCTCCAGCTCTTTGCGGTCCGCCTTGAGCTCCTTCTTCAGGAGCTTGCTGCCACGGCTCAGGGCCTCGTCGACCCGGGCCTCGACGTCCTCCGCCGCGACGATCAGGACGGCGCTGTGGCCCTCGTCGAGGTGCTCCCCCAGCTCCTTGAGGTCCTTGCGGCTCAGGCCGGCCACGACGTGCCCCGCGAGAGCGCCCACGACCAGTCCGCCGCCCGCACCCCACGCCAGCCCGGCGCCGATGACGACCGCCGGGAACAGCGCGCTGAGCGCCCCGACGGCGAGGCCGATGCCGAGCCCCGCAGCACCTCCCTGGACCACCGGCTGCTCGTGTCGCTTGACGATCTTGACCTTGCCGTCCTCGCGGTGCGTCACCACGGCGGCGTCGTAGGTGTCGGCCAGGTCCCAGGTCCGGTACAGCTCCTTCGCCGCGTCGTAGTCGGCGAGCGCGTCCTCCACGTTGTCGTACGAGTTGATGATGATCGTGAAGCTGTCGAGTGCCATGACGGTGCTCCATCGCAGGTCCGTGGCGCCGTTCGGATAACGCGCCCCCCGTGGGTCCAGTGCATGCCGCGTGAGCAGGGCGCGCAACCGGTCCGGGGAGCGGGCAGGCGCCCCGGGGGTCAGCGGGTGGGTTCGGCGGCGATGTCGTAGACCTTGAGGACCTGGTCGGCGGCCGTGGGCCACGCGTAGCGCTCGGCCACCTGACGGGCGCCGACGGCCCAGCGGGCGCGGCGCTCGTCGTCCGCGAGCGCGGCCGCGATGACGTCCGCCCAGTCTTGGGGGTCGTGGCCCGGGACGAGCCGGCCCGAGACGTCGTCGTCGACCACGGTCCGCAGGCCGCCGACGTCCGCCGCGAGCACGGGCGTGCCGCTGGCCTGCGCCTCGACGGCCACGAGCCCGAACGACTCCGAGCGCGACGGCATCGCCACGAGGTCCGCGGCGCGGTACCACGAGACGAGCTCGTCGCGCGGGGCGGGCGGGCGGACGACCACGTCGTCGTCGACGCCGAGCGTGACGGCCAGCGCGCGCAGCTCGCGCACCGCGGTGAGCCGGCCGGACGGGCCGCCGAGCACCACGAGCAGCGGCACGGGCCGCCCGCTCGCGCGCAGCGCCCCGACGGCGCGCACCAGGACGTCCGGGGCCTTGAGCGGCTGGACGCGCCCCGCGAACAGCACGACGGGCCGGTCCGTCGGCAGGCCGAGGCGCCGTCGGGCCTCGTCGCGCGCACCGGGCGGGCCGGGCCGGAAGCGATCGAGGTCGACGCCGGGCTCGACGACGTGCACGCGCGCCGGGTCGGCGCCGTAGAGGTCGACCAGCTCGCGCGCCTCCACGGAGGTCGACGCGACGAGCGCGTCGGCGTCGGCGACGACCTGCTCCTCGCCCACGACCCGCACGCTCGGCTCCGGGGTGTCACCGGGACCCAGGCTCGCGTTCTTCACCTTGGCCAGCGTGTGGGCCGTGTGCACGAGCGGCACCTCCCAGCGCTGCGCCGCGATCGCCCCGACCTGGCCCGACAGCCAGTAGTGCGAGTGCACGACGTCGTACCAGCCGGGACGACGCGCCGCCTCCGACCGCAGCACGCCGGCGGCCATGCCGCACAGCACGCCCGGCAGGTCGTTCTTGTCGAGCGCCTCGAAGGGCCCGGCCGGCACGTGGTGGACGAGCACGGGCGGCGTCACGCCGGGCGGGACGTCGTCCGCGAGCAGGACGTCGCGCGCGTCGTGCGGCGACAGCGGGCGCCCCGCCGCGTCGACGCCGTCCAGCACGACCGTCTCGGGGCTGTCGGACCGCGTCGCGCGCGTGAACACCTCGACGCGCGCCCCGCGGGCCGCGAGCGCGTGCGCGAGCTCCAGGACGTACACGTTCATGCCGCCCGCGTCGCCCGTGCCGGGCTGGTCGAGCGGGGAGGTGTGCACCGAGAGCATGGCGACGCGCGGCGCTCGGTCGGTGGTCACCGGACCATTGTCACCCGCGGCGCAGCGGCGCGCCGCGGGGTGCCGGTGGCCGCGACGGCCCGCTCAGCCGCGCGCGACGGGGACGCGGCCGCGTGCGCGCTCGGTGTCGGCCATGACGCGCAGGGACACGCCGATGCCGTAGGTGACGAAGTCGCCGTGGGGCGTCAGCCGCACCAGGACCACGCCGCCACGCTCGCCGTCCGGCTCGGTCACGCCGCGCAGCAGGCGGCGGCGCACGGCGTCGGGCGCGTCGTCGGGCGTCAGCAGCTGCGCGGTCGCCCGGAACGTGATGGTGGCCGGCGGGATGGGCGCGACGAGCGCGAGCAGCCCGCCGCGGCGGACGGGGACCGTCGCGGACACCTCCGGCTGGTGCCGCAGGTGCGCGACCTTCCAGTCGGTCGCGGCCGCGGCGAACCACAGGTCGTCGCCCTCCACGGCCGGGGAGACCCCGACGCTGCGGCCCTCGCCGCGGCGGTTGACCATCCCGACGACGACGAACGGCTGGCGCGCGACGGTCGCCCACACCTGCGCGGAGGCCAGCCGTGGGCCGGGGGCGGCCGGAGCGTCGCTCGGGGCGTGGGACATGGGACTCCTCCAGGGACGGTGGTGCGGACGACGGCACGGGGGCCGCCGCGCGCGACGCTACTCCCTGGCGCGGGGGCGACCTCAGCGGGGCGCGACGGGCACCACGCAGGCCGGCGAGCGCAGGCCGGTCCGGGACACCTCGGCGCCGTGCGGGTCGTGGACGACGAGCGCGTGCGCGTCCTGCAGCGCGACGACCGTCCAGCCGTGCACGACCTCGAGGTGACGCGGCGTCGGGCCGCCGAGCGGCTGCGTGCGCGGCTCGGCGAGGGAGCCGTCGGCGTGCACGTCGAACACGCTGACGACGTCCGGACCCTGCAGCCCCAGGGCACGCACGCCCAGGAGGAGCCGGTCGCCGTCGAGCAGGACGTGCGACGGCGAGCGGCGCACACCGTCGGCGGACTCCTCCTGCGGGACGGCCGGCACCTGCTGCACCGCGGTGCCCGTGGCGGTGGGCGCGTCCCACAGCAGCACGTGGACGCTCGCGTCGAGCTCGCCCGCGACGTAGAGCCGCGAGCCGTCGGGGGCGAAGACGACGTGCCGGGGACCGGTGCCCGGGCCGAGGGTGGCGGCGACGCCGTCCGGGGTGAGCAGACCGTCGTCGCCGCGGGCGTACCGCCGCAGCTCGTCGGTGCCGAGGTCCGCGACCAGGACGTGCCGGCGGTCCGGGGTCAGCGCGACGAAGTGCGCGTGCGGGCCCTCCTGGCGGTCCGTCTGCGGGCCCGTCCCGACGTGGTCGAACGTCTGCGCGGGACGTCCGGACGCGACGACCTCCGGGGTGAAGGCACCGTCGGGCGTCAGCGGCACGACGCCCAGGACGCCGTCGACGTAGTTGGCGACGTACAGCGTGTCGTCGACGACGAGCAGGTGGCAGGGCGCCACGCCGCCGGACGCGACGGTGGCGCGCGCGGTCAGGCCGCCGTCGTCGTCGACCGCGAACGCCGTCACCGACCCGGGGTCGCTCTCCCCCACCGCGTACAGCCACCGGCCGCCGGGGTGCGTCGCGACGAACGTCGGCGCGGGGGTCTCGACGACGAGCCGCGGCTCGCCCAGCGCACCCGTCGTCTCGTCGAGGTCGACGCGCCACACCCCCTCGCCGAGCCCGGCCGCGGTGCCGATGCCGGCGTGCGGGAAGGTGCCGATCCACAGGGGTGTCGTCGCGCTCACGTCAGGACCCTACGCAGAGCCGCCCCGGCCCGCCTCGTCTCAGGAGGTCGTCGCGAACCAGGGGGTCGGGTCGGAGACGACCGTGCGCAGGACCGCGAGCGCGCCGCCCGTCATCGCCGGGTAGTCCCCCGCGGCCGAGCGGCACACGGACGGGGCCGACCAGTCGGCGAAGATGACGCGGTCGGCCAGCGCCTCGCGGACGACGTCCTGGACGTCGTCGTAGACGAGCGCGAAGGTCCCGCCGAGCACGACCTCGCTGACGTCGACCACGTTGGCGACGGTCGCGACCGCGAGGCCCAGCCAGCGTGCGGCACCGCGGACGGCGTCCCGCGCGCGGGCGTCACCGGCAGCCAGGGCGGCGACGACGTCCGCGAACGGGGCCCCGGGTGCCAGCCCGGCGGCCCGGGCGATGGCGTCCTGGCCCGCGCGCTGCTCGAGCGACACCGGGCGCGCGCCGTCGAGGCCGCCGTCGACGACGACGTGCCCGATCTCGCCGCCCCAGCCGTGCCGGCCCAGGAAGATCTCGCCGTCGAGCACGAGCGCACCACCGACGCCGACCTCGCCCGACACGTAGAGGAACGACGGCGCGACGCGCCCTCGGCGCGCGTGGGCCTCGGCGCGTGCGGCGAGGTTCGCCTCGTTGGCGACGCGTGGCGGCAGGTCCGCGAGGACGGGGTGCGCCGCGAGGCGTCCGACCACGTCGACGTCGCGCCACCCGAGGTTCGGCGCGTAGCGCAGGGGCCCGGTGACGCGGTCGACCAGGCCGGGGAGGGCGAGCGCGGTGCCCGCGACGCGGACGCCGTCGGCCGCGAGCGACGCCAGGACCGGTGCCGCGAGCTGCGCGAGCCGGTCCAGCACGGCGTCGGGGTCGCT
>Ga0233363_1000187_pt1 | contig 30055 bp, 26 predicted proteins | sample ElkDunMinimDraft_18_FD_191534 | JGI IMG/M metagenome (GOLD analysis project Ga0233363, IMG submission 191534) | Fecal eukaryotic communites from dung pellets of Tule Elk in California, USA - Elk Dung C16 | ecosystem: Host-associated > Mammals > Digestive system > Large intestine > Fecal | place... | reverse complement strand
ACGCGGCGACGCTCACGGCGCTCGGGGCCGCCGACGTCGTCGTGGTCGTCGGGTCCGCGGACCCCGTGGGCATCCAGCGCCTGGTGCGTGGGCTGGAGGAGCTGCGCGAGGCCCCCGTGCCCGTCAACGCGCCGACCGTCGTGGTCGCGAACCGCGTCCGGGCCTCGGCCGTCGGGCGCGACCCCGCCGCCGCCGTGCGCCAGGCGCTCGCGCGCTATGCGGGCGTCGAGCACGTGCACACCGTCCCCGACGACGGGCCGGCGCTGGACGCGGCGGTGCTCGCGGGCAGGTCCCTCGCCGAGCACGACCCCAGCTCGGCCGCCCGCGCTGCGTTCACCGCCCTGGCCGATGCCGTCCACGAGATCGTGCCCGCGGCCGGACGAGCCGCTCAGGCGGCACACTGAGCACATGCGCATCTACGTGCCCGCCACCCTCGACGAGCTGGACTCGGCCGTCGTCGCCAGCACCGCCACCCGCTGGACCGTGACCGCGCGCCGGGCGCACGCGGTCACCTCCGCGCTCGCGGCCGAGCTGCGGGACGACGACGACGAGGGACGTGAGTACGCCGCCTTCCTCGCGGCCGCGCACGACTCGCTCGAGCTGATCGCTGCGCGCGCGGGCGTGCCGCCGTTGCGCGTCGTCGTCTCCCTCGACATCCCGGAGTCCGCCGTCGCCCTGCCCAGCCGGGAAGGGTTCGTCGAGGGCGCCGGCGACGGGCAGTCCTCGCCCTCGACCGTGCTCGTGACCCGCGACGTCTACGACGTCTCCGTGGTCGCGGTGCACGTCGACGAGCCGGAGGCGGCCGCCGACATCGAAGCGGTCCTGGCGGCGGCGGACGAGGAGCGGGATGCCGAGTCGGCGGCCGAGGTGGCCGCGACGGCCGTGCTGGACGACGCCCTGCAGCGCGTCACGGACCGCGACCTGCTCTGGTACGACGCGTCGGAGGTGCACCAGATCCCGCGGCCCTGACGGCCGAGCCTCAGCCGAGGTAGACGATGACCTCGTCGTGCAGGTGCCCGTTGGTCGCGACCGCGTTGCCGCCCCACGGCCCCGGTGCGCCGTCGAGCGAGGTGAACCGCCCGCCCGCCTCGATCACGATCGGTACCAGCGCCGCCATGTCGTAGACCTCGAGCTCGGGCTCGGCGGCGATGTCGGCAGCGCCCTCGGCCACGAGCATGTAGGACCAGAAGTCGCCGTACCCGCGCGTCCGCGCACACCGGCGGGTGAGGTCGAGGAACCCGTCGAGCTTGCCTCGTTGCTCCCAGCCCGTGAGCGAGGAGTACGAGAACGAGGCGTTCTCCAGGTCGCGCACCCCCGAGACGGACATCCGCGTCGCGGCGTGCAGCGACTTGCCGGTCCACGCGCCGGAGCCCTTGGCGGCCCACCAGCGCCGGCCGAGCGCCGGCGCCGAGACCAGGCCCATCACGACCTCCTCGCCGTCGGCCAGGGCGATGAGCGTGGCCCAGACCGGTACGCCTCGGACGAAGTTCTTCGTCCCGTCGATCGGGTCGATGATCCATCGCCGGGCGCCGTTGCCTGCGGCCCCGTACTCCTCGCCGACGACGGCGTCGCGCGTGCGGGCGCGCTTGAGCTGGCCGCGGATGATCTCTTCGGCGGTCCGGTCGGCATCGCTCACCGGTGTCGCGTCCGGCTTGGTCTCCACGTGCAGGTCGACCGCGCGGTAGCGGGACATGGTCAGCGAGTCGACCCGGTCGGCGATGACGTGAGCCAGGCGCAGGTCGTCCTCGTACGTGCGTACCGGCGGCCCGTTCGTCGGGCTGGGAGACGGCTGTGTGAATGACACAGGTGCCACGGTAGCGGGGCACGCCGCCCGTGTGCCGCAACCGGGCCGCAACGGCGTCGAACCCGCCTCTCAGGCCTCCGCGCCCGTGCGTGACGCGAGCAGCCGGCGGAACGACCGCACGCGGGCCTGGCGCGCTGCCCGTGTGGTGTCGTCGGGCGAGGCCTCGACCCACTCGTCGAGCGCGCAGTCGGGGGCGTCCTCGAGGTGGGTGCAGCCGCGCGGGCAGTCCTGCGCGACCTCGTCGAGGTCGTCGAACGCCCGCAGCACGTGGTCGACCTCGACGTGCGCCAGGCCGAACGACCGCACGCCGGGGGTGTCGATGACCCAGCCGTCGTAGCCGTCGCGCGCGGTCCCGCCGCCCGGCGCCGCGGGCAGGCGGAGCGCGACCGCCGACGTCGAGGTGTGACGTCCGCGCCCGGTCACGTCGTTGACGACGCCGGTCGCCCGCATCGCCGCGGGCACGAGGGCGTTGATGAGCGTCGACTTGCCGACGCCCGAGTGCCCGACGAGCACCGACGTGTGGCCGCGCAGGCGCTCGCGCACCCGCTCGACCGAGTCCGGGTCGTCTCGCCGGGTCACGACCAGCTCGACGCCGAGCGGCTCGTACAGGTCGCGGAGCGGACCCGGGTCGGCGAGGTCGGCCTTGGTGAGGCACAGGAGCACGTCCATGCCCGCGTCGTAGGCGGCGACCACGCAGCGGTCGATCATGCCGGTGCGCGGCTCGGGCTGTGCGAGCGCCGTGACGACCACGAGCTGGTCGGCGTTGGCGACCACGATGCGCTCGTACGGGTCGGTGTCGTCCGCGGTGCGGCGCAGCACCGACGACCGGTCCTGGATGCGCACGATCCGGGCCAGCGTGCCGGGTTCGCCCGACGTGTCGCCGACGACGTCGACACGGTCGCCCACGACGGCCCGGGTCCGCGTGAGCTCGCGCGCCTTCATCGCGAGCACGTCGCGCTCGTCGTCCGTGCCGTCGTCGACCACGAGCGCGTACCGGCCGCGGTCGACCCCGATGACGAGCCCGGTCTCGGCGTCGGCGTGCTCGGGGCGCTGCTTGCTGCGGGGCCGCGAGCCGCGCTTGGAGGGCCGCTCGTACTGCGCGTGCTCGTCGACGGCGTGGCGTCCCATCAGGCCGCGGCGTCCGTACGGCCGAGCATCCGCGCCCACATGGTCGCGAACCCGGGCAGCGTCTTGGCGGTCGTCGCCACGTCCTCGACGGCGACACCCGGAACGCGCAGGCCGAGGAGCGCTCCGGACGTCGCCATCCGGTGGTCGGCGTAGGTGCGGAACGTCGCGCCGTGCAGCGGACGCGGGGTGATCACGAGACCGTCGCGCGTCTCCTCGGCCTGGCCGCCGAGCCTGGTGATCTCGGCCGCCAGCGCGGCCAGCCGGTCCGTCTCGTGCCCGCGCAGGTGTGCGATGCCCCGCAGCCGGCTGGGGGAGTCGGCGAGCGCGGCGAGCGCCGCGAAGGTGGGCGCGAGCTCTCCCGCGGCGTGGAGGTCGACGTCGATCCCGTGGATCTCGCCGGTGCCCGTGACGGCGAGCACGCCGTCGTGCACCGTGACGCGTGCGCCCATCCGCTCGAGCAGGCCGGGCACGAGCGCGCCGGGCTGCGTCGTCGACGCGGGCCAGCCGGGCACCCGGACCGTCCCCCCGGCGACGAGCGCGGCGGCGAGGAAGGGCGCCGCGTTGGACAGGTCGGGTTCGACGCGGACGTCCCGGGCGGCCACCGGCCCGGGGGAGACGAGCCAGATGCCGTCCCGCGAGTCGTCGACCTGGACGCCGACGTCACGCAGCGTGGCGACCGTCATCTCGATGTGCGGGAGGCTCGGCAGCGTGGTGCCGATGTGGCGCAGCGCCAGGCCGTCGTCGAACCGCGGCGCGGCCAGCAGCAGGCCCGAGACGAACTGCGACGACGCCGACGCGTCGACGTCGACGGCCCCGCCGCGCACACCGCCCACGCCGTGCACGGTGAACGGCAGGTGTGTGGGCGCCCCGGGCCCGTCGCCCGTCACACGGACGCCCAGGCCGTGCAGGGCAGCGAGCACGGGATGCATGGGGCGCACGCGCGCCTCGGGGTCGCCGTCGAACCGCACCGGCCCGTCGGCCAGTGCCGCGACCGCGGGCAGGAACCGCATGACCGTCCCCGCGAGGCCGGTGAAGACCTCGACCCCACCGCGGACGGGGCCGGGCGTCACGTGCAGCGTGCTGGGCTCGTCGCCCTCGACGATCGTGGCGCCGAGCGAGCGGAGTGCGGCGACCATGAGGTCCGCGTCGCGGCTGCGGAGCGCGCCGCGCAGGGTGCCCGGTCCCTCGGCGATCGCGGCCAGGACCAGCAGCCGGTTCGTGAGCGACTTGCTCCCCGGGATCTCGACCGTGGCGTCCAGCGGGCCCGCGACGACAGGCGCCTCCCACAGCGGGGCGGCGTCGGGCAGCTCGGCGGTCATCGCGGACGTCATGGCACCGAGGCTAGTTCACGGGCGCACCGCGACGGGGGACCGCCCAGCACCGGCCCGCCACCGGCCGCGGTCGCGCGTCTCACCGGCTGGAGTCGGCGACCGCCTTCTCGGCCTTGCCACTGGCCTTCCGTGCTGCCTTCGCCTGTGCCTTCTCGGCCTTGGCGCTCGCCTTGTGCGCGGCCTTGTCGGCCTTGGCGTTCGCCTTGTGCGCGGCCTTGTCGTGCTTCGCCGTCTTGGCGGCCTTCGCGGCCTTGACGGCCTTGACGGTCGCCACGGTCGCGCCCGCCTTGGCGCCGGCCTCGAGCGCGGCCTTGCTCCCCTTGGCACCGGCCTGGCCAGCCTTGGCGCTCGCCTTCAGCGCGGCCTTCGACGCCGAGACCGCGGCCGCCTCGCGCGCGTGGTGCACGCGCCACGAGATGCCGGGCCTGCCCTCCAGGTCGACGCCCGCGATGAGTGCGGCGCCGATGGCACCCAGGTTGTGCATGAACTTGGTCGTCTTCTGCGTCCGTTCCTCGCCCTGCGACGTGAACGGCTGGTTCACGACCGCGAGCGGTGCGGTGAGCGCGGCGAGCACGAGCGCCGCTGTCCGTGGCGCTCTGCCCACCGCGAGCGCCACCCCTGCGAGCGCGGTGGCGATGCCGTGCGCCCGTACGAGGAGGGAGACCTGGGCGTCCGACAACGCGGGGCGGCCCAGCTGAGCGGTCACGAGCCCGGAGCCCTCTCGCGCGCCGGACGCGTGCTCGGCCGGATGGAGCGCGGCCTGCACGCCGTCGTACACGAACGAGGAGGCCAGCAGGGGCCTGGCGAGACGACGAAGAAGCATGTCCCCACCTTGGCAGAGGCGCGCGCTGCTCGCTTCTCGAGCGGTGGGTCCGGGGCCGCCTGCTACAGCGAGCCGCCTGCGGCGCGCGGGGCGTCCGTGGAGACACCCTGGTCGCCGATCGTCTCGCGCGCGACGTAGTTCTCCAGGTCGAAGAGGTTGTCACCGGCGCGTTCCGCGACGGTGAGCAACGTCGTCGCGGCGGCGACCTCCTCGACCTGCTCCTGGAGGAACCACAGCAGGAACTGCTCGCCCAGCGCGTCCCCCTCGGCACGTGCGGCGCGGAAGATCGCCTCGATCTGCGCGGTGACCTCCTCCTCCTGCTCGAGCGCGAGGCGCAACGGCTCGACGACGTCGGCGAAGTCGTTGCGCGGCTGCGGCGTGCTCGGGATGGTCACCGGCAGCGAGCGGTCGATGTGGTACTGGACGATCATCATCGCGTGGTTGCGCTCCTCGAGCGCCTGCCGGTAGAAGTGTGCCGCGAGCTGGGGCAGGTCGTGGCCGTCGAACCAGACGGCGATGGCCGTGTACTGCAGGTGGGCGGCCAGCTCGTGCCCCACCTGCTCGCCCAGCAGCCGCCAGAAGGCCGAGCTCTCGATGGTCGCCATGGCCTCACCGTACGGCGGGGAATGCTGTGCCGCGCGGCCGGGTTGCACGCATCGTGGATGCTTCAGTCTGCGCCGCGACGGCGGCGCCACAACCCGCCGCCGATGCGGGGCCCTTCGCGGCCCCCGATGCCGCCGGCGACCCTCCTGTCCGCCTCTTCGAGGTGCCGGGGGCCATGCAGGACCTTTCCTCCCGGCCCGCGCCCGTGACCAAGGTCGCGCCGGCGCCAGACTCCATCGCCTGGTCGCCGGGACTAGGCTCGAAGGTGATGACGGAGAACCTGCCGCTGGACCCCGCGAGCGCGGACGCGACCTCGTCTGCCGACGAGACGTCGCAGGACGTGATCCCGGAGGAGACCGACCGGGCCCCCGAGGGGGAGGCGCCGGCCGCGCGTGCAGCGCGCTTCGAGGCCGACGCGCTCCAGTACCTCGACCAGCTCTACTCGGCCGCGCTGCGCATGACGCGCAACCCCGCGGACGCCGAGGACCTGGTGCAGGAGACGTTCGCCAAGGCGTTCGCGGCGTTCCACCAGTACCGGCCGGGGACCAACCTCAAGGCGTGGCTCTACCGGATCCTGACCAACACGTTCATCAACAACTACCGCAAGAAGCAGCGCGAGCCGCAGCAGTCGCAGGCGGAGGACGTCGAGGACTGGCAGATCGCCCGCGCCGCGTCGCACACGGCGCAGGGGCTCCGGTCGGCCGAGGCCGAGGCCCTCGACCGCCTGCCGGACTCCGACGTCAAGCAGGCGCTGCAGGAGCTGCCCGAGGACCGGCGCATGGTCGTCTACTACGCCGACGTCGAGGGCTTCCCTTACAAGGAGATCGCCGAGATCATGGGTACGCCGATCGGGACCGTGATGTCCCGGCTGCACCGTGGCCGACGGCAGCTGCGCGAGCTGCTCTCCGACTATGCGGCGCAGCGTGGCCTCGTCGCAGCACGCGGAGGAAGGTCATGAACGACAGCCCGACCAGGGACGACATCAACGACATGGACGACGACCCCACGTCGAGGATCACGCCGATCCCGCACGAGCCCGCCCGCGGCGAGAGCGAGTGCGAGCACGCGCTGAACCACCTGTACGAGTACCTGGACTCCGAGATGACGCCGGACGACGAGCTGCGCATGCGCGCGCACGTGGCGCACTGCTCGCCGTGCCTCGCCGAGCTCAGCGTCGAGGAGCTGGTCAAAGGGCTCGTGAAGCGTTCGTGCGCCGAGCGCGCGCCCGAGACGTTGCGCGTGCGGATCCACGAGCAGCTCACGATCCTGGGCAGCTCTCACTGAGCGCAACCCCTACGAACACGAGAGGGCCGGACCCCGCGGGGTCCGGCCCTCTCGTGCGTCTGGGCGTCCGCTCAGGCACCGCCTGAGCCTCGCTGAACCGCTGGTTCAGGCGTTGGGACGCTTGCCGTGGTTGGCCGCGTTGCCCTTGCGGCTACGGCGCTTACGACCGCGCTTGCTCATCGCTGTCTCCTAGAGTTCGGGACGTCGAGGGTGTCGGTCCATGGTCCCACATGAAAGGGTATGGACCTGAACCCGCACCTTGTCGACCAGCACCTCGGAGGCAGCATGACCACGGAATCCTGGGCGGTCGCCGCCCCGCAGGCGATCGACGTCGACGGCATCACGGGCCTCGACGTACGCCTGCAGGCCGGCAGCGCAGAGGTGGTCGCCGACCCGGCGGCAGTCGCGGTCCGGGTCGAGGTCATCGAGGTCGTCGGGCATCCCCTGCAGGTCCTGCACCACGACGGACGGCTGCGTGTGGGCTACGAGGAGGCGGGGATCGAAGGCCTCTTCACGCGGTTCAAGAGCATGCGCGACAACGACCGGGCCGTGGTGCGCGTGACCGTCCCCACGGCCGTCCCCGTCGACGTGGCCACGGTGGCGGCGCGGGTCGACATCCGCGGGGCCTCCGCGACCAAGGCGAAGACGGTGACGGGCAGCGTCCATGTCGCCTCGTCGTCCGGCCCGCTCTCGGTGCGCACCGTGTCGGGGGAGACGAACGTGAGCGCGCATACGGGGGACGTGGCGGCGGCGAGCGTCTCGGGCTCGCTGACGGTCGACGGCGCGCTCGGCCGCGTGTCCCTCCAGACCGTCTCGGGCGGCGTCGTGGTGACCGCGCGCGCCTCGACCCCTCTCGTGACGGTGCGCACCGTGTCGGGGCAGGTCGAGGTGCGGCTCGACCCCGGGACGGCCGTCAACCTCAAGGTGCGTGGCGGCCCTGCCCAGGCCATGCTCGACGGAGCCGCGCTCCCCAGCACCTCGGCGCACACGCTGCACGTGGACCACATGGACCAGGTCCAGCCCGGTGCCGCGGGTGCCGCCTACGTCTCGGCCACCACGGGCACGGGGCGGGTGTCGGTGACGCGGCGCTGAACCCGTCCGCCACACCGCAGGAGGCACCGTGCAGTCCCGAGACCTGCTCACCGACGGCTTCGAGCGCATCGCGCAGGAGGTGCACGCCGTCCTCGACGGAGCGTCGGCGGACGTGCTCGAGCACCGTCCTGACCCGGAGTCGAACACGGCCGCCTGGCTCGTGTGGCACCTGACCCGGGTCCAGGACGACCACGTCGCGAGCGTCGCGGGGACCGAGCAGCGCTGGACCGTCGGCGGCTGGGCGGAGAAGTTCGGCCTGCCGTTCCCCGCCGACGCGACCGGCTACGGCCAGTCGGCTGACGACGTCGCGGCCGTGCGCGTCGACGCGGACGACCTCCGGGGGTACTTCGACGAGGTGCACGCAGCGACCCTGGCGTACCTGGAGCGGGTCACCGACGACGACCTGGACGCCGTCGTCGACACGGCGTGGGACCCTCCGGTCACCCTGGGCGTCAGGCTGGTCAGCGTCCTGTCGGACGACCTGCAGCACGTGGGCCAGGCCGCGTACGTGCGCGGCCTGGCCATGCGCGCGGTGTCCGGCGCCCGGTAGGGACGCCGGAGCGCCCGGCCGCGTGGTCCGGGGCCCGCGTCACTCGTCCGTCGGCAGTCCCAGCCATGCGTGCCAGCCCGTGTGCAGCACGAGCCAGGCCATGAGCCCGTACCCGGCCTGGCCGGGGTAGGTGTTGCCGCTGGTCGCCAGGTCGGCGAGCCACTGCTCGTGCTGGGCCAGCGGCGTGTACGCGTCGACGAACGGCACCCGCCGGCGGCTCGCGACGTCGGCGAACGCCGCCGTCAGCTCGGCGAGGCGCTCGCCGTCCTCGGGACGCCCTGGCGGGGGCCCGACGACGAACGACGGCACGCGGCTGCTCTCCGCGACGTCGAGGATGTTCGCCAGGTTGAGGCGCGAACGGGCCACCGACAACCCCGAACCGACGTCATGGCGACCGAGGGCGACCACGAGCCGGTTCTCGCACTCCGCCTCCGGGCCGAACCGGGACTCGGTCTCGGACTGCCAGCGCGCACCGAGCGCCGACGTCGTCTCGCCGGGCACGGCCAGCGTGAACGTCATCGCCGGCCGGTCGAACCGGGTGCGTGCCATGACGCGACCGGTCCAGCCGAGGGCGCGAGCGTCTCCCACGCCTACGCTCAGCTCGTCGCCGACAACGCAGATGCGTACTTCGCGTTCTGCCACGGATCTCTCACCGCCCCCACGTCTTGCTCTTGCTCGTCGCTGCGCCATTGTTGACCACGGCGGCATGGTGCCACCGGATCCCACGCCGTCGCGATTGTCGTGCCGCACGACTTGTTAGAGGGCCGCCCGGCGGTTGGTGATACGGATTCTCCGGAATATCCGACAAGAGCGTCAGACCAGCGTCATTCCCCAGCGCACCTCGTGCTCGTCGTCCGGGGCCAGCAGGACCAGGCGGTCGCCCGAGTTGAACGCGTCGGCGATGCAGCTCATGGGCTCGGCTGCGAGGCCGAAGCGGTGGTGTGCCGGGATGTGGTCGGCCGTGCAGACCTGCCAGCAGTCCATCGACCGGTCCATCCAGACGGCGGCCGTCCGGCCGTCGGGACGGCCCAGGCGGACCCAGGCAAGCCCGTCCTCGTCGCGCACGGGATCGACCCAGGCGTCGTCGAGGTCGAGGCCCTTCAAGGAGCGGGTCTGGCGCAGGTCGAAGTCGCCCGCGACCGGCTCGGTACCCGTCGGCAGGAGACGGTCGTCGACGGTCACGTGAGTCTGTGCGTCGACGCTCACGGTGCACTCGTCGAGAGCGGCGCCGCCGGTCGACAGCCACGGGTGGAAGCCGACGCCGTAGGGGGCGGTGCCCGCCCCGGTGTTGCGGGTCCGCACCGTGATGGTGAGCCCTGTCGCCGTGAGCGCGTAGCGCACGCGCGTCACGAGCTGGAACGGCCATCCCTTCTGCGCGGGCAGGGCGAGCTCGAGCGTCACCGAGTCCTCGCTCTGCTCGACGGCCGACCAGCGGACCCACGTGGCCAGGCCGTGCAGGGCCGTGCGGCGGTCCGGCTCCGACAGGGGGAGCTGCTGGGGCTCCCCGTCGACGGTGTAGGCGCCGTCCCGCAAGCGGTTGGGCCATGGCACCAGCACGGCACCGTTGAACACCGGGGCGACCTCGTGGTCGTCGAACGGCACGACGACGTCGTGCCCGGCGACCGTGTACTCGCGCAGCATCGCCCCGACCTCGGTGATGGTGGCGCGATGGTCGCCCGCGGCGATGCGGTACTGGGTCCCCGAGGGCGGGGAGGTATGACGTGCTGGCGGCTGGCTCGAGGCTCCGGTGGTGCTCACGCTCACACCGTAGTCGGAGCGACGGCACGCCGCGGCCGACGTAGCGTAGGGGGGTTGACCACCCGTAGGAGGAACGATGGAACAGCAGGTGCTCGGCCGGACCAGCCGGATGGTGTCGGTCGTCGGCCTGGGAACCTGGCAGCTCGGCGCCGACTGGGGCGAGGTGAGCGAGTCGGACGCCCGATCGGTTCTCGAGGCTGCCCTCGAGGGCGGGGTGAACTTCTTCGACACGGCAGACGTGTACGGGGACGGTCGCAGCGAGCAGATCATCGGCGGTTTCCTCAAGGACCACGCGGACCAAGGCATCACGGTCGCGACCAAGATGGGCCGCCGCATGGACCAGGTACCCGAGAACTACGTGCTCGACCACTTCCGCGAGTGGACCGACCGCTCCCGCCGCAACCTCGGCGTCGACACGCTCGACCTGGTCCAGCTGCACTGCCCGCCGACGCCGGTCTACAGCGACGACGCCGTCTTCGACGCGCTCGACACGCTCGTCGCCGACGGAGTGACGGCCGCGTACGGGGTCAGCGTCGAGACCGTCGAGGAGGCCCTGACGGCGATCCAGCGACCAGGCGTCGCGACCGTCCAGATCATCCTCAACGCCTTCCGCCTCAAGCCGCTCGAGCAGGTGCTGCCCGCGGCGTCGGAGGTCGGCGTCGGGATCATCGCCCGCGTGCCGCTGGCCTCGGGCCTCCTCTCGGGCCGGTACACCACCGAGACCACCTTCGCCGAGTCCGACCACCGGTCGTTCAACCGCAAGGGCGAGTCGTTCGACGTGGGGGAGACGTTCTCCGGGGTGCCGTTCGAGGTCGGGGTCGAGGCCGCAGGGAAGTTCGTGGAGCTCGCAGAGCGCCTCGCGCCGGAGCTCACGCCGGCGCAGACCGCGATCGCCTGGATCTGGCAGCAGCCCGGTGTCTCGTCGGTGATCCCCGGCGCACGCAGCGCCGAGCAGGCGCGGCTCAACGCCGCGGCCGGCTCGGCGCCCACGCTCGGGCCGCTGTTCAACGCCGAGGTGCGCGAGCTGTACGACGAGCTGATCTCCGAGCACGTGCACGAGCGCTGGTGAGCCGTGCGGGCATGACAGCCCGCCGGTGAGCACACAAGAAGCGGACCGCGATCGACGCGGTCCGCTTCTTGTCTACCGGCAGGAGGGCGCCGGTCAGCGCCCGAAGGCCTTCTCCAGGAGCTCCTTCTGCTGTGCCTGGTGCAGCTTCGCGGTACCGGCCGCGGTCGACGCCGACGCCGGACGCGACGCGACGCGCACGCGGGGCAGGTCTTCCGGCATCGCGAGGTGCAGGAAGGACCAGGCGCCCTGGTTCTCGGGCTCGTCCTGGACCCACACGACCTCGGCGTTCGGGTACGCCGCGAGCTGCGAGCGGATCTCGTCCTCGGGGAACGGGTAGAGCTGCTCGAGCCGGATGAGCGCGGTGCGCTGGTCCTCGCGCTTGGCCCGCTCGGCCAGCAGGTCGTAGTAGACCCGGCCCGTGCAGAGCAGCACACGGTCGACCTGCGACGCGTCCACTGCCGGGTCGCCGATCACCGGCTCGAACGTGCCCGTCGTGAAGTCGTCGACCGACGACGCCGCCGCCTTGAGCCGCAGGAGCTGCTTGGGCGTGAACACGATGAGCGGACGGCGCGGACGGGCGTAGGCCTGCCGGCGCAGCAGGTGGAAGTACGACGCCGGCGTCGACGGCTGGGCGACCGTCATGTTGTCCTCGGCGGCCATCTGCAGGAACCGCTCGATACGAGCCGAGGAGTGGTCCGGGCCCTGGCCCTCGTAGCCGTGCGGCAGCAGCATGACCACCGACGAGCTCTGCGACCACTTCTGCTCGGCGGACGACACGAACTCGTCGATGACGGTCTGTGCGCCGTTGACGAAGTCGCCGAACTGGGCCTCCCACAGCACCAGCGCGTCCGGTCGCTCGACCGAGTACCCGTACTCGAAGCCGAGGGCGGCGTACTCGCTGAGCGAGGAGTCGTAGACCCAGAACTTCGCCTGGTCGCCCGACAGGTACAGCAGCGGGGTCCACTCGGCGCCCGTCTGGCGGTCGTGCAGGACGGCGTGCCGCTGCACGAACGTGCCGCGCCGCGAGTCCTGGCCCGCGAGGCGGACCGGGGTGCCCTCCATGAGCAGCGAGCCGAAGGCGATGAGCTCGGCGAAGCCCCAGTCGACCCCACCCTCCTTGGCCATGAGCTGGCGCTTCTCGAGGAGCTGGGCGAGCTTGGGGTGCACGGTGAAGCCGTCCGGTGCGGACACGTGGACGTCCCCGACCCGCTCGAGCACCGAGTGGGAGATCGCCGTCTTCCAGCCCACCATCGTCCCGGCGTCCTCACGCTGGGACTCGGGGCGCTCGAGACCCGCGATCTCCTCCGTGCCCGCGGGAGCCGTGTAGGCGTTGCCCTTGGTCTCGGTGAAGACGCGCTCGAGCTGCTGCTGGTAGTCCTGCAGCGCCTGCTCGGCCTCCTCGACCGTGATGTCGCCGCGCGCCACGAGGCTCTTGGTGTAGAGCTTGCGCACCGACTGCTTGGCCTCGATGAGGTTGTACATGAGCGGCTGCGTCATCGACGGGTCGTCGCCCTCGTTGTGGCCGCGGCGGCGGTAGCAGACCATGTCGATGATCACGTCGCGGTCGAACTGCTCGCGGTAGGCGAACGCCAGCTCGGCGACCCGGACGCACGCCTCGGGGTCGTCGCCGTTCACGTGGAACACCGGGATCTGGTAGCCCTTGGCGACATCGGTGGCGTAGGTCGTGGAGCGCGACGACGACGGACCGGTCGTGAAGCCGACCTGGTTGTTGATGATCACGTGGATCGTGCCGCCGGTGCGGTACCCGCGCAGCTGCGACAGGTTGAGCACCTCGGGGACCACGCCCTGCCCGGCGAACGCGGCGTCGCCGTGGATGAGGATCGGCAGCACCGAGAAGCCGTCCCCGCCCAGGTCGATGCGGTCCTGCTTGGCGCGGACGATGCCTTCGAGCACCGGGTCGACCGCCTCGAGGTGGGACGGGTTCGCGGCGAGGTACACCTTGGTGGTCGCGCCCGTCTCGGCGGTGAACACACCCTCGGTGCCCAGGTGGTACTTGACGTCGCCCGAGCCCTGCACGCTCTTGGGGTCGAGCTGGCCCTCGAACTCCTTGAAGATCTGCTGGTAGCTCTTGCCCGCGATGTTGGCCAGCACGTTGAGCCGGCCACGGTGGGCCATGCCGACGCCGACCTCGTCGAGGCCACCCTCGGCCGCCCGCGACAGGATGGCGTCGAGCAGCGGGATGAGCGACTCTCCGCCCTCGAGCGAGAAGCGCTTCTGGCCCACGTACTTGGTCTGCAGGAACGTCTCGAACGCCTCGGCCGAGTTCAGGCGGCGCAGGATGCGCAGCTGGTCCTCGCGCGGCGTGCGCGCATAGCCCGACTCGAGCCGGTCCTGGAGCCACTTGCGCTGTGCCGGGTCGGCGATGTGCATGTACTCGATGCCGATCGTGCGGCAGTACGAGTCGCGCAGCAGGCCGAGGGTCTGGCGCAGCGTGGCCTTGGGCTTGCCGCCGAAGCCGCCCGTCGGGAACGTGCGGTCGAGGTCCCAGAGCGTCAGCCCGTGGCTCTGGATGTCCAGGTCGGGGTGCTTGCGCTGGCGGTAGGCGAGCGGGTCGGTGTCGGCCATCAGGTGGCCGCGCGACCGGTAGGAGTGGATGAGCTCGGCCAGGCGCGCGGGCTTGGCCGCCTCGACGTCCGCGTCGGTCGTGTTGTCGCGGACCCAGCGCACCGGCTCGTAGGGCACGCGGAGCGCCGCGAAGACGCGGTCGTAGAAGCCGTCCAGGCCGAGCAGCTTGCCCGCGAGGATCTTGAGGAACTCGCCCGACTGGGCGCCCTGGATGATGCGGTGGTCGTAGGTCGACGTGATCGTCATGACCTTCGACACGCCCATCCGGGCGAGCTGCTCCTCGGACGCGCCCGCGAACTCCGCGGGGTAGTCCATGGCGCCGACGCCGATGATCGTGCCCTGGCCCTGCATGAGCCGCGGCACGGAGTGCACCGTCCCGATGCCGCCCGGGTTGGTCAGGGAGATGGTCGTGCCCGCGAAGTCGTCGACCACGAGCTTGCCACCACGGGCCTTGCGCACGAGCTCCTCGTACGCCGCCCAGAAGCCGGCGAAGTCGAGCTCGTCCGCCTTCTTGATGCTCGGCACGAGCAGCTGACGGCTGCCGTCGGGCTTGCTCAGGTCGATCGCGAGGCCGAAGCCCACGTGCGCGGGCTGGACGAGGCCGGGCTTGCCGTCCACGACCTGGTAGTGCGCGTTCATGACCGGCATGTCGGCGAGAGCCTCGACCAGCGCGAAGCCGATGAGGTGGGTGAACGAGATCTTGCCGCCGCGGCCGCGAGCGAGGTGGTTGTTGATGACGATGCGGTTGTCCACCATGAGCTTGGCGGGCACGGCGCGCACCGACGTCGCCGTCGGCACCTCGAGCGACGCCTCCATGTTGGTCACGACGCGGGCCGCGGGGCCCCGGAGCTTCTGCACGTCGTCGGTGACCTGGTCGTCGGCCGGCTTGGACTTCGTCTTGGCGACCTCGGCGTAGGGGGCCGTCGCGGGCTGTGCCTCGGCGACCGGCTGCGGTCCGGCCACCGGCTCGTCGGCGGGGAGCGGAGCGGGCCGCACGGGCTGCTTCTCCTCGGACGTCGCCGTCCCGGACGCAGGGGTGGTGCCGGGCTCGCTCGTCGTCGACGTCGCCGACTCGACCGCCGCAGGGCTCTGCGACGCCGGGTTCTCCGTCGCCGGGCGCTGCTGCGTCGGCTGCTGCCGCTCGGCCGGCTGCTTCTGCGCCGACTGTTCTGCCGGCTCCGCCGGCTGAGGGGGCGCCGGGCTGGGCTCGGTCGCCTCACCCGCGCCCTGCTGCGCCTTCGCCGTCGAACCGTTGCCGGACTCGGTCTCGCGCGACTCACTCGGGGTGTAGTCGGCGAAGAAGTCCCACCACGCGGGGTCGACCGCGTTCTTGTCCTTCAGGTACTGCTGGTAGAGCTCGTCGACAAGCCACTCGTTGGCTCCGAACGACGCGCTCGACGCGCTGATCGACTCTGAACCAGCCTTCGGGGACACCACGCGCGGATCGCCCACTTTCACCACATTGCTACGTCGGATCTGCCTCGGCCCGGGGCTCGGGCACGCTCCAGCCTATGCCTTCTGGAGCCGTTCGCAGTGGCGGATCGGCGCGCGTCCGGTGGCCTGCGGGGCCGCTCGAATGGCCCCGATGGTGGGCAAGTAATACCAGGGGCAACTACACGTCGTCGTTCCGTCGAGCGGCGTCATGCCTCCACCACGAGCAGGAAACGGCGCTGTTTCACTGTGACGCATCTCACGTCACGGTCATGCTGGTGATCGCAGCGGTGCTCCCGGTCACTGCTCGTGCTCGGTCGCCACCCCGGACGCCGGTCGGGCCTGCGCGGGCAGCGTCACGCGCATCGTGGCGCCGCTGCTCGTGTCGGCGACCTCGACGTGGCCGCCGTGCAGGTCGACGGCCCATCGGACGATCGCGAGCCCGATGCCGGTGCCGCCGCTCGACGTCGTGCCGTGGCTCGAGCCGTGGCTGCGCGACGACGTCGCGCCCCGGGCGAACCGCTCGAAGATGCGCTCGCGGTCCTCCGGGGCGATGCCCGGACCTTCGTCGCTCACCTCGATCACCACGTCGTCGTCCACGGGGTAGGCGTCGAGCCGCACCGTGCCGGCGTGCGGCGAGTGGCGGATCGCGTTCTGCAGCAGGTTCGTCACCACCTGCCGCAGCCGTTCGGCGTCGGCCTCGAGCGCCAGGTCGGGCGGAGTCACGTCGACCACGTAGGTCAGGCCCTTGCCGGCCTCCACCATCGACATCGCCTGCGCGCACTCCTCGAGGAAGTCGCCGACGGAGAACTCCCGGAGCACGAGCGCCGCCGCGCCCGCCTCGACCCGGGAGAGGTCGAGGAGGTAGGTGACCAGGCGCGTGAGGCGCTCCGTCTGCTCGAGCGAGAGCTCGAGCGAGGCCTTGGTCGGTTCCGTGACCCCGTCGACCAGGTTCTCGAGCTGCGCCTGCAGCGCGGCGACGGGCGTGCGGAGCTCGTGCGACACGTTCGCGATCAGGTCCCGTCGCATCCGGTCCGAGGAGTCGAGGTCCTCGGCCATGACGTTGAACGCCGCGGCGAGCTGACCGACCTCGTCCCGGCTCGTCGCGCGCACGCGGATCGAGTAGTCGCCCGCGGCCATGCCCCGCACCGCGGCGGTCATCTCCCGCAGCGGCGACGTCATGCCGCGCGCGAGGAACTGCGTGAGCACGAGCGACAGCAGGATCGCGAGCGGGAACGTGCGGCTCGGCCCCAGACCGTTGCGCAAGCCGAGCCAGGTGATGAAGACGGCGACCGTGACCGTCGCGGCGACCAGCACGCCGAGCTTCGTCTTGAGCGAGCGCATCGGGTCGAGCGGGCGCACGTCCTGCAGCCGGTGCTCCCGGTACTTCACGGGGCGGTGGTCCCGGCCCCGCTCGTCGTCGAGGTCCCGGTCGGGATCCCGGTGACGGTCGGGCCCCCGGTCACGGCCGGCGGAGTCCATCAGCCTGCCGGCGGTTCGAACGCGTACCCCACGCCGTGCACGGTCCGGATGAGGTCCGGGCCGAGCTTGCGGCGCAGCGCCTTGATGTGGGAGTCGACGGTGCGCGTCCCGCTCGCGTCGGCCCAGTCCCAGACCTCGGCGAGCAGGCGCTCGCGGGTCAGCACCGTCTTGGGCGACCCTGCGAGCATGACCAGCAGCTCGAACTCGGTCGGGGTCAGGTGCACCTCCTCGCCCGAGCGGTACACACGTCGCTGGGCGCGGTCGATCGTCACGTCGCCCATGACCATGGGCGGCTCGGCGGGCGCGGTCACCGCGGCCTGGGCCGCCCGCTCGACGCGGCGCAGGAGCGCCTTGACGCGTGCCACGAGCTCGCGCATCGAGAAGGGCTTGGTCATGTAGTCGTCGGCGCCCACGCCGAGCCCGATGAGCATGTCGGTCTCGTCGTCGCGCGCGGTCAGCATGAGGATCGGCACCGGACGCTCCGCCTGGATGCGGCGCGTCACCTCGAGCCCGTCGATCCCGGGGAGCATGACGTCCAGGACGACGGCGTCGGGCTGCAGGCGGGCGGCCGCGTCGACGCCGCTGAGGCCGTCGCGCGCCACCTCGACCCGCCATCCCTCGGCCGACAGTCGCTGCGCGATGGCCGTCGCGATCGCCGGCTCGTCCTCGACGACGAGCACCGTGGCACCCTGCTGGCCGGTGCCGCTGCTTGCGGCAGGGCCGCCCGGGGTCCGCGGAGGGGTCGGGGTGGTCATGGGCCCATCTTGCACGCTCGACCTGAGGTTGTGCTGCACACACGCTGACCAGGGCGCTGGGTGAGCGCCGGTCGGGCGCGGTCGGAGCGCCGTCGGCCGTGCCGCCCTCGCCGATGCGCCGCACGACGGGAACGCGCCCGCGGTCGCCGTTACGATCGGTGCCACGATGGATGACGACAGTCGGCCCGCGCGCCCACCCCGAGCCTGGAGCACCGCCGTGCACACCACCCGACCGGGACGAGTCCCGGCATGGTAGGCGACACGTTGATGATCGTCCTCGGCGTGGTGCTCACCGCGGGCACCGCAGTCTTCGTCGCGAGCGAGTTCGCGCTCGTCACCATGGATCCGGCCGTCGTGGGCAGCGACGACGAGGAGGGCGAGAGTCCGTCGCCCGGCCGGGCGCGTCCGTCGGACCGACGGGACCGCGCCGTTCGCGCCGGGCTCAAGCGCCTGTCGACGGAGCTCAGCTCCGCCCAGGTCGGCATCACGATCACCACGGTCCTGCTGGGCTACACGGCGCAGCCGGCGCTGCTGTCGGTCTTCGACGGGTGGCTGGGCCGCACGGCCCTGTCCCAGGGTGTCTCCGCGGTGGTCGCGGGCGTGCTCTCGCTCCTGGTCGTCAACGGCTTCTCGATGCTCTTCGGTGAGCTGATCCCCAAGAACTTCGCGCTGTCCGCCCCCCACGCCACCGCCCGGGCGGCCGTGCCCGTCCAGCGGGTCTTCACGGTCGCGGCGATGCCGGTGATCCGCGTCCTCAACGGGTCGGCGAACGCGCTCCTGCGGCGGGTCGGCGTCGAGCCGCGGGAGGAGCTCTCCGGTGCCCGGTCGGCTTCTGAGCTGCTGTCGCTCGTGCGCAGGTCCGCGGAGGAGGGCACGCTCGAGCAGTCCGTGGCGACGCTCCTGGCCAACTCGATCGAGCTCGACGAGCTGAGCGCGCGCGACGTCATGACCGACCGGACCCGGATGTCGGTCGTGGCGCGCGACACGACGGCCGACGAGGTCGTCGCCCTGTCGCGCCGCACCGGGCACTCCCGGTTCCCCGTGATCGGTGACGACCGCGACGACGTGGTCGGCCTCGTGCACCTGCGGCGCGCGGTCGGCGTCCCGCACGACAAGCGGGGCGAGGTCCCGGCGGCCGCGCTCATGGTCGACGCACCCCGGGTCCCGGAGACCGTCCGGCTCGGGCCGCTCCTGGTGGAGCTGCGCGGGCTCGGCCTGCAGATGGCGGTCGTGGTCGACGAGTACGGCGGGACGTCCGGGATCGTCACGCTCGAGGACGTCGTCGAGGAGCTGGTCGGCGACGTCGCGGACGAGCACGACCGCCGGCGGGCGGGTGCGGTGCGCAGCGCGGACGGCTCCTGGGTCGTGCCGGGGGTGCTCCGGCCCGACGAGCTCACCGAGACCACGGGACTCGTCGTCCCGGAAGGGCCCGCGTACGAGACGCTCGGCGGCCTGGTGATGGCCGAGCTCGGACGCCTGCCCGCGGTCGGCGACGACGTCGAGGTCGACGGCGTCCTGCTCCGCGTCGAGGCCATGGAGGGACGGCGGGTCGAGCGCGTCCGCGTCCGGGCCCTGTCCGAGCACGCCGGTGCGCACGTGCGGGGTGAGGCTCGGTGAGCACCGGTACCGCACTTCTGGTCGGCCTGCTCCTGCTGGCCGGCAACGCCTTCTTCGTGGGCGCCGAGTTCGCCGTCATCTCCGCACGCCGCAGCGCGATCGAACCCCGCGCCGCCGCCGGGGACCGCAGGGCGCAGACCGTGCTCTGGGCCATGGAGAACGTCTCGCTCATGCTCGCGTGCGCGCAGCTCGGCGTGACGGTCTGCTCGACCGGGCTGGGCATGGTGGCCGAGCCCGCGCTCGCCCACCTCCTGGAAGGGCCGTTCCACGCCCTCGGCCTGCCCGAGGAGATGGTCCACCCGGTCGCGCTCGTCATCGCGCTCGCCGTCGTCGTCTACCTGCACGTGGTGCTCGGTGAGATGGTGCCGAAGAACCTGGCCGTGTCTGGCCCCGAGGCCGCGGCCCTGTGGTTCGCGCCCCCGCTGGTGCTGCTCGGCCGCGTGCTCCGGCCGGTCATCGCCGCCCTGAACTGGGTGGCCAACCACGCGGTGCGTGCCACGGGCGTCGAGCCCAGGGACGAGGTGGCGTCGGCGTTCACCGCGGAGGAGGTGCAGTCGATCGTCGAGCACTCGCAGGCCGAGGGTCTGCTGCGCGACGAGCAGGGCCTGCTCACCGGTGCGATCGAGTTCTCCTCGCGCACGGCCGGCGACGTGATGGTGCCGGTCGACGCGCTCGTCACGGTGCCGTTCGACACGACGCCGGACGACGTCGAGCACATGGTCTCTCGTACCGGGTACAGCCGGTTCCCGGTGGTGGAGCAGGACGAGGCCGGGAACCCCGTGCTCGTCGGCTACCTGCACCTCAAGGACGTCCTCTACGCGACCAACGGCGACCGCTTCGACCCGGTCGCCCCGTGGCGTGTCCGGGCGCTCGCGACCGTCCATCCGGACGACGAGGTCGAGGACGCGTTGCGGGCGATGCAGCGCACGGGCGCACACCTGGCCCGGGTCGAGCCCGAGGGCCACCAGAGCGCCGACGGGTCCGGCGCGGTGGGCGCGGTCGGCGTCGTCTTCCTCGAGGACATCCTCGAGGAGCTCGTGGGTGAGGTGCGGGACGCGATGCAGCGTCGGCAGCACCGTCTGTAAGCCGGGGGCCGAACGGGACTTGGCCGGGCGGCTCGTCCCCGTTATGGTTCCGTGACGGACCAGCAGTTTTACGCCCGCGGCCATGGTGGCCGCGCGGCAGCGCACGCGGAGGTGGAGTGGAGGCGACGTCTCAGGGCGACGAAAGCGCCCTTCGCTCTCGCCGTGCGATCCGGGAAGCCGATCTCGCACGTGCGGGCAAGAAGCCTCGCAAGCGGCCGTCGAAGCCTCCTGAGGGTGCCCCGGCGGGTCACGCCTGGATCGCGCGCCTGACGGTTCTCGGCTCGCTCGCTGCGGCGACCATCGCCATCCCGCTCGCCTCGAGCCCCGCGGAGGGCAAGGAGTCGCCGTTCGAGCTCGACTCCCGGCCGACCGGGCCGTCGACGCTCGAGGTCCTGCGCGCACCCGGAACCGCCCCGAGGATGTCGGCCGCGATCGCGGCACAGCCGCCGGACGTGCGGGTCGCCGTGGCGGCGAGCCGTTCTACGGAGCGCGACCCGCTGCCCGGCTGCGACCCGAGCGCGCCGGTCCAGGGCGGCAACGGGACGCTCACGGACCACTCGCTGTGCGACCTGTGGCAGCCGGGGGAGTCGCTCCGGCCCGACGCCGCCGTCGCGCTCAGCTCGCTCAACCAGGGATTCCGAGCGAGGTTCGGCCGGGACATCTGCCTCGTCGACACCTACCGGTCGCTCGCGTCGCAGTACTCGGTCAAGGCGAGCCGCGGCTACCTGGCGGCCACGCCCGGCATGTCGATGCACGGCTGGGGCCTCGCGGTGGACCTGTGCGCCCAGGAGACCGCGTCTGCCGAGGTGTACCAGTGGCTGTGGGAGAACGGCGCGGCCTACGGCTGGGAGAACCCGCCGTGGGCGCAGCGCGGCGGGTCCGGGAACTACGAGCCGTGGCACTTCGAGTACCGGCCGGGCGTCGAAGAGGTCTCGTACTGGCACTGAGCTGCTGGCAGTGAGCGCCGCAGCGGTCACACCCCTGCGCGGTCAGCCACCGGTGTGGAGCGTCGTGTTGGTGCCGAAGTCGTCCCGGAACCGGGCCCCCTTCGCCGCGAGCTCGCTCGCGTAGGCGGCGGCCCAGCCCTGGTAGGGGTCGACGGCGAGCGACTCGTTCGAGAACCGACGGTCGTCGGTGAGCTCCGTGACGCAGAAGTCGGGGATCTGCAGCTCGGTCACGGGTCCCGACCGCTCGCACTCCGCGATGATGAGCGGATGGTTGGCGCCACCGAAGACGTCGATCGACCAGCCGTCCGTCCCGAGCCACGCGGCGTACCGCGTCTTGATGACGTGCGCTCCGCCGCGGCGGACGAGCTCGACCCCGACGAACGGGTCGAGCTGCCGCTCCGCCTCGTAGCGGGTCCCGCCCGCGGCCGGGCCCTTGACCGTGACCGCGGCGAAGTCGACCTGCTTGCGGTGCTCGGCGAGCACCTCCCGCGGGTCGGACTGCGGACCCAGCCGCGCCTCGACGCCCGTGGCCTGCACCCGCACCCGCAGCGCGTAGCCGCCGTCGGACAGGAAGTACGACTGGACGATGAGCGCCGGCGCGTCCCGGAGCGCGTCAGGCAGGGTGCGCACCAGGAAGCGCCGCTCGAACTCGAAGTCGACGTAGCCCGTGCCGTCGTCGTCGCTCATGCGTCCTCCGTGGTCGCCGGTCCTCCCGGCAGCCTAGGCGCCTCCGGGCACGCTGCGCTGCTCGGGCCCGACGTACTCCGACAGCGGCCGGATCAGCGAGTTCGCCGCCTGCTGCTCGAGGATGTGGGCGGTCCAGCCGGTGACGCGCGCCGCGACGAAGAGCGGGGTGAACGTCGGCGTGTCGAAACCCATCAGGTGATAGGCGGGGCCGGACGGGAAGTCGAGGTTCGGGTAGATGCCCTTGCGGGCGACGAACTCGGCCTCGAGCGCGTCGTAGAGCTCGCCGAGGTCCGGGCGGTCGTAGTGCTGCACCAGCGTGTCGAGCGCGGCCTTCATCGTGGGCACGCGCGAGTCGCCGCGCTTGTAGACGCGGTGCCCGAAGCCCATGATCTTGCGCTTCGCGGCGAGCGCGTCGTCGAGCCAGCCGGCGACGTTCTCTGCCGTCCCGATCTCGCCGAGCGTGTGCATCACCGCCTCGTTGGCGCCGCCGTGCAGCGGACCCTTGAGCGCGGCGATCGCCCCGACGACGGCGGAGTGCACGTCGCTGAGCGTCGAGGTGATCACCCGGGCCGTGAACGTGGAGGCGTTGAAGGAGTGCTCGGCGTACAGGATCATCGACCGGTTGAACGCGTCGACGACCGCCGGGTCCGCCTCGGACGCGAACGTCATCCACAGGAAGTTGGCCGAGTAGTCGAGGTCGTCGCGCGGCGCGACGACGTCCTGGCCGTGACGCCGGCGCTGACCGTAGGCGACGACCGCAGGCAGCGCGGCGAACAGCCGCACGCTCCGCGCGAGGTTCTCCTCGGGGCTTCCGGGCGCGTCCAGGACGGAGTCCCCGGCGGCCTCGCGCGCGCCGATCACGCTCACCGCGGTCCGCACCTCGTCCATCGGGTGGACGTCGGACGGCAGCAGGTCGATCGCCGCCCGGACGTCGTCGGCGAGCGCCCGGTGCTCGCGCTCGGTCGCCCGCAGCGCGGCGAGCTCGGCGTCGGTCGGCAGCTCGCCGTGCCACAGCAGCCACGCGACCGCCTCGAACGGCTGCGTCGCGGCCAGCTCCTGCACCGGGTATCCGCGGTACAGCAACGAGTTGGTCTCGGGGTTCACCTTGGAGACCGCGGTGACGTCGGCGACGACGCCGGCGAGCCCCCTGCGGACCTCGGATGCGGCCGTCGTCTCGGTCGTGTCAGTCATCGGTGCTCCTTTGCGTGGCGATGTGTACGGCGGGGTGGTCGGCGCGACTGTCAGGGTGCACCGTGATGCTGGTTGTCGTCGAGGGAGAAGTCGAAGACGCCCGAGTCGAAGGCCGTGTACGCCTCGTAGTCGAGGAGCTCGTACAACCTGGCCCGTGTCTGCATGTGCGGCACCTGGGACTGTAGCGAGCCCTCGGCGCGCAGGGCGTCCAGGCCCCGTTCCGCGGCACCCAGCGCCAGCCGCAGCAGCGACACCGGGTAGATGACGATGTCGATGCCGGCGTCGGCGAGCTGGCGGGTGCTGAAGAGCTCGCTCTTGCCGAACTCGGTCATGTTGGCGAGCACGGGGACGTCGAGCGCCTTCTTGACCGCCTCGAACTCCCCGAGGTCGCGCATGGCCTCCGGGAAGATCGCGTCCGCGCCGGCGTCGACCAGGGCCTTCGCGCGGTCGATCGCCGCCCCGAGGCCGGCGGTCGCGCGGATGTCGGTCCGCGCCATGATCAGGAGGTTCTCGTCGCGCCGGGCGCTCGCGGCGGCCCGGATGCGCTGGAGCGCGGTCGCGTCGTCGACCACCTGCTTGCCGTCGAGGTGGCCGCACCGCTTGGGGTTGACCTGGTCCTCGATGTGCAGCCCGGCCACGCCCGCGTCCTCGAGCGTCTGGACCGTGCGGGCGACGTTCATCGCCTCGCCGAAGCCGGTGTCGGCGTCGACGATCGCCGGCAGGTCGGTCATGCGCGCGATCTGACCGGCCCGCCCGGCGACCTCGGTCAGGGTCGTCAGCCCGACGTCGGGCAGCCCGAGGTCGGCGGCGATGACGGCACCCGAGACGTAGACGCCGTCGAAGCCCTTGTCCTGGATCAGCCGTGCCGACAGCGGGTTGAACGCACCCGGGAGCTGCAGCAGCTCACCGGAGCGCAGGCGCTCGCGCAAGGCCGCGCGCTTGGCGGCCGGCGTCGTCGTCGAGTAGAGCATCGCGACTCTCTCTCAGAAGATGCCCGCAGGCACGGGGTGGGTCGGCAGCGGGTCGTCGAGCGGTGTCACGGTCAGCCCGGTGAGCTCGTCGGCGCGCAGCTCGGGGAGACGCTGGGCGACGTCGAGGAACCGCTCGATCTCGGACTCCGCGAGCACGCCCTCGGCGAGGGTGCGGAACTTGTGCACGTACTGCTCGCGTGCGAAGGGCCGCGCGCCGAGCGGGTGGGCGTCCGCGAGGGCGATCTCGTCGACGACGGTCGAGCCGTCGGCCAGCTCGATCTCGACGCGGCCGCCGAACGACTTCTCCGCGGGGTCGATCGAGTGGTACCGGCGGGTCCACTCGGCGTCCTCGGTCGTGGTCACCTTGCGCCACAGCTCGACGGTGTCGGGACGCGCCGCACGCTCCGGGGCGTAGCTGGCCACGTGGTCCCACGCGCCGTCCTGCAGGGCGACCGTGAAGATGTAGGGGATCGAGTGGTCGAGCGTCTCGCGGCTCGCCGTCGGGTCGTACTTCTGCGGGTCGCCCGAGCCGGAGCCGATGACGTAGTGCGTGTGGTGGCTCGAGTGCAGGACGATCCGGGCGATCTTCGCGGGGTCGCGCAGCTCGGGGCGCTCGCTGCCGAGGCGGCGGGCCAGGTCGATCCAGGCCTGCGCCTGGTACTCGGCCGAGTGCTCCTTGGTGTACGTGTCGAGGATCGCGGTCCGTGGCTCGCCGGCCTCGGGGAGCGGCACCTCGTAGCGTCCGTCGGGCCCGTCGAGGAGCCACGCGATCACGCCGTCCTCGCCCTCGTAGATGGGGCTCGGGCTGGTCTGGCCGCGCATCGCGCGGTCGACCGCCTCGACCGCCATCTTCCCGGCGAAGGCCGGGGCGTGCGCCTTCCAGGTGGAGATCTCGCCCTTGCGGGACTGCCGGGTCGCGGTCGTCGTGTGCAGCGCCTGGCCCACGGCCTGGTAGATGGTCTCGGGGGACAGCCCGAGGAGCGTGCCGATGCCCGCGGCGGCCGACGGCCCGAGGTGGGCGACGTGGTCGATCTTGTGCTTGTGCAGGCTGATGCCCTTGACGAGGTCGACCTGGATCTCGTAGCCCGTCACGATCCCGCGCAGCAGCTCGGCGCCCGAACGGCCCAGGTGCTGCGCGACGGCGAGGACCGGGGGGATGTTGTCGCCCGGGTGGGAGTACTCGGCGGCCAGGAACGTGTCGTGGTAGTCGAGCTCGCGCACGGCGACGCCGTTGGCCCATGCCGCCCACTCAGGGCTGGTCCGGGTCGCGCTGCCGAAGATCGTGGCGCCCTGTCCGCCCGTGGACACGGGGTGCGCCTCGGCCTGCGACCTGGCGGCGAGGATGGGCGCCCGCCCGAGCGACGCGGTCGCGACCGCCGCGTTGTCGATGACCCGGTTGATCACCATGTCGGTGACGTCGGGCGTCGGCTCGAGCTGCTCGGCCGCGACCGCGGCGATCTTCCAGGCGAGCTGCTCGCTGCGCGGGAGCGGCTCCTCGGAGCGGTACATGCGGACGGGGTGGGAGATCATCGTGGCCCTTCTGTGGGTCGGGGTGCCGGTCACGCGCGCCGCCGGAGCGCGGGCGCCGTGAGCGCAGCGGTCGCGAGGACGTTCTCGAGGCTGTTGTGCAGGTGGACGTGGGTGGCGTGGGCCGCCAGGTCGCCGTCGCCGGCGGCGATGGCGGACGCGATGGTGCGGTGCTCTGCCGCGGCTGCGGCGAGCCGGTCGGGGTTGTCCTTCGCCATGCGGCGGATGCGCGCGAGGTGCGTGCGCACCGATGCGAGCGCCGTGACGAGGTAGTCGTTGCGCACCGACGCGTCGAGCGCTCCGTCGAAGCGGTCGACGAGCGCGTAGTAGGCCTCGCGGTCGGGGTCGTCGGGCAGCACGCGGACGGCGGCGAGCTCGTCGGCGAGCTGCGCGAACTCACGGTGGTCGCCACGCCGGGCCGACAGCCGGGCGGCCTGGGTCTCGAGCGCCTGGCGCACCTCGTAGAGCTCGCGGACGTCGTCGAGATCCATCGGCGCGACCTCGAGCCGGCGGCCCCCGACGGCGACGGCGAGGCCGTCGGCGACGAGACGCGCGAGCGCCTCACGGACCGGCGTCCGCGACATCTGCAGCCGTTCGGCCAGCTCGACCTCGGCCAGCACGGTCCCTGGGGCCAGCTCCCAGCGGACGATCTCGCCGCGCAGCGCGCGGTATGCCCGCTCGCTCGCCCGCAGGACGCCCTTCTCCGTAGCCATGTATACAGAACCTAGGCTCTGGCGACCGATCTGTCGAGACTGGACCGGTCTGTGTATACGCGAACGGTCGGTCGACGGGTGAGTTCGCGGCCCCGAGCCCGCCCCGAGAGAGCGTCGGCGCGCAGCTTCACCCCCGGGATGACTACGGTCGGATGTCGATCTCGAGGAGTCACCATGGCGAGCACGCTCTACCCGCTGAAGTCGGACGGGCCACCGCAGGACCTGCGCGAGTACATCGAGTACCTGCGCGAGCGCGGGTTCACGGTGCGCGAGGGCCACACGGCGGACCCGGAGCTCGTCGACCCGCAGGGCAACCCGGTCTACACCTGGCAGGAGGGCTACCCGTACGACGAGCTGATGGGTCGTGACGAGTACGAGCTCGAGAAGTACCGCCTCCAGGTGGAGCTGCTCAAGTTCCAGTACTGGCTCGAGGACCACGGCGAGCGCGTGATCATCCTCTTCGAGGGGCGTGACGCGGCCGGCAAGGGCGGCACCATCAAGCGCTTCACCGAGCACCTCAACCCGCGGACCTCCCGGGTCGTCGCACTGTCCAAGCCCAGCGAGCGCGAGAGCGGCGAGTGGTACTTCCAGCGGTACGTCCGGCACCTGCCGACGTCCGGGGAGATCGTGATGTTCGACCGCTCCTGGTACAACCGCGCCGGCGTCGAGCGCGTCATGGGCTTCTGCACCGACGAGCAGTACGAGACGTTCATGCGGCAGGCGCCCGTGTTCGAGCGGATGCTCGTGGAGTCGGGCATCCACGTGACCAAGTTCTGGTTCTCCGTGTCGCGCATGGAACAGCGCACCAGGTTCGCCATCCGCCAGCTCGACCCGGTCCGGCGCTGGAAGCTCTCCCCGATGGACCTCGCCTCGCTGGGGCGGTGGGAGGACTACACGGTGGCCAAGGAGGAGATGTTCCGCCGCACGGACAAGAAGTACGCCCCGTGGACCATCGTCCGGTCCAACGACAAGAAGCGGGCGCGGCTCAACGCCATGCGGTTCTTCCTGGGGCAGTTCGAGTACGACGGCAAGGACCACGACGTCGTGGGCCGGCCCGACCCGTTGCTCGTGATGCGGGGCAAGGAAGAGGCCGCGGACGAGTGATCCGTCCGTGCCGGCACGCGATGCACGTCGCGAGCCGGCACGTCCCGGTCGGAGGACGACGGCCCTGCAGAAGAAGGAGCAGGAACAGGAAAGCCTCCGACCAGCGTGTGGGCTGGTCAGAGGCTTGTGTACCTGCGGTGCGCCTGAAGGGATTCGAACCCCCGACCTTCTGCTCCGGAGGCAGACGCTCTATCCACTGAGCTACAGGCGCGGGCACCGACCGGGCTCAGCACGAGCCGTCGGCACGGTGCACGAGACTACCAGCACCGACGGCCGGCCGTGACCGCGACGAGCCGCCGTCGGGCTCCGGACGAGGTCGCGACGGCGTGGCCGTTCATCGGTGGACACCCACGAAATCGCGGTGGATCCGGCCGATAGACTCCCCGGGTGACCCCCGACGAGCTCTCCGGAGCACTCAGCGCTACCCTCGCCTCGGCTGTCGCCGACGGCACCCTCGCCCTGCCCGCCGACGCCGTTCCGACGTCGGTCTACGTGGAGCGACCGAGGCAGCGCGAGCACGGGGACTGGGCCACGAACGTGGCGCTGAAGCTCGCCAAGCAGGCCGGGACGACGCCTCGGGCGCTGGCCGACGAGCTGGCAAAGCGCCTGTCCGCGACGCCGGGGATCACGTCGGTCGACGTCGCCGGTCCCGGATTCCTCAACATCACGCTCGACGCCGCCGCGGCGGGTGAGATCGCCCGCTCGATCGTCGACGCCGGCGCGTCCTACGGCCGCAGCGAGACCCTCGCCGGGCAGGTGATCAACCTCGAGTACATCTCGGCCAACCCCACCGGTCCGCTGCACATCGGCCACACCCGCTGGGCCGCGCTCGGCGACTCGATGGTGCGCATCCTGCGTGCCGCGGGAGCCGACGTCACGGCCGAGTACTACATCAACGACGCGGGTGCGCAGATGGACCGCTTCGGCGAGTCCGTGCTCGCCCGTATCCAGGGCACCGAGGTGCCCGAGGGCGGCTACCGCGGCGAGTACGTCAAGGAGCTCGCCGCCCAGGTGCTCGCCGCGCATCCCGAGATCACCGGGCTGCCCACCGACGAGGCGATCGCGCTCGCGCGCGACGCGGGCTACCGCCTGCAGCTCGGCGAGATCCGCCAGGTGCTCGAGTCGTTCGACGTGCACTTCGACGTGTGGTTCTCCGAGCGCGAGCTGCACGACTCGGGTGCCGTCGAGCGGGCGGTCGCACGCCTGCGGGAGCAGGGCCACGTGTTCGACTCCGACGGCGCGGTGTGGCTGCGCACGACCGACTTCACGGACGACAAGGACCGCGTCCTGATCCGTGCCAACGGCGAGCCCACCTACTTCGCGGCCGACGCCGCCTACTACCTGTCCAAGAAGGACCGTGGGTTCCCCGGCAAGATCTACCTGCTCGGGGCCGACCACCACGGCTACATCAACCGGCTCAAGGCGATCGCGGCCTGCGCGGGCGACGACCCGGACACCAACATCGAGGTCATGATCGGGCAGCTCGTCACGGTCGCGGGCGCCAAGCTCTCCAAGCGCGCCGGCAACATCATCGAGCTGCGCGACCTCGTCGAGTGGATCGGCAAGGACGCGGTGCGCTACTCGCTCGCGCGCTACCCCGCGGACACGCCGCTCGAGCTCCAGGGCGAGGAGCTGCTCAAGCAGAGCAACGACAACCCCGTCTTCTACGTGCAGTACGCGCACTCGCGCACCTGCGCCGTCGACCGCAACGCTGCCGACCGTGGCGTGCGCCGCGAGGACGGCTTCGACCCCGCCCTGCTCACGCACCCGACCGAGACGGCGCTCATCGGCCGGCTCACCGAGCTGCCCCGGATCGTCGGCCAGGCGGCCGAGCTGCGCGAGCCGCACCGCGTCGCGCGCTACCTCGAGGCGCTCGCGGGCGACTTCCACAAGTGGTACCAGGAGTGCCGCGTCACCCCGTACCCGGACGAGGAGGTCACCCCGACGCACCGCACGCGCCTGTGGCTCAACGACGCGGTGCGCACGGTGCTCGCCAACGGCCTCGGCCTGCTCGGCGTGAGCGCGCCGGAGCGCATGTGAGCACCGAGCCGTCGAGCCTCCCGGCCGGAGGCGCAGGTCATCCTGGTGCCCCGTGGTCGAGCGGGGTCCGGCGGCGCGACGACGGCGCGCTGGAGGTTGCGGCCGTCGACGTCCGCGACCTCGCGGCTCAGCAGGGCACGCCCGCCTACGTCCTCGACCAGGCCGACTTCCGTGCCCGTGCCCGCGCCTACCGGTCGGCGTTCGAGTCGGCCTTCGCCGCCGTCGGCACCGGCGTGGACGTCTACTACGCAGGCAAGGCGCTGCTCACGGTCGCGGTCGCGCAGTGGGCCGCCTCCGAAGGGCTGCGCGTCGACACCGCGTCGGCCGGAGAGCTCGCGGTCGCCCTGCGTGCCGGCGTCCCGGGCGACCGGATCGGCCTGCACGGCAACAACAAGTCCGACGCCGAGATCGCCGCGGCGCTCGACGCCGGCGTCGGGCGCATCATCGTCGACTCGCTCGCCGAGGTCGGCCGCGTCG
>Ga0233363_1000184_pt1 | contig 30392 bp, 25 predicted proteins | sample ElkDunMinimDraft_18_FD_191534 | JGI IMG/M metagenome (GOLD analysis project Ga0233363, IMG submission 191534) | Fecal eukaryotic communites from dung pellets of Tule Elk in California, USA - Elk Dung C16 | ecosystem: Host-associated > Mammals > Digestive system > Large intestine > Fecal | place... | reverse complement strand
AGACCTTCATCACCGGCGTCGACATCCACATCCCGGCGCGCGGCCTGACCACGGTGGTGAGCCGGCAGCGCGGCACGAACGGTCTCCCGGACACGTTGGTGATCCCGGCTTGGCCGTCCACCCGGCACCGCAGCACGCTGACCTTCGACGACCACATTTGAGCGCTTACGTAGGTTGCTCCGATGGATCACGAGCCCGCATGGGAAGTGCCGCAGGCTTGTCACGCTTACACGCTTCCGGACACCTGGCCATCAGGATGATCCTTCGTGGCTAAGGTGAGGCGATGAGAGCGCGGCTGCTGACGATCACGGCGACGGCCGTCTTGTTCACCTCCTGCCTGACCGTTCCGGCAGCAGCGGTGCCGCCGACGCCGTCGGATCCCACCGCGCCGGCAACCGCCGCGCCGGTGGTGCCGTGTCCGCGTATGCCGGCGCCGAAGGCGTCCCGGCCGCCGCGCGCGACACCGCCGCCCGTGCCGGCCGAGGACCGGGCGCTGCGCGAGCCGGCGTTGGACAACCCAGGATTGGTGGTGCCGGCGGGAGCGCCCACGCCACCCCGCGTCACCGCGACATCCTGGCTGGTCGCCGATCTGGACACCGGGCAAGTGCTCGGTGGTTGTCGCCCCTACGAGCATGCCACCCCGGCGAGCGTGCAGAAGCTGCTGCTCGCCGCGACGATGCTGCCGAAGCTGGACCCGGAGCAGGTCGTCAAGGTCACCGCTGAGGACATGAACATCGAGCCCGGCTCGTCGGCTGTGGGCATGGTGGAGGGAGGCCGGTACAAACTGGAGACCGTCTGGCTCGGCCTGCTGCTGAACTCCGGCAACGAGGCGGCGAACCTGCTCGCCCGGCTCGGCGGCGGCGAAGACGGTGTGGCCGGGGGCGTGGCGGCGATGAACGAGTACGCCCGCCACCTCGGCGCGCTCCAGACCTACGCGGTGACACCCTCCGGCCTGGACGCCCCGGGCCAGTCCACCAGCGCGTACGACCTGGCGCTGATCGCCCGCGCCTGCTTCGCCAACCCTGACTTCCGCCGCTACGCCCGCACCGAGAGCACGAAGATTCCGGCGCAGAAGGTAAAGAAGGCCAAGGCGTTCCAGATCCAGAACGACAACCGGCTGCTCTACAACTACCCGGGCGCGATCGGCGGCAAGACCGGCTTCACCGACCTGGCCCGCCACACGTACGTCGGCGCGGCCGAACGCGACGGCCGCCGGCTCGTGGTGACGCTGCTCGGCGCCGAGGCGCAACCAAAGAGCGGCTGGGAACAGGGTGCAGCTCTGCTCGACTGGGGATTCGGACTGCCGAGCACGGCCACGGTGGGCCGGCTGGTGGAGCCGGGCGAGTTGACCGAGCGGGCGTCGCCCGAATCGGCGCCCGACGAGGCCGAAAAGGTGGCAGCAGCGCCGGTGGCGTCGAGTCCCCGCCCCGGAGTGGACCTGTTCTGGCCACTGGTCGCCTTGGCGGTGGCGGCGGCCGTTCTGTTCCTCGTCGTGCAGGTCAGGCGCCGGCGCAGCAGGCGTTGATCGCGTACGCGGAGCAGAAGGCAAGGCCGGTAGCTCTCAAGGGAGGTCGCTGTCGCCGCCCAGGTTGGCGATCATGCGCCGCAGCACGTTCAGTGCCGCCACGCCCGGCTCCACGTGCCCGGGGCGCCCGCCACGTGGTTGAGGACCCACCAGTGCGGCTGGGTGAGCTGCTCCTCGGCCAGGTCCGCCCGGATGCGTCCGACCACGGCACGATACGCAGCGCCGCTCCAGTAGCCGATGGGCTGAGCGGCGAGCTCCTCCCGGGTGTACTCCTTCATGGCCATGCGTGAACTCCTTGTCGGTGACGGTCAGGCCACCGTAGAAGTTCAAGCAGCATTGAGGTCAAGCAGCGCTGAGGTCAGGGCGTCGCGGCCTCAGAGGTGCGGGACGCCCACCGTGTCGCGGGCCATCTCGCCCTGTACGCCTTCGGCGTTGCGGGAGCAGTGGGCCGAGCAGAAGAAGTGCCCATCGATCTCCATGCCGTGCCCGACGATGCGTACGCCGCAGTTCTCGCAGATCGGGGCGAGCGACTGGATGGCGCACTCGAACGAGTCGAAGACGTAGACGTCGTCGCTGACGGTGCGGACCTCGAACGCCATCAGGTAGTCGTTCCCGCAGGTCTGACAAACAGCCATGACAAATCCCCCTATCAAGTACGAATAGGGAAAGTCTGGCGTATCGATCAGACCTGCGGGACGAAACGGTAGAACTGGGACGATCAGCTCTCGCGCGGGGCGAGGCGTACCGAGATCGAGTTCACGCAGTGGCGGGTGTCCTTCGGGGTGAAGCCCTCACCCATGAAGACGTGCCCCAGGTGGCTCTCGCAACGCGCGCAACGGATCTCCGTACGGCGCATGCCCAGGCTGTCGTCGGCGATCTCGACCACCGCACCGGGGATGGCGTCGTCGAAGCTCGGCCAGCCGCAGTTCGACTCGAACTTCGCGTCGCTGCTGAACAGCTCCGCCCCGCAGGCCCGGCACTGGTACATGCCGGGGGTCTTGGTCGAGACGTACTCGCCGGTCCACGGCGCTTCGGTGCCGGCCTGGCGCAGCACCCGGAACTCCTCCGGCGAGAGCCGGACGCGCCACTCGTCCTCGGTCTTGGGCAGTTCGTTGTCCATACTCACCGCTCCACGGTACGCCGCGCCCGGCCCGATCTGGCCTATGGTCGGCAGATGGGTAGCACTGCGAAAGCCCCGGCTGCCGAGATCGAGGTCGCCGGACGCACCGTACGCCTCACCAGCCCCGACCGGGTGATCTTCCCGGCGCGCGGGTTCACCAAGGCCGACGTCTTCGACTACTACCTCGCCGTCGGCGACGGGATCATGCGTGCGCTGCGCGAGCGCCCCACCATGCTGCAGCGCTTCCCCGAGGGCGTCGAGGGGGAGATGTTCTTCCAGAAGCGGGTGCCGGCCCGCGGCGCACCCGAGTGGCTGCACTCGACCCGCATCCAGTTCCCCAGCGGCCGCAGCGCCGACGAGCTCTGCCCGCTCGACCTGGCCCACGTCGCCTGGGCCGCGCAGATGGGGACCATCGTCTTCCACCCCTGGCCGGTACGCGCCACCGACGTCGACCGCCCCGACGAACTGCGCATCGACCTCGACCCGCAGCCCGGCACCGACTTCACCGACGCCGTCGAAGCCGCCGCCGACGTCCGGGCCCTCCTCGACGAACTCGGCGCCACCGGCTGGCCGAAAACCTCCGGTGGGCGCGGCGTCCACATCTACCTGCGCATCGCGCCCCGCTGGACCTTCACCGAGGTACGCCGAGCCACCATCGCGCTGGCCCGCGAGGTCGAACGCCGCCGCCCCGACCTGGTCACCACCGCCTGGTGGAAGGAAGAGCGCGGCAAGCACGTCTTCATCGACTACAACCAGATGGCCCGCGACCGCACCATCGCCTGCGCCTACTCGCTGCGCGCCAACGCCCGCGCCACCGTCTCCACCCCGGTCACCTGGGACGAGTTGCCGCAGGTCGACCCCGACGACTTCGACCTGCGTACGGTGCCGGTGCGGCTCGCCGAGCGGGGTGACCCGCACGCCGGTATCGACGACTCACCGTGGGACATCAGTCCGCTGCTGGAGTGGGCCGACCGGGACGACGCCGCCGGCAGCGGCGACCTGCCGTACCCGCCGGACCACCCGAAGATGCCCGGCGAACCGAAACGGGTCCAGCCCTCCAAGGACCGCGACCGCAAACAGTCTCCCCGCTGAGGCGGGCCGCGGTCGTAAACGTCAGGGTGCGTCCGGTTGCCCTGAGGCCGGCGAAGTGGCCCGAGCCGTATGGATGTGACGTTCTGTAACGGCCCCGGAAGTGATGGTCGCGGATTCCACTACTACACAGCCGTAGTGGGCACAACTGCCATGTTGTAGGCACCAACGCGAAACATACTTCCTGGCACATCGACCTTCCGCGAACTCGGGCGGCGATGCGTCCGGTGTGATGTGCGCCGGTGCGATAACGATGCCGTAACAGGGTGTGTGCGCGCGGTTCCCGGTCGCGTCTACTGAATCGTTCAGTAAAACCGGTCCGGGGGGAGGGCACGCGGTGAGACTCGTCCTGCGCCGTGCGCGCGAGGCACGCGGGCTGCTGCTGGCCGCGCTCGTGGCGGCCCTGGTCGCCACCACCTTCGTGACCGCGCTGACCGAGTACAACCGCCAGGCCCTCGACGCCGGACGCCGCAGCGTCCTCGCCGCCGCGCCCGTCGACGAGACCAGCCTGCTCATCACCGGCACCGCCGGACGGGGCGTCGACGAGTACACCCGCCGCGACGACGCCGTCCGGGCCGAACTCGGCAACGGGCTCGGCCCCACAACGGTCGGCGTCGCCGCCGCCCGCCACGGCACCGGCCGCCAGCTCACCGGCAACCTTCCCGCGACCGTCACCGTCGCGGAGGCGTACGCCACCATCGGCACCCTGGAAGGGCTCGCCGAGGCCGCGACCCTCCTCGACGGAGCCTGGCCGGCGGCCGGGCGGACACCGATGCAGGTCGCCGTACCGGAAACCGTCGCCACCGCGCTCGGGCTCGCCGTCGGCGACCGGGTGCCGCTGCTCGACCGGGCCACCGGTGCACGGGGGACTGTCGTCGTCACCGGCGTCTGGCGCCCCGTCGACCCGGGATCGGCGTACTGGCGGCTCGCCCCGGCCGCCGTCGACCGCCCAACCGGCAGCTCGTACGGGCCGTTCGTGGTGGATCCGGCCGACTTCGACCGCACCTTCACCGGCACCACCTCCGCCGCCTGGCTGGCGCAGCCGAACCTGCGCGCCGTCGACCCCGCCGACCTCGGCGCGGTGAGCACCGCCGTTACGCGCCTGCGGGAGGTGCTGCCGGACTCGGCCGGACTCGGTGAGTCGTTGCAGATCACCACCGGCCTGGCCGGGCTCGCCGACCGGCTCGGCCGCGCCGACCTCGTCGGACGCTCCGCGCTGGTCACCCCGCTGCTGCTCATCGGCGTCCTCGCCGGCTACTCGTTGCTGCTGCTCGCCGGGCTGCTCGGCGGTGAGCGGCGCGCCCAGACTGCGCTGCTGCGGGCCCGGGGCGCGGCCCGGCACCAGATCGTCCGCCTCACCCTGCGGGAAGCCGTCCTCGTCGTGGCACCCGCCGTGCTGCTGGCGCCACCCCTGGCGTACCTGCTGCTGCGCGGCGCGGCCGCGACCGGCCTGACCGGCGTCGAACTCGACCCGGGCATCCTCGGCGGGGCACTGCCCTGGTGGGTGGCGCTCGCCGCCGGCGCCGGCTGCCTGCTCGCCATGCTCGCCCCGGACCTGCGCAACTCCGGCGAGCGCCTGCTCGTCGAAGGGCGTCCGGCGCGCTGGGCCGCCGCCCAGCGGGCCGGTGCCGACCTGCTCCTCGTCGGCCTCGCGCTGCTGGCCTGGCTGCAACTGCGCCAGTACGCCGCACCCGTCATCGGCCTCGGCATCGACCCGCTGCTGGCCGCCGCGCCGACGCTCGGGGTCCTCGCCGGAGCCGTGCTGGCGCTGCGGCTGCTCCCCGCCGTCACCCGGCTCGCCGAACGGCTCGTCGGCACCCGGCAGTGGCCGGGCGCCATGCTCGGCACCTGGCAGGCGGGTCGCCGCCCGCACGCCGGCCCGGTGCTGCTGCTGGCGCTCGCCGTCGGCGCGAGCACCCTGGCCTGGTCGCTCCTGGACACCTGGGAAAACTCCCAGACCGACCAGGCGGGCCACCGCGTCGGCGCCGACCTGCGCCTGACCGAGGTCACCGGCGACGCCCCCACCGGCCGCGCCGCCGAACTCGCCGCACTCACCGGGGTGCAGCGGGCCCTGCCCGGCTGGCGGGAGAACACCAGCGTCGGCTCGGGTCAGGTTCCCACCACCCTGCTCGCCGTCGACGCGGCCGCCGCCGGTGACGTGCTGCTGATCCGCTCCGACCTGGCCGAGCCCGGCCCGCAGAACCTGCTGGACACCCTCGTACGGCACCGCAGCGCCTCCACCGCTATCCCGCTGGCCGCCGGATCCCGGCAGCTCTCCGGCACTGTCGCCGTGACCGCCCCCGACGCCGGTGGACCCGAGAGCGTTGCGGTGTCGCTGGTGCTGACCACCGCCGACGGGATCGTCCAACGGCTGCCCGTCGCCGAGGTCCGCACCGGCGCGCCGGAAGTGCCCTTCGCCATCGACCTGCCGGACCTGGGCGGGCGCCAGCAGCGCCTGGCAGGCTTCGAGGTGACCGCTGCCGACGTCATCGGGCCGGCGTACCGGCTGGAACTCGGCCGGCTGCGGGTCGATGCGGCCCCGCTGGATCTGCCGGCCAACTGGGCCGTCGCCGACGCCACGGGACAGCGCAGCGAGGGCGTGACCACCGGAGGTGCCGGCGTCTCCGCCCCGGGGAAGCCGGAACAGCTCAGCCGCAGCAACCGGCTGCGGTTCATGGTGATTCCCGCCGGGACACCGCAGGCAGTACCGGCCGTCGTCACCCCCGCCGTCAGCGCCGAGCTGCGCGTCGGCATCGGCGACGTCACCCGGATCACCCTCGCGGGCACACCGGTCGAGGTGCGGATCGCCGCAGTCGCGCAGGCGCTCCCCAGCGCCGGTGCCGACCCAGGGGTGCTGCTCGACCTGCCCAGCGCCGTCGAATGGCTGATCGCGCAGCACGGCACCGTGCGCCCGCAACCCGAGTGGTGGCTGTCGGTGGCCGACGCCGACCACGAGACCGTCGCCGCGGAGCTGACACAGGCCGGAGTCACCGTCGCCGACCGGGTCGCCGAAACCGGGGCAGCCGCGCGGGATCCGTACTGGCTGGGGGTGCGGACCGGGCTGCTCGCGGCGGCGCTCGGGGCGATCCTGCTCGCCCTGGTCGGGCTCGCCGTCGACGCCTGGGCCAACGGTCGCCGGCGGGTCGGCGAACTCGCCGTCCTGCACGCACTCGGCGCCGACCACCGGACGCTGCGCCGCTCGCTCCTGACCGAGCAGCTCTTCCTCGCCGTACTGGGAGTGCTGGTCGGGCTCGGCGTCGGCGCCGGGGTCGCCGCCGTCATGGCCCCGCTGGTGATCCTCGACCCCAGCGCCGCCCGGCCGGCCCCGGAAGCGCTGTTCAGCCTGCCCTGGCCGGCGGTCGGGCTCACCGCCGTCGCAGTCCTCGCGCTCGCGGCGCTCTTCAGCGCCGCGGTCACCGCGAGCCTGCGGGCCCGGATCGTCGCGGCGCAGTCACAGATCGGGGACGAGCGATGAGAGCGACCCGACGCATCCGCGCCCACGCCGGATCGTTCCTGCTGCTGGCGGTGCTGACGTTGACCGCCGCCGTCGCCGTCACCGTCGTGCCGCGCCTCACCCGGGCGATGACGACCGACGGACTACGCCAGTACGTCGCCGACCAGCCCGCCGGGGCCCGGCAACTGGTGCTGCAGCAGGCGGGCTTCCGCGGCTTCAACGCCGGTCCGGCGGATCTGCCCTTCGACGACCCGGAGGCGATGCGCCGGCGCGGGCCGGGCCGGCTCCCCGAGCTACGCGCGGCGATGCCGGCGCAGCTGGAACGTCTCGTCGACGGCAACTGGTACCACCATGGCCTGCCGGACGCGTCGGTCACCGGAGCGGACGCGCGCTTCTCCCTGGTCGCGATCGACGGCGTCGCGCAGGCCGCCGACCTGGTCGACGGAGCGTGGCCGGCGGCCACCGCGCCGCCGCTGGGCGTCACCGAGGACCCGAGCGCGCCGCACTTCAGCCGGCCCGCCGAGATCGCCCTCTCCGCGGCCGTCGCCGAAGCGCTCGGCCTGCGCGTCGGCAGCGAACTGCTCGTCTCCGCCAACGGGGACGTGCCGGTGATCGTGGTGGGCATCTTCACGCCCCACGACGCCGACGACGGGATCTGGCAGATCTGGGGGAACCCCCTGGAACTGACCCGGATCGACGACCGCCCGTCCCTCGCCGGCGCCGTCACCAGCGAGGCTGTCATCGAGAGCCTCGGCCGCGGATCAGTGCGGGAATGGCGCTACCGGCTCGCGGTGGAACGGCTCGACGCGGCCGAACTGGACGCTCTCATCAACGGCATCGAGCAGCTGCGCCGTCAGACGGCCGGCGAGCTGGACCTCACCCAGGGCGTGGACCTGTCGCTGCGGCAGTTCGCCGAGAGCCACCGGGCAGCCGGCAATCTGCTCGCGATCATCGCCGCCGGGGTGGTCGCCGCGCTGGCCGGTCTGGTCGGCCTTGCGGCGGCCTTCGCCGCCCGGCGCCGTCAGGCCGAGTACGCGTTGCTGCGGGCCCGGGGCGCATCCAGGTGGAATCTGCTGCGCCGCAGCCTCGCCGAGACGGCGCTCGTGGTGCCGCCCACCGCGCTCCTCGGTGCAGGGATCGGCCTGCTCCTGCCCGGGCTGCCCGCCGGCAACCCCGCGCCCGTCGCCGTGCTCGCCGTCGTGCTGATGCTGCTCCCGGCGCTCTTCGTGCTCCTGGCTCCCGCCACCGCTGGCCGAGGCGGGCTGTCCCGGCTCGCCGGCTCCACTGTGCGTCTCGCTGCCGAGACGGCGTTGCTGCTGGTCACGGGGATGGCGACGTACCTGCTGCTGGCCCGCGGGCTGGACACCGGTGCCGGGGTCGATCCGCTGCTGGCGGCGGTGCCGGTGCTGCTGGCCGCCGCCGCCGCGCTTCTGGTGCTGCGGCTCTACCCGCTGCCGATGCGGCTGGCCGGCGCGGTCGCGGCCCGCCGCCGCGGCGCGGTCGCGTTCCTGGGGCTCGCTCGGGCCGGCCGGGCGCCGGTCACCGCGCCGCTGGTAGTGGTGGTCGTCGCCGTCGCCACCAGCATCTTCTGCGCCGCCCTCGCCACCGGCATCACCGAAGGCCGGGCCCACGCCGCCCGCCAGCAGGTCCCGGCCGACATCCTGATCACCGGCGGCCGGTACGCCCCCGACACCGTCGACCGGCTCGCCGACCTGCCCGGGATCACCGGGGTGGCCCCGCTCATCAGCCTCACCGACCAGCGCGTGTACGCCGACGGTGTGCACGCCGAACTCGGCACCATCGACGTGCTGATCCTCGACGTCGACGCGTACGCCCGGGTCAGTGGCGGTGTCGACGATCTGCCTGGCGTGCTGCGGGAACCGCGCCACGAGGGACGGCCGGTGCCGGCACTGGCGTCGGCGTCGCTCGCCGCGGATCTCGCCGGGGCCACAGCGGCCGAGGTGGCCCTGCCGGTGGCCCGCCAGCCGATCGAGGTCGTGGGGGCGCTCGCCGAGTTCCCCCTGCTCGACCAGGCGGAGGGGCGTTTCCTCGTGCTGCCGTGGGCGGCGGCGGCCAGCGGCACCCGCGTACCGATGGTCCCCACCGGATTCCTGCTCTCGGGCGCGGTGGCCGACCCGGCTGCCCTGGCCCGGGCCGGCGACGAGGGGCAGCAACGCTTTCTGGACAGCCAGCAGATCCCCGATGGCGGACTCACCTCCCCGACGCAGGTGACGACCCGGGCCCAGGTCGACACCCGGCTCGCCGCCACCGGCGTCAACGCGCTGGTGCAGTTCGCCTTCGTCGCCGGCGCCGTCGGCGGGGCGCTGCTCGCCCTGATCGCGGTGGCGTTCGCGGTGCTGGCCGGGCACCGGCAGCGGGGCGAGCTGCTGTCGCGGCTGCGCACCATGGGACTCTCCCGCGGCCAGGCCCGGGGACTGCTGACGATCGAGATCGCGCCGCTGGTGGTGACGGCCGTGCTGGCCGGTGCCGTGGTCGGCGCGCTCCTGCCACGACTGCTCGGCCCGGTCCTGGCGCTGCGCGCGGTGACCGGCGGTGTGCCGGTGCCGGTCGACCCGCGCCCGGCGCTGCTCGCCGGCGTCGCCGCGCTCGCCGTCGCCGGTCTGCTGCTCGCCTGGCTGGTGGAGTCAGTGAACAACCGCCGGACCCGTCTGGGTCAGGCGCTGCGGCTCGGAGAGGAGAGCTGAGATGGCCGACGTCACGCAGACTCCCTCGGTCCCCGACCTGTCAACCCTGCACCAGCGGGCGGCGCAGCGGGCGGCCGAGCGGGCCGGCGGCACCGACCGGCTGGGCGGGCACATCCGCTGCGACGGGTTGGTACGCATCTTCAAGACCGAGGGAGTGGAGGTCTTCGCCCTGCAGGGACTCGACCTGGTCATCGACCGCGGTGAGCTGCTGGCGATCGTCGGCGCCTCGGGCTCCGGCAAGTCCACCCTGCTCAACATCCTCTCCGGACTGGACGTGCCGACCGCCGGACTGGCCCGGGTCGGTGACTACGACCTGCTGGCCCTCTCCGCCCGCCGCCGGTTGCGCTACCGGCGCGAGGTGGTGGGTTTCGTCTGGCAGCAGACGGCCCGCAACCTGCTGCCGTACCTGACCGCCCGGCAGAACGTCGAACTGCCCATGCAGCTCGCCGGGCGGCTCGGAGCGAAGGCCCGCCGCAGCCGCGCCGACGAGCTGCTGGAGCTGGTCGGCATGACCCACGGCGCCGACCGCGAACCGGCCCGGCTCAGCGGCGGCGAGCAGCAGCGGGTTGCCGTCGCCGTCGCCGTCGCCAACGACCCGGAGGTCCTCTTCGCCGACGAGCCCACCGGCGAACTCGACGAAGCGACCGGCGCCGAACTTTTCGCCACCCTGCGCGCCATCAACGCCGAACTCGGCGTGACCATCGTCGTGGTCACCCACGACCAGGCCGTCGCCGGGCAGGTGCACCGGGTGGTCGCCATCAGGGACGGGCGGACCGCCTCCGAGGTGCGGCGGACCGCGCGCACCGCCGCCGACGGCAGCACCGAACTGGTCAGCGAGGAGTACGCGGTGCTGGACCGCAACGGCCGGATGCAGCTACCCGCCCCGTTCGTCGAGGCGCTGGAGCTGCGCGACCGGGTCCGGCTCACCCTGGAACCGGACCACGTCCAGGTCCGTCCCGGCGCGGCCGAGGAGGGGAAGCAGCCATGACCGACATCGTCACCCGGCAGGTCGTCCACGCCGAAGGGATCAGCCGCGTCTACGGCCGTGGCGAACGGGCGGTGCATGCGCTGCGCCAGGTCTCCTTCACCGCCGACGCGGGCGAGATCGTGGCGGTCCGTGGCCGCTCCGGCGCGGGCAAGACGACGCTGCTGAACCTGGTCGGCGGCCTGGACCGGCCCGACACCGGACGAGTGACCGTGGCCGGGCACGACGTCGGCGCGGCCGACGACCGGGAACTGATGCGGCTGCGCCGCGGCACCGTCGGCTTCGTCTTCCAGGGCTTCGGCCTGGTGCCGATCCTCACCGCCGCCGAGAACGTCGGGGTGCCGATGCGCCTTGCCAAGGTGCCGGCGGCGCAGCGGGAGGAGCGGGTGGCGGTGCTGCTGGAGCTGGTCGGCCTCGGCGGACACGCCGCGCAGCGCCCCACCGAACTTTCCGGCGGGCAGCAGCAGCGGGTGGCGCTCGCCCGCGCACTGGCCAACGACCCGCAGGTGCTCATCGCCGACGAGCCCACCGGCCAGCTCGACTCGGTGACCGGGCGCGCCATCATGGAGCTGATCCGGGCCGTGGTGCACGCCCGGGGCATGACCGCACTGGTCGCCACCCACGACCCCGCCCTGATCGAGATGGCCGACCGGAGCCTGCTGCTGCGCGACGGCCAGGTCGTCGACGAGTAGACCCGCCGCTGTCAGCGGGCCGGGCAGACGGTCCCCTCCGCCGGCACGGTCAGATTCAGCAGGTACGCGTCCACCGCCCGCGTCACGCAGGTGGTCTGCGGGTAGGCGGTGTGCCCTTCACCGTCCCAGGTCAGCAGCTGTCCCGCCCCGAGCATCTCGGCGAGCTTCGGGGCCTGCTCGTACGGGGTCGCCGGGTCGCCGGTGGTGCCGACCACCAGGATCGGCGGGGCGCCCGCGGCCGGCCCGGTCGGGTACGGGTCGCGGCTGCCCGGCCACTCGGTGCAGGAGAGCATGCCGACGGCCAGCGGCGCACCGAAGAGCGGGTACTTCTCGCGCCACTGTGACTGGTAGTCGCGTACCTGTGCCACGGTCGGCACGTCGGCCTCGTCGGCGCAGTTGACGGCGAGGTTGGCGTCGAAGAGGTTGCTGTACTGCCCGTTGGGGTCGCGGTCGGCGTAGGAGTCGGCCAGCTCGAAAACGCCGCTCGGGTTGCCGCCGCGCAGCTGCTCGATCGCCTGGGCGAGCTCGGCCCAGCCGCTCTCGGTGTAGAGGGAGGAGATGACGGCGTAGAAGACCCAGCCGGCGGTCGCCTCCCGGCCGTCGGCGGCGCGCACCGGGTCGACGCGGGCCTTGTCGAGGGCGTCGACGACCGCCGCGCGGGCGTCCGGGGCGATGGGGCAGCGCTCCGGCGTGGCCGCGCACCAGGTGGTGAAGTTGCCGAAGGCCTTCTCGAAACCCTGGGCCTGTGACTCGGAGCCGGCGACCAGGTCGTCCTGCGGGTCGATCGCGCCGTCGAGGACCAGCGCCCGTACGTTCTGCGGGAAGAGCTGGGCGTAGACGGCGCCGAGCAGGGTGCCGTACGAGTAGCCGAGGTAGGTGAGCTTCGGGTCGCCGACGGCGCCGCGGATCGCGTCCATGTCCCGGGCCGCCTGCTCGGTGGAGAAAAGTGGCAGCTGGTCGCCGTACTCGTTGCCGCAGTCGGCGCCGATGGCGCGGCTGAGCGTCACCAGTTTGTCGAAGTCCTGCTGGCTGCGCGGGTCCGGCTCGGTGCCGAACATCAGGTCGAGGCGGGCATCGGAGATGCACTCGACCGGGCTGGAACGGGCCACGCCGCGCGGGTCGAAACCGATCAGGTCGAAGCGTTCGGTGACGGACTCGGAGACGCCGCCGTAGGCGGAGCCGAAGGAGAGGTAGACGGCGGTGTCCACGCCGGAGCCGCCCGGGCCACCCGGGTTGATCAGCAGTGAGCCGATCCGGTCGGTCTGCTTCGTCGAACGCGCCCGCAGCAGGGCGATCTCGAAGGTCTCGCCGGCGCCCGGCAGGTTCGCCGAGGCGTTCGGTCCCACCGTGTCCCAGTTGCGCGGCACCTCGATGGTGGCGCAGGAGTAGCGCATGTTCGGCGCTTCCCGGCCGACCAGCTCGCGGGCCACCTCCGGGCAGTCGCGCCACTTGGCCGGCGCGCCGTACGGGGTTACCTCCTCCTCGGTGTCGCCGGCGTTGGGGGCGAAGACCGGAAGTATGCAGCCGGCTCCGGCGACCAGGACGGCGACGAGAGCGGCGAGCCGGCCCCGCGAGGCCGTACGGGCGAGGGCCCCGCTCGCCGGGTGCTGGGTGGGGGTCACGACACGCCTTCCCTTGGCTGGATCACCGCTTGCCGCGGTCCTTCGGCCGTCGGGGCCGCATCGGCGTACCGTGCGGTCGGCCGCGGCCCGAGTGCCGCATCAGCGTACGGTCCCCTCGGGGGTCGCCGCCGGATCACCCCTGAGCACCTCGTCGACGTCGTAGCGCACCGGCCGGTCGAGCTGGTCGTAGCAGCAGGAGCGGGGATCACGGTCCGGCCGCCAGCGCAGGAAACGGGCGGTGTGCCGGAACCGGTCGTCCTCCATCGCGTCGTACCCGACCTCGGCGACCAACTCGGGGCGCAGCGCCTCCCACTCGAGGTTCTTGCCGCCGCTCCACCGGCTCTGTCCACCGGGGATGCGCTGCCCGGCGCTGTGGTCGCCGTGCGTCCACGGATGCCCGGTCACGTTCTCCCGGTACGGCGCGAGCTCCTCCACCAGCTCGGCCCGGCGGGCCGCGGTGAACGAGGCGCAGACGCCGACGTGGTGCAGCACCCCGGCGTCGTCGTAGAGCCCAAGCAGCAGCGAACCGACGACCGGGCCGGACTTGTGCCAGCGGAACCCGGCGACCACGACGTCGGCGGTGCGGGTGTGCTTGACCTTGAACATCAGGCGCTTGCCCGGCGCGTACGGCAGGTCGGCCCCTTTGGCGATCAGCCCGTCCAGCCCGGCGCCCTCGAAGATCTCGAACCACCGCCGGGCGGTGTCGACATCGGAGGTGACCTGGGTGACGTGGATCGGTGGCGCCACCTTCGCCAGCGCCGCGGTGAGCCGGGCCCGCCGGACCGGGTACGGCTGGTCCATCAGCGACTCGTCGTCGATGGCGAGCAGGTCGAAGGCGACGAAGTCCGCCGGGGTCGTCTCGGCGAGCATCCGCACTCGGGAGGCGGCCGGATGGATGCGCTGGGAGAGGCGGTCGAAGTCGAGCCGGGGGCGGCCGTCCGGCCCGTCGCGGCGGATGATGATGATCTCACCGTCGACGGCGCAGCGGGTGGGGAGCTGACGTCGGGCCTGCGCGACGACATCGGGGAAGTACCGGGTGAGGGTCTTGCCGCCGCGGCTGGCCAGCTCGACCTCGTCGCCGTCGCGGAAGACGATGCAGCGGAAACCGTCCCACTTCGGTTCGTAGGTCATGCCGGCGTCGGTGGGGATCTGCGGCACGCTCTTGGCGAGCATCGGCTCGACCGGGGGATCGACGGGGAGCTTCACCGGGCCAGTCAACCAGAAGCCCCCGACACGGTGCGGCAGATAGCCGCCACCGCCGGTCACATTTTCGGTTACCTGCGGCTGCGGATCAGGCGGCGGGCACGCGGGTGAGTTCGAGGACGGGAATGGTGCGGATCCCCGCGATCTTCTGCGCGTACTCGGCGAAGCCGGGATAGCGGCGGGCCTGCTCGTCGTAGCGCTGGTCGCGTTCGTCTCCGGTCAGCTCGCGCACCCGGACGGGGTAGGTCTCGGTGCCGCGTTCGACGGCGGCCTCACCCGCGGCGATGAGGTTGCGGTACCAGTCGGGGTTCTCCGGGGCCCCGCCCTTGGACGCGAAGACGTAAATGATCTCTTCGTCGGTCTCATGTGGGAGGTACATCATCGGACTGACGAGTTCGCGTCCGCTCTTGCGGCCCCGGTGGTGCACCAGCACCATGGGCGCCCCGGCGAACGGGCCGCCCACCCGGCCCTCGTTGGCGCGGAACTCGTCGATGACCTTGGCGTTCCAGTCGCTCATCGGGCCTACCCCATTTCGTCGCAACCGTGGACGAGGGTGAATATATCCCGCCGTGGTGAGGCAGATCACCGGCACCAGCGGTCACGCCATTCACAGCAGCCTCAAACGTCCCGCTGGTCACGCCGGCCGGAGCTAGCTTCGCGGACGTGCACGGGTGGGTCTGTGACTGCTGCGGACGCTGGCAGGTGACGGTCGAGTTGATCGCCGGCCGTTACCGGTACCGGCTCGTGCACCGCTACCGGCCCGAGTTCGGCGGCGGCAAGGAGGTCGTCGGGGAGGTCGCCTCGGTCGCCGACCTGGAACGGTTGCTGCGCCGGCGCAGCCCGATCACCCTCGCCGACCTGCACGAGGTCGCCTGACGCGGACCCGGCCGTCCTGATCCGGCGCTACCGGACCCGGTCGTCCTGATCCGGCTCGATCTGCCCTCTTGGCTAGTAGCGGGCGAACGAGCGCAGCGGCATCCGCGGGCCGAACTTCGGGGCCTGCACGCCCTCGGCGAGCAGCAGCCGGCAGACCCGGCCCCGGTGGCCCCGGAACGGCTCCAGCAGCTCCAGCAGCCGGGCGTCGTCGGCGCGCGCCTCACCGGCCAGCGCCCAGGCGACCATGTTCGGAATGTGGAAATCGCCCACGCTGACCGCGTCCGGGTCACCGTGCACGATCCGAACCACCTCGGCGGCCGTCCACGCCCCGATGCCGCGGATCGCCACCAGCCGCCGGGTCGCTTCCGTCGCGTCGGCGCAGCGGGCAAGCCGCCCGGCCTCGGCCGCCGCCCGGCGCAGCGTCTCCGCCCGGCGCTGCTCGACCCCGAACGGATGAAAGACCCAGTACGGCTGCGCGGCGATCACCGCCGGCTCCGGCGGCACCCAGAGCGGCTGCAGCGGCCCCGGCGCGGGCTCGCCGAAGCGGCGCACCGTCGCCGCGTACGCCCGGTACGCCTCCTTGCCGGTCACCTTCTGCTCGAAGACCGCCCGGAGCAGCCGCGGGAATAGCTCTCCGGTGGCCGGCATCCGCAGCCCTGGGTGGGCGCGAGCGAGGCGGTGCACCACCGGGTGGGCGGTGGCGAGCTCGGCGAAGCCGGTGACGTCGTCGTGCAGCCCGGCGATCCGGTCGGCGACCGCCACGACCGCTGCCGCACCCGGGCCGTACCCCTGCGCGAGCAGCTCACCGCCCTGGCGGTGCAGGCTCAGGGTGCCGGGGCCGTCGGGGGTGCGGGCGGTCCACCAGAAGGTGCCGGCCGCGATCCGGGCGCAGGGATCGTGCGCCCCCATTGCCAGCGGCGCCACCGTGCCGAGCAGGTCGTACTGCTCGGGCGGTCGCAGCGTCCGGGTGGCGGCAGGGTCGGTGGGGGACACGCTGCCACTCTGCCACGCACCCGGATGATCACTGTCGGCGGCGCTCCGGTCACCGTTTGACGTTGAAGATCCCCTGCGGTGGGGCTGTCGAGTCGACCGCGTCGCTGTCGTGCACCACGGCGGCGCCGCCGGTGAAGCGGTTCAGCTCCTCGCCGTGCAGCACCCGCCCGGGAAACCAGTCCCCGGCCGCCCGCCGGGCCAGCTCCGCAACCGGCGGCTCACCCCGCCCGGCGACCAGGACCAGGTTGCCGTGCCGACGGCCGCGCAGCACGGCCGCGTCGGCGATCAGGCAGGCGTGCGGCAGGACCGCCCGGACGGTGGCGACCTGCGCGCGGGCGTAGCGCAGCGGCGGCCCGTCGGAGATGTTCACCAGGAGCTGCCCGCCGGGGGCCAGCACCCGCGCCGCCTCGGCGGCGAACTCGACCGATGTCAGGTGCGCCGGCGTCCGGGCGCCGGCGAAGACGTCGGCGACCACCAGGTCGAAGCTCGCGTCGCGCATCGTGGCCACCGCGGCGCGGGCGTCGTCGACCCGTACGCGTACCCGGGCCTGGCCCGGCAGTGGCAGCTCACGCCGGACCAGCTCCACCAGCGCCCCGTCGACCTCCACCACCCGCTGCGCCGAGCCGGGGCGGCGCACGGCGATGTAGCGGGGCAGGGTCAGCGCCCCACCGCCGAGGTGCAGCACCCGCAGCGGCGTACCGGCCGGGGCGGCCAGGTCCACGGCGGAGGCGATCCGGCGGACGTACTCGAACTCCAGGTGGGTCGGATCGTCAAGGTCGACGTGCGACTGCGGCGCGCCGTCGAGCAGCAGCGTGTACGAGCCCGGCCGGTCCGGATCCGGCACCAGCTCGGCGAGCCCGCCGTCGACCTGCACGGCGGTGCGGTCGGTGTCGCGTCGGCGTCCCACCGGCTACCGCCGTACCGCGGCGGCGAGGACTCGGTGCAGCAGTCGGGCGTCGCCGAGCAGCCGGCGCAGCTGCCGTTCCAGCCCGGCGATCGGCACCAGATTCTGCGGTGCGCGCGGATCCTTGTACGGGGTGGAGGCCAGCGACGGCAGCGTGGCCAGCGAGAGATCGGCCAGCTCGATCGCCTCGTCCGGATCCAGGTCCCGTGAGCACTCGACCCGCACGATCCCCGCCCACGGGGCGCCGGCCGCGACCGGCAGCCGCAGGTACCAGGAGTAGCCGCCCCAGGCGGTGCCGAGGGCGAAGACCGGGGAACGCTCCCCGCTGTGCAGCGCCGTCACCACCGAGGTCAGTTCGGCGTCGAGGTACTGGCTGTGCTGGGTCTTGATGTAACCCAGGGTGCGCGGCAGCTGCCGCCGGTCGCGCAGCGGACCGTCGACGATCAGCAGATCCCCGTCCGTGCGCGCCGCCGCCGAGACCTCCACCTCCAGCGCGGTCAGCGGTGGCTGCACCGCCGTGGGGAGTTTGCTCAGCTCACCGCTGCCGTTGACCCGGTGCAGCCGGTAGCGGATCTGCCCAGCCACCACCTCCTCGGCCGACGGGCTCGCGGTGAAGAGTCCCCGCTCGACCCGGGTGCCGGCCAGCTGCGCCGCACCGTTGCCGAGGTCGCAGCGGACCACCCCGGCCGCGTACGAGGCGGCGATCCCCGGGTACGACGTGCCGTCCTCCTCCGCGGTCCAGACGGTCGCGTCGATGCGCCGTACGCCGTCGACGAGCAGCACCACGTCGGGGCGGGTCAGTCCGGGCGGGGCGGCGATCGGGCGCCAGTTCTGCCGGGGCAGCTCCACCGTCGGGTCGACCTGGGCGCTGCTGGGTGAGGCCGGGGCGCCGGCCGAGGCCTCGAACGATGCGCCGTAGGCCGGGTCCCAGCTCTCGACGTAGAGCTGCGCGCTCATCGGCCGACCCGTTCGATCCGCGCCGACCGCGCGTCCTTGCGGACCTCGAAGCGGACCGGGACCCGTTCGGCCAGCGCCGGCACGTGGGTGACCAGCCCGACCATCCGGTCGCCGCGGGCGGCGAGGTTCTCCAGGGTGGCGGCAACTGTGTCCAGGGTGGCGGCGTCCAGGGTGCCGAAGCCCTCGTCGAGCACGATCGACTCCAGGCTCGCCGAGGTGGTGGAGAGACCGGCGAGCTGTTCGGAGAGGGCCAGCGCCAGCGCCAGCGACGCCTGGAAGGTCTCCCCGCCAGAGAGGGTCCGCACCCCGCGGCGCAGCCCCGCGTCGTGGTGGTCGATCACATAGAACTCGCCCTTGTCGTGGACCAGGTCGTACTGGCCGTCGGAGAGTTCCCGCAGGATCGCCGAGGCCCCGTCGACGAGCAGGTCGAGCGCCTCGGCGAGCAGCCAGCGTTCGAAGTTGTTGGCGCGCAGGTGACCGCCGAGCGCCTTGGCGACCCGGGCTTCGCGTTCGTGGCCGGCGCGCTGCCCGCGCAGCTGTTCGGCCTGGGCGCGCCGCTCGATGAGCCGGTCCCGGGCCGCCTCGGCCCGCTCCACCGCCACGGTGGCGGCCCGGACCGGATCATCCGGGGCGGGCAGCCCGGCGGTGGTGAAGAGCTGCGCCATCCGGGTGCCGGCGGCGGTGATCGCGTCCCGCGCCTCGGCGACGGCGGCGGCCCGGTCGGTCCGCAGGCCGCTGCGCTCCTGCGCGGCCGCGGCGGCCCAGCCGGTCAGGGTCTGCCAGGCGCCGGCCAGGTCCTCCCGGTCGGTGGCGGGGGGCGCCAGCCGCGCCACCCGGTCGCGGGCGGCGTCGAAGTCCCGCCATGACCCGCGCAGCCGTTCGTCGGCGGCCGCCACCTCGCCCCGCGCCCGGCGGGCGCCCTCCCGGGCGGTCCGCACGGCCGCGCCGGCGGCGTCGAGCCTGGTGGCGAGCGCGGCGAGGGTGTCGAGTTCCCGGCGCAGCGCCGTCGGGCCGGGGGAGTCGGCGAGCTGCGCCGACAACTGCAGGCCGCGCTCCTCCAGCTGCTCGACCTGGGTACGCGCCCGGGTCAGCGACCGCTCGGTGTCGCGTACGGCCGTGTCGTGCTCGCCGAGCCGGGCGCGGGCCGCGTCGGCGGTGGCCCGGGCGGTGTGCCCGGCGGACTCGGCGGCGGCGACGGCCGAGGCGTCCGGCAGCGGCGGCACGCTGGTCACCGGCTGGGCGCAGACCGGGCAGTCGTCGCCGGCGTGCAGCTGGGCGCGGAGCGCCACCGCCCGGTCGGCGGTCTGCGCCTCCTGGTACGCGCGGCGGGCCGCCTCCAGCTCCGCGTCGGCCTGCTCGGCCGCGGTCCGGGCTTCGGCGGCGGCGGCGAGCGCCGCGCTGTGCCTGCGTTCGACCTCGACGAGCGAGCGCCGTACGTCGGTCAGCTCGGCCGTGATCCGGTCGCGCTCGTCGTGGGTGCGCAGCAGCAGGCGCAGCGCGTTGACGTCCCCGGCCGCCTCGAGGCGGCCGCGCAGCTTCTCCTCGTCCTCCTCGGCGAGGGCGACGGCCGCCTCGGCGGCTGTCGCGGCGGCGCGGGCGGTGGCGGCAGCCGCGGCGATGCCCGCCACGTCCGTCGGCGCGCGGACCCGGCCGAGGTCGGCCAGTTCGGCGTCGAGGGTCGCGAGCTGCTCCTCGGCCCGGACGGCGTCCTGGCGGGCCCGCTCCAGGTCGGGGAGTTCGGCCTCGACGGCGGCGGCCAGCTCCCGCATCGCCGTCAGTTTCGCCTCCGCCACGGTCAGGGCGTTCTCGTCGGCGTCGGCCAGCCCGGCGAGGACCTGGTCGATCGCGTCGAGCCGCGCCTCGGCCTGGGTGGCCCGGGTGGTGGCCCGCTTCTGCACCTCTTCGTAGACGCCGAGGCCGAGCAGGTTGACCAGGATCTGCTGGCGGGTGGCGGGCTTGGCGTGCAGGAAGTCGGCGAACTGTCCCTGCGGCAGCACCACACAGCTGGTGAACTGCTCGTAGGGCAGTCCCACCGCCTCCAGCACCGCCGCCTCCATCTCGGCCGGCGTGCCGGCGAGCACCTCGCCGAGGTCCTCGGGGCTCATCCCGGTGTCGAGTTTGGTGACGTCGAAACCGGGCGGCATCAGCTGCAGCCCGGCGTTGCCGGTCTTGACGTTGCCCCGGCCGTCGCGGCGCACCACCCGGGTGGCGACGTAGCGGGCGCCGGCGGACTCGAAGACCAGCCGCACCCGCCCCTCGGTGGCCGAGGGGGAGAGCGCGTTGGCGATGCCCCGGGTGCTCCCCCAGCGGGGCACGGTGCCGTAGAGGGCGAAGCAGATGGCGTCGAGCACCGTCGACTTGCCGGAGCCGGTCGGTCCGACCAGGACGAAGAAGTCCGCGTCGGTGAAGTCGATGGTGGTCTCGTCGCGAAAGACGGTGAAGCCGGCCAGGTCCAGGCGCAGCGGGCGCATCAGGACTCCACCTCCGCCAGCAGCTCGTGGAAGAGTTCCCGGACGCCGTCGTCGGCGTGTCCCTTGCTGTCCAGGTAGTCGCCGAAGAGCTGGCCGGGGGAGCGGCCGGCCCGCTGCGCGGTCCGGGTGGCGCTGCCCGGGACCGGCACCAGCTCCGGGTCGATTCGGACCTCCAGCGCGCGGGGGAGCAGGTCCTGCACCTCTTCGCGCAGCCCGGCGCGGGGCTGTTCGCGGACGATCACCCGCAGCCAGGCGTCCTCCGCCTCGATCGCACCGAGCTGCTCCAGGGTGCCGCGTACGGTGCGCAGCCGGGCGGCGGCGGCGACGGGGACCTCACGCACCTTCGGGGCGGTGGTCGCCGAGACGTCCACGATGCTCACCGATGGGACGTTCTCCTCCTCGCCGAAGTCGACGGCGAGCGGGCTGCCGCTGTAGCGGATGTGGCACGGACCGGGGACCTGCTGGGCCCGGTGCAGGTGCCCCAGCGCCACGTAGTGCGCGTTGCCGGGAAAGACCGTCGACGGTACGGCGTACCCCATGATGGTGTGCGCCTCCCGCTCGCCGCCGCCGACGGCGCCCCCGACCACGGTCAGGTGGGCGGTGAGCAGGTGCACCCGGTCCGGTTCGTCGAAGCCCTCGGTGAGTTTGCCGATCAGCCGGCCGAGGTGGTCGGCGTACGTCTGGGTCGCCTCGGCGGCGGTGAGGTCGTACATCTCCACGGCGCGTACGGCGTAACGCTGCGACAGGAACGGCAGCGCCACCACCTGCCAGCGCTCGCCGCCGGCGGTCTGCCCGTCGATGATGTGCTCGTCGGGGGAGTCTCTGACGCTGCCGCGCAGGGTGATGCCGGCCGCCTCCGCCCACGGCCGCAAGGCGTCCAGGGCGGCACCGTTGTCGTGGTTGCCGCCGACCACCACGACCGACTCCGCGATCTGGCTCAGCGCCTTCAACGCCCGCACCACCAGCCGGACCGCCTGCGGGGAGGGCGCGGCCGTGTCGTAGAGGTCACCGGCGACGAGCACCAGATCGGGGCGCTCGGCCTGGGCGATCTCCACCACCTGGGCGAGCACCGCCTTGTGCTCGTCGTAGCGGGACTGGCCCTTGAGGACCTTGCCGACGTGCCAGTCGGAGGTGTGCAGGATCTTCACGTCAGGCTCCCTTAGAACGGGATGTCGTCGTCGTCGGCCGACCCGCCGCCGGAGCCGACCACCGCGAACGGGTCGGCTGACTGGGTGATCGACCGCAGCGTGTGCGACGGCGCGCTGCCGGCCTCGGAGACCCGGGTCGCCCAGGCCGGGAAGGGGAACTCCAGGCAGAGCGGCACCGGGATGTCCGGCTGGTTGACGAACATGGTGCCCGGCTTGGCCAGTAGCGCCCGCTGGCGCTGGGCCGGAGGGAGGAAGCCGTACTCGGGGCGGGAGGCCTCGGCCGGGTCGAGCCGGCCCACCACCCGGATCGCCGAGTTGGTGACGATGCGCCGCTCCACCTCGCTGGCGGTCTGCTGCGCCCCGATCAGGATCACCCCGAGCGAGCGGCCCCGCTCGGCGATGTCCAGCAGCACGTCCTTGATCGGGGAGGAGCCCTCCCGTGGGGCGTACTTGTTCAGCTCGTCGAGGACGACGAAGAGCAGCGGCTTGGAGCCCTGCTTCTCCTTGCGCTCGAACTCGCTCTTGAGGGTCACGCCGACCACGAAGCGCTGCGCGCGGTCGGGGAGGTTGTGCAGGTCGACCACGGTGACCTGGGCACTCTCGGCGGTGTTGATCCGGTGCGGGCGGCGGGTGGCCAGGTCGCCGCGGATCAGCCGGGCCAGGTCGCGCTTGCTGCCGATCAGCCGCCGGGCGAACGCGTTGACGGTGCCGAGGCCGACGGCGCTGCCGGCCCACTCCGTGCGGGTCTCGTCGTCGTTGAGCTGCTCGACGATGTGGTCGACCAGGTCGGCGTAGGAGCCGATGCGCACCCCGTCGATGCTGATTCCGCCGTCGGCGGGCTGCGCGTAGCGGGCCAGGTGGGCGGTGACGCTGTGCACCACCATCGTGTACTGCTGGCGTTCGTCGTCGGCGTCGGCGAAGACGTACGGCAGGAGCCGGTCGGCACAGAACTCGGTCAGCGTCCAGTAGAAGCTGTCGACGCCGGCGAGGCGGCTGTGCACGTCGGGGGTGCCGCTGGAGTCACCGGCGCGCGGCGGCGCGTAGACGCGCACGTCGGGGAAGGCGCCGGCGGTGAGCCCCAGCTTGGCGTACGCGGCGGTGGTGGCGTCGTCGAGGCGGTTGTTCGGGTGGTCGAGGAAGAGCAGGTCCTCGCCCTTGACGTTGAAGATCAGCGCTTTGGCGTTGACCGCGTCGCCGCCGAGCTGCCCCGAACGGAAGACCGAGTAGAGCAGGAAGGTGGCGAAGCTGGTCTTGGTCGCCACCCCGGAGATGCCGGAGATGGAGACGTGCGCGCCGCGGGTGCCGTCGAGGAAGTCGGCGTTGAGATAGACCGGCACCCCGTCGCGGCCGGTCCCCATCGGGATGCGTCGTTCCATCCGGTCGAAGTGCAGCGCGCGGGCGCGGGCATCGCCTTCGGCTCGGCGCACCACGGCCCCGGGGGCGGGTGGCACGTAGAGCTCCGGATCGACCCGGGTGGTGGTGATCTCGGCGGCTTCCTGGATCTGGGCGGGGAGGGTGCCGTCGGCGATGGCGAAGACGTCGGAGTCGAACTGGGCGCCCTCGTGGCGGGCGCGCACCTGGGTGACGACTCCGGCGATCGTCACCGGCTCGCGTCCGGGCAGCTCACGGCGGGTCACCACCACGTCGTCGAGCTGGAGGTAGCTGCCGGGGGCGACGGCGGTCCAGAACTGCAGCGGGGTGGCGTCGGCGGTGCCGAGCACCCGGCCGACCGCCTCGCCGGCACTCTGGTCTTCTTCGGCGGTCATCACGCCCTGCATCCTGCCTGAGCCCTACGACAGTCCGCCATGTGACGCGGCGGAGGACACCCGCCAAACCGGGCGGTACGCGCACGGCGTCGACCGGTGGGCGCAACCACCGGTCACCTTAACGTCCCATCTGGTGACTCAGGGTGATGGTTGCTCGGGTGTGTGGCAGACCGCCTCGACGTTGTTGCCGTCCGGGTCGCGTACGAACGCGCCGTAGTAGGTCGGGTGGTACTCCGGCCACAGGCGTGCCGGGTGCAGCACCTCGGCGCCGGCCGCCTGCGCGGCCTCCTGGAAGGCCCGCACCGCGGCGCGGTCGGGCGCGACGAAGGCCAGGTGCAGCTCCCGGCCGGGACCGGGGGCGTAGGTCGGGCCGACCCAGAACGAGGGGTGGTCCTGGCCGTAGGCGATCCCGCCCGGGCTCTCCATCACCCGGCGGAAGCCGAGCGGGGCCAGGACGGCGTCGTAGAAGGCCGTGCTGGCCGGCAGGTCGTCGACCTGGATGGAGACGTGGTCGAGCATCGGTTGCTACCTCCGGGGAAGGGTGGATCAACGCCGGCGTTCACCGCCGTATGCCCTGTATTCTGCCCGTCCCCTGTGACATTTCCGGCCGCGTCGCAGGACCCGGCGGGGACGGTGGGAGGCGTTACCGGGCGGGTGCACCGTCAGGACCGGGTGTGGCGCAGCAGCAGGGTGCCGTCGTCGGCGGCGAGGACGTGGGCCAGCCGCATCGGCCGCGGTGGGCCGACCGGCCCGGCGATGATCCGGCCCGCGTCAGGGCTGGTCAGTAGCGGTGAGATCGTCAGGCAGAGCTCGTCGACGAGGTCCGCCGCGGTCAGACTGCCGAAGAGATGGGGTCCGCCCTCGCAGAGCAGTTGCGTCAGGCCGCGGACGTGCAGCTCGGCGAGTCCGGCGGCCAGGTCGACCTGCTCGGTGCCGTGACGCAGCACGTCGGCGACCTTGTCGAGGCCGGCCGGAGCCTCTGCGGCGTGGTGGGTGAGGATCACCGGCCGGACGGGCGCCTCGGTGAAGACCGGCGCGCCGGGGTCGAGGGTGAGCGTGCGGGAGACCACGACCAGCACCGGGTACTCGGCCACGCCGTTCTCCCGGCGCCAGGCCCGGCGCTCCTCGTCGAGGCGCACCGCCCGGTAGCCCTCGTGGCGCAGGGTGCCGGCGCCGACGACCAGTGCGTCGCAGACCTTGCGCATGATGCCGAAGACCCGCTTGTCGGGCTCGCCGGAGAGACCCTCGGAGTAGCCGTCGAGGGTGACGGCGCCGTCCAGGCTGGTCACGAAGTTCATCCGCAGGTGCGGTGCGGGCGTACGGGGGTAGAGCGCGGTGAGCGCGGCGTTGTCCAGGACCGCCGTGGTGCCGTCGTCGAGCCGCCGCAGCGGCATCGGGGCGCTCATTCGCCCGGCCGGCCGGTGGCCGGCGGGGTCGGCTCGGGGTGGCGGTGTTGGCAGTCGCACCACTCGCGACCCTGGCACTCGTCGTGCCGTTTCTCCCGGCAGGCCTGGCAGATCATGCCCGTCAGCCTAACCAGCGCCGGCGGTGGCCGCTGGGTGAGCACGGCTGCCGGATGTGTTCTGCGTCTCGTTCCGGTAACGAAATGGGATCGCTCCCACGAACGTATTGACGGCCTCTCGTCTGCGGCGGCAATCTCATGGGAACGCTCCCGAGCGTCGCTCCAACTGTCACAGCGCATCCCGCACCACCGTCCGACGGGCCAGCTGGACGAGGCCGCCGCACGGCCCCCCGGCCTTGCGGCGTGTCCCCGTCGCGACAACCGCTCCACCCCCACCACCACCCACATCACGACCTGAGAGGGGTCACGATGCGCGTTACCAGACGAGGCGTACGCGGATTCACCGCGATCGCCCTCGCCGCCGGTCTGGTCGCCGGCGGCGCGGCATGCAGCAAGGACACCGGCGGAGGCGCCGACGCCGACGGTGTGGTCACCGTCGTCCTGCAGACCTTCGGCAACTTCGGCTACGACGAAGCGATCAAGGACTTCGAGGCTGCCAACAAGGACATCAAGGTCGACCACCAGAAGATGGGCGAGCTGCGCGACTTCCAGCCCAAGCTGGTGCAGTGGCTGACCGCGGGCAACGGTGCCGGTGACGTCGTCGGGCTCGAGGAGGGCGTGCTGCTTCAGTACGTGCAGAACTCCGACAAGTTCGCCAACCTGCTCGACCTCGGCGCTGCCGACCTCAAGGGCAACTTCCCCGAGTGGAAGTGGAACAACGCGCTGACCGCCGACGGCAGCAAGCTCATCGGCCTCGGCACCGACGTCGGCGGCCTGGCGCTCTGCTACCGCAAGGACCTCTTCGCCGAGGCCGGCCTGCCCACCGAGCGCGACGAGGTCTCCAAGCTGGTCTCCGGCAGCTGGGACGACTACCTCGCGGCCGGGCGCAAGTTCAAGGCCAGCGGCGTCAAGGCGGCCTGGCTGGACAGCGCCACCGGCATCGTCCAGCCCTACGTCATGCAGAACTCCGAGACCTTCTTCGTCGACAAGCAGAACAACTTCATCGGCGACACCAACCCGGCGGTGCGCCAGGCGTGGGACCTGGGGCTGAAGATGGCCGCCGAAGGGCTCACCGCCAAGACCCAGCGCTGGAGCGCCGACTGGGACGCCGCCTTCAAGAACTCCGCCTTCGCCACCATCCCCTGCCCCGCCTGGATGACCGAGGGCAACATCGCCCCCAAGTCCGGACCGGCCAACGCCGGCAAGTGGGACGTGGCCACCATCCCTGGCGGCAGCGGCAACTGGGGCGGCTCCTACCTGGGCATCCCGGAGCAGAGCACCAAGAAGGAGGCCGCCTTCAAGCTGATGAAGTACCTCACCAGCAAGGAGGGGCACCTGGCGGCGTTCGAGCAGACCGGCGCGATGCCGTCCAGCCTGGACGGTCTCGCCGACCCGCTCTTCGCCGACAAGACCAGCGAGTACTTCAGCGGCGCGCCGGTCGGCAAGATCTTCGGCGACAGCGTCAAGGAGATGAAGCCAACCTACCTCGGCCCGAAGCACCAGCAGCTCTGGGAGGGCATCTTCGAGCCGCAGATGCAGGCCGTCGAGCGGGGATCCGCCAAGCCTGAGGACGCCTGGAACAAGGCCGTCGCCGAAGGCAAGAAGGCAACCGCCTGAGTCGAGCTCCGGCTGCCGTACCCCGCCTGAGTGGGGTGGCGGTGGCGCCCGTACCCCGAGCCGGGGGCGGGCGCCACCGCCGAGGTCGCCCACCGCTCGTCCTGCGAGAGGACCCCACCATGACATCCCTGGTCGACCCGGCCGCGCCCGCTCCGCCCGCCCCGCGCCGCGCTCCCGGCCCCGCCCGCCGCTACCGGCTCGCAGGCCTGGACATGCGGTACTCGCCGTACCTCTACATCGCGCCCTTCTTCGCCCTGTTCGCGATCTTCGGCTTCTTCCCGATCGTCTACACGGTCTACGTCTCCCTCTTCGACTACGACCTGCTGGCCGGCACCAAGGAGTTCGCCGGGCTGGCCAACTACCAGGCGGTGCTGGCCGACGCGCAGTTCTGGAACGCCACCTACAACACCGTCGGCATGTTCCTGGTCAGCACCGTGCCGCAGCTGCTGATGGCCTTGATGCTGGCGAACCTGCTCAACCGCACGATGCGCGCCCGTACCGCTATCCGGATGGGCATCCTCATCCCCAACATCACCTCGGTCGCGGCCGTCGGAATCATCTTCGGGATGATCTTCGCCGACCGGTACGGCCTGGCGAGCTGGCTGCTGGAAGCCGTGGGCGTCGACCCGCCCGCGTGGCGCGACAGCCGCTACGCCTCCTGGTTCGCGGTGGCGTTCATGGTGGACTGGCGTTGGACCGGCTACAACGCGCTGATCTACCTCGGCGCGATGCAGGCCATCCCGAAGGACCTCTACGAGTCGGCCTCGCTGGACGGCGCGTCGCGCTGGCGGCAGTTCTGGCAGATCACCGTGCCGCTGATCCGCCCCACCATCCTCTTCACGATCATCATCTCGACGATCGGTGGGCTCCAGCTCTTCACCGAACCACTGATGTACGGCTACGGCCAGCCCCGCGGCGGCGTGAACAACGAGTTCCAGACATTGGCGATGTACATCTACGAGCAGACCTTCACGGGAAGCTTCCGCTACGGCTACGGCGCGGCGATGTCCTGGCTGCTCTTCCTGATGATCATCGTCTTCGCGCTGGTCAACTTCCTGATGGTCCGCCGCTCCGTGAAGGGGGACGCGAAGTGACGACCTTGCAGACCACCCCGGTGCCGGTCTCCGCCGCTCCCGCGGCGGGCCGCCGCCGGCGTCGCCCCGGCACCGGGCTCTGGGAAGCCAGCCCGCTGACCTACCTCGCGCTGATCATCGGCATCGTGCTCTCGATCTTCCCGATCGTCTGGTCGTTCATCATCGCCTCGAAGGACAGCAGCGCCGTCTACGAGATGCCGCCGGTGCCCGGTTCGCAGCTGCTGGACAACGTCTCCCGGATGCTCGCCAACGAGGACGCCGCCTTCCTCTACGGCCTGGCGAACTCCTTCGTGGTCTCGGCCGTGGTGACGATCTCGGTGCTCTTCACCTCCACCCTGGCCGGCTTCGCCTTCGCCAAGCTGCGGTTCCGGGGTCGTGAAGGGCTGCTGCTGGGGATCGTCCTGACGATGATGGTCCCGACGCAGCTCGGCATCATCCCGCTCTATCTGATGATGGTGCAGCTGCAGTGGGCCGGCACCCTCCAGGCGGTGATCGTCCCCTTCATGGTGCAGGGCTTCGGCGTCTTCATGATGCGCCAGTACGCCGCCTCGGCGATCAGTGACGAACTGATCGAGGCAGCCCGCATCGACGGCTGCTCGACCTGGCGGGTCTACTGGAACATCGTGCTGCCGGCGCTGCGTCCGGCGATCGGCATCCTCGGCCTGCTGACCTTCATGCAGACCTGGAACGAGTTCCTCTGGCCCTTCGTGGTGCTCACCCCGAACACCCCCACCGTGCAGTACTCATTGAAGATCCTCTCCGCCGGTGTCTACTCTCAGGACTACGCCGTGCTCTTCGCGGGTACGGCCCTGGCCACCCTTCCCCTCCTGCTCGTTTTCGTGTTGTTCGGCCGCCAGATCATCGGCGGAATCATGGAAGGCGCTGTGAAGTCGTGACCAACATCAGTACCCCGACCCTGGATGCGATCGACCGCAGCAGCGCGTTGAGCTTCCCGCCCGGATTCCTCTGGGGCGCGGCGACCGCCGCCTACCAGATCGAGGGGGCGGCGGCCGTCGACGGTCGCACTCCCTCCATCTGGGACACCTTCAGCCACACGCCGGGACGGGTCGTCGAAGGGCACACCGGTGATGTGGCCTGCGACCACTACCACCGCTTCCGCGAGGACGTCCGGCTGATGGCCGACCTCGGGCTCAAGTCGTACCGGTTCTCGCTGTCCTGGTCGCGTATCCAGCCCGGCGGCAGCGGACCGGTCAACCCGGCCGGCGTCGACTTCTACCAGCGCCTCGTCGACGAGCTGCTCGCCCACGACATCGTGCCGTGGGTGACGCTCTACCACTGGGACCTGCCGCAGGAGCTGGAGGACGCCGGCGGCTGGCCGCTGCGCGACACCGCCGAGCGTTTCGCCGAGTACGCCACCGTGGCCCACGCCGCCCTCGGCGACCGGGTACGGCACTGGACCACCCTCAACGAGCCCTGGTGCTCGGCCTTCCTCGGGTACGGCTCGGGCACCCACGCCCCCGGCCGCACCGAGGCGGCATCGGCGGTACGGGCCGGGCACCACCTGATGCTCGGCCACGGGCTGGCGACCCAGGCGCTGCGCGCCGCCGGCGGGCAGGCCGAGGTGGGGGTGACGGTGAACCTCTACCCGGTCAGCCCGCAGACCTCCGCGCCCGCCGACGTCGACGCCGCCCGGCGCATCGACGGGCTGGCGAACCGGTTCTTCCTGGACCCGATCCTGCGCGGCGAGTACCCGGCCGACCTGGTCGAGGACCTCCGGCCGGTCAGCGACATGGCGCACGTCCGCGACGGTGACCTCGCGACCATCGCCACCCCGCTGGACATGCTCGGCATCAACTACTACAGCCGCCACGTGGTGGCCGGACCGGATCCGCAGGCGCCGGCGCAGGGGTACTGGCGGCCGCCGTCGACCTGGCCGGGCAGCGAGAAGGTCCGTTTCGTCAACCGTGGGCTGCCTGTCACCGACATGGGCTGGGAGATCGACGGGGCAGGCCTGGTGGAGATCCTCACCCGGGTCCACCGCGACTACCCGGAGCTGCCGCTCTACGTCACCGAGAACGGTGCCGCCTTCACCGACACTGTCGTCGACGGCCGGGTCGACGACCCGCAGCGGCTCGCCTACTTCGACGAGCACCTGCGGGCGGCGCACGCGGCGATCAGCGCCGGGGTGCCGCTGCAGGGGTACTTCGCCTGGTCGCTGCTGGACAATTTCGAGTGGGCCTGGGGCTACACCCGGCGGTTCGGCATGATTCACGTCGACTACGACAGCCAGCGCCGCATCCCCAAGGCCAGTGCGGAGTGGTACGCGGAGGTCATCCGCCGCAATGGACTGCCCGCACAATAGGGTCGGTCGAGCCACAACCCGGTGTGGCCGCGCCGTCCCCGGCGGTCACGGCGCGCCACACCGATCCCGAGGAGCAGACGATGACCAGCCAGCACAGCCGTTCACCCGGTCGTCCGACCCTGGACGCCGTCGCGGCGCACGCGGGCGTCGGACGCGGGACGGTCTCCCGGGTCGTCAACGGCTCGCCGCAGGTCAGCCGGCAGGCACGGGAGGCTGTCGAGCGGGCGATCAGCGAACTCGGTTACGTCCCCAACCGGGCCGCCCGGGCGCTGGTCACCCGGCGGACCGACTCGATCGCGTTGGTCGTCTCCGAGTCGCAGGACCGG